>Ga0209380_10000316_pt1 | contig 33850 bp, 22 predicted proteins | sample HubBroMetageWFT6_FD_188347 | JGI IMG/M metagenome (GOLD analysis project Ga0209380, IMG submission 188347) | Warmed and freeze-thawed soil microbial communities from the Hubbard Brook experimental Forest, New Hampshire - Hubbard Brook CCASE Soil... | ecosystem: Environmental > Terrestrial >... | reverse complement strand
GCGTCGTCCTGCCCTTGTGCCGTCCGTTGGCTTCGGCCCGCTGGATAGCCTGAAAGCAGGCGCAGGGCACCCACCTATTCGTGGGGTTCAGGGCCTAGCCCGCACGGCGGAGTGGACCGCTCCTTCTAAATTCGTTCTCTAAGCGCCAATTTTATTCTTCCGACTCGCACTGAAGAATCTGGACGCCTAAGGAATCGCGAGGAAAATTGAAAATACTTTTCATCGGCGACATCGTAGGCTCGCCCGGCCGCAAGATCGTTCACGACCGGCTGGCCGATATTCTGTTGCAGAGGAAAATCGATGTTTGTATCGCTAACGGAGAAAATTCGGCGTCCGGCTTCGGCATTACACCGCGCCTAGCCGAGGAATTATTCTCTTCGGGAGTCGAAGTCATAACCGGCGGTAATCATGTGTGGGACCGGAGAGAGATTCTCGATTTTTTTCCGCACGAGCCGCGCCTGTTGCGTCCGGCGAATTTTCCGGAAGGCTCGCCAGGGAAAGGTTCTTACGTGGGACACTCCAAAGATGGAGTGGGCTACGCGGTGATGAATCTGCAAGGACGCACTTTTATGATCGCGTTGGACGATCCATTCCGCGCCGCGGAGCGCGAACTCGCGAAACTTCCGTCCGACATCAAAGTGATCATTGTGGACATGCACGCGGAGGCCACTTCTGAAAAACAAGCCATGGGGTGGTATCTCGCCGGAAAAGTTTCCGCTGTTCTGGGAACCCATACGCACGTGGCTACGGCTGATCAGCGCGTTCTGCCCGGAGGCACGGCTTACATCACAGACGTTGGTATGACTGGTCCTCACGATTCCGTAATCGGCATGGACAAACAAGGTGTCTTGCAGCGTTTCCTGGACCAAATGCCGGCGAAGTTCGCAGTGGCTGAAGGCGATATACAGATGAATACAGTTCAGATCGAAGTGGATGAAACCACCGGCCGGGCAGTTTCCATTGAACGCGCCGCTTTCCGCATCGACTAAAGCGACCAAACGGAAGAGCGGATCGAACAGGCACGAAATCATCTCAAAATATTTAAGCGTTCCGCTGGCGATGCTGTTGGCCAATGCGAAACTGCTCTTCTGAGCTCGGGAAACCTAATCGCGACTCGCGGCGTCAGTTCATTGAATACTGAATACCTAGGATTTGCCAATCTCGCGACGCGCCCAATTGTCCGTGTGTCTCGCCGTACTGGTGGCTATTGCTACTGTATGGGACCTTTTGCCTTTGTTCGCTGCAGGTCGAACTCAGACCGAGGTGCCAGATATTGGCGCTCGCGGTCGTTTGTTTCCCGAGCTAGGACCGGGGCTGCGTGCTATCAAGCGGAATTCAAGCGGTCGGTATTTCATCTTGGCGTCCCCTGCCAACTCGGTTTCAGTGTATGGCGCCGCCGACGGCAAACGTATCGGCGAAATCCCTGCCGCAAATTCCCAGGCCGTTAAGATTGTTTTCGCAGAAGATATAGACGTTGACGCCGCCAACCGCCTTTTCATCGCAGACCGCGGCGCAAACGGCGTGAAAATCTTCAAGTCTGACGGTTCGCTGGATACTTCCGTCGCGGTCCTTGCTCCCACTTCGGTGACAGCCTTGCCGGGAAATGAATTTGCGGTTACTTCGCTCCGCTCCGACCGTCTGGTGACAATTTACAGCGAACAGGGAAAACTGATCCGAAGTTTCGGTGATCCTCGCGATCTTCCTTCGAGCGCCGACTCAAAGCGCTACATCAACCACGGCCGGCTTTCCGGAGACTCTTCGGGTTTTATCTATTTTGCGTTTACGTTTGTTCCGGACGCCACGATTAGAAAGTACGATCGCTTTGGTTACTCGGCCTACGAAATTTCTCTTCCTCATCCGGACCAGCAGACGGCCTCCGCCTCTCAAACTCCAGGGGTCGATATTTTAGCGCTCGCTCGACGCAATCAAGGCGTCGCGGTAAAACCTGTCATCAACGCATTCGGCGTGGATCCTGTCTCACAGGATGTGTGGATGGCGACGGGAGATCTGTTGTCGCACTTCGATAAAAGCGGTGCTTTCGCGGCGTCGTACCGCACCGCTACCGCGAATGGCACGCGGCTTGAGCCCAGCGCAATTCTGATCGAGCCCGATCGAATTCTTCTTGCAGCAGACCCTCTTGGCGTCTATGAGTTCCCGCGGCCAGACAAACAGAACTCTGATTCAACCGGCCGGCGCTGAGAAGTCTGTGCGTGGCAGCCGCGTTGAGTTGAGAAGAAAAAAAAACCGCTTCGAAATTTTCCCTGGAATCAACTAAAAAATCGCCTGTGGAAAACCTGTGAATGATTTGTGAAATCTGCGTGAATGGTTCGTTCAATTTTCTCTTGCTACCTGCGTTGCGATTAGGCAAAATCCCCGCTCGCTTCTCCCGTGCAATTCATGCGTGCACTCATGAGATGCCGTGACGCGGGGTGCGTCGCGTGACATCAGACCTAGCCGACATAAGAAAACATCCCGCCGGTGGCGCGGGAGATTTCCACAAGATTTCCACGTCGGTGGAAATTGTGGCAAAGGGTAAATTTGCTCGATGAACCTCTGGGATAAGATTCTGCTGCACTCCGAACGTCGCGTAAATCCTCACAGCTTCGCTACATGGTTTCGGCCCACGCGTCTGGAACGCGCGGAAGAAGATCGTTTGGTCATCCGCGTTCCCACGCGCCTGTTTAAGAAGCGACTGACGGAAACTTATGGCCAGCTTATCCAGGCCGTGCTTACCGAGCTGGGGCGTCCGCAGCTGCAGCTTGAGTATCTTTGCGCGGAAACGCAACCGGTGGCTGCGAGCGTTGCCCTGCCTCCGCAGGCGAAGCTTGATTTTGACGCTGTGGCCCATCAACTGAATCCGCGCTATACCTTTGAATCATTTATCGTGGGAGCTTCGAACCAATTTGCGCACGCCGCAGCCATGGCGGTGGCGGATCAACCTTCAAAATCCTACAACCCGCTCTTTTTATATGGTGGCGTGGGACTGGGCAAGACGCATCTGATGCAAGCTATCGGACACACGCTGAAGCGGCGTAACCCGTCCCTGCGCCTTACCTATATCAGCGCGGAAAAGTTTACGAACGAAGTGATTGCGTCGATACGGCTCGAGCGCATGCCGGCCTTTCGCGACCGTTTTCGCAATATGGATGTGCTGATGGTTGACGACATTCAGTTCATCGCCACTCGCGAACGTACGCAGGAAGAATTTTTCCATACGTTCAATGCGCTTTACGACCAGCAAAAACAGATCGTTATTTCATCCGATTGCCCGCCCAAAGAGATTTCGTCCATTGAGGAGCGCTTGCGTTCGCGCTTTGAATGGGGACTGATCGCGGACATCCAGCCGCCCGACCTGGAAACAAAAATTGCCATTTTGCAAAAGAAAGCTGAAAGCGAACGCGTGCAGGTGCCCGATGACGTGGCTGAATATATCGCCCGCGCGATCAAATCGAATATTCGTGAGCTGGAAGGCGCGCTGATACGATTGATGGCTTACGCGTCGCTTACCGGCGCGGTAATTAATTTGCCCACAGCGCAGCAGGTTTTGAAAAATATTATCGAGACGCAGGACAAGAAAGTCACCATTGAGCAAATTCAGAAACGTGTTGGCGAGCATTTCGGTCTGCGCGCGCAGGATTTGAAAGTGCGCAGCAACTCGAAGCAGATCGCGTTTCCTCGCCAGGTGGCGATGTTTCTGGTGAAACAGCTCACCTCGGCTTCACTTCCGGAAATCGGCAGGCAGTTTGGCGGGAAGCATCACACCACCGTTCTGCATTCAATCAACAAGATTGAGATGTTGCGACAGTCCGACAAAGATTTGAACAAGACGATTAACAGGCTACTCGACGCTTTTGGTTAGAGATAGCTGCGAACTGAGGTTCGCGCTCTGATGCAGCCTGTGCACGCGCTGTGGAAATAACCTGACGCAAGGTTTCAGCGGTCGTTTTCACCTGTACCGCGCGGATTTCCACCGGACGCTTCCGCGGATAAAGTGCGCGGATCATACGAGTTAAAACGTTTTCCGCAGAATCCACACATGCGGCGACGGCGACGGTTTTCTTATATACTTAATTCATAAATAAAGGCAGTAAAGTAGTAGCCGCAGCAGTGTAAAAAGAACAGCGAACGACGCGAGGGTCGCCCGAGATGGAATTCAGCGTAAAGAGATCGGACCTGCTCGATGAACTGAACCTCACGCAGGGCGTGGTCGAGCGCAAATCGACGATTCCAATTCTGTCGAATCTCCTGGTGGAAGCGAAAGGCAGCCGCCTGACCATCACGGCGACCGATCTTGAACTGAGCATCCGCACCTCCTGCGAAGCAAAAGTTAAAAAAGAAGGCGCCGGCACGATTCCAGCAAAGAAACTGTTCGAATTGATGCGCCTGCTGCCGGAAGGCGAAGTAAAGTTTAAACTCCTCGAAAATCATTGGGTGCAAGTAACTGCCGAGAGGAAGAACTACAAACTTGTGGGTATGTCGAAAGATAATTTCCCAGCTCTGCCGTCTTTTCCACACGCGCTGGTGAAGATTCCGGCCGCGTTGCTGGCCGAAGTGATAGCCAAGACAACCTTCGCAATCTCGCTGGAAGAATCGCGTTACACGTTGAACGGTGCCTTGCTGGTCCTGAAACCAAATTCAATCACTATGGTTGCAACCGACGGACACCGGCTCGCGATGGTGGAGAAAGATCATAAATTCGAAGGCTTTTCCACCGAGACACGCGTTCTAGTTCCCAAGAAAGCCATGACGGAGTTGCAAAGGCTTGCCGCGGAATCGGGCGATGAAGCCAGCGTTGAATTTGCGCAGGACGAAAGCCACCTCTTCTTCCAGTTCGGTGGGCGTTTGCTGACTTCGCGAAAGCTTACCGGGCAATTCCCGAATTATGAAGCCGTCCTTCCGCGAGATGCGAACAAGACTGTAGCTCTTGATCGCGGCGAGTTGCAGGATGCTTTGCGTCGAGTCTCGCAACTCGCTGACCAGCGTTCGCATGCTGTGAAATTTATGTTATCGAAAGAAGGCCTGGAGATTTCAGCTTCGAGTCCGGAGTACGGCGAAGCAAAAGAAGTGATCGAGAAAGAATTCAAAGGCGACACCATCGCGATTGGTTTCAACGCGCAATATCTTCTCGATTTCCTGAATGCCGCAGCCGATGGCCCCATCAGCTTCGAACTGAAGGATGAACAATCCGCCGGCCAGCTACGCCCACTCGCGGATGAGGCTACACGCTACCGTTACGTCGTAATGCCCATGCGTATTTGAAGTCGCTGCTAAGTGGATCTTTTTTAGGCTTCCGTTTTCCTGCGGAAAAACCCTCGTGATAACTGAATAATCAGGCTTTTTCCGCGTTTTATGCCGACAGCCGATTATCCCTCAAAATCCCCTCGCAAGCTCCCCATATCTAATTGACACGGTTACACTTATTGTCCACTTTCGCCTCACAATCACCTTGTGAAAACCACACTTTTCCGGTACAATTTTATTGTTCGGGAGTCCTCCTGAACGGCACTGTCCGATCCGAAATAGCTCTAGTTTTCTTGCTCGCGCCAGGGCAAGTGGGCAATACGTGTTGGACGAAATAAAACTTCGCCGCGTCTCCCCGGAAATTTTCGGAACGGGACGGGATGAAGTTGCAACCCTTCGAGTCTGGCAAGCGCACAAGCGCCCTGGAAATATCCAGGCCGGAATTTTCGGATGCTCAGGCCAATGGGCAAGGCAAGCCCGCCAAAGTGGGCAAGTGTCGAGCCTCCGCGCGACCGCCTTCCCGTGTATCACCAAGATTTCTAAAAGAGATTTCTAAAATTTGCATTCATGCGAGCTAACGGTCTGAGGAGACGCACGATCCATGGCTGAAAAAGAAAGTTCGAGCGCCAAAGGTCATAAGTACGACGCTACATCCATCAAAGTGCTGGGCGGAATTGAAGCCGTTCGCAAACGCCCGGCGATGTATATCGGCTCCACTGGGGAACTAGGTCTTCATCACCTTGTGTGGGAAGTTGCGGACAACTCCGTGGACGAAGCTATGGCCGGCTTCTGCGATGAGATTAATGTGTCGGTACATGATGACAATAGCGTAACCGTGATCGACAACGGCCGCGGCATTCCGGTGGACATGCACGCTACCGAGAAGAAACCGGCGGCGGAAGTTGTTATGACCGTGCTGCATGCTGGCGGCAAATTTGATAGTGACACCTATAAAGTTTCCGGCGGACTGCACGGCGTAGGCGTGTCGGTTGTGAACGCGCTTTCGGATTGGCTCGATCTGGAGATCTGGCGCGACGGCGAAGTGTGGGAGCAGTCCTATGAAAAAGGCGTGCCCACTTCCAAGCTCAAGGCCTCCGGCAAGACTCGAAAGACCGGCACGAAAATCACGTTTCACGCCGACCCCGAGATTTTCGCGAACACGGTGTACAGCTACGACACGCTTTCGCAGCGACTTCGCGAACTCGCGTTTCTTAACAAGGGCCTGAAAATTACGCTGGAAGATGAACGTACCAATAAGAAAGCTGAATTCCGATTCACCGGCGGCATTGCCGAATTTGTGAAATACCTGAATCGCGGCAAGCAGACGCTTCACGATTCACCGATTTATATGGAAGGCAAGCGCGAGCAGGTGGATATCGAAATCGCGCTGCAATATAACGACAGCTACGCAGAAAACATTTTTTCCTTTGCTAATACGATCAACACGGTTGACGGCGGTTCGCACCTTTCAGGTTTTCGCTCCGCGCTTACACGCACGATCAACTACTACGCGAGTTCCGCCGGTATGCTGAAGGAGCAGAAAGACGAAGTCTCGATCAATGGCGACGACGTCCGCGAGGGTCTGGTTGCTGTGGTTTCCGTGAAGCTTCCGCAGCCGCAGTTCGAAGGTCAGACCAAAGGCAAACTTAATAGTGACATCAAGGGGCTCGTGGAATCGCTAGTTAACGAGCGGCTCGGGGAATATTTCGACAAGCATTCCTCTATCGCGCGAAAAATTATCGGCAAGTGTATTGACGCAGCTCGCGCCCGCGAAGCAGCGCGCAAAGCTCGCGAACTCACGCGCCGCAAATCGGCGCTCGACTCCAGCGGCCTGCCCGGAAAGCTTTCGGATTGCCAGGAACGCGACCCCGCGCGCTGCGAACTTTTCCTCGTTGAGGGCGAATCGGCCGGCGGCTCGGCCAAAGGCGGACGCGATCGGCGTTATCAGGCCATCCTGCCGCTGAAGGGCAAGATTTTAAACGTGGAAAAAGCGCGTTACGACAAAATGCTGGGGCACGAAGAAATCCGCTGCATCATCACCGCTCTTGGCACCGGCATTGGCAAGGACGATTTCGACGCTAACAAGCTGCGCTACCACAAAGTGATCTTGATGACCGACGCGGACGTGGACGGCAGCCACATTCGCACCCTGTTGCTCACGTTTTTCTTCCGTCACATGCGTGAGCTGATCGAACGTGGCCACATTTATATTGCGCAGCCGCCGCTCTATCGCGTGAAGCGCGGAAAGATGGACCGTTACATCCGCGACGAGCGCGAATTCGCTCACGAATTGATGAAACGAGCCACCGAAGAGCACGAAGTGAAGTCGAAAGGCGGGAAATCGCTGGAAGGCGGCGATCTAACTCAATTCCTGCTGAATATTCAAGAATACGATCAAGTGGCCGCGAAGCTGGGGCGACGTTTGCGCGAGCCGAAACTTGTGGAACTGCTTGCCAATAGCGAACTCGAAAAGAAGACTGATTTTGCCGACAAGAAAAAACTTCAAGAGCTGGTGAAAGCCATCGAAAAGGCCAAGCTGGAGCTGGAGGCGAAGTTTGTTTTCGACGAAGAGCACAGCTTGCACGAGCTGGTTCTGAAAAATGGCGGAGAGCGTCGCGTGAATTGGGCTCTGGCGGCCACGCCGGAATACAAACGCATGCGCGCGCTCCACCAGCAGATCGCGGTGCACGATCGCCCGCCGTTTACCGTGGGCCACAACGGCGACAAAGTCGTGAAGGACGATGCGACCGGCCTGCTTAACTACGTCCTGGAGGACGCGAAGAAACAGTTCACTATTACTCGTTTCAAGGGTCTGGGCGAAATGAATCCCGAGCAGCTTTGGGAAACGACCATGAACGCCGAGACGCGCACGCTGCTCAAAGTTCGCCTCGAAGATGCCGTCGCGGCCGAAGACATTTTCTCCACACTGATGGGCGAAAACGTCGAACAGCGCCGCAAATTTATCGAGGACAATGCTCTCGACGTCGTGAACCTCGACATCTAAGAATGATTTATCAATTGAGCTGGAAGATTTTGCCGGGGCTGCGGGGGATGAGCTGCTCGGAATTCAGTGCGACGGTGACGTCTTCGCCAAACAAGGAGCAAGGCGTCGCTTTTGAATGTTCGAACGAAGCCGAATGCAGCTCACTGTTGCGGGAGTTGGAAGAACACTTTGCACCGCAGCGCTTTTCGAACAACGCCACCGCATTCGAAACCGTGAAGACTTACGTAATCGAACGAGCAGCAAGAAAAACACAAACTTAAGCTGAGCAATTACAGATACGGAGAGACAAGTGGCCGACGAAATCGATAAGTCAATAACCACGCCGGTTGATATCGAATCGGAGATGAAGAAGTCGTACCTCGATTACGCCATGAGCGTGATCATCGGGCGCGCGCTTCCTGATGTGCGCGACGGGCTGAAGCCGGTTCACCGACGAATTCTGTTCGGCATGTACGAGCTAGGGCTTACTTCCACGAAGGCCTACCGCAAGTGCGCGAAAATCGTCGGCGAGGTGCTGGGCAAATTCCATCCGCACGGTGACACACCTGTGTACGACGCGCTAGTGCGGCTGGCGCAGGATTTCAACATGCGCTATCCGCTTGTGGATGGCCAGGGAAACTTCGGCTCGGTGGACGGCGATCCTCCCGCGGCGATGCGGTACACCGAAGCGCGCCTTTCGAAAGTCGCGGAAGAAATGCTGGCGGACATCGAAAAGGAAACCGTCGATTTCGTTCCGAACTTCGATGAAAGCGAACATGAGCCGGTCGTACTTCCCACCAGAATTCCGAATTTGCTGGTCAATGGATCCAGCGGCATCGCGGTCGGCATGGCAACGAATATTCCGCCGCACAACCTGAAAGAAACCATCGAAGCTGCCATACTGCTGATCGAAGAGCCCGAAACAAACCTCAAGAAAGTGATGAAATTGATTCCCGGTCCCGATTTTCCGACCGGCGGCTACATTTATGGCCGCGAAGGAATTGAGCAAGCTTACAAAACTGGCCGTGGCTCGTTCCAGGTGCGCGCGAAGGTCGCCATCGAGCAGCGCGGCAAGGATCGCCAGGACATCGTCATCACCGAGCTTCCATACCAGGTGAACAAAGCTCGGCTGATTGGACACATTGCCGAACTAATTCAGAACAAAAAACTGGAAGGCATCGCCGACATTCGCGACGAGAGCGACCGCGATGGCATGCGCATCGTCGTAGAAATCAAGCGCGACGAAGAACCTCAAATTATTCTGGCCCATTTGTTCAAGCACACGCAGATGCAGGAATCGTTCGGCATGATTCTGCTGGCGATCGTCGGCGGACAGCCGCGCGAGCTGGGCTTGGTCGAGCTACTTCAGCTATTCATCGCGCACCGCGTCGATGTGGTTCGCCGCCGCACGCAATTCGAATTACGAAAAGCTGAAGAGCGCGAGCATATTTTGCTGGGTTATCAGATCGCGCTGGATTATCTGGACGAAGTGATACGCGTGATTCGCGGTTCTTCCAGCCGCGCGAATGCCCGTGAAAATCTATTTAATTTCTTTGCGAACAAATCCATTTCTATTTCGGAAGGCGGGAAAGCGAAGAGTATTGCCGGCGTAAAGCTCAGCAACAAAAAATATGGATTAGTCACCGAAGTCGTAGGTCTCAGTTACCCGCAAATCGACGCCATCCTCGAATTGCAGTTGCATCGCCTTACGAGACTTTCGATTGACGACATTCTGAGCGAGTTGAAGCAAATTCGCGAGCAGATCGCGGAGTTGCGCGAAATTCTAGCCAGCGAAAAGAAACTGAAAGCGGTGATCGTTGCCGAGCTGCGCGAAATTGCGAAATCCTACGGCGATGAACGGCGCACGCAGATCGTTGACCGCGTCGAGGAAATCAAACTCGAAGACCTGATCAAAGACGAAGAGATGGCCATCACCGTGAGCCACGCGGGCTACATCAAACGCACTTCGGTTGATGTGTATCGCCACCAATCGCGGGGTGGCAAAGGCCGCATCGGCGCGAAAACCCGCGAAGATGACTTCGTCGAGCACTTTTTCGTGGCTTCGGCGCACAGTTACATTCTGTTGTTCACCTCGAAAGGCCGAATTTACTGGCTGAAGGTTTACGAAATTCCCGAAGCCGCTGCCGCTACGCGCGGAAAAGCAATCGGCACTCTCGTACGCCTGCAGGAAAACGAAAAGCTTACGGCCGTGGTTCCCGCGCGAAACCTGGAAGAAGCGGACCGCTACGTTTTCCTGGCAACGCGCAACGGCACAGTGAAGAAAACCGCCATCGCCGAATTCTCGAACCCGCGCCCATCCGGAATCATTGCCATCAACCTCGAGCCCGGTGACGAACTGATCGGCGCAAAACTTACCGACGGCAAACAGATGATTTTCCTGGCCAGCCACGATGGACAGGCAATCCTCTTCCGCGAAACTGAGGTTCGTTCGATGGGACGAGCTGCAGGCGGTGTGAACGGCATGGATCTGGCTAAAGGCGATTTCGTGGTCAGCATGGACGCGGCGCAGCCGGATTTCGTCATCATCCAGAAAGAATACGAGAAGGACACGCAGAATCTGGATGAGCTGGAAAGCGATCAGATTCGCGAATCGCTTACCTCGCTGATGCTCACCGTCTCCGAAAAGGGTTACGGCAAACGCACACCGCTCGCCGAGTACCGCGTTACGTCGCGCGGCGGCAAAGGTGTGATCAACTTAAAATCCACGGATCGTAACGGCCCGGTGGTGGCAGCGCTGCAAGTGCGCGAAGATTCCGACGTAATGATCATCACGGGACAAGGAAAAGTGATTCGCGTTCATTCCGGCGAGATACGCGAAGCGGGCCGTTCGACGCAAGGCGTGCGCTTGTTGCGCTTGGAAGAAGGCGACCGCATCGCTGCTGCCGCTTCGATTCTGGAAGAGGAAGAAGCCGCCGCGCCGGAACCCGAGAAAAAGTAAGCGAAGCGCTTCGTTTCGTTTCTTTACGACGGCGGGGCGATATAGTAGCCCGGACGTGTGCGAACATCGACACCCGGGCGATCGACGGTAACTTTAATTTCGTGGTAGCCCGTAGGCTCATCACCGGGAGGACGGTAGCCCAGCGTATATTGCGCGTGGAGCTCGCCGCCGATCGCATCCATCGCCGTTTGAATTGAGCGGTCTTTCATCGTGTTCACGTGTAACCCGCCTGTAGCTTTGCTGGCAATCTCCAGTGAGTTCGGACCAATAGCGTTTTTCCCGGTTTTCACCAGCCAGACGGCGAGCGCCAGCAGATCTATGTTTCCCTGCCCTTGGGCTGCGGCTTCGTTGTCGGGGGTTTGCGCCATGCCGGGTGGAACCGGAACTGGAAACGTTCCGGGCGCGCCCAGCTGCGGTCCTTGATATGGATTTGGTTTCGCGCGCAAATCGGCCATGCTCGTGCTCAGACCGATGGTGTAAATCGTCACGTTAGCCAACTGCGCTTGGCGCAAGACTTCGCCAAGTTTGCTTTCGCTGCCGGAATCCTGCGCCTCGGCAATCACCACCAGAATTCGTCTTCGTACCGCAGGCCGCTCTTCCAGCAACGAAATGCCGCGTGACATTGCGTCGTAAAGCCGCGATTGATCGACTCCAATGCGCAGGTGATTGATCGTATTTTGCACACCGTCGGTATCGGTGGTGAATTTATTGAGAAGCTCGATATCGCTGTCAAAGCTGATCACAGCGGCTTCGGCCGTTTGTCCCATTACGGTTTGGCTGAAAATAATTCCTGTTTGGCGGACGGCGGGAAGCATGGGCTCGATATGCGAGCTGGTTTCGATTGCCAGGACGATAGAAAGAGGATCGCCACCCAGGTCGAAGTGGTCGATTTTTTGTTGAACGCCATTGTCAAAAACGCGGAAATTTTCCTTGGTAAGATCGAGCAGCATTTCCCCGGAATGGTTCGTCACCGTCACCGGCGTAATCACTTCGTTCACTCGAACGCGGATTGCGTTCCTCTGCTGTTCGGCAGGCGGCATTTTCTCCGGAGTTACTCCGGGCTTCTGCTGGAGCGGACCCGGCGGAGCCTGGCACCACGCTGGGTGGGACGCTGCCAGGCACGTTAGCGCCAGACAAATCGCCGCTAGCCAGGAAAGCCGTGCCATTCGCGCAGGCGTATTTTGAGGGCGTTGCATCGATTTCAGTCTATCTGATTCGCGGGAACTGGGTGGCGTTGCTTGCAGTGTAATAGCCGTTGCGCACGGTGACTGGCTTTTCGCCGAGGTTCTCCTAAAATGAATGTTCGAACTGTGTGGGAGAGAACATGCGCCGCCCTAGTCCCCGGCCTCATCCGAAGCTAGCTTACGAAGATACGAAGTTCATGGAAAGCCTGGTGGCCCGGCCACTTCGCATTATGGCCGAATACATCGACCCGTTGGACCGACTGCGCCGCGCAAACGTAAGCGATACGATTGTGATGTTCGGTTCAGCGCGCATCCAGGCCCGTGATCGCGCTCTGGTGCACCTGAAAGCAGTGCAACGCAGCGCTCGGGGACGGCGCACTCCTGAATGGCGCCAGAAGGTCAGCGCTGCCCGGTCTTTGCTTTCGATGTCGCGTTATTACGAAGAGGCGCGCGAGCTTTCTCGACGACTGACGCAATGGTCCATGACGCTGGGCGACAAGCCGCGACGATTTGTGATTTGCTCCGGCGGTGGGCCCGGAATCATGGAGGCGGCCAATCGCGGCGCATACGAGGCCGGCGGTCCTTCGATCGGTCTCAGCATACAGCTTCCCCACGAACAGGAATCAAACCGGTATATCACTCCGGAGCTGAATTTCCTGTTTCACTATTTTTTTATGCGTAAGCTCTGGTTCGCACAAATGGCCAAAGCGCTGATTATTTTTCCGGGTGGGTTTGGAACCATGGATGAGCTCTGGGAAATGCTCACACTTTTACAAACCAACAAGCTCTCTTCTCATCATCTCGTTCTGATCTACGGAAGGAAATATTGGGACAAAGTCGTGAACTGGCGGCACATGGTTCGCACCGGCACGATTAACGAGCGCGAATTCAAGCTGCTGCAGTTTGCCGATAATGTGGACGAAGCGTTCGATCACATCCGCAAAGACTTGGAAGCACATCATCTTCAGTTGGAATCGGATTCATATACCGAACCCACGCGCCGGATGTAGCACGTTCCGGCACTCTTCCACTAAAGTGCGATAGAAGTAAAAAGGGGAAGAAGCCCCCAGGGACTTCCTCCCCATTTTCCGTGCGGAAGAACTTGGCAAATTCGATAGACCATTAGTTATTCGAGTACGGTTCGGTTGCAAATACCGCTTGGAAACGTCGCTTCTCGTCCTGATCGTGGAGCATTACAACCGGCACTACTCGCAAGGAATGCTTGCAGCTCCGGCAAGTCGTTGCCTCACCCTGTAGATCCTGAACGAACCCGTCGGTGAAATGGTACGCCGCGCGAGGTCGCCTCGCTGCTTTGGTGCCCTGCGTGCCGCACTGCGGACAAGTAAACTCCACGCGGTCTTCCAGCGGATCGCGGTTCAACGCCGCCCAACCCGTATATCGGACGCCAATGGTTTCTTTCTGTTCTTTCTCCATAATGGCCCTCCCCAATAAGAGCGTTACAAGCATTTAGACGCAGCTCGCGACAAAACCGATTCAAGCGCGTACGAATTTTTGTAACTGCCTAAAACTATTGTTTTTAGGCGCTTTTAAACTCCGGATCTACTGCTGCGTTGGAACCAAAGCCCTGCAGCGGTGTCTATCTATGCAAGAGATTCGCGCGAAACTCCTGAAGGGCTTAACTGGAAGAACTTTGCGGAGGAGTGTGTTATGAGAGAGCGCGAAGATTTCTCGCAATGCCTGGTGGACGGCGACAAGCAATCGCTTGCCAGATCGAGATGGATCCGGCGAGAAGCATTGTTGGTCTCAATTATTCTGGAAGCTGCGCTGGTAGCCGCGATGTTTCTGTTGCCTCTGATTACGCCGGGACTGCCACCGCAGCGGTTCTTGATCACGCCAGCGCCGCCCTATCATGGCGGCTCAAGCTCGGCGCCAGCAGGGCCGCGGTCCGCTCCACGCCGTCAGCCAAATGAAACTTCCGTCACTACATACAACGTAATGTCGCTTCACACTGCGCATATTCAGACCCACGCGGCGGCGGTTTCACCCGAAGACGCTCCTTCCATTGGTGCGGGTTTTGGTCCGAGTGGTTCGCTGGGTTCGGGCACTGGCGGGGGGGAAAACATTCCTGGCGGAATAGGTCCGCGTCCGATTCCCGAGCCACCCAAACCGAAGGCGGAAAAGCCGCAGCCGCGACCAATGAGTGAAGGCGTGATGCAAGCAGCGTTACTCAATAAAGTTCAACCGCAATATCCCCCGCCGGCGCGCTTGATGCACATAGCGGGCACCGTCCGCCTACAGGCAATCATTGGAAAAGACGGGCGCGTGCGCGATGTGCAAGTCCTCAGCGGCCACCCGCTTCTGGTCCAGGCGGCTTTGGCTGCGGTACGCGAATGGCGCTATCGGCCCACGGAACTGAATCACGAAATCGTGGAAGTTGAGACGGAGATCACCGTGAATTTTGTTCTGGAGTAGATCACGAAGCTGCACGGGCGCCTTGATGTTCCAAGACACCCCAAGGACTCAAACGCTCAAGCAGCTAGAACTTGATGACAATGCCGGTCGAGATTCGGGCATTATTTTGTCCTGTTCCAAAGACGCTCGAGTGAATCCAATCCCCTTGGAAAATGCGCCAGTGGAGCGGCCCGATGATTTTACCGTCGATACCCCCGCCAATAGCAACCGCAAAGGAATTATCGGAGACGGTTGGAAATCCGGGAGCAGAAAGACTAACGTGCGCCCCGCCGATCAAAATATGCCCAAACGGCGAAACGCGCGCCGGCCAGGAGACTTGCGGCCCAAATAAGTAGTAAGTCGTGTGCGTGCTGTTGCCGTAGTCGCCCGAGAAGTCAGCGCGAGCACCTAGCCAGGAGGCAAACTTATACTCCCCTGAAAGCTCCCAACCGTTCTGATTAAATGACGGTGAATTATCGAAACGCAGGTAAGAATAGCCGCCATATAATTCCACTTTGTCTGAATCCTGCGCGTGCGCAGTGAGAGAGGCTAGAAAAATCAAACCGCACAACAATAAGAGCTTTCTGAACATACGAATCCCCTCCTCAGGGTTATCGAATTTAGGATTATCGTAGGCAGTAAATCTTGCCACGATTCGCCCCCGTACCACCCCGACTTCAACTGCTAGCCCCTTACAAGTGCGAGCTGCAGCGATGGGCTGGAAGCAGTAAGATGCCTTCAAATTGGAAGAGGTTACACCCTGACTAACAAATGTTAATTGCTGCTGTATCAAGTATTTAGTGTAGAGGTTTCCTGCTATAAAAGAGATTCGCCGGAATTTTTCGCGATTAATTCACGAGTGGTATCTCGCAAGCGAACAATTTCCTGCCAATCATTTCCGGCAGCACGATCTGGAATTACAAGAGGGCCGAATGTAACGGTAATGTGCCCGGGTCGCGGCAACTTCGTTTTGTCACGCAGAATTCGCCGCGCACCACGTACCGACACAGGGCAGATAGGGCGTTGGGTGTCGACAGCGGCTTTGAAAGTACCTAATTGGAATGGACGAATCCCGGTGACCGCGGTGAAGGTTCCCTCCGGATAAATCGCGACGGACTCTCCGCTCTTGAGCGCGGCATTCACTTGTTCTGCTTGGCGGATGCGCGCCTGTGGATCGCCGCGATTAAAGGAAAATTGGCCGCTGCGAAGAGCCATGGTGCTGAACAACGGCATGTCGCGGACTTCACCTTTGGCCACGAAGCGGACGTCCGGCGGAAGAAACGCGAGGTTAATTAGAATATCGAGATAACTCGCGTGATTGGGAGCAAAAATCCAAGGGCCCGATGTTTTGCGTTGATTCAAAATTTCCTGGCCCTCCACACGCACTGGGACGAATGCCATTCTGAGCATCAGTCGAGTGCCTTTGTGTATGAGCCAAGCCGCACGCTTCTGATTCCGACTGATCGCTACAAGCGCCCATAAAGGAAACAAAAGAATCGTAAAAATCGACATCGCATATATGCCATAAAGAAATTCGAATGCGGCGGTTGCGGCTTGCTTTGCCCAGCTCCATACGCGCGGTCCAGAACCGCGTGCCGCGAGGCCAGCGATCTGCAACCAGGTGGGTTGCTGGCGCCTGCCTAATTTTCCTGCGGTGAAAAGCCGCTGAGTCTCTCGGCGTCGTAACTTACCGCTGGAGGTTTTCGGAATGGATTGAGGTGGCAGCAGCACGACCAAGTCGGGCGGCAGTCCGAGCGCGTCGGTCACCGCATGCGAAATTTCGTCTTCGATGCGCTTCGCGCTTGCCATGTCGCGAACTTCCGCGGTTACCACAAGCCTTTCGCTCCCAGTGCGCTCGTCGTTCGCTCCAAACGCCACCACGCAACCGGTCCGCACGCCCTGAACGCGTCCAGCGATTTCTTCCACTTCGTGCGGATATAAATTGCGTCCAGCCTTGATGATGATGTCTTTTGCGCGGCCCGTTATGTAAATTTCGCCGTCGGCCCAGTAGGCCAGATCGCCGGAATCGAGCCAGTCGCCGTCGCGCATTAATTCTTTCGTCGCGGTGGGATTGCGAAAATAACCGCTGGTCGCCGATTCACCGCGAAACCACAGACGTCCTTCTTTCCGTTCACCGAGATTTTTACTGTCGGCGTCCACGATGCGTACATGCACTCCAGGCACAGGCTTTCCAGCATTCACAAATTCGAGCGCAGCGGGATCGTCGGGCTTGGCGGGCTCAGCCTTGCCGCCGGATTCAAAAGTGGCGCGTTCGATGCGGTCCACTTTGTAACCGGCGCCGAGTTTTGGCACAGAAACGGCGAGAGTCGCTTCGGCCAGTCCGTAAACAGGGAGAAGTGCGTCGCGGCGGAAGCCGTAAGGCGCAAAATGAGTCGCGAATCTTTCGAGCGTCTCGGCACGGACCGGCTCGGCGCCGTTCGTCGCCGCACGCCAACAACTCAAGTCCAGACCTTGCAAATCCTTATCCGGAATCTTTCGCACGCAAAGCTCGTACGCAAAGTTAGGAGCGGGGCTGATCGTGCCGCGATGTTTGTGAATAGCTCGCAGCCAGCGTTCCGGCCGGCTCAAAAAAGCGAGCGGCGACATTACCACCAGAGGGATGCCGGTGAACAGGGGCACGAACCACGCACCGATCAGTCCCATATCGTGATACAGAGGGAGCCAGCTAACCGCCACGTCGTCTGGTCTTATGTCGATGCCGAAAATGATCGATTTAATATTCGCGAGCAGATTGGCATGCGTAAGGACGACACCCTTGGGATCGCCCGTGGACCCGGAGGTGTATTGCAGAAAAGCAATCTCATCGGCGCGCGCGTGATGCGCAAGATTCTCGACCGGCCGCCAGTGCGCCGGGGAAGAATTCGGTTTCGCAGCCGGTTTAGTTGCCGGCTTGGCGAGCTCTCCGGCGTCGAGCACTTCTCGTAGAGTTGGTACTCCGGGCTTGAGCAGCCGGGCCAACCCTTCGGCTTGCCGCCAGGTAATCAAAAATTGCGCTTCGGCATTGCGCAGAATGGCCGATTGTCGCGTGGCGTATTCCGCGATGCGGTCGGCGCGGAAGGGCGGGTAAATTGGCACCGGAATCCCACCGGCCAGCAGGATGCCTGCAAAAGTCCAAAAGAATTCCGCGCAGGTGGGAAGCATGATTGAAACGGTCTGGCCGGGCTCCAGACCGCGCCGCATCAATTCGGCGGCTACCCTTGAGGCGCATTCGAAAAGCTCGCCGAACGTGATTGTTCGCGGCTCATCGTTCTCCTCGTAGAGATAAATATGCGCTCGCGCCGGTTCACCGCGCCCTCGCAAGCGGAAAATTTCAGTTAACGTTTCCGCGTTGCGTATTTGCTCTTCGATATCAGCGTGGATGGCAGCCGGACCTATGGGCGTTGCCGATATCGCCGCGCCCGCGGCTGCGGATCCAGTAACGGACTCCTCGCGCAGCACGGCTTCAACCAGGTCTTGTACCGTGTCAGCCTCAGCGACCACGCGGTCAGGCAGGCGCACGCCGCAAGCGTCACCCAAGCGCAGCATGAGCTCTACGCGCTCGAGACTCCCGAGTCCAAGTTCGCGTTCGAGATGAGCCGCGGTGCCACGCGCGGTTAGCTCCGCCAAACCACGTTGCCCGCCTAACTCCATCAGAAGTTGGCGTAATACTTGGAGAGTCTGCGAGGTAACGGATGCTGCGCGATCAATTTTTGTGCCAGTAGCGCCCATGGGTGAGATTCACAAACAGTTGCTTTGGCCGAGCGTATCACCGCTCACTACGCAGGGCAATGCCACTCCGACGAAGCGAACATTGCGCGAAGCGCCCTTGAGGTACGAAGGTACTGGGACTAATTGAACCCTTTGCACTATCGACGCTCGCAGGCTTTACAGCCAGAATCGTGTTGAGTTCGAGGCCGCACAAAGCGCTTCGAATGTCTACACCTCCATCACCCCATGCCCACGAGCGGCCGGCACCCCCACCGGCCGCTCCCCTTTTTCTGCTGACCTCAAGTCATCCAAGCCAACCACTTCGCGAGCCATAAACATGGAATGTTTCTTGACTCCAGCGCGCACGCTTCTATAGAGTGCGGGAATCAAGGGGTTGTAGGCTAGAGGCAATCGGCTGCGATTCTGAATGACGTTCAGCCTATGGTTTTGTTCCTCCGACGTGGTTCCAGCCACTCCACGGCCTGCATGTCCTCAGCGCGAGTTCTCACTACGGGGGTGGGCGTGAGATTACTTCGAGCTATTTTAATTTTAGTCATCGCATTGGCCGGCGTTTCAATTCTTGGTGGTAGCGCCTCGGGCCAAACCAACGCTTCACTACGTGGCACTATCACCGACCAATCGGGTGGTGTGGTCGTCGGTGCGAAAGAAACCCTCACAAATACCGGCACAGGAATCGCGCGCACTACCACTAGCGGCAGCGACGGCTCGTATTTATTCGACCTGGTGCAAGTGGGCAAATACAAGCTAACCGTCGAGAAAGGCGGGTTCACCACGTTCGTTCAAGACGGAATCGTTCTGGAGCTAAACCAGAACGGCCGCGCTGACGTTTCCCTCAAAGTGGGACAATCGGCTCAGACTGTGGAAGTAACCGCGAACGTCGCGCAAGTGGATACTACCAGCGCGGTCCTCGGCAAGGTCGAAAACGAACGCGCTATCCGGGATTTGCCTTTGCTCGACCGCGACACATTGCAGCTCGGCCTGCTTCAGGCCGGCGTTTTTCCCCCGGACCAAGATGATGCGTCTGGCAATCCGTTTTCAGTGAGCGGGCAACGCTCGGAATCTCTCACATTTCTTCTGGATGGAGCGAACAATACTGATTTTCTCGGCAACAATATCATCGTCAGCCCCAATCCTGACGCCGTGGAAGAATTCAAGATCCTGACAAACAACTATGACGCGGAATATGGGCGAACCTCGGGCGGTATCGTCAACCAGATTACGAAATCCGGAACAAATGATTTCCACGGCGACGTCTTCGAATTCATGCGCAATGATGTTCTGAACGCTACGGATTACCTGGCCGATGGGATCAAGTCTGCCTACAGACGGAACGTCTTCGGCGGCACCCTCGGTGGGCCCGTTAAGAGGGACAAATCGTTTTTCTTCGTGGCGTACCAAGGAACGCGCCGGGGCGAAGGAATGACTCCGAGCCCGGTTGGCGTGCTGACTGTTCCAGAACGCACCGGAGACTTCAGCGCAGATCCTTTTCCACTCATCAATCCCATCACGGGCTCTCCGTATCCCAATAACCAAGTTACGGTGAACCCCATCATCGCGAATTACATCGCCAAGTACATGCCATTGCCTAACAATGGATCAACCAATACCTTTACGGCGTCCCCCTTGGCTGGAATCAACGACGATCAAGGAATCGTGCACTGGGACTATAACGTCACGCCTAAGGACACCATCTCTTTTGCGTATTTGATCGATGACACACGCGCGCTTTTTCCGGAAGAGGGTGGAACGATTTCGTCCCTTACAGGACTTCAGCCTGCTGGATCAGGCGGCGACGTCCCGGTTGGCTCCGCAGGACTAGAGAGCCAGCGAAATCAAATCGGCACATTCACCTGGACTCACACATTCTCAAGCAGCAAAATTAACGAGTTCCGTTTCGCTGCTAGCCGGTTCGCATCAAGCCAGGGAATTCCTGTTGATCACACGCCGCCTAGCGCGCTGGGATTCACGAACGTGACCCCGGCCGACACCAAGGCTCCCGCACCGCCGACGATTTTCGGTCCATCGTTTACCCTCGGTCCTTCGACGCAGGGACCGACGACACTTCACCGCGCCACGTTCGAATGGTCGGACAACTTCACCTGGACGCGCGGCAAGCACGAGATAAAATTTGGAGCCGATTTCACTCGCGTTCGAAATAATTTCTACTACGACTATTACAATAATGGCAGTGAAGATTTTACTTTTGGAGATTTTACGGGAGACGAATACGCCGACTTCGTGGCCGGTTTCTCCGATGAATATTTCCAGTCTTCTCCCGCCACTTACGGAATTCGAACCGGCTCGGCTGCCGGATATATCCAGGACACTTGGAAGATTTTGCCGCGTCTTACTTTGAATTACGGCTTGCGCTATGAGTACTACGTTCCGCAGCACGACATTCACGACAATATCCTGGGCTGGTTCCCCGGCAAGCAATCCACTGTGTTTCCCGACGCGCCTCCCAATATTCTTTACCCGGGAGATCCCGGCACACCGAATAGGGCTTTGGTTTATCCGGACTACAACAACTTTGCTCCGAGGTTCGGTTTTGCCTGGGATATTTTTGGAAATGCAAAGCTGGTCATGCGCGGAGGCTTCGGCATCTTCTACGACATCGAAGATGGCGCCCTGAACCTGCAATTCGGAGGCGAACCGCCCTTTGGATACATTGCGAATATATTCCCGTCTTACGGGTTCGGCTCACCGTCAGATTGTCCTGGACCGGTTCCCTGCGGCGCTATCGCGGATCCGTGGGCGCCCGGAACGAATCCCTACAATCCGTTCGTCCCAGGTTTCCGGCAGCCAAGCCCGATTCCGTTCGCGTATCTCACCTACCCCCATTTCCGCACGCCTTATTCCGAAAACTTCAATTATGGTTTCCAGTGGCAGGCCACCAAAGACACTATGGTGGAAGCCGTTTACGTGGGCAGTCTTGGCCGGAAGCTGATTAGTTCGGGCGAAGTGAATTTCCCGCAACCTTCGATTCTGCAGAACCAGTTAAACACCTACCTGCCTGCTTACGAGGCTGGTCTGATTTCTTCTCCGGTAAACCCAGAATGTGCCCGGTTGCTTTCCGCCTGCCAAGGTGGTTCGTTTCCATCTGATCCTTACGATCCAACCGGTACTCCGACGGGCCCGCAACAATTGTTGACAAATTTCAGCAACGGACTTTCCGATAGCGATCAGTTTCAATTGACGGTGGACAAGCGTTTCAGCCACGGCCTGATGTTCCGGGCCGCTTACACCGTTGCGAAAACGATCGATTTGACCTCCGGTTTCCGGTCTCGCTCGTCGGAGTACACCGATCCTCTTGATCCTCGGCTAGATCGAGCTCTCGCGGATTTCGACGTGCCGCAGCGGCTGGTGCTGAGCGGACTTTACGAATTACCTTTTGCGCAAGCCGTTCACAGCGACGGAATTCTGAAGAAGGTCGCTCAAGGATGGCAAGCAAACATGATTGCCTCTTTCCAGAAAGGAAACCCAATCACGTTCTATTCAAATAGCAATGCGAGTGAGCAGGATCAGAGCCCGGACCTGACTAGGGTGGATGTAATCGGGCCAGTGCCCCAAGTTGACCCGCGGAACGAAAACCTTTCGTACCCAAGCCAGTGTAACAGCGGCTCGACAAACAGCGCTTCGACCAACCCAAGCCATTTTTGGATTAACCCAACGAACATGGTCTGCGCGCCATGCCCCTTCACGGATCCCACTTGTGCTCTCCCAGCGGATCAACCCGGGATTCCTCTGTTCACTTATGGCAACCTTTCGCGCAATTCCATTCGCGGGCCGGGGATCAACAACTTTGATATTTCGCTCGTTAAGAAAACTCCTATCCGCGAATCCAAATCGCTGGAATTTCGCGCTGAGTTTTTCAACGCGTTTAACCACACTCAGTTTTTCGCTATAGATAATAAAGGTGGAAGTTCCACGTTTGGGCAGGTTCTATCAGACCGTGGCCCTCGCCTTATCCAGTTAGCTTTGAAGTTTTATTTCTAAACGCGAGCCGTAGACACGCGGAACTGAGGCAAACGGTTCTCCTTGGCTGTTGGTTGCGGATAGTTCAGCGGCGGCCCATGGGCCGGTATTTCATCATTGGACGCGAGCGCGCCCTGAAACGGGGCGCCAATGGCGGCGAGACTTTATGTAGCGGCGCTCCGCAACTGCCGCAACAATCCTGCGGCACATCTTCGACGCGAAGCCAGCGTCCGCGCGCCGCGCATTCGGGATTCAAACATTGCACCGTCCAGCCTGGAAGTTGCAAGATTTCCTCTCAACGCGCTAAATTCGGGCAGCGTCTCAGTTTCAGAACTGCGCCCGAAAAAAATCAGCGTTCCCGTAAAACTTGGCCGGATTGTGCGCCGATCACTCTGGTGTGTCAAGAATAAATGTATGCAATTAGTTGTGGCTGCCTTTCGCGGAGAGAATAATGAGAGTTTTAGGGCGAACGACGCCGTCAACTATTGGAGATATTGGAAAGGCCGGACCCACAATTCTACTCACCGGATATATTCGGCATTAATTGGAAGTGGCGGACGGAGCGGAGCCCGAAAGTTTTGCCTGAAGCTGATCCACTTTTTTCTGCTCCTCAACTATTTCCGCTTGCAATGCTGCGACTCGGTCTTGTTCGCCCTTCAGTTGCGCAGCCGCCTCTTTGTCATTTTCGTATTCCGGCTTGCTCAGGTACATCTGTTCGTCGAGGGTGTATTTCCGTTGGAAAATGTCGAGGTCAGTCTGAAGGCTTTTCAGGTGCTCTTTAGCCGCATCCAGCTCGGCGGCGACGCCTGTGAGATTTTCGGGAGCCGGAGTTGGTGGGGCACCGGGATTGTTTCCGCCTGCGGAGGCGCTGGCGCCTTCGGGTGCTGGCGTTTGTCCGACCACACTCACCCCGTCTGTCTTTGGGACGTTGTCGTCATTCCATACGCGAACTGCTTTTGGCTGCTCTTTCTTCTGTTCGCGCGTGCGCCGAGCTGCATCCACCAAAGAGCTGCTTGACGCCTGTTGCGTAGCTGGCTGGTCCCCCTGTTGGGCTGCAGAAAGGCCGAAAGGCAAAATTAGAAGTAACCCGATTGACCAGCGTGCGATTTTCATAGTCCATCTCCCCAGGGGCAAATTGGCATGAATTCATCCTAATCGCTCTGGGCCTTTGCTGCTGGTTTGCGTTGGCCGGCGCACCCAAAGAAGCAACCTGTCCTTTTTGCCAGCCCCAACCTCAAGTTTGCAATTGGCGTTTGCGGCCAAGAAAGGCCACCGCTGTCATCGCTGCCGCCAATCCAAGATAAAATGCAGGTATACGCGTGGACGATGTCCCCGGGACTGAACCCATGAAGTCGAGCTGCAACGTTTCATGCATGGGCCCGATGTACCACAGTAGAGTATAGACAATTTCGAATAGCTTGCTTGAACCGCTCCACACTCCAAGAGTCAGAGCCAAAGTCGGAATGAAGAGCGCACCAATTAGCCATGCAAGGAGCCCACGCCAATCTCCTGCCAAGAGGAGTCGGCTGCCGAAACCGCTGCCGGTAATCAGTGCGAGCAGCACCCCCGCGAGCCACACTGCAGGAAGCTGCCGGACAAGCGGATGGGGCGCAGAAAAGATAAGCTGGCTGGTTTGATCGCGGACTTCCCGTACGCCCATCTTGGACCAAATCAAAATCGGCCAGAACCACGCGCAGGCCAGAAGCATCCCGCGTGCCGACGCGTCCGGTACCGAGGCGCAGCCGACAATCAAACCTGCCGCAACTGCATACCACCACCATTTTTGCCCTTTCAACATCAGTCGCAGCTCTGCCAGAAGGATCGCTCCGAATCTAAAATGCTCTTCTCTGGTTCGTATGGGCGTAAGAGAAAGCGTCGCGTACGCCGGATTGACCAGCGGTCTATTCTCGGCCGGGTCTGCATCAATGAAAGTCGGTGCTGGAGATGCGCGCCGCAAGCGGCCCTTCGCCGGGTCAAATCGATCAAATAATAGCGCCGCTAAAAAAGTGAATGCTATGGCGACCACGAACCAGGAAAGCCTTGCCAACACCAGACCAGCAGTCCATTGAACTCCGTCCCACAGAAACGTAACACCAGAATGTGTTTGAGAGGCGGATTCAATAGAGAGGGAAAAACTGGAATGAGTCTGCGGCACGTTTGCTGCGTTGCGGAGGCTGTCCCAAACTACAGATAATCCTGACCAATCGAATGAATAGCCCCCGTTCTTCTCAGCAGTGGAAATCGGTAGTGCCAGCGCCAACGACCAGACAAAGAGATACAACACGTTGCCGAAACCGCCCCGCAGTTCTGGAATAGTTTCAAACAATACAGCGACGCCGGCGACAACAGCCATGGCCGGCAAAGCAATCAGCAGAAATGGGGCCAACAGCTTCCATAGGTCCACATGCGGATCTTCTGCGCACCAGAACTGCATGATGATTCCAGCGATTGCGAGAATTCCTACCATGGCCCCCAGCACCACAAAATTGCTAATCGCTTTGCCCATCACATAAAGCATTTTTGACGTCGGTGTGGATGCGAGAATTTCACCGACGCGCGTTAAGCGGTCGCGCTCAATGGTGTTCTTCACAACGTAAAATCCCGCGAGCGAAAGAAATGTCGAGGCAATGATCGCCATCTGGCCGCCAATCCACGCAGAATTAAAAATACCCCGCGAATCGTTGAAACGCATGGCCAACTGGCCCGTAACCGACGCATATCCCAGGTATATGGAAATGCCCATGGTAAGAAGGAAGCTGTAGCGGCGAACACGCTCTAAAAAGTCCGCGCGTGCTAGGTGATACAAACTTCTCGCACTGTTTGCGGTGTTGCTCATGCCGCAGAGCTCGTTCGCTGGCTGGAAATGCAGTGCAGATACGCATCCTCGAGCGTGGGAGCCGCAAGAAGGGCGCCAAAACCGGGCCGCTCCGTGGCGACAATTCGAATATGCACCCCATCGGTCCGTCGCACGCTCGCAGAAATCAGAAATTTTTGCTTCGCCGCTGGTATTTCCGCGCTGGGAATCACCCACTCCCATACTTTGCCTTCCACAGCGCGTACTAAATCTTCCGGAGCGGAATGGGCCAGCAGTCTTCCGCCACCAAGTATGGCAATGTCCGTCGCGATCGCTTCGATGTCCGAGACAATGTGGGTGGAGAAAATCACAATGCGTTCGCCGGACAATTCAGAGAGCAAATTGCGAAAGCGTGCGCGTTCCTCGGGATCGAGGCCGGCCGTGGGCTCGTCCACAATCAGCATTTGCGGATCATTCAGGAGCGCCTGAGCAATTCCCACGCGCTGTTTCATTCCGCCTGAAAACCCGCCGAGCGCCCGATCGCGCGCTTCCGCCAGATTCACCACCGCGAGCAGTTCATCAATTCGCTGCCGTGCGGAATTCGCGTCCAGTCCCTTCACTGCGGCCATGTACTCCAAAAACTCCAACGCCGTCAGATGTGGATAAACACCAAAATCCTGCGGCAAGTATCCCAGCACGCCGCGCAATGTGTCGGGAGATCGCGCGATGTCGCTGTCGTTCCAAAGTACGCGGCCTTCACTAGCGCGTGTGACTGTGGCAAGAATGCGCATCAGCGTGGATTTTCCGGCGCCGTTAGGCCCTAGCAATCCCACCACTCCCGGGCCTAGCTCCAGCCGCAGACCGCGCAGGCCCCACAGGTTTCCTGAATATTGCTTGCCCACTCCATCGATTAAGAGCTTCATCAACCGGCGTCTCCTTGGGCCTGCGCAACCGCACGCGAGTGCGAATCTATCAGGACTAACGTCACTGGCATGAAATTAGTTTCAATTGCTTTCGAATGGATTCAAGGCTTCCTACAAAAGATCTCACAACACACAGATCCTTGAATTTCGCAGAACCACATGCTAGCGTCGTTCGTGATTAAATCGGAATGTAGTCGAGTGTTTCGTGGCGGCTCTACAGGGACCGCAGTCCCTGCTTTTGTCTGTTCTACAGCGAAAAGGCCCCTCGAACCTTCTGCCTCTCAACAATTCCTGACCGAAACGAGCCATTTTCCCGGCAAATTAGATGGCCAAATTCGTGAATTAAACCACCTCGTAACTTACAGAAAACAAACACCCGCAAACTGCTCAAATCGCCAAAAATTCACATTTTGCAACACCCTGAATTTGCACGCGAAAACACTTGTTGTCCTTCTCGCGATTTTCATTGTTTCGCTATTCTTAAGTGCGAATCTGGGCGCCCGCAGTCTTCAACCTTTAGGTTCTGCAAGGACGCCAACCCAGCAGCGAACATCGGATGCGACGCAACCTTCGGTCCCGTCCGCCAAACCCCAGCCAGACGAACGAAAAATAACTGCATACACCCTTCCTCCTGAAACTTATAAGAAAGCGCGCGAGCTGAGCCAAATCCATTTCCGCATGGCCCTGATCGGTTTCGTCTACGGGCTTTTCATTTTATGGTTGGTTCTGCAACTCAGGCTGGCGCCTAAGTATCGCGGTTGGGCCGAACGATTCTCCTCAAAGCGGTTTGTGCAGGCCATGATATTTGGCCCGCTATTTTTTATAACGCTCGGCGTCTTGAGCTTGCCCATCGACATTTACGAGTATCAGGTCTCCAGAAGGTTTGGAATTTCAGTTCAGAGCTGGAGTTCCTGGATATGGGATTGGGCCAAGGGTCAGTTCCTTGGAATCATCTTGGGCATCGTGCTGATTTCAATTCTGCACGCCGTAATTCGAAGCAGCCCACGCGGCTGGTGGTTTTATTTCTGGCTGGTCTTACTGCCTATCGTCGTTCTGCTGGTTTTCCTGCAGCCGCTAGTGGTGGATCCGATGTTTCACAAATTCGACCCGCTTTCTCAAAAAGATCCCACTCTTACTGCAGCCCTGGAACAAATGGTTCGGCGTGCCGGACAAACAATTCCGCCGGAGCGTATGTTCTGGATGGGAGCCGGCGAAAAAACCATGGCGCTCAACGCCTACGTCACCGGACTTGGCGCTTCCAAACGAATCGTGGTTTGGGATACGACCATCGCCAAGATGACTACGCCGCAAATCGTTTTCGTGGCGGGACACGAGATGGGTCACTACGTCCTGGAACACATCTGGAAAGGTATGGCGTTCGCCGCGCTGATGCTCTTTATTCTCTTCTATCTTGGATACCGAACCGTCGGGTGGGTTCTCGCTCGCTGGGGAAGCCGTTGGGGAATCCGCGGGTTGGATGATTGGGCCTCGCTGCCCGTGCTTTTGCTTCTATTATCGATTTTTGGCTTCATCGCGAACCCCATCGATAGCGCGTTCAGCCGCCACATCGAACATCAAGCAGACCAGTACGGCTTGGAAGTTACTCATGGGTTGACGCCAGATTCAGCGCAAACGGCAGCGCAATCGTTTCGGATTCTGGGCGAAGTGGACCTTTCGGATCCCGAGCCGAATCCGATCGACGTATTTCTGTTTTACTCGCATCCATCCATTCCCGACCGCATTCAGTTCGCGCTTACCTACAATCCCTGGGCGAAGGGAGGGTCCGGCGAGTTTGTAAAATAACCTCGTGGAGGAGTGAAATACTGTCTATTTTCATAGGCGTAGGTTGTTCGGCGCCATAGCAATGCCGGGTGCGGAACACCGCGTTATCGCCGCGCGTCGATTCGCATGGGGATTCCGTTACGGGGTCGAAGGGTTACCAGCGGGTCCGGGATGATCTCCCGCGCGGTTGCCAAGCGGAATTGAAATTTCTGCGCGATGGTCGCCATCACCAGCACCACCTCCATCAACGCAAAATTCTGGCCGATGCAACGCCGTGGCCCGTCGCCAAATGGAAAATACGCCCCCGTAGGCAAGCGGTCCTCGAGCCCGTCAAGCCAGCGCTCTGGCAGAAATGCATCCGGGTCCGCGAAAAAGCGCGGGTCATGATGCGTCACCCATTGAGAAAGAATGATGGTCGATCCTGCAGGCAAATCGTATCCGCCGATTGTGCATGTTGTGATCGAAGTGCGTGCCAGAACATACGCAGGCGGATAAAGACGCAGAACTTCGTTCACGACCCCGCGCAAATAGGGTAGACGGCCCAAGTCCGAGATAGTAGGTAGGCGCCCTGCGAGAACGTCGCGAAGTTCTTCATGAAGACGCGTTTCGGCGGCGGGATTCTTGCTGAGTAAATACCATGCCCACGAAAGTGTAAGCGCGGTAGTTTCGTGGCCGGCCATAAATAAAGTCATGATTTCGTCGCGAAGCTGTTTAGGCGTCATTTGGCTTCCGTCTTCGTCCATAGCCGCCATTAGCAATGAAAGCAAATCGTTCTGCTCGTTCGCATTTCCGAGTTTTTTGCGTTCGTCAATGATCCGGTATACCAGCGAATCCAGAAATTGAATTTCGCGCTCCGCCCGGCGATTCGAAGGGGTAGGCCATTTTTCGGGTAGTTTGAAGGGCGACCGCGCTCTGCGCAGTGAATAGCGCATCAGAAATTCCAGCGAGTGCCCTACCTGCCGCGCTTCTCCCGGCAGGGTGGTCCCGAAGAGTGTTCGCACGGCAATTTCCAGTGTGAGCGCCATCATCTCCTGCGCAATGTCGCGTTCCTCACTGTCCTGCCATTTCCGCGAGTGAGCCTGCGCGCTTTCCACCATGGTTGCGGCATATTCGTTGATTCGGTTTCGCTGGAATGCAGGTTGAGCCAGCCTGCGCTGGCGGCGCCAGAAATCTCCTTCGCTGATCAGCAATCCTTCGCCCAGTAAACGCCCGGTCACATCTTTGGTGAGCTTACTTTTGTGGAATTTTCCTTGTTGGATGACGGTTACTTGTTCGATGTAGTCCGGGTGATTCAGCAGGATGCGGGTGTCCGATACAATGGGAATGGTGACGATATCGCCGTACTCGCGGGCGATACGCTGCAAGGTGCCTAATGGATCGCGCAGCACCTGCAAAGCCATCCCTAGCAGCGGCCATCCGCGCGGGCCGGGCGGGACCCGATTTCCGTTAGCAGACATTATTCTCTGGCAGGCGGATCATGGCGATATCCGCGAACCGCTCTCCTCTTTGTGATAGGTCTCAGTTACTTTACTCCATAAACCTTGGAGCGTTGGCGCACCTTTGAGAATCAGATGAAGAAGGTGGCTTATTCGGTCCAACGAGGTGCGCGTTGGTGGTTTGGTCGCGTTTAGGTAACATACACCTGCAAAGGGGAGTCCCGTGGACATCGAGCAGCCGGAATGGCTGGAGCAAATCGAAGGCATCCTTGAGACCTTGAATGAAGGCGTGATTATTGCGGACGATTGCCCCCAAATCATCTTCGTCAACGGAAATTTCGAGGATATGACGGGAATCGCGCGCTCCGAATTTCTCGGGTCCAACTTTGATAAATATTTTACGCCGGAAGAAGCCGCAGAGCTTACAGAACATAGAGACAGAGGTTTGCTGGCCGGCCATAACCGGTTCGAATTCGTGTTGCCGCGATACGACGGTAGCAGGCTGCCAGTCATCGTTAGCGCACGGTCGATCGAAGATCCGGACGGCCGTCGTTTTACAATCGTCACATTCATCGATATCTCGGAGCAGAAATCTGCGGAAGGGAAACTTCGCACGGCGAATAAGTTGCTCGAGGAGCGCCAGAAAGAAATCGAGGAGGATTTGACGCTTGCAGCGCGCGTGCAGCAAAGTCTTGCTCCCAAGTCCATAATCTGGGGGAACGTGCACGTGGAAACCTATTACCATCCCGTGCGAACCATTGGTGGTGATTTCGGTTTGGTGAATGCGCTCGACAACGATCGCTTGAATTTGCTCGTATGCGATGTATCCGGCCACGGCATTGGTTCTGCTTTGGTGGCCAACCGGATCTATGCCGAGACGATGACTCAGCTTCGCAACGGAGCGCCGCTTGCTGACATGTTGCGTCAGCTCAATTATTTCGTGATGCACAACATCGGCGGTTCTGTTTTCTTTTTTACTATCGCTGCTGCTCAACTGGATCGCGGCGGCCGACGCTTGCTTTTTGCCGGAGCAGGCCACCCGCCGGGCATTATCGTTCGTGATGGTGAAGAGCCACGACTGCTGGAATCGCGCAGCATGGTCTTAGGTGCGCTGCCTGATGCGGTGGGACCGGAAGCAACGCTCGATGTTGATCTCGAAGTAGGCGATCGCATCGTGCTTTACACCGATGGAATTACCGACGTCTTCAATTCCGACGGTGAAATGCTGGGCGTGGAGGGCGTGCAAAAAATTGTGCGGGAAACTTCGGCGCTGCCGTTCAAGGAAATGAAACGCGGTATTCTGGATCGTGTGTCCGCGTGGCGGGAAGGGCCCGCTACCGACGACGTTTCGCTAGTCCTTGTGGAAGTCCAATAGGCTTCTGACTCTGAGAAAATCTCTCGCTCCATGGCCAATCTTGAGTTCGTACGTAATTTCGCGGTTCTGCCAAAAGAAATTTTCGTTTTCTTTGTACCGCAACGTATGGCGCTATGGTACGGCGCGGAAATGAATAGCTACTTTGAAGTCCAGAGCGGAGCGCCGGACTTTGCAGTGGGCCAGAAGGTACGCATCACGGGCAGACTCGCCGAACGCGAAGTCACGTTGACCACCGTGGTCACAGCTTACCAATGGGAGCGTTTATTCGAGTGGCAATTCCAGGATTCCTACGGTGTACGAGGAAAACAGCGTTGGGAGCTTCAACAGATGGGTAGCGGCACGAAGTTAACGATGCGCGATCAGTACGAAATGCCGGGACGCATCGGCAAAATAGTCGATCGAATTTTCACTCGGTATGGAGTCGCCGCGCGCGACCGTTCCTGGCTTGATCGATTGCAGCGCCTGGTCCAGCATCGTTAATTACTTAAACCCCTACAACACGCAAGAATCGCTTCTTACCAACTCGAAGGGCCACCAAATCGCCAGGGTTCAAAACGATCGTACGTTTCACATCTTTTTCAACATCACCGTTTACTTCCACCGCTCCCTGTTTGATCAGCCTTTCGGCTTCGCTTCTAGAACTTGCCAGTTGCGTCTCGGTGAGAACGCCAAACAGCGGGCGCGTGCCCCACGCCAACTTCATTTCCGGCAAATCTGTGGGCGCTTTTTTGTCGCGGTAAACCAGGCGGAATTCATCGGCAGCTTCTTTGGCGGCTTCTTCGCTGTGAAAGCCCGCCACGATGTTATGCGCGAGCTGCATCTTTGCGTCCATGGGATGCAGCACGCCCATGTTCACTTCCTCTTGCAGCCGTACGATTACTGGTGGCGCGAAATCAGTGAGGAGCTCGTAATAAGACCACATGAGCTTGTCGGAGATTGACATCAGCTTTCCGAACATCTGATCCGGCGGTTCGGTAATGCCGATATAATTTCCCAGGCTCTTCGACATCTTGCGCTCGCCATCGAGCCCCACCAGGATAGGCATAGTAAGCACGACTTCTCCGGGCAGACCGTATTCGCGCTGAATGTCCCGGTGCACCAGAAGATTGAATTTCTGCTCGGTGGCTCCAAGCTCCACGTCGGCTTGCAGCGCCACTGCATCGTAGGCCGTCAGCAGTGGATAGAGCAGCTCGTGGACTGAAATGGGCATATTTTTGTCCAGCCGCGAGCGGAAGTCTTCTCTCTCGAGCATGCGAGCGAGGCGATACTTCCCGCATAGCTGAACTACCTCGGAACTCGAAAGCTTGCCAAGCCACTCGCTGTTGTAACGAACTTCCGTCTTCTTGCGGTCAAGGATCTTAAACACCTGCTCGAGGTAGGTCTTTGCGTTTGCGTCCACCTGGTCGCGAGCCAGCGGAGGCCGCGTTTCTGACTGGCCTGTGGGGTCGCCGATCATGGCCGAAAAATCGCCGATCAGGAAAACTGCGGTATGGCCCATATCCTGAAATTGTTTGAGTTTTCGCAGTACGACGGTGTGGCCCAAGTGTATATCCGGCGCGGTCGGGTCCACGCCGAGGTAAACGCGCAGAGGTTTTTCCTCTTTCGCGGACTTCTCAAGTTTGGCTTTCAGTTCGTCGGCGCGGATGATTTCGGCCGCGCCTTTTTGAACATAAGAGAATTGCTCTTCGACCGGCTTAAATTGTGACGCCACTATTTTTTCTCCGGCGTGCTTCTGGCAGTATTTAGCACGCGACGGCCCTCGATGCGAAATTCTCCTTCCAAGACAATTCGCACGGCCTCCGCGTAAATACGGTGTTCTTCTCGCAGAATTCGCTCAGACAGGGTCTCCGGTGTATCGCTGTCTTCGACCGGCACGCAGGCTTGCAGCACGATCGGGCCCGCATCCAAATTTTCATCCACAAAATGCACGGTGCATCCGGAATATTTAACACCGTGTTCCAGCGCTTGACGCTGTGCTTCCAACCCCGGGAACGCAGGCAACAGGGACGGATGAATATTGAGAATTCGATTGTGGAACGCAGCCACGAATTGCGGGGAAAGAAGCCGCAAGTAGCCCGCCAGGCAAACCAAGTCCACGCCCTTTTCCTGCAACGCCGCAATGACAAGCTTATCGTAAGCCTCGCGTTCTAGTCCTTTCGAAGAAATCACGCGTGCGTCGATTCCCAACGCACGAGCTTTCTCGATTCCGCGTGCGTCTTCGCGATTACTGAGGGCGATGGCAATTTCGGCGTTAGGGATACGGCCCGAGGCAACACTCGACGCAAGCGCTTCGAAATTAGATCCACGCCCTGAAAGTAGAACTCCTATGCGTTTTTTCATGCAGGCCGAAATTAGCACAGTTAGGCTGGCACACCAAAAGATGAAACCACTTTTCCACGAGGGAAATTCAGTCCGATGGCTCGAAAAAGGCGCGTGGAACTGACGAGATGAGAAGGCCGGCCACGCTACAGCGCTAGAGTTCCGGTGTAGGTTACTTTCGGTTTGCTACGATTGGCGCGCTCGATGCGGCCAATCAAATAGAACCTTTCGCGACGGCGTCGTAGTTCCGCCTCTACGCGCGAGATATGCTTCGGCGGTACCATCAGGATCATGCCCACGCCCAGATTGAAAGTTTGCAACAATTCGTCGCGGTCGATTTTTCCCAAGCGCGCGAGATAGCGAAATATGGGAAGCACGGGCCATTGATCGAGCTCGACGACCGCCTGAACATTTGCTGGCAGCGCGCGCGGCAAATTTCCCGTAATTCCGCCTCCGGTGATGTGAGCCATGGATGAAACCCATCCTCGCTCGAGGATGTTTTTCAGAAGGGGCCAATAAGGGCGGTGAGGTTTTAGAAGTTCGGCGCCGATTTTATTGCCGACCTCCGCAACGTATGTGTTTGGGTCCAGCTTTGCCGAGCCGAATACAAGCTTGCGCGCCAGCGAATATCCATTGGTGTGGAGTCCGCTGGAGGGAAGCGCGAGCAACAGATCGCCGGGCCGGACCCGACGCACGTCGAGCTGCTTTTGACGTTCCACTGCGCCAACGATAAATCCG
>Ga0209380_10000315_pt1 | contig 33951 bp, 29 predicted proteins | sample HubBroMetageWFT6_FD_188347 | JGI IMG/M metagenome (GOLD analysis project Ga0209380, IMG submission 188347) | Warmed and freeze-thawed soil microbial communities from the Hubbard Brook experimental Forest, New Hampshire - Hubbard Brook CCASE Soil... | ecosystem: Environmental > Terrestrial >... | reverse complement strand
TTTCTTCTTGTGTCGAGGTCAATCCGCTCTGTTTCCAGCCATTTGGCGGACTGGTCGACGGCGCCATGCCTCGAGAGAGCAAGATCGTTGCTCCCGATCGAGTGACTCATGTGTCCATCTGAGTTAGCATTTGCGAGATCGGAGTATAGACCTTCATGCCTAGACCGACTCTCCGTCCCAAGCGGTCATTCTCACGAACGCAAAAGCGCTTTTTCCGTGCACGCCGGGGCCCACCCCCGGATCCGCAAACACCCGAAGCAAACTCCCGGCCGGGACGCAGTTTCCCCCCGGCGAAAGTCACGGCCTTCGCCGACTGGGTGTTTGACTTGGAATACTTGCGAGCAACTCCACATTTGTAAAATGACTTTGTCATATTCTTGACATTCATCTCATGAATCTTTCGACCGATTCAGTACGATAGGTAAGGTCCACACTGATGGACGGTGGAACATCCGCACTCTGTCATTTGTTCGTGCCCAGTCTGTGAGGAACGCCCGTTATGCTCTCGCTTCGTATCTGTCGACTCGCCCTCTCGCTTTCTGCACTTCTCTGCGCGTCAGTCTCTGCCCAAACAAAGCCGGGCTTCACTTCGCCCCTGCCGACTGGTGTGCGCCTTGATCCCGCCGGCGAAGCGGTCGACCTAGGCAGCTTGCCGATAAGTCTTGTACTCGCGCCTGAGAAGGACAAGGCTGTGGTGGTGCTCAGCGGCTGGCGCGAGCAGGGCGTTCAGGTCGTCGATCTGAAGACGCGGAAGGTCACCCAGAAGCTGCTCCAGGATGGCGCGTTCTACGGCGCGGCGTTCTCGCCCGACGGTCATCGCCTCTGCGTCTCCGGCGGCAACACCGACATGCTCTTCGTTTACGCGTGGAAGGACGGCGCTGCCAGCCTCGAGAATAAGTTCGAACTGGCGAAGGCAAAAACGGCAGACGGCACGGGCACAAGCTATCCGGCAGGGCTGGCATTCTCGCCCAACGGGAAATTCGTTTATGTCGCCGAAGACGTCGGCGATCGGCTCGCGGTGGTGAACGCCGCAACCGGCGAGATCGCGCAACGGTTCTCTACCGATCATTATCCTTATGGCGTCGCGCTCACGGCGAACGGTCAGCTGTTCGTCTCGGCATGGGGCGCCAGCACGGTGTCTCAGTTCCGGGTTCTGGCAGACGGAAGCCTCGCGTATCTGGGCCGGGTCGAGGTCGGCCGGCATCCTTCGGCGCTGGTCGGTAAAGGTGCGAGGTTGTATGTCACCCTCGCGGGCAGCGATCGCGTGGCTGTCGTCGACACGAAGTTGCGTAAGGTTGTGAGCTATCTGCATGATGCCGCACCCGGTGCGCCGCCCGAGGGCAGCACACCCAACGCCGTCGCACTTAGCTCCGACGGTAAGCATCTGCTTGTAGCGGAGGCCGACAACAATGCCATCGCCGTCTTCGAGTTGGCCACCGGCAAGTTGCTCGGTCGTGTTCCCACCGACTGGTATCCCACCGCGGTCGCCGAAGACAATGGAGAACTGCTCGTCCTTTCCGGAAAAGGCCACGGCACCCACGCTAATCGCGATGGCCCGGTCCCACTCACCAACTGGCCAAATGAGAAACCAACCGCGTATACGCTTGGGCAGTTGAACGGCAGCCTCCGAGTGCTGCCCTCCGCGATGACAGAGACTCAACTTGCCGCGTTCACCGAACGGGTCGTCGCCGCCAATAACTGGCAGCAACGGCTCGCAGCGCGGCGCTATCCACCGTTTCGCCACGTCGTCTACATCATCAAAGAGAATCGCACCTACGATCAAGTCCTGGGAGACATAAAAGAAGGCGATGGCGACGCAAGCCTCGTCTATTTCCCCGACATCACCATCACCCCGAACCACCACGCGCTGGCGCGGCGCTTCGGCCTGTTCGATCGCTTCTTCGTGAATGCCGAGGTCAGTTCGCAAGGACATATCTGGTCCACCGCCGCTTATGTCACGAACTACGGTGAGAAGACTGTGCCCTCCGGTTACGCCGGCAAGCGGGCCGACGTCGACGGCGAAGAGAGCGATGAGCCGGAGCGTGGTTTCCTGTGGACGCTCGCCAGCCGAGACGGTATCACCTTTCGCGACTACGGCGAGATGGTCAAGGGAAATCCCGGCTGGCCGGTGACGCAACACGACTTGGGTGCCGACGTGAGCACTGAATACGTCCCAATGGATCTAGTGACGCAGGACCAGAAGCGCGCTGATGTGTGGATCGCCGAATTCCAGCGCTTCGTACGCGACGGCAACATGCCACAGCTTGAAGTCATGTGGCTGCCGATGGACCACCTGGCCGCCGGCCGTCCGGGCAAGTGCACGCCGCGTGCGTGCATGGCCGACAATGACCTTGCTCTTGGACGGATCGTGCAGGCGCTCTCGCACAGCCCGTATTGGAAGGACACGGTGATATTCGTTCTTGAAGACGATGCGCAAGGCGGACCCGATCACACCGATTCGCACCGCGCGCCGTTCTATACCATCTCCGCCTACAACCGGCCCGGCACGGTGCATCGCTTCGTCAACACGACAGATGTGATCGCGGCGATCGAGGACATCCTCGGAATGGGCCGGCTGTCGAAGTTCGATTACTTCAGCCGCTCCCTGGCAGACATCTTCGCCTCTACTGCCGACCTGACGCCTTATGATCCAATCGTCCCCACGCAAGACTTGAATGAAAAGAATCCGCAGAATACTGCAGCCGCACGCATGTCGGAGGGGCTTGATCTCAGCGCGCCCGATCGCGTGGACGATCAGCTCTACAACCGCATTCTTTGGCTGATGTTGAAGGGCGACATTCCGCCACCGGTTGCACAGAGCCACGCGGCTCTACATTCGCTCCAATCGAGCAAATGATAATGAGCCCGCGCGTTCTGGCGGATGTAATCACCAGAACGGTTATCGACAAAACTTCAGTAGCGAGCGAACACCACCGGCAAAACACCTCGCACGCACTTCGCACGACGCGCGGCCAAACCCGTTCCTAAGGTCATCCCCGTGAATCCCCGGGCCGAAATGCGGCGACGATCAAGGCCAGGGAGCCGGCGATAGCCACCCAGGCAAACCAATCTCCGAATCTTGAATAGATCGTGCGAACACTTCTTGTCGGAAGGTCGGCGACCATGGCGCCGTCGCTCGAATGGTAGTAATCCAGCGCCGCCAGTGTGCGACCTTGATAGTCGAAGGCCTCGGACAGCCCGTGGCTGGTTTGGCGATCGAGATTGATGCCCTCCTCTATGGCGCGAAAACTCGCCATTTCGGTGTGCCAGGGATCGATGGCTCGCCAGTCATTCGATGGATCGAGCACGATGTCGGCCTTCAGGCCGCCGGCTTGCGCAAGCAATTGGGGAAAGTCCCCGTCAAAGCAGATCACTGCGCTGATGCGTCCGAACGGTGTCTCCATGACTTGCAGATGACCATCCTTAGTGACAGACATTGCCGCTTCGTCGCCCGGCACCGGATGTGCTTTGTAGTAATCCATTGCAATTTTTCCATCAGGATCCGCGACGACCAACTTATTCTCGAGCGCTTTACTTTGGCCCGGATTCAGAACTCCCAATGCCATCCCCAGATAAATATGGTCTTTTGCTGCCAACTCTGATCCCTGCGCCAGAAGTGTCGCTTCGTCTTGTTTAAGCACCAGGGCGTTCCCCTCAGCCCAGAAGACGATCCTTGCTCCATCTTGAGCTTCGCGGTCAGCCCGCGATAGCAGGTCATCATTAACGCCTTCGGCCCATCTCCGAATTTCAGTAAAGTCTTCAGACGTGGCTTTATTCGCAAGTAGGCGATCCATGGATTGTTGGTCAGGTTCCGCTCCGACCGGTCGTTTTGAGAGAGAAGCGATCCGGACAGTCTCAGAAGAAGGCGGAAAGAATGAAAGGCGAAGATCGCCGACCATGATGACCACTGCGATGGTTGCCAGGCACAAGTACAACGCGTTGCGAGCAGGTCTCGAGTTGTAACCTTCATCCCAGAGATAATTGCAGGCCGACGCAAACCAGCCGATCAGAAAAGTCAGGCCCCACAACCCGGTGACCGAAAGAATCTGCAGCAGGGGAAGCTCTCCATACTGCGAATACCCTGCCGCCCCCCAACTGCCGAACGATCCGAAAGAGGTTAGATAATCGAGGGCGGTCCATGCGCAAGGGAAAACCAGTGTAGACGCGATGCCCCGGATTCGCGGAGCCAGCCATGCATCTGCGGCAAAGGGGATTAATGACTGCAGCCCGCCGATGACCAGCGACAAGTAATAGACCGAGCCGATGACAGGAACCATTCCCCGCAACTGAAATGCCGAGGCGGCTATCTCTGCCACCAGCAGGAGCGGCATCCACACAGTCCATCTTTGCTTGCGAACGAAATGGAGTAGAAACACTGGCGACAGCCACGCCGCGAGTGCAATGTTGTTGGCCCCGTATGAGAAGAAGAGCAGAATGCTTCCCACAGCGAACCATAACCACGGCCGATCGCTTGTCGCACGCTCGACGTTTTGGATCCCTTCGAGTGTTTGCAAATGCTCTTCCGTACTTGAGACTGGCATCGTTAACTCCTCAGGCGGTAGTCCGCAGAATAGTCCGCCGGTTCCCGTAACTACTGTGAGATGGATTGCGCTGACGAGGGACTGGGCGAGTGAATCTGCTGCAATACGTCAGTGGTGGCCTTCAGATAATCGCTGAACTCGCTGACCTCGCGAATGCGAAACCCTTTGAGCAGTTCGCGACCCTCGGCCACATATTCCTCCCGCGCCGGCATCCACAGTTCGCCGTGGAACTTTTGCTGTTCAGTGAACCCCTGGAAACCCTTCACGCTGCCCAGAAGTCCCATGCCGAGGTTCAGGGAGGAAACGCTGGCAAATTCAACCCGGACTACCTCCTTTTCCTCCGGGCTGATCCACATCTTCCCCTTTAGATCTCCTGCAATTCTCTCAGTGAGGCTCCCCGCCGGGCGGGAGGCCGACTTTGGCTGGAAATCGTAAACAATTGTCTGTAGACCGTTGATCTTCTCCCAACGCAAGGGTATGAAGTTTGACCGAGCGATGATGTCGGCAAAGAGCAGCTGGTCCTTTGGGTGAATGACCTCGTTTTTCTCAGTCTTGTGCTCATCCTGTCGCATTCGCCGCTCGATTTTCTTCCCCTGCTCCTCGAGGTTGCTCTGCGACACGGGCTTGCCATCCCGGCTAACGTGGAGTGTGAAGAATTCGTAGGCCGTCGGGGTAACGTAGTACGTGTCGGTATGTTGGCTGCGCACATTCCCACTCTTGTCGAGCGCATAGACCGTGATCTTGTCCGTGAACGTGTATTGGCTGAGAAGGGACTCTATCTTCTTCTGGTCTTCAGAGATTTCAGCCATTAACCCGGGAGTGTCGGGAAACGGGCGGTCCGGCGGGACGGGCGTCACCGTTTGAGCAGACACTCGCCACACCAGAATCGTGGCAACAAAGAAGGCAATGGCAATTGTTGCCGTGCCTCGCAAGCAAACGGAATCTTTAAACCTATCTCTCATAGCAAGCATTTCTCCTGACAGCAGCGGCTGGGCACCCGACTGTGGGTCGAAAACGTGTCCGCCGGGATAGACGCTAACGCAATCGGGCTCGACTTCTTGACCCAATTCGGCTGACAGCACCGGGAATTCGACGAACTGAGGATTCTGCTCGGCCAGCCGCGGATGAAAGTTGTCACGTGTCCGCTAGAATACGGATTGTGCTCAAGCGCGATGAACTCGGAGTGCCCTCATTCTGGCACTTGCAATTGATAGGCTGGTTCGGTTTCTATTTCGTTTTGGTTCTTGCCGTTCTCCCCTATCGCAAACTGGAGGAAATCCGCAATCAGACGATTGGGTGCGCCGCCTTGTTCCTGGCCAGCAGCTTGCTGCGGCCTGTTTGCCGATCACTTATGCGTCGTTCACTTCCGTGGATCGGCATGGAACTACGCGCCTTGGTTTGGTCTGCCGCCTTCGGGACCGTTGCAGCCTTTGTTACCGAGTTGGCGATCCTGCGGGTTGTGAGGCTGCTCTGGACAGACTTGCTCGTGAATCTCTTGCAAATGTCGGTCATGCTCTTTCTCTGGTGCACGTTGTACTTCAGCATTAAGCTATGGCAGCAATCAGCCCTGGAACGCGAAAGGTTATTGCGCGCTGAAAGCGAGGCGCGAAATGCCCATCTCAGCGCCCTGCGATACCAACTGAATCCCCACTTTCTATTCAACTCGCTGAATGCCGTATCGACACTGGTCTTACGAGGAGACGCCTCTCGAGCGACCCGCATGCTTTCGCAAATTTCAGGACTGTTGCGAACATTGCTGGATGGTCCCATTGTTGCGGAGGTAGCCTTGGGGCAGGAACTTGACTTTGCCAGGGAGTATCTTGCGATCGAACAAAGTCGACTGGGAGAGCGATTACGAGTTGTTTTCGAGATCACGCCGGAGTGTCTGGATGCGGCTGTGCCCAGCATGTTGCTGCAACCTCTTCTTGAAAATGCGGTACAGCACGGAGTTGGGCGTCTCCGCGAAGGCGGAATCATAGAGATCAGGGCATCGGGCGAAAGCAATCGACTGCTTCTCGTTGTCCGGAATTCCGGTCCCCGGCATGGCGCGGATGCTGCTCTTGTTCAGAATGGCCGCGGAGTTGGCTTGGCAAATACCACGGAGCGGCTCAAGCGACATTATGGATCCGGATGCGAATTCGTTCTCCAATGGCCCGACGCCGGAGGTTGCGAAATAACGATCCGATTGCCTTTCAGCAAGATCGTTCACCGGGCCGAGGAAACATCATGCGCGCTGTGATCGTCGACGACGAGCCTTTGGCTCGGGAAGGTGTCCTGATTAGGCTCGCGCGATTTCAGGACATTGAAGTCATAGCGGAATGCGAGGATGGCTCGTCAGCGATCGAGAAGATTATGGAACTGTCTCCAGATTTGGTCTTTCTGGACGTGCAAATGCCGGATATGGATGGCTTCGAGGTGCTCCGCGCGCTGCCCCGGGAGAACCTGCCGGAGGTGATCTTCCTGACGGCTTATGAACATCACGCCGTACGGGCCTTCGAGGTAAATGCGCTGGATTACCTGCTCAAACCGGTCGATGACGAGCGCTTTGCCGCTGCTATCGAGCGTGCGCGAAACGCTGCTCACTCGGATTCCAGGCTGGAAATGGCCGACCGGCTCTTGCAACTGCTGAAGCAGGAGTCGCGAAACTACGTCACACGGTTTCCCGTACGAGTTGGTCCACGAATTCAAGTAGTTCGCGCGCACGACATCGATTGGGTTGCAGCAGCAGGAGACTATGTGGAACTGCGCAGCAAGGGACGTTCGCACTTGTTGCACGAAACCATGAATGCGGTGGAGCATAAGCTGGACCCGCAAGAGTTTCTTCGCATTCATCGCTCCCGGATTGTGCGACTTGAACTCATCGAGGAGGCGCGCAGCATCGACAATCGAGAGTACATAGTGAGACTTTCAGACGGGAGCGAACACCGATCCGGCCGAACCTACGCAGGCCGTGTGGAGGCGTGGCTCGCATCCGGGAAATCCTGATGACATGTGGTCCAAGTTTGAAACACGGTTCCAGGTGTGTTCACTCCGGTGGGATGGCGACAAGTTCGCAACTCTCATACCTGCTGCCAAGGTGGTCGCGCCAGATCTCACGAAGGACAACCAGCTTGCGGTTCCGCTGATCGTCTTTCTGGGCCGTCACGACCGGAACGTGAATCCAGAAGTAGCCGCCGCGTCGTTCGATACGGTTAAGTAAGCAATATCGACCCTCTTTCCTGATCACTAATCTGACAAGATAACTCCTGCAAGATTCAAACGGGAGTTTCAGACCGGTGTTTCAGTGGCGTCGAAACAGAGTCGAAGGCAATTGCGTCGGACGTCCGAGCCCGGAGCCGCTGCTTCAACGCGCGAGAAGCTGATCGAAGCTGCTGGCCACGTCTTCGCCGAGCGCGGCTATCACGCGACCACTGTGCGAGAAATCGATCCTGAATCTCAATCGCGCAGCCAGCGGCGGGGCGTGGCCTGGAAAATCGTCTCCGCAGAATCTTGAGCGTAAGCCGCAGCAACAACTGGCAGAACCGCAGTAAACACAATCATCGCAGCGGCGGTGTAAACAAGATTCTTCACGATCCCCTCCAGAAGAAATTGCCTGGGTTTTGGGAAGACTGAGTTATCCCGACCTACTTGGACCAGTGCACAACTTCGATCGTGTGTCCGTCGAGATCGCGGATCACCGTGCCGAAGTAGTCAGGGCTAATGTCGGGGCGCTCGCCAGGAGCGCGAACCGTGGTTGCGCCCCGCTGCCGAGCGACTTCGTGGAATCTCAGGATCTTCTCTTGCGTATCGGCACGCACGGCGATGTGGGCGCGCGCACCCACAACCGCTTCGCTGGATGGAACCGGATAGAGCCAGAAGATCCGATTCCCGTCCGGTCCAAACGCCGCCTCCTCGGTTGTGCGATGTGAGAGCTGATAGCCAAGGGGAGCGAAACACTCCGAGTAAAACTGAATCGCCTCCTCAAACCCACGGCTTCCGAGTGAAACGTGATCAATCATAGGAAGATTCTCCTGGAAAAAGCCTGACGCCCGTGGTTCAGGGCTTCGGTAACGTCGCCATGCTGGCGCCATACGGTCCCTTGAGTCTGCCGTCGCGGGCGAAGTCGCGGAGCATGGCGAAATAGCCATCGGGGTTGCGCGTATCGACCCGCTCGCCGGCCGGGTTGGTCTCAAACTCGTAGATGCCGTGTTCGGCATGGGGGAAAATTGCCAGGATAATTGGCCGGCCCTGAGCGCCCAGCGCCTTGATCCGGCTAGCAGTCGGGGCGCTGGGCGCTTCAAGATCGTCTTCCCCCAGGATCCAAAGCTGCGGAGCCTTGACCGCACGAAGCGTTGGCATGGGGTCATAGCTCCAAGGCGTGCCCAGGTCAGAGATATTGAATGTCCTCGACTGTCCCCCCAGCGCCGCGCCGAGGGCCGCATTAGCCTTCTCACGCAGATCGGCCACGCTGTAGGGCAAGATGAAGTAGGTGTAATTGCCGTGGAGGTCTTTGTACCAGGATTCGTTGTGGTACTTCGCGCGTACGGCGTCGAAGCGTTCGAACCCTTTGGTGAATCCGCTCTCGAACACCGCTTCAGCAGCCTTGGCTATCTCTTCTGCCTTGGCTGTCTCTTCGGGGCTATGGCCCTTCAAGCGCATCTCGAGTGCCACCTCTTGCTGGTCCTCGTCGATTACCGAGAAAGCTAGGCCGTATGCGACGATGACGAAATCGACGGGAGCGCGCGTAGCCGCCAGTGGCGCGACCCAGCCGCCTTCGCTACCACCGAAATAGCCGATCCGATCGACACGCGCGCCGGCAAGCCGCCGGGCCTCCTGCATCGCCGCCACGGCGTCATTGGCAAGCAGGCTGAAATCCTGGGTGTAGTTGCCGCCCGAGCCGCCGGTGCCACGCTTGTCATAGACGAACGCACCTACCCCTTCCGCGGGAAGCAGCCGTTGCAGAGGTTGCCAATCACGGGCGGAGTCGGTTTCGGAGCCATGGATCAGCACCACGATCGCCGTCCGGCCACCGCTTTTCGGCAGCAGCAGCCGGCCGACGAGCTTGACACCGTCGTCTTCAAACGTGGTTTCGGTCACATCGAAGGCGATGCGGTGGCCATTGATACCGTTGAATGAGATGTTGCCTTTCGCGCAGTCGGAAAAGGTCACCGTCTTTCCATCCGGTTTGTCAGTAAAGCCCAGAGTGCTGCTCCAGCTTCCATCGGTGGTCTTGTGCAGTTTTCCGGTGGTCCCGTCGAAGCGGCGCCAGCGCAGAGCGTCTTCGTCCGATGCGCCGATGTCGACCAAGCTCCCGTCGGTCAGGCGGTAGGCGCCGATCCGGCAGTCGCCAACTGTATCGGCGGCGTGGGCCACGGGAGGCAGACACATGGCCGCGATGGCAACAGCGAGGAGTGGAGGCAATCGTTTCAAAATCGCTTCAAACATGACACGGCTCCAGGGAAACTCTTTGACAATTGTATACATCGGTTACGTAGTTGTATACAATAAATGATTAGCACGGTAGAGAAATTATGCTGAACCCGACGGCAGCGCCCCGCATATCGGCAAGAGCGATCGAAGAAGCTCGCATCTGCATCGGTCCTGAATTTCTCGAGTCACGGCAAGTGGAGCACAAGGGCCTATCCCGGGCGGTTGGGGTTCAGCTGGTTTGCAAAATCGAGAGCGAGAACGCTGTCGGCTCATTCAAGGGGCGCGGCGCCGAGTCGTTTGTCAACGCGCTGCCTGCGGGTGTGAAGGCGCTGGTGACCGCCTCTGCGGGCAACTTTGGGCTGGCTCTGGCTTATGCGGGGAAACGGCGCGGAATCGTGGTGACCGTCTTCGCTGCAGAAACGGCGAGTCCCGGCAAGATTGAACGTATTCGGTCCGCCGGTGGTGCGGTGAAGCTGATTGGACGGGACTTTGATGAGGCCAAGAACCACGCGCGGTTGGCCGCAGAACAGATGAACGTTATGTATGTTGAGGATGGTCGAGAGCCGGCGATTGCCGCCGGCGCTGGAACCATGGCAATAGAGATCACGCGTTCGGCCCGCCCGATTCGCAGCATGCTGGTTCCTCTGGGCAACGGGGCGCTGCTCGCCGGCATTGGTTGTTGGTTTCGAGCACACTCTCCTCATACACGCATTGTCGGCGTTTGCGCGGAGGGCGCGCCTGCGATGGCACGATCATGGCAAACTCACACCGCAATCAGCACGCCGAGCGTTGACACAATTGCTGACGGCATAGCAGTTCGTGTACCGGTTCTGGAAGCGCTCGCAGACCTTGAAGGGGTTGTTGATGACATCGTTCTGGTCAGCGACGATGCCATGAAACTGGCTCTTCGTCTCATCTACCAGCATCTGGGCTTGATTGCTGAACCGGCAGGTGCGGCAGGCATAGCTGCCTTGATCAGCCATACTACGCTTGCCCAGGGTGTAGTCTGTACTCCCATTACCGGGGGCAACGCGACCCGGGACCAACTGCTGGCGTGGATTGCTCAAATTCGATGAAATCGTTTCCAGAAGTGGCTCCATCGACAAAATCTAGCCGTCTACGACAGAGTCTTCGCTCAACTCTGTTGGAAATGATCGTTGCCGGCAGATTGGAGGCCGGAAGGCCTGTCAACGAGTCCCAGTTGGCCAAACAGCTGAAAGTGAGCCGCACACCTCTGCGTGAAGCATTACTGCAACTGGAACAGGACGGCCTGATTCGTTCGGACGAACGACGCGGATTCTCGGTTGAGCGCTTGTCCGCCCGCGAGGTTCGGGAAATCTATCCTATGATTTGGACCTTGGAAGGGCTTGCGCTTCGTTCCAGCGCGGTTTGCGCCCATTTGCTTGTACCGGAACTGGCGCGCATCAATTTGGAATTTGCCAAGGCGCGCAATCTGCGCCGGGCTCTTGATTTGGATACGCGATGGCATGAGCAGCTGACAAGCCAATCACAAAATCGGCGATTGCTCGAAACAATTTCGGCATTGCGGCTTGGTATACGCCGTTATGAGATGGTTTACATGGCAGACACTCGACTGCTCCCGGAGTCGGTCGCTCAGCACAATGCGATCATCAATGACTTGAAGGAACACCACATAGAAGCCGCAACGGAGGGCTTAGAAAAGAATTGGCGCTTTGGGATGGAAGTGCTCATCAGAAAAATGGGCGAAGAATAAGCATGTGTTATCGCACTCCGCGGGTATCTGACGGAGATTGAGATGGCGAACTGCTTCGCCGTCAGCGACGGCAAATCTGTGCCATTTTCGAACATGAGGAAATCGGTAACGCATGGAAGGGCCGGTCATTCGATGTCCCATTCTTAGTCTGCGATGCTTCCGCGTGGTTCTGTTGGACGGTTTCGCTCGGCACTCCCTTATTGTTTTGTTTTCTGTCGAGTCCTGGGGTCTGTCGAATTTTGAGGGTTGCTCGTTGAGGCACTTTGCTGCGACGCTCCTCAAGAAACTGCCAGATTTGCCGCCGCATTAGCTGAAGAGTTTGTCGGTGCCGAACTGGAAGGGCTGGGTATCCGACAATGCAACTCGCCGTTAGTTAATTAGGCGCTCGCCGCGGCCACTCGTCCGTACCACAGACCCGAATCTTTCACTGTGCGCTTCTGATCGCGAAAGTCCACGTATGCGAGGCCATAACGCTGCGTGTAGCCATCGTTCCACTCGAAGTTATCCAGAGCGCTCCAGGCGTGAAACGCACGAACCCTGGCTCCGTCCTTGATGGCGCGCCCCAATTCCGCAAGCTCGGAGCGAAAGAAGTCGATACGCCGCGTATCCGGGACATGGCCACCGTCGCGATCATAAGGGGCATCGAGGTAACCACAGCCGCTTTCCGTAATTTCGATTACGGGGAAGTTGTACTCGTGGGAGATCTGCATCACCAGATCGTAGATGCCGCGCGGCCAGATCTCGAGACCCCCATCGGTGATTGCGCCTTCCGTGGGCATTTCAGAGATGAATTGGGTGTACCCGTTGCCGCCTGCACCTGTGTCCTGGGTCTCGGTAGCAAGGCTGCCGCCCCCGCCACGAGCGGCCTGGCCTGCCGCCGAAACGAAACGTCGCGTGTAGTAATGAAATCCGATCCAGTCCAGCGGAACCTGCATGATCTTCTCATCACCTGCGCGAAAACCCATCGCGTCGTAGGGAGTCTCTCCGACAAATGCATTTGGATACTTCCCGTTCATCGCGGTCTCCAGAAAAAACAGATTGTTCATCGCGTGGTAGCGCGCCGTGGCAGCTTTGTCCGCATCGCTGTCCGTCTTTGGATACGCCGGGCTCATGCCATAAGCGCTACCCACCGTTGCTTTCGACGACGCGGCCTTGATAGATCGAAACGCCTCACCTTGCGCTAGGTTGACGGTGTGTGCGGCTTTGAGAAAATCCGCGTAATTGGCTCTGCCTGGAGGAAACACACCCGTGCCGTATCCGAGATTAGTAAACGTCCACGGCATGTTGAACGGTGCCCACACGGTGATGCGATCACCGAGTTCTTTTGCCAGGATTCCTGCGTAGTCTGCAAAATATCCGGCGAGATCGCGGTTGGGCCAGCCGCCCAAGTCCTCAAGCCCCTGGGGTAAATCCCAGTGATAGAGGGTACAAAAGGGACGAATGCCGGCTTCGAGCAGCACATCCATCACCCTCTTATAGTGATCGATGCCTTTCTGATTGACTGCACCTCGACCTGAAGGCTGAATCCGCGCCCAAGAGATGGAGAAGCGATAGCTTTTCTGGTTGAGCCGCTTGAACATCGCGATGTCCTGTGGGTAGAGGTGATAGTGATCGCAGGCGACATCGCCGGTGCCTGCACCGCGAACCTTCCCGACGGTGTGCGTCCACCGGTCCCAAATTGACTCGCCTTTGCCGTCATGGTTCCACGCACCTTCAACCTGGTAAGAAGCTGTAGCCATGCCCCAAAGGAAGCCGTCCGGAAAGCGAATATCCTTAGTATCGGATTCAGATATTGCACCTGAGGGAGAACCATGAAGTTGATCGGCAGCAGGTAAAGAAGCAGCGGAAACATCCCCTCGAATAAGCGCTGCTCCAGCCGCTGCAGCAACTGAACTGGCTACAAATTGACGACGGTTCATGGTCCAAACCTTTCCCGATTTTGATCTGTCAGCTGAGCTAAATTCAATTCTGACTTAGGTTCAAGTATGTTGTGGAGTTTGCCTGACTGCAGCCACTTCGGCAAGGGCACTTTGAAGAAAAAACGGCCTTTGCATATGCCTCTTTGCGGCTGGTCCCTCTGGAACAGTGACTACTTCTGGCAAGTATGGCGACTGAAGCGAGCAGCGTAAATTACCTTCGAGGTAAAGTCTTTCTCAAACGCTGATTGCAGTTGGTACCCTGGCGTGTTGCGGGACAAGCAAATTTGGGGGCTGAAGCCACGCTGACCAAGGGCGTCGTGGGTTGGTTCGGGGTCAACGAGCTGAAGAATGAATGAGTAACGACGGGTGCAGATTACGCCTGCGCCGCATACCCCGCGAAATTCTCCTGCCAGCAGCGCTCGGATTCTTGATCGGCCGGGAAGAACGTCTCAATCCGCAGTTCCTGCAAAGTGACGTCGTGCGGTGTGCATAAAGTCATGACGGTGCTAAACAGGCGCAGATCGATCTCTCCCATGCGTATGTGAAGCGGAAGCAAAAGGTCGTGGTGACGCGGCGCTGTGTGCGAATCGGTCGCTGCCAATGCGCTTGCGTAGCTCCTGATCTCCGCTAGCAACGCAGCGCCAACCGCGTCTTCCGTTGAGCCCAAGTCAAGTTCTGCGCGGCTCAAAAGATGCCGTTCCACCTCCGGCCAGTTCACTATCCAGCGGCGGGACCCTTCCGGGTGGAACGTGATGCGTAGGACATTGTTGGTCGCGGCGCTCAGCGCTGGCGAGATCAAGGTCGGGAAAAACTGGCTGGCCGCCTGATTGCTCAACAGCAAGTTCGAATGCCGGTCCAGTGCGATCGCGGCATAGGGCAGATGTCGATCGAGGATGAACTGCAACATGCCGCGCATGTGAGCCATCTCGTCCGCCGATATAGGTGTTTCACGAAAGACGTCGGCGAAGCCGCCGGATTCAAGCAGGCGATTGCGCTCGCGAAGTGGCAGGTCGAGCACTTCGCCCAAAGCAAGCACCGCTTCACGGCTGGGCTGGGCCCGGCCCGTCTCTATAAAACTGACATGCCGTACAGAGAACCCAGCCCGGCCAGCCAACTCGAATTGGGTCAGCCCGCGCCTTTGCCGCCAGACGCGTATCCGGCGTCCAACCGATGTCACTGCATCTGCCATTCACCGATTCTATTCGCCGCACAGCGACTAGACCATTACCTCACAGGTAATGGCGGGCGTCCCGCGGGCCGGTCTACGAGGTCGGCGCAAAAAAAAGTCTGCATTACGGGCGCAACTCCGCACTCAACTCATGCTGATGAAATCAAAAAGGTCACGATTCAACTCATCCATGTGAGAGATCATCAGGCCGTGGGGTCCATCCTCATAAACTTTCAGCTGAGACCCTGGAATCAATGGATGAACCGCCCGCGCTGTGACTTCGAGCCGGCAAAAAACATCGCTCTCTCCATGGATGATCAATGTCGGCTTCTCTATTAACCGCAACTCCGGTCGAAAGTCTGTTTCTGTGTTCGCGATATGTGTTCCAATCACAGCCGGAAGCGATAACGGATCACACATGCGAATTCCCCAATCGACAGAACTGTCCGTGACCTTGGGGCCAAAAAAACCGCGGGCAATTGTGCGCACGTACTGCGGGAAATCATGGGCGATTTCGTCACGCACGGCTATCAATTCACTCCGGGGAGCTCCGTCGGGATTATCGTCTGTCTTGAGGCCGAAGGGAAGCGCTGTGGCGACGAACACGATTCGCGAGACACGCGCACCACCGTACTTCGATAAATAGCGAACGATTTCACCGCAGCTCATTGAATGCCCCACGAGGACGATGTCTCTCAGATCGAGCTGTTCGATGAGTCTTGCCAAATCGTGGGCGAGAACGTCGAAATCGTAGTCGGCCCCAGGATCGCTCGACCTCCCGTGGCCTCGGCGGTCGTACGCCAACGTCCGCATGCCTCGCCCGCGCAGATAATTCATCTGATACTGCCAAATGTCAGAGTTACTCGCCCATCCATGAACAAACAGCGCTGTACGGACTTTCGGATTGAGCCGACTTGCGGGGGTACACCAATCCTTGTAGAAAAGCCTGACCATCGGGTCGACGGTCACGTACGGGCCTGTTACTTCCGCATTTGACTCATGAGATAGTTTCTCCTTGGTGGTCGTGGCGTGAAGACGTCGCACTTGCGCAAGGGCCACTGCCCCGCCGAATATTTTGTGAAGAAAAGATCGTCTCTTCATGTGTCCTCTCGGTTCCATGAGATGGAAGCCTTCTTGCACTGAGAATCAAGGCGGAGGATACGAATCGTCAATTACGTCCGAGGTCATGCTTGCGATTCTTGGTGTCTGCTGAACGAAGTTCCCGGTCAATCTATGATGCACACAGTTTATTCGCTTCCAGGATATTGACCATTTACCTCGCAGGTAATTGCAGGTGCAGCTAAAGTCGGTCTACGATCTCGGCATGAAAAGACGATTCGCACTGAAATCAATGATGGCAACCTTTGCAGCGGCCTTTACGGGCAAAAGCTTCGCTATGGCGTGCAAGGAGCCCTCCGGAGTCGCCCCGCGCTCCAGCACGATGATCGAGACCCGCGATGGAACCAGGATTCATTTTCGGGACTGGGGCACGGGCCGGCCGATCGTCTTCGTGGCGCCCTGGGGGCTCTGCTCCGACTGGTGGGACGCCGCGGTGTTGAGCCTTTCCCAACGCGGGTGGCGCTGCGTGACATTCGACCGGCGTGGTCATGCGCGCTCCGATGATCCTTGCCGCGGATACGATTTCGACACCCTCGCCGACGACATCGCCGCCGTCCTGGATGGACTGGATTTGCAGAATATCGTCCTGGTCGGCCACTCCATGGGAGGGGCGGAGGTGGTCCGATATCTGACGCGTCACAACAGCCGACGGGTCGCGCATGCTGTCCTGATTGCGCCTACGACGCCGCTTTCCCTGAAGACCGACGACAACCCGGACGGCATGACCCGCGAGAGATTCGAGGAGCTCCGCGAAGGGCTTAAACACGACCTTCCGCGCCTTGCGGCGGAAGCGGCGCCGGGTTTCTTCGGCGTTCCCAAGAACTCCGTTTCAACCCAGACCATGGAATGGTGGTACCGGATGTTCCTGGACCGGGTCTCGGTCAAGGTGCTCTCGGACCTTTTCACGTTGATGAACGAAGCCGATTTTCGAACCGAGCTGCGAGCGATCCGGACACCAACACTGATCCTGCAGGGCGACATCGACCAATCAGCCCCGCTGGAAGTGCACGGACGCCCGACTCACGAACTCATCGCTGGCAGCCGGTTTTTGGTATACGAGAATGCCGCTCACGGCCTGCCGTACACGCACACCGATCGGATGCTGGCGGATATCGTTGCGTTTGCGGGAGCCTAGCAGATTTCTTCAAATGGTTCGAGTTGTTCACCTCCTTAATTCTCTGCTGCTCCGAGTCTCAATGCACCGGAGGTCCGATCTCCTACTGCACGGTTACGCTGAGCCCTGCTGATGCGGCGTCGCCCGCCGCGTCCGTACCAATGACATTGACGTTTGATGTCAGCTCTATACTTTCAGTCAAGCTCGCAGACGAGGCGGAATGCGTGCTATCCCCGTTATAGGTTGCCACCAGGGCGTCTAGTTATGGCCTCCGATTTCATCCACGCCTCACTAGAACGATTCTCCAACGACGTCCCTAGGGTGAAGCCAGCCGGAACGCCTCAGGATGCTGGCAGGGGCGATCGCCTTTGAAGAATCCTAGCCTGTGACTAGCCTACGGTTTTGCGAACAGCAGTTTGCCTTTCCCGGCTGAATCGAGGGCTGGTGCTGAATTGCAGCCCACGCCCCTCCTTCAGCCGCAGCCGCGAGTCGATCCTCGGCTTGCGCATTTTTGAACTTGCGTGGTACTCATGCTGGTATGAAATTGAAGACGCTGGTGTGTGTGGGTTTGTGGGCAGCCTGCTCTCTTTTGGCAGTTCCTCAAGACTCGGTCAAAGGCGAACCGGTGTCGGTTGTGGTCGAGGCAGCGCGCCTGCTGGATGTGCGCACCGGAAAGTACATTGAAAACGCGGCGGTATGGATTGACGGTGAGACGATCAAAGAGGTTGGCAAAGCGACCGATGTCGCATCTCACGCTCCGAAGGATGCGAGAAAAATCAATTTGGGGCGCAGCACTCTTTTGCCCGGCTTGATCGACTGCCACACGCATATCATGGCGAGAATCGACGGGGCTGACAGCGGATATATTGTGGGGCTGGCGACGAAATCGCAGGCTTTTCGCGCGCTCGAAGGTGCATATAACGCGCGGATTACGCTGAACGCGGGATTCACCACGATTCGCGATGTGGAAACCGAGGGCGCGGGATACGCGGATGTGGCGCTGCGCGATGCCGTGGAACAAGGACTGGTGGAAGGTCCGCGCATGAAAGTTGCGACGCGCGGAATTGCAGCGGTCGGGCAGTACGAGCCGTTCGGTCTATCGCCGGACCTGGAGAGTTTTCCGACAGGCGCGCAGATGATTAGTGGTGTGGAGGACGCGCGACGCGCGGTTCGTGAGCAGATTGGGCACGGCGCGGACCTGATTAAGGTGTACGCGGACTGGAAAAATCCTACGCTGACTGTGGAGGAAATGAGTGTGATTGTGGACGAGGCGCATAAGCAGAAGCTAAAAGTTGCCGCGCATGCCACGACTGCTGAAGGAATCAAGAACGCCGTCACTGCGGGCGTGGATTCGATTGAGCATGGGAACGGGGCCAATCGGGAAGATCTTGAAATGATGAAGGCCAAAGCAATATTTCTGGTGCCGACTGTGGGGATGGCTTATGCGTTGAGTGATCCGCAAAGGCGGGATGCGATGTCTCCAAAGGAGCGGCAGAGGCGCGAGGCCTTTCGGCAGAAGATGCAGCAAGTGATTCAACTCGCCAACGAGATTGGCGTAGAGATGGCATCTGGATTCGACGCAGACTCTCCCCAAGGGCAGGGTAAGAATGCAAATGAGTTGGTGGCTCTGACTGTCGTGGGAATGACGCCGTTGCGGGCGATTCAAGCAGCGACGGTGAAGGCCTCGGAACTGATCGGCTGGCAGGATCAGATCGGCACGGTAGAGGCGGGAAAGTTTGCAGATTTGATCGCGGTAGAGGGAGATCCAATTTCGGACATCACGACACTTGAGAAGGTGAAATTCGTGATGAAGGGCGGGAAAGTCGTCAAGGAATTTGCTCCTTAGCATGGGCCGTCGACCGCGGCCGGAAAATTCCGCGACTTCTGCCGATCTCCGATTCGTGAACCTAGCCCGTGGTAGGCTGTTCTTACAGGTCTTTGCCGGAGTTTGGCGGTCTTCCTCAGATCTGTAAGTTGCTTCAGGTTATGGTGACGCGGATCATGTCCAACCCAGAGATTCTAAAATCCCAGTTCATTGCTGAATCAGCCGGCGAATCCGGCGAGTCGTTCGGCGAACTCCTTTCCCAGTATGACAAGAGCCATTCGCGCAAGAGTGAGGACGGCGGCAAACAAATCTTAGGCACGGTGATTGTTGTGTCCGGCGACTCGGTCTTCCTCGACATTGGATTCAAGAGTGAAGGCATTCTGCCGCTGGCGGTTTTGCAGGGCGCCGGCGAAGCTGCGAAACCCGGCGACAAGCTGCTGGTTTCGGTGAAGGGGCGCGATCCCGAGGGCTACTATCAGCTGACTCGCGCCAAGGTTGAGCGGCCAAAAGACTGGTCGGCGCTGGAGAAGGCGTTCGCGGACAAGGCGACGATCGTGGGTACGGTGACGGGCGTGATCAAAGGCGGGCTCAGCGTGGATGTGGGAGTGCGGGCGTTCATGCCGGCGTCGCGCAGCGGAGCGCGCGACGCTGCTGAAATGGAGAAGATGGTGGAGCAGGAGATCCTCTGCCGCATTATCAAGCTCGATGTGGCCGAGGAAGACGTGGTCGTGGATCGCCGTACCGTTGTCGAAGAAGAAGAGCGCTCGGTGAAGGAGCGCCGCTATGCGGAGATGAAGGAAGGCGACACCGTTACTGGGACGGTCCGCAGCCTCACCGACTACGGCGCGTTCGTGGATCTCGGCGGTGTCGATGCGTTGCTGCATGTGAGCGACATTGCGTGGAGCCGCGTCGAGAAGCCGGGGGATGTGCTCTCAGTGGGGCAGCAGGTCGAAGCCCGGGTGCTGAAGATCTCGAACGATTCCGGCAAGCGGCGCATTTCCGTGGGCGTGAAGCAGTTGCAGGCGCATCCCTGGGACGCGATGGCGGGAAAGTACAAGGCCGGAGAGCGCGTGCGCGGCACGGTTACTCGGGTGATGGAGTTTGGAGCGTTTGTAGAACTGGAGCCGGGGATTGAGGGGTTGATCCACGTTTCGGAGATGTCGTGGGGAAAGAAGTTGAGGAGCGCCAACACTCTGGTGAAGCCGGGCGAGATCGTTGATGCGGTGATTCTGGGCGTGAATACCGGGGAGCGCCGCATTTCTCTCGGACTGAAGCAGGCGCTGGGCGATCCGTGGGCCGAGGTAGCGGAGAAGTTCGCTGCGGGTTCGGTGGTTGAAGGCCCGGTTGTCAGCATCACGAAGTTCGGCGCATTCGTGCAGCTTTCCGAGGGCGTGGAGGGCATGATTCACATCAGCGAGATGAGCGCTGAGAAGCGCATCAACCATCCGCAGGAAATGCTGAAGGTTGGTCAATCAGTTAGAACTCAGGTGCTGGCGGTTGATACCGCGAAGCGGCAGTTGCGGCTGAGCATGAAGCAACTCGTTCCGAGCGGACTGGATGAATACATCGCGGAACACAAGGAAGGCGATGTGGTGACAGGCCGCATGGTCGAGGTTGCGGATGGGCACGCGCGCGTGGAACTTGGCGAAGGCATCCTGGCGAGGTGCAGCGTGGATGCGGCGAGTGCCGCGGCTGCGAAGACTACGCAGGGTGGGTTGGATGTGGCGTCTTCGAAAACTGGCTTGAAGCCGGATTTGTCTTCGTTGGGGTCGATGCTGCAGGCGCGATGGAAGGGCGGCGCGCCTGCGGGCGAGGCTAAACCGGAAGCTGTTCGCGCGGGACAGATTCGCAAGTTTCGGATTGCGAGGATGGATTCTGCGGGGAAGAAAATTGAGTTGGAGCTGGCCTAGTCTGAGCGCTAACTCTTCTGGCGGCGTTTTGCCGGCCTCACGCAGGAAGCGTCGAGCTGCGCTCGAAGGACAGCCGAGGGCGGCTGTCCCCACATTTGCATCTTCGGAATTGAGACACTACCTGTTTTTCTAGTCTCTCTCCCGCATGTGGCCTTCTTCTTCCTCTGCTCGCATTCCTGCGCCGGCGGCTACTGCTGACTCTTCTTTCTTTTTCTCCCAGTCCGCCTCTGCCAACACGGAGATGGCTTCCAGTTTCTTCTTTTTCAGGCCCACGTTGATGGCCGCCAGGTCTTTTTGCGTCAGTTTCTGAAAGTCGTCGATCACATCTTGCAGCTCGTGACCGAGCGATTCTGTGCGTGCCACCTGGTAGTCGGTCGGTTTGCCGTCGTATCCGCTGACGGCGCCGTACAGCTGTCCCAGCAATTCGCGGATGCGCTCTTCTCCCGTGATCATTCCACCTTCCTTGGTGGCTACGATCTTCGAGCGCAGCGCGTCACAACCTGTGGCGAGTTCCTGCAGTTGCTGGTGTAACGGATCTTTCTCTGACATCCTCGCTGCTCGTGCGTTGGCGCCGTCGCGCACTCCTTCGATCGCGGCTACGCCGTAAGTCATGTGCTCGAGCTCTTTGTAAACCTTCATCGAAAGATCGAATTGCGCTTTGCGATCCTCGAGCGAGTATTTGGCACGCGGATCGATTGCGATATTCAACTGCTCGGTGTAAGTTTTGTCCCCCTTGGTCAGCTTCACCGTGTATGTGCCGGGCAGCACGCGGGGCCCTTGCGCCGCTTCAAACAATGCGGACGCCGCAGGAGCAACCGCCGGCGGCCTGACTCGCATTCCCCAGCCGGCGCGGTTCAATCCGCGGTGCTTGCTTCCGGCCACGGTGTCGACCAGTTTGCCGTCCTGGTCGAAGACCTCGATCTTCAAATCGCCGAAGATGTGCCGGCCCTTCTGGTAATACGTGATCTGCGCGTCACTGGGGCGGCTGCGGCCGTGGAAACTCTCGTCGCCTTCCGGCCAGCCTCCGAACACATCAAAATACTGGATCGATTGCCGCCCAGGAAGCAGCGTAGCCTCTTTGGCCATCACTTCCGGAGTGAGCGCGCGCAGCGGCGAAATATCGTCGACGATCCAGATGCCGCGCCCGTGCGTTGCCAGCACCAGGTCAGATTCGCGAGCCTGCACCGCGATGTCGTCGACTGCTACTGCCGGGAAGTCCGTCCCTTTGTATTGCGCCCAGCGCTGTCCGCCGTCCACTGAAATCCACAATCCAAACTCCGTACCTAGGAAAAGAACGCCAGGGCTGACAGTGTCTTCCTTGATCACGTGGGCAAAGCCACGCACGCCGCTCTCCTGTGCCGGAAGCTGCGTCCAGGTCTGGCCGTAGTCAGTGGTCTTGTAAACATACGGCTTCATATCTCCGAAAGTGTGCCGGTCGAAGGTGGCGTAGGCAGTGCTTTCATCGAAACGGCTGGCCTCGATAGTCGTGACCCACGAATTCTTTGCCAGCCCGCTGACGTTCCCCACCACGTTCGTCCAGGTCTTCGCTCCATCGCGCGTGATCTGGACATTTCCGTCATCGGTGCCGACCCAGATGACTTGCCCATTCTTTGGCGACTCGGAAATCGAATAGATCGTGGTGTGCATCTCCGCCGAAGAGTTGTCGATGGTGACGCCGCCGGATTCTTCCTGCTTCTGCTTTTCCGGATCGTTCGTCGTCAGGTCCGGAGAAATGCGGTCCCAGGACTGGCCGTGATCGCGCGAGCGGAACAGGTACTGCGCTCCGATATAAATCGTCCCCTTCTCATTGGGACTCATATGAATCGGCGTGTTCCAGTTGAAGCGCAGCTTCTTTTCGTTATAGTTCGGCAAGGGATGGATGTCGCGAATCTCATGGGTATGGCGATTCACGCGTCCGATCTCGCCGCCCTGCGCCTCGGCGTAAATGTAGTCCGGATCGGAGGTATCTTCGAACATCCAGAAACCGTCGCCGCCGAACATGTTCTCCCACTGCGAGTTGGCCACGCCGCCGGGAAACGACGAATCGCCCACCCAGGAACTGTTGTCCTGCAGGCCGCCATAGACGTGATAAGGATCTGAATTGTCGGCGCTCACGTGATAAAACTGCGAAACTGGAAGATTCAACTGGTGCTTCCAGCGGTTGCCGCCGTCTTCGCTGCGCCATAAGCCGCCGTCATCGCCGGCAATCACCGTATTCGGATTCTTCGGGTTGATCCACACATCGTGGAAGTCACCGTGCGCTGCGCTCGAGACGACGTTGAAGGTTTTTCCTCCATCGTTGCTGAGCAGGAGAATGAGATCGGGTTTGAAAATCTTGTTTTCATCTTTAGGATCGACGATCAGGTTGCCGAAATAAAAGGGACGCCACACCATGTAGTTGCTGGCATCGAGCTTGGTCCATGATGAACCGCTGTCGTCGGACCGGTAGAGTCCTCTTCCTTTTTCTGCCTCGATGTTGGCGTAAACCACCTGCGGCTTTGACGGCGCCACCTGCACGGCGACGCGGCCCCAGGGTTTTGCGGGCAGTCCCTTGTTGCTGCTGACTTCGATCCAGGTTGCGCCACCGTCCAGTGACTTGAACAGCCCGCTGCCCGGCCCTCCTGAGCGGAATGTCCAGCCTTGCCGCCGGAAATCCCACATCGCCGCGTAGATGGTCTTCGGTTGCTGGGTGCTCCGGGCAATCATGGCGCAGCCGCTCGCACCGTTCACGCCGGCCAGAACTTTCTTCCAGGTCTTGCCTCCGTCATTGGTCTGGAAGACTCCGCGCTCGTCGTTGTCATCCCACAGATGCCCGGTCGCGCAGGCCAGCACGTCGTTGCTGTCGGCAGGATTCACCAGAATCTTGGCGATATGCTCGCTATCTTTCAGGCCGACGTTGGTCCAGTTCTCCCCGCCGTCAGTCGACTTGTAAACTCCGTCGCCTACTGACACGCTGTTTCGCGTCCAGGCTTCGCCGGAACCCACCCAGACAATCTTCGAATTCGAGGGATCGATCGTCACCGCGCCAATCGATTGCACGTCTTCGCGGTCGAAGACCGGCTTGTAGGTCGTGCCGCCGTTCACTGACTTCCAGACTCCACCGCTGGCCGCGCCCACAAAGACGGTGATGCGGCCGTCCTCTTCCACCGCGTCGAGGGCTGCAATACGTCCGCTCATGGCCGCCGAGCCAATGTTGCGAGCCGGCAATCCTGAAACGGCCGCGGCATCGAAGTGATACGGCTCTTGTGCTGCGGCTTGGAGGGGTGCGCACAGCGAGGCTCCGGCGAACAGCACAGTCACTGCCCAATTGCGAGCGAATGCATTCATGGTTACGAGTCCTTTTCGGTGCAAATTCATGGTTGTCTTCATCCGGATCGTTATTCGGCGAATCAGCAGTTCAGAGAATCAGTGAATGCTGACTATGCCGGACTTCTTTTCCTCAGGCCGCAACGAAGGCGGCAGCATAAAGTCGGCGGGATCTATGGTCACGTTCACTTCCATCTTTTGCACAGTAACGGTTTGCGCATCGGGGTTGTTCTTCGGCCCCTGCGATATCGAGAATGGATACATGACCCCGGCCACCTGTTTGTAGGACCCCAGGCCCATGACACGATCGCGCACCGAGCCCCGGATAAACTGCTGGATCTCCCTGCGAATCTCGATAAAGGTATCCGGGTCGAGGTAGTCATAGATGATGTCGCCGTTTTTGAGCGTCACTTTGAGCCGCAGCGCATCGTCTCCATCCACCACGTCGTGTCCCAGATACTCGACCGTGCTGCCTTTCTCTTTGTAGTCCACGAGTGGTCCGTCAAAGTCGGCATCCAGCAGCAGGTCGCGGACGTCGTCCTCGCCCATCAACAAGGGATCTTTTTTCCCGCCGAAGGGTTGGATCTGCCAGCCTGACGCACCGTCGTAAGCCTGGACGGCCGTCATCCCCTGCAGTAGGAATGTCTCGCGAACCAGGTTGGGCCGCTGGTTCTCCTGACTGATCGAAGCGGTGAAGCCGCCGCCGCCCTCGAACTTGCCCGCCATCCGGACGTTTTTGATGGCTTTCATCTTCTCGATCCCGCCGCGGGCCTGGATGTTCTTGGCAATCAGTTCGTCGGCGGTTTGAGAGTGAGAAAATGCACCGAAGCAGCAGACAACAAGCAGCAGAGTCAAAACGTAACGCATGAAACGGACTCCTGTTGGTGAGGGACTTAAAGAACCCAAGGAAATGGGAAACACTACTCTACCGGGTAGTAGACGAATCTTTCAAGTTTTGGTGAGCAAGGTAGTGCGGGGGAGAGCAACTGCACGGCCGGTAGTCGCGTGGAAGAGCGGCGCTGCAAGGGCCGCTCTTCCGCCGTCGCCCAACCACCGGTACCGACAGTCCCTCAGTGGGCGAACGCGAAGTTCAGCCCGGTTGTTATGACAATGTCATTCTTCTTGGCGCCCTCCGGTGGGTTCGATACGTAGATATCGTTGAACTGGGTCTGCCAGCCTAGCCATTTGCTGATTTTCGTCACCCACCCTAGGTCAAAGGTTCCGCGGTAGTTGCCCCCGCTTTGGGTCAGGTCCGGATAAAAGTACAGCTTCTGGGTGAGGACGGTGGTCTTGCCGAGCTTGTGAGTCAACTCTTCGCCCAGAGTAAGTGCCGCGAATCTGTTCGTGACGCCATAAGAGGTGTAGGTAGGCGGAACAGTTGGCGGAGTGACTAGGGGGCCGTTGGAATAGGTTTCATGGGTGTAGTTCAGGCCCGCCAGAAAATCCAGTGTGGTGCCGGCTGACTTGATCGCGTGGTAGCCAAATCCGGCGCTGTACACATCGCGCAAATCAAGATCCTGCAGGGCATTGCTCATGAGATCAACGCCCACGAATCCAAACATCTTAGGATTGATATTGCGGTCGTAACGGATGCCGCCAGTCTCGGTGTTCGCCGTCGTGCTGGGGGTGGCCAGCTGGTTCGTGCCATAGACCACGGTCGAATAAAGGCTGAGCTTGTCGTTCTTCGTGGCGCGAGCGGCGTTTAAGGCGAGGGAAAGATTCTCGGTCTGGCTGTTTCCGCGAGTCAAGGAGAAGCCCACGTTTGCCCCGCCGTTCCAGCCGTGCAGCAGGTCCGGATGCAGAGCTTTCTCGTAAGCAATCTGGTCGGCATCGTTGCGGAGTGCGACGATGTTTTCCTTGGGCGCCTCCACTGAAGTTCCAGTCTTGGTGCCGACCTCAAGTTTGCCGTCGCTGGTGGTGATCGGTCCCACGATGGTCTGGCCATCCTTCAAGGCAACGTGCAACGGCTTGTCGGTGGTGATCTGCGTGATCGCGGCAAACTGCAAGGTAACGTCTCCGGCGAACTCGGTGTGCAGCACCAGAGTCTTGCCGTCCGACTTCACGACCGTACCGGTCAGGTGGTCGCCATTTTTTAGGGTGATCTGATCCGCGAGAACTGCCGGTGCTATTCCTAGAAACACCAAGAGCGTTAGAAGTTCGATTTTACGCAACACTACCTACCTCCAGATTTTAAAGAGTGAGTTTCACAGCTCAAATGCCATAAAAACGAGGCCCGGGACTACGTCGAGCAAATAAAGACAGGGAATGACACCAAAGTGGCAGTGGAACCTGCAAGCTAAGAAGATTAGGCCCGCGAAGGGAACTCCGTCAGCCCTTGGTTTCCTTGGATTCGGCGGTCTTGCCCTGGTCGGCCGAAGCCGTAGGAGGAGCTGGAGTGTCCTTCATGCCTTCTTTCAGGGCACGAATCCCCTCGCCTAGCCCCTTGCCAAGCTCTGGCAATTTCTTGGGGCCGAACACCAACAGGGCAATGGCAAAAATGATGATCAGGTGCGTAGGTTGAAACAGACCCTCAAGCATAGGAACCTCCCAAGGAGACACTGCAACGTCTTCGTTATACGGTACCGGAGGGGTAGGGGGAAGTCAAACCGCGGGACATTGTTAAACACGAGCTCAAACGGCGGCCCAAACGCCGGGAAGTAGCAGTTTTTTGGCCATGCCTGCCCATTACTTCCGTGACCTTACCTTCGATTCCGCCGAAGGCTAATCTGAGGTCAGCGGTTCCGACCGACGAAACCGCGCTACCAGCAAGCCAATCCGTCGCCGGAGAGCCGAGTGAAGCGCAAGGGCCTGTCAGTTTTTCTGTTTCTTCTTGGGGTGACTCTAGTAAGCGTATCTCTGGCTGCCCAGTCCAGCGGGACTCAGCCGGTGAACTCTGTCCAATTGATGGCCTGGCTGACGGCTGGCGTGCCCGGCAACCGCCTGGTCCGGATCATTCAAGAGCGCGGCATCGCCAATGTCCCCGGCAAAGAAACCATTCGCCAGCTTGAAGCCGCCGGCGCCGATGACAATCTGCTGCGCGTCCTGAGGAGCCTTAAGGCGCCGGCTGCGACTGATTCCGCCACCTCTGAGATTCCCGCGACCCTGATACAGGCCGCCACTGATGCCCGTGCCCAGCGCTTTCACCCGGCCGAACTCGCGCTGCGGCAGGCCTTAAGTTCTGATCCCCAGAATGCTGCCCTGCACCTTGCCCTGGGCACGATGCTCCGCCAGCAGGAGCGCTGGGATGACGCCTTCGACGAGATCACGCTGTCGGCGCAGCTCATGCCGGACTTTCCGGAGAACCACAGCAGCCTGGCGTACATTTTCTATCGTCTGGATGACCCTGCCAACTCGATCGCCGAAGCGCGTACCGCGCTCAGCATGGATCCGCAGAACGCCGAGGCCTACCAGTTCCTCGGTCTCGCTCTGTTCTCCGATGGGCAATACGGTGCTTCGGTTCATGCTTTCATCGAGTCACTGGCCCGTGATGCGGATAATCCGGATACCTACTACGACCTGGGCATCACTCTGCACGCGGATGGGAACCTGGTCGCCGCCATTGACGCCTATCGCCGCGCCATTCATCTCAAGCCGGCTTTCTGGCAAGCCCACTCCAACCTGGCGCTGATTTTGCACGAGCAAGGCAAGCTGGATGAAGCCATCGCTGAATATCGCGAAGCCAAGGGGCTTGCGCCTGAGGAAGCATCCGTTCGCAACAACCTGGGCAACACCTACTGCGACAAGGGCGACTTCAACGCTGCCGCGCTCGAACTGCGTGAGCTTTACCGCCAGCATCCCGAGTGGGAGCAAGGGCATGGTTGCCTGGCCCGAGCCTACATGGCGAAGAAGGATTATGTCAGCGCGGTCACTGAGTTGGAACTGGCAGTTCGCCAGAATCCTACCGGTTCGGTAGAGCACCGGGTGCTAGGCGAAGCGCTGTTGCTGAATGACAAGCCGGAAGAAGCCCTACGCGAGTTGCGTCTGGCCGTCACTCTCAATCCCGACTCCGATGCGGCTCATCACGTTCTGGGCACGGCGCTGTTCCAGCAGCGGGATCTAACGGATGCGGAGAAGGAATTCCGCGAAGCGCTGCGCATCAATGCTTCCCCGGACAATCACTACGCTCTGGCGGCCTGTCTCATGACCATGGACCGCTATGAGGAAGCTTTGTCAGAACTGGAGACTGCCGCGCGGCTCGATCCCGAGCGCAAACTCTATCGCGCCCGACGCGACGAACTCCTGAAACTGATGCAGATGAAGGATACAAATTCGCGGTAACGGAGCGCCGCCGGGACAGTAACCGGCAGTGTACTCCCGGCATATTCGGAGCACCGCACGACTACTTACACTGGAATGCAGGGCGCGTCAGGCTAAAGCTACTCAAGGTTATTGCCGAGGTGATTCATCATGGACTTGACACGATCCGTACAAGCCACAGCCACCAAAGCCGCCAGAGCGGCGCAGCCTGCCCTAAAGCCGGAAAGCAATGTCCGAAGTGACGCTCGGGATAACGGCAGGGACGATCTGCGAAATGCGGTGCGTAGCGGTGCCAAGGCCTCTCCTCAGTCCTCGGGTTACGGCCTGCCTTGCTCCAACTGCCGGCTTTATTATTCCGCCGATCTCGACGCCTGCCCTGCCTGCGACAGCAAAACGCGGGTTTCTGCCACGGCTGTCCCGGCCATTCCCAAGGTGCAGGCTGCTGCCGAGCCCGCGCCTGACAATGCCGTCGTTGAACAGGAGCGAGAAGCTTTCTTGAAGGAATTCAAAACCCAGCTCTTCACCGCGCATGTGGATGATGCCGGCTCGACCGCTGTTTGCACTCTGGCAGAACATGCCGTTCAAGGCGCCGAGGCGGCCTCGATCTGTAAGCCGTGCTATGACCGCCTGCAGGAGCGTTTGGACGTGTTTGAAGCCGCCATGCACATGGACCTGAAGGAAGCGGCGCAGATCATCTACGACGCGGTCTGGGCCGATCCCTCCGACCCCAACAAGACCTACACCAACGCGGCCAGCGCGCTGCTCAGCGAACTGCGCAAGCGCTCCGGTGTCTCCAGCCTGCTGGGTCCGTTCCATCCGCTGGGGAACTGATTGGGATAACTAGTACGGAGTAAGTCCCGCGTACAGAACGCCGATTTCGCTTTGCCCGCAAGATTCGGATAGTCCGCTCGCTCGCCTCGCCTTACGCTGTTTCCCATCATGACTCTCACTAACATGACTTCCCCAAGCGTGACCGCGAATGCCATACTCGCAGAGGAATCTACGGGCGAAATGGCATTACTGGACTCTAACTCGACTAAGCCAACCCGCTCCCAGCCAAGTCTTGCCCAGATCAGCCGGGCCCAGACCAGCGACGGCGACGACCAACGCTGGGATGCAATTGTCGGGCGCGATTCGAGCCGCGACGGAGAGTTCGTCTTCGCGGTCTCCAGTACCGGCGTTTATTGCCGGCCGTCGTGCCCGGCGCGCCGTCCGCGGCGTGAGAACGTGAAATTCTATTCGCGACCCGAGCAGGCGGAGAAAGCCGGCTTCCGCGCCTGCCTGCGTTGCCGGCCGCGGTCGCTCAGCGGCAATCCGCAATCGGATTCCGCCAAGGAGATCTGCCGCTACATTGAACAGCATCTCGATGAGCCGATTACGCTCGATCGTCTGGGGAAGGTCTTCCGGAAAAGCCCTTTTCATTTACAGCGGCGCTTCAAAGCCGCGCTCGGGATCACGCCGCGCGAGTATGCCGACTCCTGCCGCCTGCGTCTGCTCAAACGTAACCTGCAAGCCGGGGACGATGTGACTCGCGCCATGTATGACGCCGGTTACGGCTCCAGCAGCCGGCTCTACGAGAAGACCGCATCGCAACTCGGCATGACGCCGGACAAATATCGCCGTGGCGCGATCGCCGCCACCGTTCGCTATACCATTGCCGATTCGCCTCTGGGACGGATGCTGGTCGGGGCCACCGACAAGGGCGTTTGCGCCATCCAGTTCGCACATTCCGACGGCGAATTGATCGAAGGTCTGAAGCGCGAGTTTCCTTTTGCCGCGCGCAAACCGGATGAAGGCGGATTGCAGGCCTGGGTTGAGGCCTTGCTCTCGAAGATGACTGGCAAGGAATTGAGTGCCGCGCTGCCGTTGGATATCCGCGCGACTGCCTTTCAGCGGCGGGTGTGGACTTACCTTCAGTCGATTCCTTTCGGCTCGACGAAGTCTTACGGTCAAGTGGCGAAGGCGATTGGGCAACCCAGCGCCAGCCGGGCCGTGGCCCGCGCCTGCGCCACGAATCCGGTTGCGGTTGCGATTCCTTGCCATCGTGTGGTCCGCGAAGATGGCAGCATCAGCGGCTATCGCTGGGGCGTGGAGCGCAAGAAGGCGCTGCTGGAGTTGGAACAGGGGTGACGGTTCGGGCTTCGGCAATTCGGGTGCTTGGTGTCAGTCCAAATCAGGCACGCAAAGCGCCTGTCAGCTAGCTACCGCCGTCCCCTGGTAGTGATAATCGCCGAAGCCTAGGATTAGGTAGCCGATGCCGGACAGAAGGAACAGCATGAAAAAGCCGAAGGCAGCGCTCTGCCCAAAGGCTTTGGCGACGTCGATGGCCACAATAATCGCGATTGCTACATTGACCAGCGGGACGAGGTATAGAAGGAGCCACCATCCGGGCCTGCCGGCAATCTTCAGCATGATGTAAGCGTTGTAGAACGGGACCACGATGGCCCAGCCGGGCTGACCCGCCTTTTCAAACAATTTCCAGCCGCCGACGATAACGACTACGACCACTGCAAACCAGAACAGCAACCCCATACTCCCAAAAAGAGCGCCGAGTGGGTTCATCCTCTCGTTTTGCAGCAACACTGCCAAGGTTGAAGACATTGCTGGCCTCCTTGTCCGAGCAGACGGGTCCCGATGGCCTCACACTATATACCGACCTCAGGATCCCGGCTCGCTTTTCTCAGCGAGCATGGGTGTCTAACTAGCGTCGCCCTACCAGGGCCCAGTTCACGAACGCCAGACCAATGGTCGCGACCAGGATGAGGGATTGGCCAAAGTCCACGCGTGTTACCAGGATCGCGCACAGGATTAACCCTAGTAGTGCGAAGAAATTCCCCGCCGGCAGGTGGAACATCGCTGCCGCGCCTTCCGGTTGTTTGCGGCGCAGGATGGGTAGGGCGGCACAGCCTACTCCGTAGTAGAGAAGGCGGGCCACGGCGGAAAGCGTCAGGTTCCATTTGAAGTCGCCAACCAACGCTAATCCCCAAACCATGGCGGCGAAGACGAGTATCGACAGATAGGGAGTGTGAAAGCGGCCATGGACCATGGCGAAGGCTTTGGGGAAATCTCCTTGCTCAGCCAGGGCGAAGGGCACGCGGGGCATCGCGAGAATTTTTGCGCTGAGGTATCCGTAAAAAGAGATGAGTGCGCCGATGGCAACCAGCGCGGCGCCTATGGGACCAACCGCGATCCGCGCCACATCGGCCAGAGGGCGCTGGCTGTGCATAGCGTCGGGCAGGACTCCGATGACGACCCATTGGATTAGCGCGTAGATTGCGGTGCAGAGCAAAAGAGCGGTGAAGAGCGCAAAAGGAGCGTCGCGCCGGGGATTTTTTGCTTCGCTCATGGGCGCCAGCGCGGTCTCGAATCCGCCGTAGGCGAAGACCAGAAGCAGCATGGCTTTCAGCCACTGGCTGGTGCCGGGGGACGCGATGGGCGGAGATGCAATCGTCCAGTGGTGGTGCTGGAGTACGACCAGACCCAGGACGATGACGGCAAAAAGCGGCACCAGCTTGGCTGCCGTGAACAGATTGCTCACCTGGGTTCCCGCGCGCACGCCGCGAACGTTGATTACAGTTAGAAAGCCCACCAGTACGGTGAGAATAAGAGCGCGTGGCAGCGGATCTTTGGCGTGGGGGAAAAACTCGCCCAGATAAATCACAAACAGGTTGGCATTCGCGGCCGGCGCAGCCACTTGCCCGAGCCACAGCATCCAGGCAGTTTGAATTCCCATCAGGCGTCCGAAAGCGACGCGGGCGTAGAGGTAGGGACCGCCAGCCTGCTGAAAGCGCGACGCAACTTCGGCGAAGCAGGCGATGATCACGCTCATTCCGGCGCCGGCGGCGAGCACCGCGTAAGGGCTGTAGTTGCCGATGAGAGCGGCTACGGTTGAGGGTAGTCCGAAGACTCCGCTGCCAATGATGGAGTTCACCACCAGCGCGACCAGGCTCCAGCGGCCAATGGCGCGAACCAGCTCGTGGCGAGGCAGTTCGCGGCGAGGCGTGTTTACTCCAGACGTTTCCATCCGCGCGTTTGTATCACAAATCGCAGACTGCCTAAAAGGGTCTCTCCTGGCATTGTCTTCAGTAACTGTGGCTGGTGACTTTGGAGCGACCGACGACTGCACTGTTGATTGCGTTGGAAGGACTGATGCGCTGCAATGAAAGTTGTGGAAGAGTGGCCGCAACAGGCTGATTGAAGGCTCCAAAAGCCTTGCCAGTCGCGGGGTTTAGCGTCATCTGGAGTCCGGCATAAGTCACCAGACCAAAGTAATCGCTCGAATTACGAAAGCGCATGATCGTGGGACATCTATCCGCTGGGCGCTGCCGATGAGATGTTGAGAGGCACGCGACCCATGGGGAACGAGACTAAGATGGACGATGTTCACACGCGCATGGTGAGAGTTACCGAAGATCTGCGCGCGATCCAGCGAGAGCTGAACTATGCCGCTATGCAAGCGCCCAGCGACCCGGAATTGATGGAGGCTTTGAGCACGCTTCCGGAGACCGAAGCCATCCAGGTTCTGTGCAAGGCGCTTGACCAGATGCGCCACTTTCTGTGGTTCTACAGCGAGGTGATGAGCAACGAGCCCGAACTCGGCGACAAGCTCCGCCAATCGAATGTGTCAAAGACCGGCGAAGCCAGCGACCAGGGTACCTCCTTCCTCGATCGGCTCACGCGGGCCGATGAAGCGGTATTGTTGCGCCACCTGGTGGACGCGAAAGAGCGCAAGCCTAACTAGCCCCTCGGTCGGTTTCTCATCGCAGCCTCGAACGAATCTCCTGAAGTTTGCCGGCCAGATCCTGCTTCTCCTCCAGCACATGCTTCGGATTGGGAATCAAGTCAGAACACTGCGGCGGGGCGCCAGCGATCATTTGCTGGAGGTCTGACAATGTTGCCGGGCTATTGAGTGCCTCCACATAAACGGGAATGATCTTCGCCAGAGCGGACGATGCCTGCGGGTCGAGCGCCCGCGGGATTTCGAGTTCCCGCCTCATGGCTGATCTCCAATCGAGCCCGTCTACCCCGAGCTGGGCAACCGCCTTTTGCAGCACCGAGAGTTGAGCGCCGGAAAGTTCTCCCGTGTGCAACGCAAACCCCATGGCTCTCACATGGGCGACGAGAAGGCTTTTTGCCACAAGGGTTGCGAAAAGCGAGCCCCCATTCGCGACATCATGTGAGAATCGGACTCCTGATGCCAACACACTTACTGCCTGGTCCTTGTCACCAGTGATCAACATGCGAAAGGCGTAAAGAACGTTCAGGCGGCCCAGGACGAGCGCTTTTCGAACGTACTCCTGCGGCATTTCCGATCCCATTTGATAGTCCAGGCCCCAGTCGCAGATTGGAAGAGTGGTGGCGCGAGCCATGATCTCCAAGGCAGGCTTGTTCCTTTCCACAAGATCTTTGTATTCCAGATCGTCGTAGGGTGTTGTGCCGTCGAGGATTGAATTCAATTTCTTCGCCTGCCCATCGGTGAGGACGGAATCTTGCATCTGGCCGAACGCCGTCCAGTAGCGCAAGGCGGCGTTGTCGCCGAGGTTCGCTTTTTTCTGCCCTAGAGCTGAGCTCCCGGTTAGAGCCGGCAAAAGGATGAGTAGTGCGATCGAACGGAAAGAGTTCATAACTTTGAGTCCTTGCTGAGCACG
>Ga0209380_10000314_pt1 | contig 33959 bp, 33 predicted proteins | sample HubBroMetageWFT6_FD_188347 | JGI IMG/M metagenome (GOLD analysis project Ga0209380, IMG submission 188347) | Warmed and freeze-thawed soil microbial communities from the Hubbard Brook experimental Forest, New Hampshire - Hubbard Brook CCASE Soil... | ecosystem: Environmental > Terrestrial >... | reverse complement strand
CCCCAGCGCGGAACGGCGTTCGCGCCCAGCCAGCCCTCCCTGCCGCAGCGCAACGGTTCCAACGGCGATCCGGGATACCAGCCCGGCGACGCGCTGCCCCGCCGGACCGGGCGCACCCGCCCGGCCGGCCGCCACCGCAGCCCGCATCGCCTGTCCGTGGCTTCCGATGCCCCGTCGCTGGTGATCGCCGTCCCGGGCTCGGCCGAGGCCGACTCGGCCGGCATCGCAGCCGAGGTGGTCGCGATCGCCGAGCTGTCCTGCCCTGGCGTCGATATCCGGGTCGGCTACCTGGAAGGCGCCGCGTTCTCCCTGGCCGACTGCCTGCAGACGGGAACGGATGATCCCGGGGCCGATCGCCCCACCAGCGTGATTGTCCCCTTGCTGCTCAGCCCCAACAGCCGCGCGGACGCCGCCCTGGCTCAGATCGTGGCCCGGAGCGGGGAGAGCGTCACTCTCGGGGCGCACCTCGCCCCGCACCCGCTGGTCGCCGAGGGCCTGCACGCCCGGCTGGCCGAGGCGGGCCTGGCCCGGCACGCGCGCTCGAGCGGCCTGAGCATCTCGACCGGCGGCCGCGGCGTCGTCGTCCTGTCCGACATTGGCGAGGAGGCTGCGGCCGCGGCCTCGGTAGCCGCCGTCCTGCTTGCCTCCCGCCTGTCGGTGCCGGTCGTTCCGGCGTCCCTGGGCGATCCGGCCAGCATCGCGGACGCGGTGGTCCGGCTCCGGGACGCCGGCGCCCAGAGCCCGGCCCTGGCGCCGTGCCTCATCGGGCCGGAGACCTCGCAGGCGGTGCTGGACGACCTCAGTTCCGCGCTCAGCGCCCCGTGCGCGGCGCCGCTCGGCGCCCATCAGGCCGTCGGTCAGCTCGTGGCGATCCGCTACGGCGCCGCCCTGGCTCGTATGAGCCTCGCGGGCTGAGGCCCGGCGGGCCCGCGCCGGCCCGCTATTTCCCGTTCCCAGGTAAATGGCCGTTGACAGGTCACTCGCGCGTGCGCTGGGCTTCGTACTGTGAACCGCACAATGGTTCACGATACGAACGCCATAAAACCAGCCCGAGAGAGGTGAGCCGCTTGAGCGAGTGGAACGCCATGACCTACGAGGGTAAGGACACCATCCTGCGCGTGGTGCGGGAGCAAGCCGGCCAGATGTTTGCCCTGGCTGAGCAGCCAGGCGCGTGGGACGCCCCGACGGCGTGCGAGAGCTGGAAGGTCAAGGACGTCATCGGGCACATCGTGGACACGACCGAGGGCTACTTCACGGCCTTCGACATCGCGCGGAGCGGGTCAGCGGCCCCGGACGCGTTCGGCCTCGTGGTGATGCACGAGAAGGCCGGGGCCTCCGCCCGTTCCTTCGGCAGCCTGTCGCAGCAGGAGATGATGACCAGGGCTCGCGGCGACCTGGACAAGATGATGGGGATCCTCGAGCCGCTGACGGCCGAGGAGTGGGGCGGCCTCATGGTGCCGCACGCCTACATGGGCCCCGTGCCCGCGTTCGTCTACGCGGGCGGTCAGCTGATGGACTACGGCGTGCACACCTGGGACATCAAGCAGGGCGGCGGCCAGGCGCACGCGCTCTCGGCCGACGCCGCCGACCTGCTGGTGCCCTTCATGTTCATCATCTGGCAGTCGACGATCAGGCCAGACGCCGACCTGTCCCCGTTCAGCATCGGCATCCGGGTAAGCGGCCGCAACGGCGGAGACACGAGGGTGTCGATCAGCGACCAGGGCATGGCCTACGAGCCGGGCGACATCTCCGACCTGCCGGCCATGCTGGAGTTCGATCCGGGCAGCATGGTGCTGACCGCGTTCGGCCGGGTCAACGGCGGCACCGCGAGCGGCGACCAGGCCCTGGCCAACCGGTTCCTGAACCTCTTCTACCGGATCTAGCGGGCGCCAGATTATCGGGACCGCTGGTCAGCGCTATTGACTGACCAACGGTCCCGATGTCTATGCGAGCGAGCTACGAGCCGGCGGGCGGCGGTACATACCGGGCGGCCTCGTCGACCTGCCGGTAGATGGCCTGCCCGGCCGGGTTCCGCATTTCCTCGGCCAGATGACCGAGTAGCCCGGCGGTCCTGGCCAGCAGCGCGAACCCGCGCAGCAGGTCGGGCGGGAAGCCCAGGTCCGCGAGCGCGGCGCCACAGACGCCGGCGCCGTTCAGCGGCAGGGTCCGGCCGATGATCGCCGGGTGCACGCGGCCGACCGCGGCGAACAGCCGCAGGTGCGGACCCAGCCGGCCGGCCTCCGCGGCGATCTCGAAGATCACCGGCGTGCGCGGGTCCCCGTTCTTGTGGATCGGATGACCGAGACCCGGGACCAGCTGCCCGGCGGCGCGGCGGGCGGTGACGGCCCGGGCCGCGAGAGCATCCCAGCCGGCGTCGGTGTCGGGCAGCGGACCCTCGTGCGCGGCGAGCGCCTCGGCCAGGAACCGGCCGCAGTCCTCGGTCACGCCCAGGTACCGCGAGCCGCCGCCGAGGAGCCCGGCGGCGAGAGCGCCCTGCACGGATTCCGGCGCGCCGGTCAGCGTCAGCCGGGCCGCGATGGCCGACGGAGTGAACCCGTGGTCGGCCAGCGCGACGAGCACGGCCTCGAACACTGCCAGCTCGCCCGGGTCCGGCCGGCGCAGCGCCGTCAGCCAGAAAGCGAGCTCGCCGAAGCTGACCTTGCCCATCAGCTCGGTGGCCACGTTCCGGCCGAGCAGCGTGATCGTGTCGGCGTCCGAGGTGCCGATCGATGTCGGGTACTCAGGCAATGGTCTCCCTCAAATCTGCGTCGTATTCGCCCGGTGGATGACCCGCGGGCAGCCGGTGCTTGGCCACCCGAGCGGTCGGCGTGCGGGGCAGGCTGTCGACCTGCTGCCAGTACCTCGGCACCTTGAACGCGGCCAGCCGGCCGGCCGCGAACGCGTGCAGCTCGGCGAAGTCGAGCCGCTCGCCCGGCGCGGCGACCAGGAACGCCTTGACCTCCTCCTCCGAGAGCTCGGACGGCACCCCGGCCACGGCGCATTCCAGCACCGCCGGGTGGGTCTCGAGCACCTCCTCGACCTCCAGCGGCGACAGGTTCTCGCCCCGGCGCCTGATCACCTCCTTGACCCTGGCCACGAAGGTGTAGGTGCCGTCGGCGTTGACTGTCACCAGGTCTCCCGTGCGCAGCCACCCGCCCCGCAGGACTTGCGCCGTCTCCTCCGGCATACCCCAGTAACCGCGGAACAGGACCGGGTTGCGCAGCTGCAGTTCGCCGGTGCTGCCTGCGGGCAGCTCCTGCCCGGCGTCGTCGGTGACTCTCGCCTCGTTGACGACGCCGAGGCCCGGGTGCTGGCGGATCGCCCCGAGCGTGCCGTAGGGCCGCGTGCCGCGCGCCCAGATCAGCCCGTAGGGCGACTCGGACATCGCGTAGCCGACGACGATCCGCAAGCCGAACCGCGCCTCGATCTCGAGCTGCCGGTCCCGCTCGGGTGCCGGGCCGGTGTAGCAGAGCCGCAGCGGCGTCTCCGCGTCATCGGGACGTTCCGGCTGGCGCATCAGGATCTCCAGCATCGCGCCGATCGCGTTGAATTCCGTCGCGCCGTGCCGCCGGGCGGAGTCCAGGAAGCCGCTGGCCGAGAACCGGTCGACCAGCACCAGCCCGGCCCCGCAGGCGAGCGACCCCATGACCGAGTACGCCGGGGCGTTCACGTGGAAGAGCGGCAGCGTCGTCATGAGCCGGTCCGCCGCGGTGAGCTCCATCCAGAACGGGAAGCCCTCGCCCGCCATCGCGTACGCGCGGTGCGTCTGCATGACCAGCTTGGACCGGCCCGTGGTGCCCGAGGTCGGGATCAGCACGGCCAGGTCGTCCGGCTCCGGCGGGGGCGGCAGGCGGACCCGGTCAGCCGCGGCGGCCATGGCTTCCGGTTCCGCCCAGTCCGGGGGCAGCAGCCCGGCGACATCGAGCACGGGAACCTCGTTCCCGTCAGCATTGATGGCGTCCGCCACGAGGGCGGCGAGCGTCTCGTCGGTGACGACGGCCCGCGGCTGCGTCTGTCCGAGCAGGCCGGCCAGCTCGGCGGCGGTACTGCGCGGGTTCACCGCCACGGCGACCGCGCCCATCGCGGTGAGCGCCAGCCAGGACAGCAGGTAGGACGGGGTGGTGATCGCGGTCAGCATGACCAGGTCACCCCGGCGGACGCCGGCGTCGGCCAGTGCCTGCGCGGTGAGGCCGGTGGCGGCGACCGCCCCGGCGAAGGTCAGGCAGCCCCGGTCGCTGCGCACCCACGTCCCGCCGGGGTCGCGGTCGGCCGCGGCGAGCAGCAGGCGGGGAATCGTGCCGCGATACTCGCCTGCGGTCATGCGCGCGGCCCGATCCTGGTCAGGGTCGTGGTCATCTCGTAGTCCTTGTCTGGCCCGCCGGCCTGCCAGCGCTCGGCGAAGGCGTCGGCGCTGAGCACGCTGACCGTGACGATGTAGCGGTCCTCGCCGCAGAGGTGCTCGGCCGCCCACGAGCCCGAGCGCAGATCCAGGCGGTAGAACGGCCGGCAGTCGGCAAACAGCACCTCCGCGTCGCCGTCCCGGCCGGGCACGTAGAGCAGTCTGCGCCGTGCCGGGCCGGTGTGGCCGGCGAAGGAGAGCTCGCCCTCCTCGAGGTAGGTCAGGCCGCCGGAATCCGACCAGCTGAAGACCGCCTCGCCGCGGAAGGTCCCGGCCGTCGCCGACCGGCGATCGGAGATCCGGCGGTCGGCGTGCCACCGGCCGTGCAGGAAGTCCAGCGTGCCGCCGCGTGGCCGCCAGCTGCGGGAGGTCTCGGGCATCTGCACAGCATGCAACCTACTCCCCGGTACCGGCCGCTCCCTGGTCACGTCCGGGCCCGTGGTAGTTTCCCTGATCTCCGGCCGCAGCCCTCCCGAGCGGCCCGCCCCGAGGAGGCCAGTCCCGCATGTCGGTGTCCATCCCGCTTCAGCGCCCACGCGGCTTCGTCCTTGCTGACCTGATCGCCGCCGATCGCAGCCGGGCGGCCCGCATCGCCCGGGACGTCGCGCTGGTCGTGGGGGCCGCCGCGTTCGTCGGCCTGCTGGCCCAGGTCTCGATCAAGCTGTCCTTCACGCCGGTGCCGATCACCGGGCAGACGCTCGGCGTGCTGCTCGCGGGCACGGCGCTCGGCTGGCGCCGCGGGGCCGCGGCGATGGCCCTGTATGCCCTGGCCGGGGTCGCCGGGGTGCCCTGGTTTGCCCAGGGGGGCAGCGGCTACGCGAGTGCCTCGTTCGGCTATGTCATCGGGTTCTTCGTCGCCGCCGCGGTGTGCGGCTACCTGGCCGGGCGCGGTGCCGACCGTTCCGTCGTCGGCTCGGTCCCCGCGATGATCGCCGGCGAGCTCGTGATCTACCTGTTCGGCCTGACCTGGCTGGCGGTCGACCTGCACCTCGGCGCCGCGGCGACGCTGCGGGACGGGTTCACCCCGTTTGTCGCGGGGGATGCGATCAAGGCCGCGATCGCCGCCGGGCTGCTGCCGGCCGCGTGGAAGCTGGCCGGCCGTCCCCGCTCGCGTCCGGCGGGCTGACCGGGGGCAGGCCGCGCGCCAGCACGTCCATCAGGTCGTCGAACACGTCGTCGGGCACCCGGCCGCCGGCCGTCCACTCGGCCCACCGCATGCCCACGAAGTGACCGAGCCCCGTGTAGATGTAGGCGATCACCTCGGGGTCATACCTCGGGTCGACGTCGCCGGCCAGCTGCGCCACCCGGACGCCGCGGGCATACCCGCGGGCCAGCCGCTCGTAGTAGGCGCGGAACTCGGCCGGCGCGAGGAATTCCGCCTCGCGCACGATCCGGAAGATCCACGGGCGCTCCGACATGAGGTCGAAATAGGCGCGGAACGCCGCCCGCTCGCGCGCACGCTGGTTGTCGGCGGCGGCGGCCTCGAGGCCGGCGGCCATCGCGGCCCGCGTGTCGGTGTTGATGCGCCGGATGACGCTGGTGAAGATGTCGGCCTTGGAACCGAAGTGAGCATAGAAGCTGCCGGTAGCGATCCCGGCGGCCGAGCAGATATCGGCGACCGAGGTACGCCGGTAGCCGCGCTCGCCGAACAAGTGCTCCGCCGCCGCCAGCAGCCGCTCGGACGGCGGATCCGCGGTCTTGGCGGCATGCCTGCGGCCGAGGGCGCTAACCACTAATGACCCCTGATGACGACGAACCGGTATCCGTTGGGACCGGCCGCCCGCGGACCTCGCGGAACACGGGCGGCCGGTCCTGTCGGCGTCAGGTTACGGTATGCCGCTGGTGGGAGCCGGCGGCTGTGTCGTCGAATAGGTTGTCACCGCACCAGTCGCGGTGTTGTCGGTGACCTGCACTGGTCCGAGCGGAACGAGCACGCCGTTCTCGACCTCGGCCATGTAGGCGCCGGTGATGCCGTCGTGGTCAGTCGAGGAGTACGCATACGGCGCCACGGACACGCCCTGCGGCAGTCCGGCGTTGACCGCGGCCAGGAGGCTCTGCCTGGTCGGGTTGCGGCCGGCCTTGAGCAGCGCCTGTACGAAGGTGTAGGCCACCGACATCCCGTACAGGACGTTGCCGTCCATCGGCAGTTTCGGAATGTACGTGTTGTGGATCTTGGTGAACAGCTGGATCCAGCTGTCGTTGCTGCCGAGCGAGGGCAGGTAGCTATCGGTGATGATGCCCTGGATCAGCTGCGCGCCGAAGTTGCCCGTCTTCTTGGCGAAGCTGTTGAGCAGGCCGGACAGCGTGATCGGGTCGGAGCCGACGTCGCTGCTGACCAGCGTCGGGCTGTAGCTCAGGCTGAGCTCGGACAGCCGCAGCAGGGCCATGAACGCGGGCACCGCGAACGCCACGACGACCTGCGCCTTGGATGCCTTGAGCGCCGCGGTCAGCGTGCCGACCTCGGCGGCGGGGTTGGCCGCCGCGACGTTGTAGGGCTCGCGCGCCACGATCTGCGATGCCGGGATCTCGTAGTCAAGGCCCTTGACGCCGTCCAGGCCGAACTCGTCGTCCTGGTAGAAGAACGCGACCTTCTTGCCCTTGAAGTGCGAGGCGATGTAGGTGCCGAGGATCTTGCCTTCCCGGATGTAGTTGATCTGCCAGCCGCTGGTCTCCGGGTAGGTGGAAACGTTGTTCCAGCACGCGCAGCCGGAGGCGACGAACAGGTCCGGCACCTTCTCGGAATTGATGAACCCGGCGACCGCCAGGTGGGTGGGCGTGCCGAGCCCGTTGAAGATCGCGAACACGTGATCCTGCAGGATCAGCTGGCGCACGACGGTCGTCGTGATCGAGGAGTTGTACTGGTCGTTCAGGTACTTGTAGACGATCTTGCGGCCGAAGACGCCCCCGTGCGCGTTCACGTACTGGAAGTACGCGTTGGAAGCGGGAGCGATCTCGTCGTAGCCGGGCGCCGCGATGCCCGTTAATGGCTGGTGACTGCCGATCGTGATGGTCTTCGTCGTGACGCCCGGCGCGGAGGCCTGCAGCGCACCGGACGACGAGCCGGAGTTGCCGCCGCACGCAGCGACCACCAGGCTCATGGCCGCCGCGGCGCCCGTGAGCACCACGCCCAGCCGATGGGATCTGTTCATCTAATTCCTTCCTTCATCCACTCCGATCGAGCTGATGTCGTCGGTTCCGTCGGTGGTGGCCGGCTTGGCGGCCGGCTTTCGCAGTAGGGGCCAGCGCCGGGCCATCGCGCTCACTTGCGCGGCCGCCGCGGGCTCGACCGGGCCGAGCAGCCGGCGGATGGCACCCTGGATGCCGGTCGGGAACGCGAGCATGACCACGATGAGCACCAGCCCGTAGCCGACAACCGGCACGCTGGCGCTGGCTGAGGAGAGGCCGTGGCTCGCGGCGAAGTCGGTCAGGAACGGCGGGACGAGCACGAGGATGATCCCGCCCCAGACCGCGCCCGCCAGGCTGCCGAGGCCGCCGAGCACGACGGCGGTGAGCAGCTGAATCGACAGCGCGAGCGTGAAGGCGCCCGGCGTGACGTTGAGCATGGTCATGCCCAGCAGCGCGCCCGCCACTCCGGCGCAGGCGGCGCTGACGATGAACGCGCGCACCCGCAGCACGCCGACGTTCAGCCCGGCGAGCGACGCGGCGGTGTCGTTGTCGCGGAGCGCCCGCCAGTTCCGGCCGACCCGGCTGTGCAGCACGTTGGCCAGCAGCAGCATCACGATCACCGCGCAGATGCAGCACACCCACGCCTGCCACTCGGTCAGCTGGAAGTTCTGCCCGAGGAATCCAGGGGCGTTGACCACGAAGTTGAGCCCCTGGTCGCCGCCGAACACGCTCTGCCACTGATAGGCGACCGCAGGCAGCGCGACGGCAAGCATCAGCGTGGCGCCGGCCAGGTAGGGTCCTCGCAGCCGGGCGGCGGCGATTCCCATGATCGCGCCGGCCACCCCGGCCACCACCGCGCTGGCGACAATGACCAGGGCCAGGTTCCAGTTCAGGTGCATGAGGAGCATGGCGGTGGTGTAGCCGCCGACGAACATGAACGCGCCGTGGCCGATGGAGATCTGACCGCTGACCCCGATGAGCACGGTCAGCCCGGCCACGGCGATGACCATGGCGGCCACCTGGGCCAGCTGGTACTGCCGGTAGGAATCCAGCTTGCTGCTCAGCACGAGCAGGAGAACCGCGGCGACGACGGCGATGCCGATGTTCCTGGCTTGCGTCATCTGGCTACACCTGCCTGGTAGCGGTCGACGCGAACAGTCCCGATGGCCGGAACATCAGGACCAGGATCAGGAGCGCCAGCCCGGCGAGCTCAGGCAGGTTGCTGCCGACGTAGCCGGTCACGTAGTTGAGCAGGACCCCGAGGATCAGGCCGCCCACGATCGCGCCGACGGGGCTGTCGAGCCCGCCGATGACCGCCGCGGTGAACCCGAGCACGAAGATCGAGTCCATGCTGTTGGGATAGAGGAACGTCTGCGGCGTCACGAGCATGCCTGCCAGCGCCCCGATCAGGCCGGCCAGCGCCCAGCCGAGCGTGGTAATCCGGCCGACGCGCACGCCCATGAGCTGGGCCACCGTGCCGCTGAACGCCGACGCCCGCATGCGCAGCCCGACCGAGGTATACCGGAAGAGCAGTGCCAGCAGGACCGCCGCGGCCAGCACGGCGCCGGCGGCGAAGAACGCACTCGGGGACGCGCCCGGCCCGAGGTCAAAGGTGCCGATCTTCGCGCCGACGATCGAGAACGGCGTGGGGAACGACCGGTTCCTGCTGCCGAAGATGATTCCCGCGACCCCTTCGATCAGGATCAGCAGGCCGATCGTGACGATCACCGCGTTCAGCGGCGGCTTGCCGATCGTGGGCCGCACGACCGCCCGCTCCAGCACCGCCCCGAGCACCAGCCCGGTCGCGAGCGCGACGACGAAGCCGAGCCAGTAACTTCCGCCCGCGTCGATGATGACCAGCGCGATGTAGCTGGTGAACATCGCCATGCCGCCCTGGGCGTAGTTGAGCACCCTGGTACCGCGCCAGATCAGGACGAGCGAGAGCCCGATGGCGGCGTAGATCACGCCATCGCTGATGCCACCGAGGGTGAACTCAACGAACTCCTGCATGTCCGCCCTCCGCTAGAAACCCAGGTAGTGCCGGCGCAGGCCGACGTCGGCGGCCAGCTCGGCGGCGTCGGCCTCGGCGACGATCTTGCCGAGATTGAGAACCACGCCGCGGTCGGCGATGGCCAGCGCACTGCGCGCGTTCTGCTCGACGAGGACCACGGTCAGCCCGCTGTCGTCCCGCAGCTGGCGGACGAGGTCCATCACCTGCGCGACGATCTTCGGGGCGAGCCCGAGCGAAGGCTCGTCGAGCAGCAGCACGCGCGGTGCCGACAGCAGCGCCCGCGCGATGACGAGGATCTGCCGCTCGCCGCCGGACAGGGTGGCGGCAAGCCGGCGTCGCCGCTCGCCGAGGATCGCGAACCGCCGGTAGGCGTCCTCAAGTGCCGCCCCGCGGTCGGCCCGCGGCCGCAGCAGGAGACCGAGCCGCAGGTTCTCCTCGACGGTCAGCTCGGTGATCACGCCCTGGCCCTCGGGGACGTGGGCGACGCCCGCCCTGGCGATCCGGTCGGGAGCGAGCCGGGCGAGGCTGACGTCGTCCAGCGCGATCTCGCCGCTGCGGGTGCGGACGAACCCTGAGATCGTCCGCAGCAGGGTCGTCTTCCCGGCGCCGTTGGCCCCGAGCACCGCCGTGATCGTGCCGGGCCTGGCGGTGATCGACACGCCGTCGAGTACGGGCACGCCGCCGTAACCGGCGACGAGACCGGTCACCGCGAGCGATGCCGCGCCGGTCATGTCGCCCCCGTGTTATCGCCGGCGACCTCGGTGCCCAGATAGGCCGCGGTGACGGCCGGATCGGCCTGCACCTGCTCCGGTGTGCCGGACGCGATGACCTTCCCGAAGTCGAGCACGAAGATCTCCTCGCAGATGGACATCATCAGGTCCATCCGGTGCTCGATCACCACGACGGTGCACTGCCGCGCCAGCGACGTGATCAGCTCGCCGAGCTCGCCCAGCTCCGATTCGGCCAGCCCGCTGGCAGGCTCGTCGAGCAGGAGCAGTCGCGGACCCCCGACGAGCGCCCTGGCCAGTGCGACGCGCTTGCGCAGCCCGTGCGCGAGCGTGTCCGGCTTCGCGTCCGCGTGCTCGGCGACGCCGACCAGCTCCAGCGCGCGCAGCGCGTGCTCGCGCAGCCTGCGCTCATCGGCCTCCGACCGCGGCAGGCCGAGTAACCCGGACCAGAAGCCGGCCTTGGCGAGGGTGGTGGCGCCGACCATCACGTTCTCGGCCACCGTCAGGCCGCTGAACAGCCCGATCCCCTGCAGCGTCCGCGCGATGCCCATCCCGGCCAGCCGGTGCGGGCGCATCCCGCTGAGCTCGCGTCCGCCGAACGCGATCGACCCGGACTGCGGCCGGACGAACCCGCACAGGACGTTCAGCAGCGTGGTCTTACCCGCGCCATTCGGGCCGATAATGCCGGTCACCTGCCGCGCAGCCGCGGTCAGCGAGACATTGTCGAGAGCGATGAGACCACCGAAATGGACCGTGATTCCGCGCACATCCAGGCCGTCGATCCCGGTCCCGGCCGGCTTGCCCACGTCTGCGGGTGAATGGCCATTCATCGAGCATGGTCCTCGCTGAGAAGCAGGTTGCCGCGAAGTAATGAACCAAGATTCACGACAAGTCCCAGAGCACGCAAGGTCGGCCTCCATTTGTAGCCAAAATGAGATTAGGTAAGCCCTTACATGCGCGCCATTCCCGCAGGGCGCCAGGTTGCGGCTAGCTCAGCCGCCGGCCCAGGATGAACTGGTGGCGACTAATCGCGCGGCCGAGGCCGCGTCGCGAGCCGGCCCGGTCCGGTCGGTGACGGTGCTCAGCGGAGCTGGCATATCTACCGATTCGGGCATTCCCGACTTCCGCGGGCCGCAGGGCGTCTGGACCCGCAACCCGGGCGCCGAGCGGCTCGCGACCTACCAGCACTACGTCGCCTATCCCGACGTGCGGCGCCGGTCCTGGCAGAACCGCCTCGCCCACCCGGCGTGGTCCGCGGAGCCGAACGCCGCCCACCTGGCGCTGGCCAGGCTGCCCGGCGGCGGGATCGACACCTGGATCGTGACGCAGAACATCGACGGCCTGCATCAGAAGGCAGGCTCGCCGGCGGAGCGGGTGATCGAGCTGCACGGGACGATGTTCGGCGTGGTCTGCGTTGGCTGCGGCGACCGCAGCGAGATGGCCGGAGCGCTGGCCAGGGTCAGGGCCGGCGAGGAGGATCCGGCCTGCGCCCGGTGCGGCGGCGTACTCAAGTCGGCGACCGTCATGTTCGGCCAGGCACTCGACCCGGACGTCTTCGCGGCGGCGGTTGCCGCGTCGCAGGCCGCTGACGTGTTCATCGCCGTCGGCAGCTCCCTGACGGTCGAGCCCGCGGCCTCGCTCTGCGTGCTGGCTGCGGACGCGGGCGCGCGCCTGATCATCGTTAACGCCGGCCCGACACCCTACGACCGGCTCGCCGCCGACGTCATCCGCGACCCGATCGGCCAGGCCATCCCGGCCCTGGTGGACGGCCTGCTGGGGCCGCTGACTACGGCACTACCGTGACCGGCCACTTGTTGGCGCGGACCAGCCGCACGGCCAGCGACCCGATGAACTTGTGCCCGGCCTTGGTTGACGCGCCGACGACGATGGCATCCGCCCGGACCTCGTCGGCGACCCGGCTGAGCTCCGCGAACGGCTCGCCCCGGCGGGCCAGGAACGTCACCGAGATACCGAACTCCGCCGCTGTCCGCGCGGCGCGCTCCCGCATCTCCTCGGCGGTGGCCTGGAACGCCTCGTCCTTGGCGACGCTGAGCGCGGCCCCGCCGGGTCCCGCCGCCCCGAGCGTCGCGACCGGCATGACGAACACCGCGACGATGCGCGCCCGCTGCCGCCGGGCCAGGCCCATCGCGTACCAGCCGGCGCGCAGGGAGGTCGTGGAGTCATCGACCCCGACCAGAATGACCGACGGACCGTCGGTCCCGAGCTCAAAGTCATCCTGGCTGCCAGCTGCCACAACCCGCAGTGTAGAGCCAGGACTGCTTTTCGCACGCTCTGGCATGATCGGTCCGTGACCCGGCCCGCCCCGCCCGACGACGAGCAGATCCGCGCCCTGCTGCGCGCCGCCTGCCCGGGCTCGCGGCTGCTGCGAGCCTGGCCGCTGACGGGCGCCACCGGCTCGCAGGTCACCGCCATCGAAACGGTGCGGCCCGATGGCCGGCGGCAGGTCCTGGTCCTGCGCCAGTACGGCGAGGCAAACCTGCGGGCCGACCCGCACGCGGCCGATACCGAGGCCCGCCTCCTGCGCCTGCTGCTGGCCGCCGGCCTGCCGGTGCCGCGGCCCTATCTGGCCGACGAGTCGGGCTCGATCGTGCCGGGCCCCTGGCTGCTGCAGGACTACATCGACGGCGAGCGCGTCGATGACCCGGCCGACCTCGCGGACTTCACCGGCCAGCTGGCGGCCGTCCTCGCCCGCCTGCACGACATCAGCGTGACGACGGTTGACGTTCCTTTCCTCGCACCGCTCAGCGACGGCGTCGCCCTCAGGATGGGAACGGCCGTGCCGGGGGCCGGCGGCTTCGGGAACGAGCCGGCTATCCGGGCGGCCCTCCGGGCCAGCTGGCCGCCGCCGGCGGCGAACCGGCCCGCCGTGCTCCATGGCGACTACTGGCCGGGCAACGTGCTCTGGCGGGACGGCACGCTGGTGGGCGTCGTCGACTGGGAGGACGCCGCGTTCGGCGACCCGCTGGCCGACCTGGCGATCACGCGGCTGGAAGTCGGCTGGTTCCATGGCGCCGCCGCGATGGACCTCCTCACGCGCCAGTACCAGGAGCTGCGACCGCAGGCGGATCTGTCCGCGCTCCCGCTCTGGGACCTGCAGGCCGCGCTGCGCGCGTGCGCCTTCCCGCTGCCGGACTGGGGAATGCCCGAGGATCAAGTCGCCGCGATGCGGGCCGCACACGGGGACTTCGCCGCGGACGCGCTGTCCCGGCTGTGACGGCTGTTACCGGACGAGGATGAGCCATGACCGCAATGCCAGAGCTGCCTGATCCGCCCGGCCCGCCGCTGCCCGCCTGGCGGGTCCTGGACATGTCGCAGGCGATCTCCGGGCCGTACGCCGCCCGCATGCTGGCCGATCTCGGGGCCGATGTCGTGCGGGTCGACGGGCCCCGCACCGACGTGACCGAGTACTTCGGGGTGGTCCGCGACGGCCGGGCGGGCATGTTCGCCCAGATGAACGCCGGCAAGCGCAGCGTCGCCGTCGACCTGTCGGTGGCCGGGGCCACGCGGCTCATCATCGATCTGGCCCGGCAGGCCGACGTCCTCATCGAGAACTTCCGGCCCGGAGTCATGGACCGCCTCGGCCTCGGCTACCGGCAGCTCTCGGCGGTCAACCCGGCGCTGATCATGCTGTCGGTCTCGGGGTTCGGTCCGGACGGCCCCGACGCCCAGCGCCGCGCGCTCGCGCCGGTCATCCACGCCGAGTCCGGCCTCCTTGCCCGGCAGGCCGAGCTCGACGAGCGCGACCCAGTCGACCTCCCGCTCGCCCTCGCCGACACGCTGACCGCGCTGCACGCGACGATCGCCCTGCTGGCGGCGCTGCATCAGCGAGCCGTCACCGGGCAGGGCCAGCACATTGACCTCAGCATGCTGGCGGCGGTCGCGACGAGCGATGACCACGCGCACGCCATCCTCGACGGCACCGGCGAGGCCTATTCGTCGCGCGGCACGATCTGGCAGGCGCCGGGCGGCCCGCTGCTGATCGCCGCGCCGCCCAAGCACGCCTGGGCCATGCTCTCGCGACGCGGCCTCATCGCCGACCCGTCGCCGCCGGGAAGTGACCTGCCGACGCGGATACGGCTGCGCCAGCAGGCGATTCAGGACTGGATGAACGGGTTCGCCGACCGGCCGGGCCTGCTCGCCGCGCTGGAGTCGGCCGGAGTTGCCTGGGCCGAGGTCCGCGACTCGCAGGCCGTGTTCTCCGGCGGCAGGCACTCCGTCCCGGTGCCGGGCAGCGAGCGCCGGGTCACCGGACTGCCGTACGCGTTCTCCGCCGCGCAGCCATCCGTGCGCGGACCCGCGCCGCGTCGCGGCGAGCACAACGCCGAGGCGCTGGCGGACTGGCTCGGAATGGACGAGACCGCCATCGCCGCACTCGTGCAGGCGGGCGTCCTGCTGACGGGCTGAGGCGATGCGCGCTTTGGCCCGCGGTCTCAGGCCGCCTCGCGCAGGACGGCGCACAGGCGCGCGACCGCCGAGCTGAACGCGTGCCCCGGCGGGGTCGCGTACCCGACCACGAGACCGGGGTCGGGCCGCTGCGGCCCGCAGGCGAATCCGGCCAGCCCGGTCAGGGACAGGCCGTGCCGGGCGCCCTCGGCGATCACAGCCTCCTCGTCGGTTCCCGGAGGGAGCGTCACCAGTGCGTGCAGCCCGGCCGCGATCCCCGTCACGTGCACCTGCGGCGCGCGGCGGGCCAGCTCGGCGACGAGCCGGTCGCGGCGCTGCCGGTAGCCGAGCCGCGCCCGCCGCACCTGGCGGTCGTATCCGCCGGAGCTGATGAACTCGGCCAGCGTGAGCTGCTCGATGCTGCTGGACATGCGCTCGGTCGTGGACTTGGCGTCCACCACGTCGTCGACCAGCCTGGCCGGGAGCACCAGCCACCCGAGACGCAGGCCAGGGGCAAGGCTCTTGCTCGCCGTGCCCGCGTAGGCGACGTGCTCGTGCGCGAGCGACTGCAGCGCGCCGACCGCCTGCCGGTCGTAGCGGAACTCCCCGTCGTAGTCGTCCTCGATCACCAGGGCTCCGGTCGCGGCCGCCCAGTCCACGACCTCACGCCGGCGGCGCGGATGCAGGGCCATGCCGAGCGGGAACTGATGGGCCGGCGTGACCAGGACGGCGCCCTCGTCGGTGAGCTCGCTGGTGACTGCCCCGCCCGCGTCGACCGCGAGCGGGCTCAGCTGCAGGCCGTGGCCGGAGGCGATCTCCCGGTGCACCCCGATGCCGAACCCCTCGACCGCCAGGCGGCTTACGCCCGCGGCCCGGAGCACCAGGCACAGCAGCCCGAGGGCCTGCGCGTACCCGGCGCAGACCACGACCCGGTCCGGGGTGACCGCGACGCCGCGGGCCCGCGACAGGTACCCGGCCAGCGCCGTGCGCAGGGGCTCAAGACCGCGCGGATCGGCGTAGCCCAGGTCACTGGAGGGAGCGCTGAGCAGTGCGCGGCGCGCGGCCGCCAGCCACGCGCTGCGCGGGAACGCCGACAGGTCCGGCACGCCCGGCCGCAGGTCGTACCGGGTCACCGGCGGCTGTGCCGCGGGCCGGGGCCTGGCCGCGCCCGGCGGCGGCTCGGTCCGCTCGGCGACCCACGTCCCCGACCCGTGCCTGGCCGCGAGCCAGCCCTCAGCGACAAGCTGCCCGTAGGCATCGACGACCGTGTTCCTGGCGACGCCGAGGTCGAGCGCAAGGGCGCGCGAGGCCGGCAGCGCCGTCCCCGGTGCCAGCCGCCCGCTGCGGATCGCATCCCGCAGGGCCGACTCAAGACCAGCCCGGACCCTGGTGCCGCGCACGTCCACGTGCAGATCGAGACCGGCCGAAGTGGCCCACGTTTCCTTCATAGAAGTGGATCCTAACTCTGCGCCTCTTGTTGTCTAGCATCACAGTATCGACCAACCGAGGAGGACCTTCGATGACTGTTGACCAGGCCGCCTGCACGATCCCGGTGCGGCTTGACTTCGATGCCCACGCCAGCGACTTCGCCCGCGCGATGGGGCACCTCGACCGGGCCGCGACCAAGGAACTGGACCGGGCCGGCATCGACCCGGCACTGCGCGAGCTCATCCGCATCCGGGCCTCGCAGCTCAACGGCTGCGCGTACTGCATCGACATGCACACCAAGGACGCGCGCGCGGCCGGCGAGAGCGAGCAGCGCCTCTACGCGCTGCCGGCGTGGCGCGAGACGCCGTTCTTTACCGGCAGGGAACGAGCTGCGCTGGCGCTGACCGAGTCCGTCACGCTCGCGGCGCAGACTCACGTGCCGGATGAGGACTTCGCCGCGGCTGCGAGGGCCTGGAGCGACGCCGAGCTCGGGGCGCTGATCAGCCTCATCGTCGCGATCAACGCCTGGAACGCCATCGGCGTCAGCACCCGGGCCTGGGAGCCGGGTTCTTACCAGCCATGACGGGCGCCGACACTGCGGCCGGGCGGCTGCGGGCCATGCACCACGGCCCGCGGCCGCTCATCCTGCCGAACGTCTGGGACGCCGCCAGCGCCCGCGCCTACGCCGATGCAGGCTTCGCGGCGCTGGCCACCTCCAGCGGGGCCATCGCCGTATCGCTCGGTTACACCGACGGTCACACGCCGGCCGGGGAGATGCTCGCCGCGGCGGCACGGATCGCCCGCAGCGTCGATGTCCCGGTCACCGCGGACATCGAGAACGGCTACGGGCTGCCGCCCGGGGAACTGGTCGGCCGCCTGCTGGAGGCCGGCCTCTGCGGCTGCAACCTCGAGGACTCCGACCCGGCCACGCGCCGCCTGATCGATGCCGCGCGCCAGGCGGACTTCCTCGCCGCCGTTCGCGCGGCCTCCGGGAGCGAGCTTGTGATCAACGCGCGGGTCGACGTGTTCGTCCGGAAGGTGCCAGCCGGTGAGGGCCCGGCTGCTGACGCCGGCGTCGCCCGGGCGCAGGCCTACCTGGCCGCCGGGGCCGACTGCACCTATCCGATCCTCGCGCCGCCGGAGGTCCTGCCCGACCTGGTCGCCCGGATCAGCGGCCCGGTCAATGCCATGTACCGGCCGGGCGGACCGAGCCTGGCCCAGCTCGCGGAGGTCGGCGTAGCGCGGATCTCCTTCGGCACCGGTCTGCATGCCCGCGCGGTCGAGTCAGTCCGCCAGATGGCCGCCGGCCTCGCGGCGGAAGCCGGCGGCTGACCCCGGGCGCGCGTCAGTCCCAGCGCACTGGCAGCGACTCGACGCCGAAGATGCCCTCCACGCCGCCGAGCACGGCCGGGCCGGCCGCGGCCAGGCCCGGCATCCGCGGCGCGAGGAAGGCCAGCGCCTCCTGCAGCTCGGCCCTGGCCAGATTCGCGCCCAGGCAGAAGTGCGGGCCGGCGCCGAAGGTCAGCAGCCGGTCGTCGCGCGCCGCGGTGATGTCGAACTCCTCGCCGTCCGCCTCCCCTTCACGGTTCGCCCGCTCGGCGCACACGGCGACGATGGTGCCTGCCGGGAACAGCACGCCGCGGTGCTCCACCGGCCGCAGGCAGATCCTGGCGGTGAACGGCGTGATGGGCTCGGCCCGCAGGATCTCCTCGACCGCCTGCGGGACCAGCTCGGGGCGGTGGCGAAGCGCCTCCCACTGAGCGGGGTTCGCGGCAAACAGGCGTATCGCGTGCGACAGCTGCGCCTGCGTGGTGTCGATGCCGCCGGCGATGACGTTCAGCACCAGGTTGACGCACTCGGCGTGGGACAGCCGGTCGCCCGCCTCCTCCGCGTTCAGGAGCGCGGTCAGCAGGTCGTCGCCGGGCGCGGTTCGCCGCAGCGCCAGCAGCTCCTCGACGTAGGCGTAGACCTCGGTGACCGCGCGCTCCATCTCCGGCACCTGCGTCGCCAGCGCCTGGATGTCGAACTGGCGCTGGACGAGGCTGGACCAGTCGTGCAGTGCCGGCGCGTCCGCGAGCGGCGCGCCGAGGACGGTCGCGATGGTCAGCGACGGATAGGGCTTCGCGATAGCCGTCACGAACTCGCACGCGTGCTCATCGGCGACGTCCGCCCACAGCTGCGCGAGGAAGTCGCGCATGAACGGCCGCCAGCGCTCCGCGGCCCGCGGCGTGAACGCCGGCCCGACCAGCGCCCGGAGCCTGCGGTGCTGTTCGCCTTGCTGGTTGAGGATGTTGGCGTCGATCTGCTCGCGGAGCCGTCCGGCGTTGACGCCGAACAGGTCCGCGATCTCCCGGCCGGGGAACGCGGTGTCCCTGGAGCGCAGGAAGAACTCGGCTGACTCGCGGTCGAGGACGAGGTAGGCCAGCGGCGAGCGCGCCAGCCAGCTCCGCTCCCCCTGCGACACGAGCTGAGCGAGCCGCAGGTGATAGGTATCCCCGGTCAGCTCGGCACCGGTGATGTCAACCTCGGCCAGCTCGAGGTCGGTGACGACGGTCATGCCGCCAACAGTCTCCCGCCAGGGCAGCGCACCGCAACTCCGGTGGGGCGATCAGATCGAGCGCTCGGACTGCCCGACCAGCTCATTGAGCACCTCGGCCAGGCGGTGCAGTTCCTGCAGATGAGCCGGAGTCAGCTCGGCGAGCTTGCGCTCGGCCAGCGGCGTGAGCCGGACCCGGACGACGCGGCCGTCGCTGGCATCAGCGACGCGCCGTACCAGGCCGGCCGCGACCGCCCGGTCCACGAGCTCCACCGTGCTGTGGTGGCGCTGCAGCAGATAGCCGGACAGGTCGCCGACGGTGGGCGGCTGGTCGCCGGGATGTCCTTTGATCGCCACGAGGAGCTGATGCTGGACGTGCGTGAGGCCGGCCGCGTTCGCCTGGTCCTCGCTCCACCGCTGGAACTTGCGCAGGCTGGTGCGGAACGCCAGCAGGTGCTCGAAGTCCGCGCGGGTCAGTTGTTGCACGAGTCCCCCCTCGCCGCTCTTCGACCAGCAGTCTCTCGCGGGCGTGCCGGTGGCTGAACTGGGTCACCATGCCCACAAGGCTGCCAGCACCGGATCGGCCGACGACGGGCAGGGCGCCATCCCTGGTTACCGGGCCGAGTCGGCCAGGCCGGCCCACGGCAGCTCGCCGCCGTCATCTGCTCCGACGTTCGCCTTGAGCTGGCGCAGCACAGCCTCGAGCTCGGCGATCTGCGCCTCGGATACCTCGCGCCGAAGCTGCTGGTCGAAGGCCAGCGCCACCGTGCCCAGGCGCGCGAACATGTCTTCCCCGGCCGGGGTGAGCTCGACAACCTGGATCCGGCGGTTGGCCGCGTCCCGGCGCCTCGACACCAGCCCGCTGGACTCCATCGCGGTCAGGTGGTGGGTCAGCGTCGCCTCGCGGATCCCCACGGCCTCCGCCAGCTCGCGCTGACTGGCCAGATTGCGGGTCTTGAGGTTCAGCAGGATCAGCCAGACCGGCAGCGACCCGCCCGCCGAGCCGAGCGCGTCGTCGAACGCCCGGCCAACCAGCCGCGCGGCCTGGGCCAGCTGAAGTCCGATCGGGATCCGTGCCGGGCGCATACGCGAAGGCTATCACCTTCGATCGATATCTAAAGCTTTGACTTCTAACTCTTTGAGATCTAAGCTTCAAGCCATGACGACGACGCAAGAGCCAGAAGGCAAGCAGATGGCCGCGGCGGACATCGGGCCCGCGACCGGAGCCGGCAACCAGCGCGCGGCGGGCGACTCGCGACGCTGGCTCGCCCTGACGTGCATCTCGGTGGCGCAGCTGATGGTCGCGCTGGACGCTACCGTGATCAACATCGCGCTTCCGACCGCGCAGCGGGCACTGCATATCTCGGCGCCGGAGCGGCAGTGGGTCGTGACCGCCTACACGCTGGCCTTCGGCGGGCTGCTGCTGCTCGGCGGGCGGCTGGCCGACACCATCGGCCGCAAGCGCGCGTTCCTCGTCGGCCTGACCGGCTTCGCCGCCGCGTCGGCAGCCGGCGGCGCGGCCCCCGACTTCGGCGCGCTGCTGGCCGCCCGCGCGGCCCAGGGCGCGTTCGCCGCCCTGCTCGCGCCGACGGCGCTGTCGCTGCTGGCCGTCACCTTCACGCAGGCGCGCGAGCGGGCGAAGGCGTTCGCCGTGTTCGGCGCGATCGCGGGCATGGGCGGCGCGCTCGGACTCCTCCTCGGCGGCGTGCTGACGCAGTACACGCAGTGGCGGTGGTGCCTGCTGGTCAACGTCCCGATCGCGATCGGCGCCCTTGTCGTCGGCCGGCGGGTACTGCCATCCATCCCCGGGCAGCGCGGCACCCGGCCGGACGTCGCCGGCGCCGTGGCGGTGTCGGCCGGCCTGGCTGGGCTTGTCTACGGCCTGTCGCAGGCGGCGGCCCGCGGCTGGTCCTCGCCGGTAACGATCGGCGGGCTGGCTGCCGGGGCAGTGCTGCTCTGCGCGTTCGTCGCGATCGAGGCCAGGGCCGCGAGCCCGCTGCTGCCCCTGCGCATCCTGGCCGACCGCAACCGGGCCGGGTCGGACGCGGCGATCGGACTGGCCGTAGTCGCGATGTACGGGCTGTTCCTGCTCCTGACCTTTGACCTCCAGGTGGTGCGCGGCTACTCCCCCGTGCGGGCCGGGCTGGCGTTCCTGCCGATGTCGGCGGCCATCCTGGTCAGCTCGACCACGATCTCCAGGGCGCTGCTGACCAGAGTCCCGCCGCGGCTGCTGCTCGTGCCCGGCCTGCTGGTCGGCAGCGTGGGAATGCTGACGCTGACCACGCTCACCAGCCACGCCGGGTACGCCGGTCATGTGCTCCCGGCGGAACTGCTGCTCGGCATCGGCATGGGCGCGGTGTTCGTGCCGGCGTTCTCGACCGCGACCGCCGGGGTGAGCCAGCGCGAAGCCGGAGTCGCGTCGGCCGTAGCCGGTACCGCCCAGCAGGTCGGCGCGTCGCTCGGGACGGCGGCGCTCAACACGGTCGCGGCCGTGGCCACCGCCGGTTACCTGGTGGCGCACCGCCAGGCCGGGCGGGCCGGGCAGGCGGCGGCTCTCGTGCACGGCTACGCCGCGGCGGCCGGCTGGGCCGCGGCGGTGCTGGCGGGCGCCGCGGTGCTGGCGGGCGTCCTGGTCACGGCCGGCCGCCCGGCGGGCGCCGGCCCGGCGCCGCACGCCGGAGGATGAACCAGGACCGACTGTCGCTAATGTCGGACCCGTGCACCCTGGCAAATCAGATGTCACTGTGATCGGCGCCGGCGTCAGCGGCCTCACGACCGCGGTCTGCCTGGCGGAAGCCGGAGCGTCGGTGGCCATCCACGCCGCCGAGCCGCCGGCCAGGACCACCTCGGTCGCGGCCGGCGCCGTGTGGGGGCCGCACCTGGTGGGCGCGGACACCCGCGTGCCGGCCTGGGCGGCGGTCACACTCGACCAGTTCCGCGAGCTCAGCGGCGCGCAGCCGAGCGTGCACATGGCCAGTGGCACCGCCGCGGCCAGAGACGCCGACGCCGAGCCGCCCGAGTTCGCCGCGGACACCGCGAGCCTGACGCCGGTCGCTGCCGGACACCTGCCCGCCGGGTACAAGTCGGCCTGGCGCCTCGCCGCGCCGCTGGTGTCGATGCCGGACTACCTGGCCTACCTGCTGGAGCGCTACCTGCACGCGGGCGGACGGCCGGTCGAGGCGGTCACCTACCCGGCGCTGGGCGCAGCGACGGCGGCCGCGGGCAGCCCGGTCATCGTCAACTGCACCGGCTGCGGCGCGAACGACCTAGTCCCCGACCCGCACGTCGTCCCGGTACGCGGTCAGGTCGTGGTGGTCGCGAACCCCGGCATCGCGGAGTTTTTCGTCGGGACCGGCCAGGGGGTGGGCGACCTCACGTACTTCTTCCCGCACGCCGACCGCGTGGTCCTCGGGGGCACCGAGCAGCCGGGCGACTGGAACCGCGCCCCGGATGAGGCGACCGCGCGCCGGATCGTGACGGCCTGCGCCGCCGTCGAGCCGGCGCTGCGCGGCGCCAGGGAGATCGAGCACCGGGTCGGGCTCCGGCCGGTCCGGCCGCAGGTCCGCCTCGAGGCCGAACCGGTGAACGGCGTCACGGTCGTCCACAACTACGGGCACGGCGGCGCCGGCGTCACCCTCTCGTGGGGATGCGCGCAGGACGCGGCCGCGCTCGCCCTCGCCGCGCTCGGCTGACCGGCGGCGCTCAGAAGCCGGGGAAGATGAGCCGGAGCTTGTCCAGCGCGTCCTGGTCGCCTGTCACCCCGGCGGGCGTGTGCTCCGGATCGAGGCGCCCGTAGGCCAGCCGCAGCAGCGACTCGGCCGGCATCGTGACGTGCGGTACATCCTCGCCGCCGGACTCGCCCGGCCAGTCCGCCATGCTCACCGACTCACCCGAGGTCAGCAGGTAATCGCGCTCGGGGCCGGTCGTCGTGATGCGCACAGCGAACGGCTCCGGCAGCGGCTTGCCGAGGCGCGGCGCGAGGAACGTCGGCACGTTATCGACCAGCAGCCCGGCGGCATCGTCCGGCACCGTGGCGCCGGGGTCGCTGTACACCGCCACATCCCAGCTGTGCAGGGCGTGCTCGCTGAGCCGCAGCCGGATGATGCCGACGGCGTCGAGCTGCATGCCGAAGAAGTCCATCCTCATGCCGGCGAGCTGCTCGTCGGTCAGCTTCTCCAGCGTCTCGACCTGCTGCTCGTCGATCGCCAGCGCATCGGCAGCCTGATCGTCCGGGTTCTTCGCGTTCCACCGGTCCCACACCGGCCCGAACGACTCGCGACTCACCGGCTCTCCCTCGCCGAGCGCGCCCGGCAGGCCAAGCAGCGAGATCTCGGCGCCGCTGCCCAGATGCGACAGCACCTGCGCGAGCGACCAGTCGGTGCAGTAGGACTGCTCCCGCAGCTGCTCGGGCGTCAGCGGCGTGACCATCCCGGCCAGCCGGTCGTGGGAGTGGCGCAGGGTCTCGATCCAGACGCGCGGGTTGGATTCCACCGGCAGGCTCCATTGATTATTTTCCGGGAACGGGGGCGTGATCAGCGTACTGTCGCCCGCCAGGCCCATGCACTCCAGGGAAACGAGACCTCTAGGGTGAGCACGTGGACATAGGCTTCGGCGCCCCGGTCTCGGGGGCATGGGCGACACCAGGTGATCTCGCTTCGTTCGCACAGGCCGCCGAGGACGCGGGCTACCACAGCCTGTGGTCTTTCCAGCGGCTGCTGATCCCCGTCGGATCGGCCATGGAGCCCGTCTACCACAGCGTGCTCGACCCCATGGCCGCGCTCGCGTACGCGGCGGCGGTGACCACGCGGATCAGGCTCGGCGTGGCCGTCATCAACCTGCCGTTCGTCTCGCCCGCTTATCTCGCCAAGCAGGCCGCGTCGGTCGACGTCCTCTCGGGCGGCAGGCACGATCTCGGCCTCGGCATCGGCTGGATGCCAGAGGAGTTCGCCCTGACCGGCGCGCAGATGGCCAGGCGCGGCGCGCGGGCCACCGAGTACGTGCGCGTGCTCCGTACGCTGTGGGCAGGCGGCGTCGCCGAGTTCAGCGGCGAGTTCTATGAGGTGCCGGCCGGCACCACGGCGCCCGTTCCGGTCCAGCCGGGCGGGCCGCCGATCCTGCTCGGCGGCATGGCGAGGCCCGCGCTCGAGCGCATCGGCAGGATCGCCGACGGCTGGGTCACCTCCAGCCGGACCGACCTGTCGCGGATCAGCGAACTGGCCGGGATCGTGCGGGACTCGGCCGCGGCCGCCGGACGCGACCCGGCGGCGCTGCGCGTCGTGGTCCGGGGCGTGGTCAGGGCCGGCGCGCCCGCGACGGGCAGCGACGGGCAGCGGCTGCTCCTCTCCGGCAGCTTCGAGCAGATCCGCGAGGACGCGGCCTGGCTGGGTGAGCAGGGCGTGACCGAGATCTTCTACGACCTGAACTGGGATCCGCAGGTCGGGGCGCCCGATGCTGATCCTGCCGCCGCGGTAGCCAGAGCCCGGCAGATCCTGGACGCGCTGGCACCCTAGCCGCTGTCGCCGGCGCGGCGCGCGAGCAGGGTGAACGTATTGGGCAGTCGTCCCTGCCACGCCGCCGCCTCGATGCCATCCGGCCGCCAGAACGGCTCAGCGTGCTCGCCAACGTGCAGCACCTCGAGCCCGGCCGAGACCACGGCAGTAATGATCTGCCCCAGGGTCCGCTGCCACTCAGTCGCGCCGCCCGCGGGGAAGGTGTCGTTCTCATGGCTGCGGCTGAAGTAACTCCGGTCCGTCCTGATCCGCGGCTGGTCCTCGTCCCAGGACCAGAGCGGCACCATCGGATGCGCCTCATAGACGAACAGGTGCCCGGCCGGCCGCAGCAGGCGGGCGACATCCATCGCCCAGGCCGTGAGGTCGCTCATCCAGATCAGTGCGCCCTTGCCGGTGTACACCAGATCGGCGCACCGGCTTCGCAGCGCGCCGGCCGGCACCTCCGCCACGATGTAGCGGCAGGCCGGGCTCAGTTCCCGGGCGCGGCGCGCCGCCGCCGTCACGGCTACCTCGCTGAAGTCGACGCCCACCACCCAGCGGGCCCCCGCCGCGGCCAGCGCGATGTCATCCAGGCCGTAGCCGCTCTGCAGGTGCACCACGCGCGGGCCGGACCGCAGCAGCGGCGCCAGAATTTCCAGCTCACAGGCGGCCAGGGACGACTGACTGCGGGCCTGCTCCAGGAGGTCGTCGTACTCGCGGTGGTGCTTGAGCGAGGCTGCCTGCCAGGCCGCGTGATTCTGCCGGGTTTCCGGGTCCATCGAGCGGCGTCCCGCCTACGCGAGCTTGCGGTGGCGCACGGCGCCTGCTGGCGCCTTGCCGACCGCCGGGGTCAGCCGCTGGCTGAGCCACTTCAGCGCCTGGATGAGCTCGAGGCCCCAGGTACGGAAGTTGTGACCGCCCTGACGCAGGTACAGGGTGTAGACGCGCATCGGCGGCCGGACCAGGCGGGCGAACTGGACGGTTCCCGGGTAGGTCCGCTCGCCCTGGACGCTCGAAGCCACGAGCACGGAGACGGGCGGCGCGGGCAGGTGCTGCAGCCGCCAGTCGGGGCTGTTCTCGGCCCGGTAGCCGGGGCTGCTGCCGTACAGGTTGCCGGTGGTGTTGTCCTCCAGCGCCTGGTAATAGCCGGCCAGCGAGACCGCGGTCGAGAACTGATGCGGGTACATCATGGCAAGCTTTACCGCGCAGAAGCCGCCGGTGGAGTAGCCGATCGCGGCCCAGCCGCCGGGGCCGCTCTGCACGCGGAACATCCGCTCCATGGCGTCCGGGACGTCGACCCCGAAGAAGGTCTCGACCTGCGGCCCCGACGGGATGTTCGTGCACTCGGTGTCCCTGGGCATGGCCACCGACGCGTTCATCATGACGTCGACGGCTGGCGTGATCTTGCCGGCCTGGACCAGCGTCTCCTGCGAGCCTGGCAGCTTCAGCCGCTTGACGATGCTCCACGAGGATCCGGGGTAGCCGGTCAGGGCCAGGACGACGGGGAACCGGGCATGGGCGTAGGCGGGCTGGAAGTACTGCGGCGGCAGGTAGACGAAGTCGTCCTCGACAGCGATGCCCGTGTGCTGACCGTTGATGTTGACCGAGAGAAGTTCGCCGGTCTCCGCGAGGTCGGCGTCGTCGAGAGTGCCGAGCACGCCCTTGGGGCGCCCACCCGTGGCCACTGGCGGCCGCGACTTGACCGAGCGGACCGGGGCGCCGGGCGCGGGGGCGGGCGCGGCGCCGGTGATCGTCAGCAGCGGCGCGTTCGGGTTGCTGGCCTTGGCGACGCCCACGATCTGGGTGTTGCCGCTGCCGAACAGCTCCGACCACGAGCCGTAGAAGCCGAAATAGCTATTGAGATAGACCAGGAACGCGGCGATGACGAGGACCTGGCTCACGAGGATCATCCCCACCCTGGCCGCGATGTGACCCACGGTCTGCCGGCGGGCCAGCGGCCAGCACACGACGACCGCGACCAGGCCGAGGCCGGCCGCTGCGAACATCAGCGTGGCGAAGAGACCACTGGTCAGGCCCATCTCAGACCCTCACCTGGCCCTGCGAGCCGATGGTCGTGCTGATCCATCGGAGCACGGGCGCCAGCGGCCAGCTCCCGTCGCTGAGCCGGGCGAGCGAGACCTTCATCGGCCGCTGCGCAAGCGAGACGAACGGCTGGACATCACCCGCGGGCGCGAAGCCCGTTCCCGCAAAGAGAACCGAGACCTGCTGCATGGGCAGGTTGCCGAGCTGCCAGACCAGGTTGTCCTGCTGGCGGAGCTGCGAGCTATCGAGGCCGGGCGGGTTGCCGGGCGGCTGGGTGTAGCTGGCCGGGGGCGCGACGGCCGCGGAGAACACGTAGGAATTGTCCATCGCGAGCTGCAGCGCACAGTAACCGCCGGCCTGGTCGCCGAGCAGGGCCCAGTTGCCCGGCTTGCTGCTGGCCCGGTAGTTGCTCTCGATGATGCCGGGCAGATCCTGCGCGAAGAAGGTCTCGCCCTGTACGGCCGGCGTGAACGTCCGGCCGGCCTTGAACGTGGGCGGTAGGTTCAGGCACGCCCGGTCGCCTGCGGCCACCGTGGCCGGCAGCATCACGATGATCATTGGCTGCATCCGGCTGGCCGCGATCTCGATGGCGGCGCTCTGCGCCAGCCGGCGAGCGGCGTACGGCGACTGCCCCGCGGCGGGCGCGTCGGAGATTGTCACCAGCACCGGGTACAGGCGCGAGCCGCGGGCCTTATATCCGGCGGGCAGGAAAACGTGACCGGCCTCGCCGAGGCCCGACAGCTGGCCGTAGAGCCGGACGCTCTCCAGCGTGCCGCCGGCCTGCCGCGAGCCTGGCACCTTCACCGCGGCAGAAGCGCTCAGGTAGAACTGCCGCTGGCTGTGAGCCGGCCCGCCGCTCGGAGCGAGCAGCTTCGCGGCGCCGCTATCGGAGCCGAGAAGGTCCGACCAGGAGGCGTAGAACTCACCTGAGTTATTCACGATCACGAAGATCAGGCCCAGGGCCAGGGCCTGGAGAACACAGAGGCTCACGACCCGGAGCGCTACCAGCCACACCCCGGTCCTGGCCAGACGCGGCCACCAGAAGATGATCGCGAGCAGCAGCAGCGCCGCCGCGGCGGCCAGCAGGTAGGGCAGGACCGGGCTGGTCAGGCCCACCCCTCCACCTCCCGCATAGCTGGCACCTCGAAGCGACCTCGCTGAGGGCGAGGACGCAGCCAGGCCCGGACTGACTCCGAGGATGGGAGGAGCCAGGGCGTAGGCCCACGTAAGGGTAGCTTGTCGGCCGCACCGGGTCCGCGGGCCCCGGCGCGCACGGCGGTCGCTCACCGCCGTCGGCGGAGCCCGGGATCGGCCAGCGCGGGCGGCTCGTAACCTCGGTCGGCCGGGTTGAGGTTGATGCCCGGCGGCACGATCTTGTCGATCCGGTCAAGCACGTCGGCCGGCAGTTCCGCCGCCGCGGCCCCCAGCTGGCTGTCCAGGTGCTCCATCGTCCGCGGGCCGATGATCGCCGACGTCACCGCGGGGTGGCTCAGGACGAACGCGAGTGCGAGGTGAATCAGCGTCAGGCCCGCCTCGGCCGCCAGGGTGGCGAGCTGGTCGGCGGCATCCAGCTTCAGCTGGTTGCCGGGCAGGCTGAGGTCGAAGCGATGCGGCAGGCGCTGCGCACGGCGGCTGAGGGGTATCTCAGCATCTCTGCGGTACGCCCCCGACAGCCAGCCGCTGGCGAGCGGGCCCCAGGTAATCACGCCCATCTGGTAGGCCTGGCAGGCGGGCAGCACGTCCGCCTCGATGCCGCGGACCAGGATCGAGTACGGCGGCTGCTCGCAGACGAACCGCTCCCGGTCCCGCCGCTGCGCGGCCCACTGGGCCTCGACGATCTGCGCCGCCGGGAACGTCGAGCTGCCGGCGTAGCAGATCTTCCCGGCCCTGATCAGGTCGCTGAGCGCGCCCAGCGTCTCATCGATATCGGTGTCGGGCTCGGGCCGGTGTATCTGGTAAAGGTCGATGTAGTCCGTGCCGAGCCGGCGCAGGCTGTTCTCGCACTCGCGGATCAGCCAGCGACGCGAGTTTCCGCGCTGGTTCGGGTCCTCGCCCATGGTCCCGTGCGCCTTTGTCGCCAGGACGACGTTGTCCCGGCGGCCGCCCGCCAGGGCCTTGCCGACGATGGTCTCGGACTCGCCGGCCGAGTAGACGTCGGCGGTGTCGATGAAGTTAACGCCCGCGTCCAGGGCCCGGTGGATGATCCGGACCGACTCATCGTGATCGCGATTACCCCACGCGCCGAACATCATCGCGCCGAGGCACAACGTGCTGACCTGGACGCCGGTTGAGCCAAGCCCTCGCATCTGCATACGGCCAGATTGCCTGGCGCGCGGGGCAAATGTAGGGGAGTTCACCGATGCATCGCGGGCCGCTGCCGAAGGCTTTGCTCGCCGTTGGGTCGGTTAAGCTGCGCGGGTGCCGACCCCGCCGTTTGTCCTCGAGCTCCGGGCCAAGGTCGGGCACGACCCGCTGCAGCTGCCTGGCGTGACCGCGGTCGTGCTCGACGAGGACAACCGGGTGCTGCTGGTCCAGCGCGCCGACACCGGGCGGTGGACGCTGGTCACCGGGTGTCTCGACCCTGGCGAGCAGCCCGCCGTCGGCGCCGCCCGCGAGGTGGCCGAGGAGACGGCGGTGCTCGTCCACGTCGACCGGCTGCTCAGCGTCACGGCCATGCCGCTGATGTCGTTCGCGAACGGCGACCAGGCGTACTGGCTCGACGTCACGTTCCGCTGCCACCCGGTCGGCGGCCAGGCGCGGGTCAACGATGACGAGTGCATCGACGTCGGCTGGTTCGGCCTCGATGAGCTGCCGGACATGCCGGCCAGGCACAAGCAGGCCATCCAGGACGCGCTGAGCCCGTCCGAGGCAGCCCGGTTCCTGACCGACTAACCGGCGTGCGCCCGAGTCTGTCGGAGGCGCGCAATACGGTCCGAGTGTGAACCCAATGCCACGACTCACCGGGCGAGAGGTCGTTCGTGCGCTCGGCAAGCTCGGCTGGGCTGTAGTTGTTCAAAGGGGATCCCACGCTCAGCTGAAGCATGGGATCAAAGGAGGACGAGTTACGGTTCCGTTGCACTCGGGCGAGACGATTGGCCCAGGATTGCTGCGATCGATCCTGACGCAGGCGGGTATCACGGTCGAGGACCTCAACAATGTCCTGTGAGAGGATGACCGGGATGCGCACCTACACGATCGTGGTGGAGCCCGAGCAGGGCGGCGGCTACTACGTGACCGTCCCGGCCCTTCCTGGCTGCTTTACGCGCGCCGGCACCCTAGAGGAATGCCAAGCGCGCGCCATTGAGGCTATTGAGGTCCATATAGCCGGGCTGCAGGCAGACGGTGAGCCCATTCCAGACGAAGTCGGAACACCCCGGCTGCTGGCCGTAACGGTGGCCGCCTGAGGATGCACCGGGCACAACCTGCCGCTATTCTGACGACCATGAGCATCGACGCTGACCGCACGAGCAAGCCAACCCTGGACGGGCTGGAAGAGAAGTGGACGCAGCGGTGGGCCGAAGCTCGTGTAGTACAAGTTTGACCGCACTAAGAGCCGCGATGACATCTATGCCATCGACACTCCGCCGCTGACGGCCAGCGGATCCCTTCATCTCGGGCACGCGTTCTCGTACACCCACACCGACCTCGTCGCGCGCTTCCAGCGAATGCGCGGCAAAGAGGTGTTCTACCCGGTCGGCTGGGACGACAACGGCCTTCCTACCGAGCGCCGGGTCCAGAACTACTACGGCGTGCGCTGCGACCCGTCCCTCCCCTACGACCCGGCACTCCGGCCGCCGACAGCCGGCGGCGGCCGGGTCCTGACACCGGCGGAGCAGCAGCCGGTGTCCCGGCGCAACTTCGTGAGCCTGTGCCGCGAGCTCTCCGGTCTGGACGAGCGCGCCTTTGCCGAGGCGTGGCAGCGGCTGGGCCTGTCGGTGGACTGGGACATCACCTACCGCACCATTGACGAGCGCTCCCAGGCGGTCTCACAGCTGGTGTTCCTGCGCAGCCTGGCCAGGGGCGAGGCGTACCAGGCGGAGGCGCCGTCGCTGTGGGACGTGACGTTCGGCACCGCGGTGGCGCAGGCCGAGATCGAGGACCGCGAGGTGGCCGCAACCTTCATCAGCCTCGCGTTCCAGGTGGCGGATAGCCGGTCAGCGGGCACGCCAGAGGTGGCCGTCGCGACGACCAGGCCCGAGCTGCTGCCGGCCTGCGTGGCGCTCGTGGCGCACCCGGACGACGAGCGTTACCAGGGCCTGTTCGGCGGCTCCGCGATCACCCCGGTGTTCGGGGTGCGGGTGCCGATCATGGCGCACCGCCTTGCCGACCCGGCCAAGGGTACCGGCCTGGTGATGGTGTGCACGTTCGGCGACATGACCGACGTGACCTGGTGGCGCGACCTGCAGCTGGCGACGCGGCCGGTGATCGGGAAGGACGGCCGGCTGCTCGCCGCGCCCCCGCCCGGCCTGGACAGCGAAACCGGGCGGGCGGCCTACGCGGAGCTGGCCGGCCTGCGAGCCAAGGCGGCCAGGTCGCGGGTAACCGACCTGCTCTATGCCGCGGGCGCGGTCCGCGGCGAGCCCGAGCCGATCCGGCACGCGGTGAAGTTCTACGAGAACGGCCAGGTGCCGCTGGAGATCGTGACGACCAGGCAGTGGTACGTCAGGAACGGTGCGCGCTCACCCGAGCTCCATAGCGCCCTGCTGGCCCGCGGGCGCGAACTGGACTGGCGCCCGGACCACATGCGGGTCCGGTTCGAGCACTGGGTCAACGGCCTGACCGGCGACTGGCTCATCAGCCGCCAGCGCTTCTTCGGAGTGCCGATCCCGGTCTGGTATCCGCTCGACGCGGATGGCCGGCCGGACCGCGACCGGCCGATTGTGCCCGAGCAGGCGCAGCTTCCGGTGGACCCGGCCGCGGACACCCCGGCCGGGTACCGGCCGGAGCAGCGGGGCGTGCCCGGCGGCTTCACCGGGGACCCGGACGTAATGGACACGTGGGCGACCTCGTCGCTGAGTCCGCAGATCGCCTCGGGCTGGCCGGGTGACGCCGACCTGACCGGCCGGGTGTTCCCGATGGACTTGCGCCCGCAGGGCCCGGAGATCATCCGGACCTGGCTCTTCTACACCGTGCTCCGGTCGCAGGACGAGTTCGGAGTCCTGCCCTGGCGGCACGCGGCGATCTCGGGCTGGATCCTGGACCCGGACCGCAAGAAGATGTCCAAGTCCAAGGGCAACGCCGTGACCCCGATGGACCTCCTGCGTGAGTACGGCACTGACGCGATGCGGTACTGGGCCGGAAGCGCCCGGCTCGGCGTGGACACGACGTTCGACACCGCCCAGCTGCGGATCGGGCGGCGCCTCGCGATCAAGATCCTCAACGCGGCCAGGTTCGTGCTCGGCATCGCCGCGGATCCGGCCGGGCCCGCTCCGGCCGAAGCCCCCCGGGCGGACACAGCCGCGGTCACCGAGCCGATTGACCTGGCCTTGGTGCGGCGGCTCGCAGCGGTCACCGAGGACTGCACCGCAGCCTTCGAGAACTACGATCACGCGGCCGCGCTCGAGCACGCCGAGCGGTTCTTCTGGTTCTTCTGCGACGACTACCTGGAGCTCGTGAAGGCCCGCGCCTACGGCGACCAGGGACCAGGCCCGGCCGCCTCGGCTGCGGCCGCCCTGCGCCTGGGCCTGTCGGTGGCGCTGCGGCTGCTCGCCCCCTTCCTGCCGTTCGCCACCGAGGAGGCCTGGTCCTGGTGGCAGGACGGCTCGATTCACCGGGCTCCCTGGCCGGATGCGGACGAGCTGGTCGCGCAGGCCAGCCCCGGCGACGACAGCGTGCTTGTCGCCGCGGCAGCGGCCATCGGCGCCATCAGGAAGGCACGTTCGCAGGCTCAGTTGCCGACGAAGTCGCCCGTTCCGGTACTGACCATCGCGGGCGCGCAGCCGGACCTGGACGCGATCGCGGCGGCCAGCCTGGACGTCCGGTCGGCGGGCCGGGTGACCGAGCTCGAGCTGCTGACCGCCGACGGGCCAGGGCTACAGGCCGAGATCGGGACCGGCTGACAGACCGAGGATGTCGCGGCGCCACAGCATGCAGGCACCGATGACCATGCCGGCAGCTCCGACCGCGAGCGCCGTCCGCAGGCCAGCGACCGAGCCGAGGACCCCGCCGAGCAGGCTGGCCACTGGCATCAGCGCTGCGGACAGGAACCGCGATGCACCGATGACCTTGCCCCGGTCCCTCTCGGGCGCCCGCGCCTGGCGGACGCTCGTGAATCCGACCACGAACAGCGGCGCGCCGACCGAGTAGCTCGTCTCGCTGGCGACGATGAACGCCGCCGCGGCCCAGTGCGATCCGCCCGCCAGCGCCAGCAGGATGCCGCCGAGGGCCTCGATGAGCTGGCCAGCGACGATCAGCCGGCCGATCCCGGCCCGCACGGCGATGCGATCGGCCAGCGTTGCGCTGACGAAGCCGATCGCTCCGGCAACGGTGAACACCAGCCCGATCAGCGAGACCCTGAGGTGCAGGCCGCTCGTCATGAACAGGAAGTAGACCGCGGTCTGCAGCTGGCAGAACGTCGCCACCACCGCCGTCGACGCGGTCGCCCACCGCAGTACCGGGTCCTGCCACACCAGCTGGATCCCGGCCTTGATGTCGGGCCAGATACGACGCCGTTCGCCGTCCCCGGCGCGGCGCGGCGAGCGTCCCGGCAGCACGCCGAGCGCGAGCGCGGAAACGAGATAGCTGAGCGCGTCGGCGATCAGCGCGCTCGGGACACCGCCGACGGCGGCGATGGCACCGGCCACGCCGGGCCCGCCCGTCTCGGCGGCCGACTGGCTGGCGGCCAGCTTGGCGTTCCCCTCGGCAAGCCGGCCGGTGGCAATGAGACCGGGCAGATACGCCTGATAGCAGTTGCCGAACAGCAGCGTCAGTGCGCCCGCACCGAAGCTGACGGCAAACAGCTGCCAGAGCGCGAGCACACCGAGTGCGGCCGCGACGGGGATCCAGCCCATCAGGAGGCAGCGGCCGAGATCGGCGACGATCATCGTCGCGCGCAGCGGCAGCCGGTCGGCAGCGACGCCGACCGCGAAGCCGAAGCACAGGGCCGGCAGCTGGCCGGTCATCGCCAGGATTCCCATCTGCACTGCCGTCGCGTGCAGCACGGCGGCCGCGACTAACGGGAACGCGATGTAGCTGACGGCCGATCCGAGCATGGAAGCGGACTCGCCGCTCCAGAAGATCAGGAAGTCCCGATGCCGCCAGAGTGAGCCGCCATCGCGACTCCACATTCGGCGGATCGCGCTGTGCTGAGCCGTCACTGGCCACCTCCGCACGCGGTTGCGTCTGCAGGGAGAGAAGCTCTGTCCGATCTCATCGTATAGCAACGGTTTTATGGTGATTTTTTAATAAGCGCGCCCAGCCGCGCCTCGTCGGCCCGCGCGCTCGGACCGCCTCGGTGCACCACAGTCGTCCGTTACGCCTGATACGCCCCGGCGAGCTGGCCGTTCTCGTCGCCGGGCCTGCGACACTGTGCCGATCTGGTGTCGCTAAAGCGACACCAGATCGGCACAGTCAGCATTTGAGGGGCGCAGAAACCGGCCGGCGGGGCACCACTGGCCCCTTTTGCCGGTTTCGCCCGCCGGCCGGGACGTTTTCCGCATTGTGGGGTGCTTCTCAGCCGTGCTCTCACAGCGCTTCGGACAAATGCGGCGTAACCGCTTCCAGCCATCGCAGCTCACCGGCGGTGAACTCCAGCGCTGCCGCCGCCCCGGCCGGGCCAACCGGCCACGTGCGCACC
>Ga0209380_10000309_pt1 | contig 34253 bp, 25 predicted proteins | sample HubBroMetageWFT6_FD_188347 | JGI IMG/M metagenome (GOLD analysis project Ga0209380, IMG submission 188347) | Warmed and freeze-thawed soil microbial communities from the Hubbard Brook experimental Forest, New Hampshire - Hubbard Brook CCASE Soil... | ecosystem: Environmental > Terrestrial >... | reverse complement strand
GGCCGACGTTCTTATCCGCGCGCTCAAAGCGCGCGTCGAGGAGGATTTCATCGCCAGCCACGGGCGAATCTCCGGCCAGGAAATCGCGATTGTCGCGCTCGGCCGGCTCGGTGCGCGCGAGATGACCGCAACCTCGGACCTCGATCTTATCGTCGTCTACGATTTCGATGACGAAGAGCCGGAGTCCGATGGCAAGCGGCCGCTCTACGGCGCGCAATATTTTGCCCGTTTCACGCAACGCCTGATCAGCGCACTCACGGTGCAGACCAACTACGGAGTCTTGTATCAGGTTGATATGCGATTGCGGCCCTCAGGGCGCTCTGGTCCGCTGGCGACACACATTGACGGATTTATCAGCTACCAGGAGCGCGAAGCGTGGACGTGGGAGCATATGGCGTTGACGCGAGCGCGCGTAGTCGCCGCCTCGCCGGGTTTTGCGGTACGCGTCGAATCGGCGATTCGCGATGTGCTTTGTCGCCGACGCGACGCTGTGGCGGTTGCCGCTGATGTCGTCGAAATGCGAGGCGCGATCGCGAAAGAAAAAGGCGACGCCGACCCGTGGGACCTCAAATACGGCGCCGGGGGCCTGATTGACGTTGAATTTATCGCCCAATATTTGCAATTGGTGAATGCCGCGGCGGCGCCGGAAATTCTCGATGTTTCCACGGCTCGCGTTCTCGATCACGCGGCGCGCGGCGACATCCTCAAACCGGAGGATGCCGAAATTCTGCGGCCGGCAGTGCGGCTCTATCACAGCCTAACGCAAATCTTGCGACTTTGCCTGCCCGGCGTGTTCGACCCAAAAACGGCGAGCTCCGGAGTTCTCGGACTTCTCACCCGCGCCGCGGATCTGCCGGATTTTCCGGCCCTACAAGCGCACCTTGCTGAAATGGAACGCGAAACGCGGGAGTGCTTCGTGCGGCTCCTGGGAGCGCGGCCTTAGAGCGCGATGACTTTTCTTCGAATCGTCATCCCGCTCCAGCTTGTTAATGGAGGATGATCTTTTCCGAAAACCGGTGTCCACTTTTCGGGATCATGCTCTAGCCGGCCTTCGCTTCCCGGAACGCGACTTGCGGGGCTTTCAGCGGCAGCCGCACCACCACCGTCGTGCCGACACCGAGTACCGAACGAATACGCATTCTTCCACCGTGCAACTCGGCGAGGGACTTTGCGATCGCCAGTCCAAGTCCGGAGCCTTGATGCCGCTTCGTCAATTGACTTTCCACTTGCTCGAATGGGCGACCGAGTTTGCGCAAGGCGTCTTTGGGGATGCCGATGCCGTTGTCGGAGATTGCGATGGTGACCAAGCCGGCGCGCAGCCTTCCGTGCACGGTCACGGAGCCGCCGTCGGGCGTGAATTTCACGGCGTTTGATAAGAGGTTGAGGGCTACTTGCTTTAGCGCCCGGCGGTCGGCGGTCAGCGTCAGAGCGGGAGCCACCTGGGAACTCAGTGTCAACCGTTTTTCGTTCGCTCGACCGAAGACCACGCGGGTGCACTCGGCCAGAATGTCGTCGAGCTCGACGGTTTCGGGATGAAGATGGATACCGCCAGCCTCGATCTTCGACATGTCGAGAATGTCGTTGATGACATCGAGCAGGTATTGGCCGCTTTCGCGGATGTCGCGTGAATATTCGCCGTATTTTTTTGCGCCGAGCGGCCCGAACATTCCCGATTCCATGATTTCCGAAAAGCCGATAATCGCGTTCAGCGGCGTGCGCAGTTCGTGGCTCATGTTGGCCAGAAACTTTGATTTTGCCTGGTTGGCATCCTCGGCGCGGGTCTTTTCCTCGGCGTATTTCAGCGCCAGATCGGCGAGCTCTCCGGTTTGATGCTCCAGCATTTGCTGGGATTTGCGCAAGTCCGCGATCGTAGCGATTCGCCTTTTCTCGCCCTCGACGAGCTTTTGCTCATGTTGCTTGATCTTGGTGATATCGGTGCCGACGGAGACGTAGCCCCCGTCCTTCGTGCGGCGCTCGCTGATATGCATCCAACGGCCGTCGTTGAGCTGCGCTTCGAAGGTACGCGCCCCTTGCGGTTGCCCGTCTTCGCTGGCGTTGGTCGTGCGGATTATCGCCTTTTTGCCTGCGGCGACGACGGCGGAGTAGGGGGTGGTTGGAAGAACGGCGCTGTCCGGCAGGCGGTGCAGCTCCTGAAAATTGGAATTGCAAAGGACCAGGCGGTTATCGGCGTCCCACAACACGAAGGCTTCCGGGATCGTCTCAATGGCGTCGCGCAGCCGCAAATCCGCGGCCGTTGTTTTCGCCATAAGGTCCTTCTGTTCCGAAACGTCGACCGCGATACCGATGAGATGCAGTCCGGGCTCGTCCTCTTGGCGCGCCAATTCGCATCGTACGCGCAACCACAGCCAGCGGCCGTCGGCATGGCGCATGCGGAAGGCGTGGTCGATTGACTGCGCCTTCGCGTCGGCAAGCCGGGTCGCCAGTCCGTAGAGGTCGATATCGTCCGGATGGACCAGCGCCGTGAGCTCACCGAAAGAGAGGAGTTCGTCCTTTGCCGGCAGGCCGAGCATGTCGAACATCGAATGCGACCAAAAAATGCGGCCGCGCGCCAAATCCCAATCCCACAGGCCGCAGCGGCCGCGATTAAGCGCAGTGTCGATGCGGCCGCGCACGGTGTCGTGGATCAGGTCCGCCTCTCTGGCGCGCGTAGCCTGCCAATGAAACGCGAAACCGAGAATAAGAACGACGAAGCTGGTCGTTGCTGAAAGCGTAACGGTCAGCGCCGTGGTCGAGCGCCATGTTATGAGCGCGCGGCTCGCGGTCTCGACGACGGCAAGTAGTCCCAACGGATTGCGTAACGGCCGCACCGCGGCCAAGGCGGCGGTGCCGTTGGGCAATGTGACCTCGAGCGTGTTGGCGCTACCGAGAACCGTTAAAGGCTGGGCAACGCCGAGCACGTCCAGGATAGGACGGCCGAGCTTCTCTGGATCGGCCGGCACACTGCCAATAATTATGCCGTCGGAATCGGCGACCACGATAGAAAGTTCAGCATCTGCCCATGCCGGTGGGATGTGCTCAAGCGCAGCCGATGTCCGACTGGAATTTCCCCTGAGGTCTCGTCCGGAATGCTCGAGCTGAGTGGCGGTTACATCCGCGAGCGCTTCTATCGCCTGCCGCGATTGCACAATGAGCTGCCGGCGCTGCTCGAGAACTTGAACGACCGCTCCCACGCAAATCGTTATCAGAAACGCCACGATCAGAGCCGGAACGGTCCGACGAAGAAGCGGCTCGACGTTCAGGAGGCGTCGATAAGCGGGCTTGGCGATCGACTTGGCCAGCCCTTGGATGGAATCTGAACGTAGAGACGCACTCGCCGTTTCGGCGCGCGCCATTGCCTGCCTCCGTTCGGACGGTCCCCTGCACCTGCATCCGGAAGGATGTGCCGCATCTCCCCCGAATCAGTGCATAAGAATCGATGTGCGCTGATTTGTCGAGAGTCGAGAGTCAGCATTTTCTAAAAAACTATTACCGCCGTTTTTTCAGATGACGCGATCTCGCCGCGCTGCAAAGATTCCATGTCACTGCCGCGCGGCGGTGAGCAAAAGAGCGAGTCAAATCAAGCGCGTAGTGATCCATTTCAGCGCGATGCCACCACGTTCACGACTTTGCCGAAGAAAAGGACGCGTAGGAGCACTCGGGCGCGAGCAAGGCCTTTAAAGAATAGTCCGCGCTCCGTTGCCGCGACATCAAAGCAAGAGGTCGGAGCGGAAAGCCCCCTTGGCCGCATTAATGCGCGCCGCTAAGTTGTTCTCCGCGGCGCGGCAGTCGTTGCCGACCCGCAGGTGTCGAAGACACCCTAAAAATAAGCTCAGGGAGGACGGTTCAGTGAAACAATCAACGCGCACTGTCAGCCGCCGGAAGGTGCTCAAGGGCGCCGCCATCAGTGGTCTTGCCGCAGCGTCGGCACCGGTTTTATTTCGGCCCGCAATAGCTGTGCCGGAGACGGTCAAGATCGGCCTGGTCGGTCCGAGGACCGGTTTCTTGGCTTTGTTCTATGAAGAGATGTCCTGGGCCATCGAGCACGCCAAGAAGTCGACCGGCAACTCGATCACCATCAACGGCACGAAGCACCCGCTCGAGATCGTCGCCAAGGACAGCCAGTCCAATCCGAACCGGGCATCCTCCGTCACCCAGGAACTGATCCTCAACGACAAGGTTCACATCGTCACCGCTTTCGCCACGCCAGAGACCGTCAACCCGGTTTCCGATCAGTGCGAAATCAACGGCATGCCGTGCGTCTCCAATGACGATCCGCTCGAGTCTTATTTCTTCGGACGCAAGGGCGATCCGAAGAAACCGTTCGAGTGGACCTACAACTTCTTCTTCAACGGCGCCTCGGCGATCGGGGTCAATCTGAAGACGTGGGCACGCGTGAAAACCAACAAGAAACTCGGCGTAATGTGGGCCAACGACGACGACGGGCGCGTTTTCGAGCACGTCATGCCGCCGGTGATCAATGACGCCGGTTTCACCATCATCGATCCAGGCCGCTTCGACCTGCCGGTCAGCGACTGCACGCCTGAAATCACGAAATTCAAATCCGAAGGCGCGGAAATCGTCTTCACGGTCATCCCCGGTCCGAATTTCACGGTTTTTTGGAACCAATGCGCCCAGCAGGGCTTCAAGCCGAAAGTCGTCACCGCCGGCAAGGTGAGCGAGTTCCCGCAGGGCATGTATCCGTTCGGCGACCGCGCCATCAACATGGTGACCGAGGTCTGGTGGTCGCGCTTCCATCCCTATTCGTCGAGCCTGACCAAGCAAAGCTCGGCCGAACTCGCCGACGCCTACGAAAAGGACACCAACCAGCAGGCGTCGATGGGGCTGGGCTTCCGCCATTCGTTGCTGGAAGTGCCGATTGCCGCGTTGCAGATGACGCAGAAGCTCGACGACCCGGCGTCGATCCGCGACGCGGTACGCGACAACGCGTTCCAGACCATCGTCGGCCCGGTCGACTTCAAGAAGGGACCGTTCCCGAACACGGCCCTGACCAAGCTCGTCGCCGGACAATGGCGCAAAAGCAAGGACAAGAGGTGGCCGCTGGAGCTGGTGATTGTCGACAATCAACTGGCCCCGAACATCCCGGTCGGCGGCGAGCCGGAGGCGATGCCGGGTAGCTGACAGTCAACGGCGGAGATAATCAGACCCAGGGCGCATCTCGTCCTTCCAGCGACGAGGTGGGCCGGTTGCCGCGTTAGACTGACGCGGCGTTCGTGCCGGTTTTGGTGCACGACAGGCGTGGATAGATATGTTCGCCAAAGCCGCGGATGCCTTCGACGAAATCCGGGAAGCTGAACAGGCAACCATCGATTCCGCTTTCGGCAACGATTTCGTCAAGTTGTTCGGCGACGCTTTCATACGAACCGCAGATTGTCGGAATGCTCATGAACGCGCCATGACCTTGCGCCGGCGTCCGGGACAGGCCGGCCAAATGGTGTTCTGAGCTACCGCCCTTGTTGCTATCCAAAGATGCGCTGTCGAGCATGTTTCCGAGCGCGACCAAATCAACGCCGCGGACGATTTGCGCCTGCACCTCGTTCGCTTCGCTTTCCGTTTCGGCGCCAATAATCTGGAAGAGTGCGTAGCCGCCGACCTTGCGCCCGCTACGAGTTCCAGCAGCCTTCAGCCGGTCCACTTTCTCCTTCAAATGCCAGCGATCGGCGACCATGAAGCTTTCGTCAGCGTATTCGGCGACGAATTGAAAGCCCGCTTCAGACTGCCCGGCCGACACCAGTGGAATTTCGTGGCGCGGCCGCGGATAACAGTGACAGTCCTCAAGCGTGAAATGCTCGGTGCGGCAGGTAACCGTGCCGTCGCGCCAAAGCTGCTTGAGGATCTGCACGTATTCCCGTGCGTATTGGTACCTTTGTTCGAAATAATCGTTGCCTCGCCACAGGCCCATTTGGAGGTATTCCGGCCTATTCCATCCAGTCACGATGTTGAGGCCGCAGCGGCCGTGGCTGATGTCGTCGATGGTCGCCACCATCCGCGCTATGACCGCCGGATGATGCGCGAGCAACGTCACCGAAGGGTAGAGTTCCAGCCGGCTGGTAACCGCTGCGAGCGCGCCCATCAGGGTGAAGGTCTCCAAACACTCATCCCAAAATCCGGTTTCGCCGCCAAAGCCGCGGTACTTCATCATCGACAGGATCATGTGAAAGCCCTGTCGCTCAGCTTCGATCGCGATGGCTTTGTTGTGGTCAAACGTCGGGGAATATTGAGGACTGGCGCGTGAGATGATGTAGCCGTTGCTGCCATTGGGCAAAAATATGCCGAATTTCACGGAAACCTCGCATCGCTTCCATGCGCTTGAAAGTCGCCATTAAGTCGCCCCTGCAAGACAATAAATACTGATGTGGATGGAGCAACCGAGCTTGCGGAACTAAGCGCTGAAGAACAAGAAATTGTGCCTCAACGGAAAAACACCAAGGGCTGGCGCCGTTGGCGTGCCTCGACGCCGCGGTTATTCCGGGCTGGTGGGAAGTTCGATTTGCGCGCTGCGGCGCCATTCGGTCGCCGAAATCCCATACTTGCTCTTAAAGGCGGCCGCGAAATGCGCGGGGCTCTTGAAGCCGGAGCGCAACGCGATTTCGCTGATCGGAAGGCGGCCATTTGCCGGGTTTGCCAGGGCGGAATACGCGGCCTGGAGGCGCAGATCGCGCAGCGACGCGCACACCGTGTCACTTTCATCCTGAAAGATTCGATGCAGGTAACGCACGGAAATTCCCATTGAGGAGCTGATCTTCTCCGGGTCAAGCTCCTGATCGGCAAAGTTGGCGCGCATAAAGCCGATGCAGCGACGCCGGAGTCCCGTGCGCACCGGCGCGTTGTCGCTTTCGAGCGTATCGGTGTCGCCGGCTTCAAAGGCGAGCGCGATAAGCTCCACCAAATGGCTACTATAAGAATACGCTGCGGGAGACGGGACAGAGCCGAGCTGCTCGCTCAGGGAGCGCATCAGATCCGATGTGATCCCCCATAGCCCGGTTTTTCCGTCGGAGGGGATACAGACAAGTTGATCGACCGTCCTCAGCCGGGATCGCAGCATGAAGGCGGGGACGGTGATGTTGATAATCTCCGTCGCCTGCGCGTGCTCCCAGGTCCACGGGCTGTTCAAGTCAAAAAGCGCAAACGCCCCGGTCGGGATCTCGCGGTCGCGCCCACGCTGCTTTAATTGAACGACGCCGTTGCGGACATTGACGAGAACGAAGTGATCGCGTCCGTCCTTCCGCACATGGCGTGACGTTCGCTCGGTAAATTCGCTGGAGCTGTTGATTCGGGAAAAATCCAGACTACCGAAATGACAATGTAGGACGTTGCCGGAAAACCGATCCTGCTCGCGAATGAGAACGTTCGAGTCACCGAAGAAGCCATGGATCACCTCGCGCCAGGCACCAGGCTGGTCCCGTTCCGAAACAGTCCGCCGATTAACTTCAACCATGGGGCAATACCAGCGCGCTTTGTCGGCAATCGCGAGGCAAAATGCCTCGACAGTATTTCTGCGCTCGCTCTTGGCAGCAGAGCTATTCGCCGGCGTCGCTACACGCGAAGGTAGACAGTATTCACCCTGCTGTAAACTCGATGAGTCTTTTTTCGAGGCGAAGAAATGCCTTAATCGTAAACCGCGCGGCGGCGACATTTGATCGTCGCGCGGGCTGTTTCGACCTCATACGTTACTGGTCAACGGAGGCGGCTTTCGCTCTCTCAGGAATACGGAATAAAGAACTGCTTGGCCTGGACGGGAACGTTCGGCGCGATCGAATTGGATACCACGAACATTTCGTATGGATGCTTGGTACCGCGATTCCACTGCACCGTCACAATTGGCGTGGAGCACACATTGGGGAACATCCCACCCTTGAAATTGATGTGCCCACAAATCGAATCGTAATCGATGTCGCGCAGAGCGTCGCGGATCGACGCGTGGTCGGTGGCGCGAGCCTGCTTCAAAGCGTAAATGCCCACCTCAAACAAGCCGTGTCGTCCGCCGAGCATGAATGACGCCTGGCGTCCGCTTTCCTGCTCGTAGGCGTCGGTAAGTTGTTGTGCGGTCTGACCGGTCAAACCCGAGGTGAAGGGGAAGTTCGGCGCCCAAATCGCATCGGTCGTAAGCCCGATGGCGCGATCCCCGAGCGGCACCACACCTGCGGGAAATTCGAGTGCCTTTCCCAGCGTGACGATTTTCGGCCGGTAGCCCTGCTGGGCACAGCCATTCCAGAACAACGTGAATTCCGGCGGTGGCAGAACACCGGTGACAATCTCCACGCCAGCGCCTTTGAATGCCGCGATCTGGGCGTTGTAGGTGCCGGACGGCATGTCAAACCGGCCCGGATCGACCAGACGATAGCCCTCCCGCTCGAGCGTCTTGGCGTAGATGCCAGCATAGGTCCGCCCGTCGGTGTCATTCGGCCAAAGGCCGCCCACCACTTTGTTGGTCTGCATCTCCTTCCACGAGCCGATAAACGTGCGGGTCTGGCTCAGCGTGTCGAATGAGAAGTGATAGGTCCATTCGAAGCCGACCTTTGGGTCGCCGCGGCGGCCGAGAAAATACGGCTCGATTGGCGCATCGTTTGTCAGGCACGGAACGCCATTGACCTCGCATTGATCAGCAACCGGATTGGTGGTCTCGGGCGCCGCACCGGAGAGCATTAGATTGACGTTATTCTTCAGAATGAGATCTGAGGCGACCTCGGCCGCCCGATTTGGGCTTGACTGGCTATCGCGTAACAGGATTTCAAGCTGATACTCTTGGCCGCCAACTGTGATCTTATTTCCAGTCGCTTTGGCGACTTGGTTCAGCACAAATGGCACATGCTCGGAGAAAAATGCCAAGAAACCCGTCATCGGCGCTACGAAGCCGATCCGGATTGTTCGTTGCTCCGCGCCTACGTGGCGAAGCGGCGTGGCCGCAAGCGCCCCGGCGCCGGCTGTCGCAAGAAACCGTCGGCGATTGATGCACGGTCTGCGCATTTCCAGACCCTCCCACGCCTTCATTTGATCGCTATCCAATCTGGGAAGCCGGATTATACCGGACAATTATGCTGTCAAAAACCGCCGCGATTGCGCTTCGCAATAATCGTTAATGCTGTAGTCGAGAATCCCCTTTCAAGCTGTTGCAATATGCGAGTTGATTGCAATCAGCCGCAATGAATGGGACAACGGCGCCCATGCTCGAACTCGCTTCGCTTTCACGCACCTTCGGTGGCCTTGTCGTGATCGACCGGCTCGACTTCAAGGTAAATGAAGGCGAGATCATAGGCATTCTCGGACCGAATGGGGCGGGCAAGACCACATTATTCAACATGATCGCCGGCGTCTTGCCGCCGAGCGGCGGTCGCATCATGTTTGCCGGCGGCGATGTCACGCGTATGCGGCCATGGCATCGGTGCCGCCTCGGCATTGGCCGCACCTATCAGATCCCAAAGCCGTTCGCTCACATGAGCGTATTCGAAAACGTGCTTACGGCGGCCGTCCACGGCGGCAAAATGCCGTTGGCCCAAGCCAAACCGCACGCCGAAGCGATACTTGCCCGCGTTGGTCTTGCGCACCGCGCACGGCTTCCAGCCGGACAGCTCGCACTCCTTGATACCAAGCAGCTTGAACTCGCGAAAGCGCTGGCGCTTCGCCCGCGGCTTCTTTTGCTTGACGAGATCGCCGGCGGACTGACCGAAGCCGAATGCGATTTACTGATCGGCACCATAAGCGACGTGCATCGCGGCGGGGTCACGATCGTTTGGATCGAGCACGTGATCCAGGCGCTGCGCCGAATCGTCACCCGGCTCGCGGTGCTTTCCGGCGGCAATTTCATAGCTATGGGCGCGCCACAGGATGTGCTGGCCGATCGGCGCGTGAAAGAAGCTTATCTCGGGACATGATCCGGCATGGCAACGACAGCATCACCTGCGCTGCTCGCCGTCGAAGACGTGTCGGTTTTCTACGAGAAATTTCGTGCGATCAACCATGTCGATATCGCCGTCGGGGCCGGGGAAATTGTCTCCATCATCGGCGCTAACGGGGCCGGAAAATCGACACTGCTGAAAGCTATCATCGGCCAAGCCGATAGGGTGGAAGGCAAAATAAGCTTTGCCGGCGATGCGATCATCGGCCGCTCCACGGAAGCCATTGTCGCGTCCGGCATTATGCTGGTGCCGGAGGGGCGCAGACTATTTCCGTCGCTGACCGTGGAGGAAAATCTCGGTCTTGGCTGGGAAGTCGGGCGCAAGGGCGAAATTAGATTCGATGACGTCTGGCGGCTGTTTCCGGTGCTCAAAGACCGTCGGCGGCAAAAGGCCGGATCGCTTTCGGGCGGCCAGCAGCAGATGGTTGCGCTCGGGCGCGCTCTTCTGGCCAATCCGCGGCTTCTCCTGTGCGACGAGATCAGCCTCGGCTTAGCGCCGCTCGTGATCAACGAACTCTACACGCTCATTCCGCGGATCAAGGCGCGTGGCATCGGCATTCTGATCGTTGAGCAGGACATCGAACGTTCGCTTCGGGTCGCCGACCATTTCTATTGCTTGCTCGAAGGCAAGGTATCGCTGTCCGGAAGCCCCCGTGATGTGAGCCGCGATGTCGTCATGAAGCATTATTTCGGCCTGTGAGCGAATGATGATCGCGGTCTGGGCCAATCAATTGCTCCAAGGCGTGATGCTCGGCGGCCTTTATACGCTGTTCGCCATCGGCCTTTCGCTCTCGGCCGGCGTGATGCGTTTCGTCAACATCGCGCATGGCGATTTCATCGTGCTGACGTGCTACGCGCTGCTGCTCCTGGGGACGTTGCTTGGCGTTAATCCGGTCGTCGCCACCCTTATCGTGCTCCCGATTGCCTTCCTGTTCGGCTTCGTTCTGCAGCGCTTCCTGTTGCAGCGCGTGGTTGGTGAGAACGTGCTGCTGGTGATCCTCGTCACCTTCGCTTTGTCGATCATCATCGAGAACGGGCTGCTCGAGGGCTTCGGCGCCGATCCGCAAAAAATCTCCGGCGGTTGGATGGAAACGGCAACGGTCGCGCTGGGCGATGGCATTAATGTCGGTCTCTTCCAGATTGTGACCTTTGTCAGCGCGGTGGCGCTGGTGGCGGTGCTCGATCTTCTGCTTTACCGCACCGGCATCGGCGCCAAGATCCGCGCGGTCTCTGACGACGTCGCCGCCGCCAATCTCATCGGCCTGTCCTCGGTGCGAATTTACGCCGTTGCCATGGGCATCACCTTCGTCACCATCGGCATCGCCGCGGGCTTCGTGTCGATCTGGACCAACTTTGATCCTGCCTCGGGTCCGACTCGGCTCCTGGTGGCCTTCGAAGTGATTGTGATGGGCGGGCTGGGCAGTCTGTGGGGCTCGCTTGCCGGCGGCATCGTTCTCGGTCTTGCCCAGGCAATTGGCGGCCAATTCGACATCGCCTGGCAGATCATGGCCGGCCACATCGTATTTCTCGTCGTGCTGGCACTGCGCCCGCAGGGTCTGTTTCCGAAGTACTGAGCCATGGCACAGACGCTAATCCTCAATGGCGCGCGCGCAATCTTCGCAGTCGCCGTCGTTGCGACGGCGGCGGCGCCGTTTTTGTTTAGTGCCAACTACGTCGTGCTGCTGACCGAATTTATGTCGATGCTGGTGCTGGCGATCATGTGGAATTTGCTCGCCGGCTACGCCGACATCGTTACCGTCGGCCAGCACGCCTATGTCGGCGTCGGCGCCTATGCGTTTTTCGGCTTCGCCGCGCTGGCCGGGATCAACCCTTATCTGTCGATCTTGCTGGCCGGACTGGTTGCGCTCGTCATTGCGGTGCCGACCATGATCTTGGTGTTCCGCCTTCGCACCGCTTACCTCGCCATTGGCACCTGGGTAGTTGCCGAGCTCTTGATGCTCGCCTCGGGAAAGCTCAACGCCTGGGGCGGCGGCTCGGGCACGAGCTTGCCGATCTCGATTGTGCTTGGCTTCGGCCGGGCGCGCGGCGACCGCATTGCGACGATCTACTGGCTGGCATTCGGATTGGCGGCAGTGGCCATGCTGGCGACGTACTTCCTGCTGCGCTCGCGGATCGGCGTCGGGCTAACCGCAATGCGCGATAACGAGGAAGGCGCCGCCGCGGTTGGCGTCAACATCACGTATGCGCGTGTTCTGTGCTTTCTCGGCACCGCCCCGTTCCTTGGCATAGTCGGGGCCGTCATCACGTTGCAGAAATTGCGCATCGCGCCGCCAGCCTCGTTCAGCATCACCGACTGGACCGTCCTCATCATCTTTAATGTGGTGATCGGCGGCATCGGCAGTTTCGAGGGGCCTATCATCGGCACCATCGTCTATTTCTTGCTGCGGCAGTATCTCGCCGGCCTTGGAGCCTGGAATCTCATTCTTCTGGGGACGTTCTCCGTTGTCGTCATCCTCATTGAGAAGCGCGGACTGTGGGGTCTTATCCGCCGCGGACTCGGCGACGACCTCATACCCATCGCGCACAAGCCGTCAGCGGGGTTCGACGGGGCCGCGAAAGCGCATATCAATGCAGCGTCTGATAGCCGGCAATAGCAAGCTCGACCGCGATCAAGATGACGATAATAATTTCCAGCCGCAGTGATCGCTTTGTGTCGATGATATCGGTTAGGACCTCGGCGGTGTCGGAAATTACCTTGAGCTTGAGCGCCAAAGCTTCCGCGCGTTCCTTCAACTCGTACTCGTCTTCCAGCCGCAAATAGAGGCGGTCCAGATCCGGGCGGTCCCACACCACGTCCGGCTTTTCCGCAACGGCGACCCGGCCGGACACCCGATGCTGCACTAGTAGCGCATTGCCGATGTGCTTGAGAATGGTGCGCCGCCCGGCGACTGCGCGGCCCTGTTCTGCCAGCTGTCGGGTAAACGGTTCGACGGTCTCGAATACCGCGGTGACTTCCCGTTCATCGCGCGCCAGCACGACGCTCTTGGACAGCGCGTCGGCGATCACGATCAAATGGTCGGGCGTCACTGTCTTGAGCATGATCGGGCCGCCGGGAAGAATTTGATCTTCCTTTTCGGGCGTAAGCTCGATCAGCACGGTTTCTTCTTCGGACGGCATGATCGGACGGATAAGGCGCTTTTGCAGACCGCGCAGAACCTCGTTTTCTTCGGGACCGGTTAGTCCCATGAGGACTGCGACGCCATATCGGAACAGCGTCACATAACCATCCTTGCCGAATTTGTAGGTCAGCGGCGCTGTCGAAACGACGTGATCGTGTTCGAGGTTTGAGGTGTCGATGCGATCGCTGAGCAGGAGCGCTCTTATTCGCCTGCGGCTTTTTGGGGATGGATTGTCGCTCATAATCGCTCGTCCCGCGCCGGTGCGGCGGAGCCCTTAACCACCCGAAAGCGTACGCGCGACAATATCGCCGACATCGCGCGATAAGTTCGGTGCGGCGGCGATCCGGCGCAGCGTGCGCTCGGCGCGTTCGCGACGACGCGGCTCGAGCGCGCGCCATGAACGAAACGCGCCCGTCAAGCGGGCCGCTACCTGAGGATTCTTCGAATCGAGCGCGAGCACGATATCGGCGACAAAGTCATAGCCCTTGCCGTCGATTCGATTGAATTGGGTATGGTTGGCTTGCGCGAACGAGCCGATCAGCGCGCGGATACGGTTGGGATTCGTCATTGAGAATGCCGGGTGCGAGGTCAGCGCCCGGACCCGTTCCAGCGTCGCCGCCTCCGGGATCGCCGCCTGCAGTGAGAGCCACTTGTCGATAATGAGCGGATCGTCGGCGTAGCGGGTGTAGAAATCTTCAAATGCTTGCGCGCGCTCGGGCCGATCCTGTTGAGCAAGCGTCTCCAGCGCGGCCATACGATCGGTCATGTTGTCTGCGCTTTGGTATTGTGAGAGCGCGAGCGCAACGGCGCCGGCCTCGCCTGTCGCCGACAAGAGGTCGAGGCAGAGGTTTTTCAGCGCACGCCGTCCGGCGCCCGCCGCGTCTGGGCGATACGGAGCCGATGCCGACAATCGATGATAAGCTTCCGCCAGCGCCGGCCGCAGGCGCTCGCCGATCGCCGCGCGCAAGGCGCGGCGCGCCTGGTAGACTGCATCTGGATCGACATCACATCCGATCTCGCGCGCGATATCGGCTTCGCTTGGCGGCGTCAGCGTTAGCGCTATAAAGGCCGGCTCCAGGGTATGATTTCCGAGAGCGTGGGCCAAAACGTCGATCAGCTCGTCGTCGCTGCGCGCCGCGGCTCCATTGCGCAATGCGGTGACGTTCTCCGTCAGAAGCGACATCGCCAACGTTTGCACCGCCTGCCACCGGTTGAATGGATCGGCGTCATGGGCCGCAAGAAAATGCAGTTCGCGGGCGTCGAGCGGCAAATTGAGTTTTATCGGCGCGGAAAAGGTCCGATTCACCGACGGTATCGGGTGCTCGGCGACGCCTGAAAAAACGAAACTTTGATCAGGCTTGCTTATTTCGATGACGCCGTCGTCGAGCCGGCGGCCATCGAGCATAAGTGGCAAATCGCGGCCGTCTTTGCCCACGAGGCCCAGCGCGAGCGGAATGACCATCGGCTCTTTGTGCGGCTGGCCCGGCGTCGGCGGAACGCTTTGCTTGGCGTCGATGCGATAGGTTTTGGTCCGCGGATCGTAATGCCTTGCGACCACTACTTCCGGCGTGCCAGCCTGGGTATACCACCGCATGAATTGCGTGAAATCCCGGCCGCTTACGTCAGCAAAGCATTGCACGAATTGCTCGACGGTCGCCGCTTCGCCGTCATGACGCGTGAAATAAAGGTCCATGCCTTGGCGAAACAGCCTTGCGCCGAGCAAGACCTTGATCATGCGCACGACTTCGCTGCCCTTGTCGTAAACCGTCGTCGTGTAGAAATTATTGATCTCCCGATAGGCCTCGGGCCGCACCGCATGCGCCAGCGGGCCGGCATCCTCGACAAATTGGTGCGCGCGCAACGCGCGTACACTGCTGATCCGCTCGACCACGCGCGACCGTTGATCGCTTGAAAATTCCTCGTCGCGGAACACCGTGAGGCCTTCTTTGAGGCAGAGCTGGAACCAGTCGCGGCAAGTAATGCGATCGCCGGTCCAGTTGTGAAAATACTCATGGGCAATGACCGCCTCGATATGGGCGTAGTCGGTATCGGTTGCGGTGGCCGGCGAAGCCAATACGAATTTGTCGTTGAAAATGTTGAGGCCCTTGTTCTCCATGGCCCCCATGTTGAAGGCGGATACGGCGACAATCATGAAAATGTCGAGGTCGTATTCGCGGCCGAACGCTTCCTCGTCCCAGCGCATGGCGCGCTTGAGGCTGTCCATTGCGTAGAGCGCGCGGTCTTCCTTGCCCGGCTCGACGTAAATGTGCAGGGCGACCTCGCGGCCCGACATCGTGGTGAAATTGTCGGCGACGCGCGCCAGCCGCCCGCCGACGAGCGCAAACAAATAACAGGGCTTTTTGAACGGATCGTGCCAGACGGCAAAGTGGCGATTGGTGCCGGGCAGGGAACCTTGCGCCACCAGATTGCCGTTGGCGAGCAGGACGGGCGCGTCATCCTTGTCGGCTTCAATGCGTGTGGTGTAAACCGCCATCACGTCCGGACGGTCGAGAAAATAGGTGATGCGGCGGAAGCCTTCCGCCTCGCACTGCGTGCAATAGGTGGACCCGGCGCGATAAAGGCCCATTAGCTGCGTGTTGGCCGCCGGGTCGATGAGCGTCTCGATCTCGAGCTCAAATGGCCCGTTCGGCGGCTGAGCAATGGTCAGCTGTTCCGGCGTTGCGACGTAGCTTTCCTTCGGCAATTCCTTGCCGTCGACCGCCAGCGAACGGAGAACAAGGTCCTCGCCGTCAAGCACGAGCGGCGCCGGTGTACTGAACCCGTTCGGCTTTAATCTGAGCTTGGCGCGTACGCGGGTCGCCGCGGCATCGAGCGAAATATCAAGTTCGACGGTATCGATGAGCCAGTCCGGCGGACGATAATCCTTAAGGCGGATGGGGCGGGGTTCTTCGGTGCGCATCGCCTCCGGTGTAGAAGTTTTGCCCGCTCATGGAAAGCCGCAACGCACCTGGGCCGAGCGGCGTGCCGAGTGGCCGCCCGCGGTTGCGCGGGCAAATCGCGGGGAAAGGGCGACCGGCGGAAGCGTTGCTGTCACGCGTCGAGGTTTGCGTTGATCTCGCACCAAACGCCCTGCGGGTCGTACTCTATTTTGACCTCGCCGCCGAGTTCTTGCGCCAGGCCGCGCTCGATGAGCCGCGAGCCGAATCCCTTTCGCCGCGGCGGAACGACCGGAGGGCCGTCCTTTTCCGACCACTCCAAGCGCAACCGCCGTCCGTTTGGCTCCTGGAGCGTCTGCCAGGTAATGGCGACACGGCCTTTTTCGTTGGAAAGCGCGCCGTACTTCACGGCATTCGTCGCGAGCTCGTGCAGCGCCATGCTGATCGACAAGGTCATCTTGGCCGAAAGCCACACGGCCGGCCCGTTGACCGCAAAACGGGTCGGATTGGCATCACGGTAGGGAATTATCGCCTGTGCAGCGATGTCGCCGAGATTGGCACCCTCCCAGCTTTCATTAGTCAAGACGTCGTGCGCGCGTGACAGAGCGAGCAGGCGCGACTGAAACATTTCGCGCCCCCCGGTATCCGTCCTTGCTCGCCGAAAAGATTGAACCGCAATGGACTGTACAGTGGCGAGCGTGTTCTTGACGCGGTGGTTCAACTCGTTGAGCAGGAGCAACCGATGCTCCTCGGTGCGTTTGCGCTCGGTAATGTCCAGGCCGGCGCTAACGGCGCCGACCACTTTGCCGGATTGATCGCGCAGCGGAGCTGCCTGAACCAGTCCGGAAAGAACGCTACCATCGGTGAAGTGCAATTCCATCTCTTCGTTCGTAATGGTTTCGCCCATCAGCGCCCGCCGCAGCGGCAAGCGCTCGGGCGGCAACTCCACACCGTCCTTGAACACGCGGTAGTGTTGTGGCGCCTGCGCCGGCGGAACGGATAGTGAGGCGTTTGCCGTTTCGGGAATCCGGACCATTTCCGCCGCGCGCCGGTTGCCGATGACATGTTGCCCCGCGCTGTCGAACGTAAACCACACCGCTACGGGCACCGTGTCCAATACTGCTTGCAGCCGCACCTTCTGTGCCTCAAGCTCGGAAGAAATCTCGTGCCGCACCCGCGCCAGGGTGATGTTGGTATTGACGCGCGCGAGAAGTTCCTGCGCGCTGAACGGCTTGATCAGATAATCGTCCGCACCCGCCTCGAGGCCTTCGATTTTCGCCTCCTCGCCGGCGCGCGCCGAAAGCAAGATAACCGGGAGGCTCTTGAGTTCAGGATCGCCTCTGATTTCACGCAATAGCGCGAAACCATCGCGGACGGGCATCATCACGTCCGACAACAGAAGATCGGGCCGCCGTTGACGTATGACCCGCAGCGCGTCCATGCCGGTGCCGACGCTTTCCACGTCGTAGTGCGCCGCGAGCATACGCTCGACGTAGTCGCGCATGTCCGCGTTGTCGTCGGCGATCAGGACGTGAAGGCGCGGTTCGGCGCCGCTTTCTCCGGCTGCCGGTTCATTCGATGTTTGTCCGCGCGAAACGTCCGTCGGACGTTTTTGCGCGGTTTCCGGCCGCGGCAACCAGCGCAGAGCTTCTTGGACAAACGCCGGTGCGCCGGTCGCCGAATGCGCATCGCGCGACGGTAATGCGGCTGTCGCCGCCGGGGCTTGGCCGTAGGGTAGCGTGACCGCGAAGGTCGTTCCACGATCGACCTCGCTTGCCGCCGTTACTTGGCCCCCCAGGAGGTTTACGAGTTCGCGCACCAGAGCAAGCCCGATGCCGGACCCTTCGTGGGTGCGGCCGCGCTGGCCTTCGACTCGGTGAAAGCGTTCAAACACATGGGCTAGCTCGCTTGCCGGGATACCAACTCCGGTGTCGCTCACGGACAGTTCGACGCGTCCGCCGATTTCGCGCAGCCGAACGTTGATGCCGCCGTCGAGTGTGAACTTGAAGGCGTTCGACAGAAGATTGAGGACAATCTTCTCCCACATGTCGCGATCGACATAGACCGACCGCGGCAGCGCATCGCATTCGACGGTGAATTTCAATCCGGCGCGCTCACACGGCAAATCGAAACTTGAGGCGAGCTCGCGCGTTAGAGCGGGCAAATCGGTTTTCTCAAAGTAAGCCTGCATGCGGCCGGCTTCGACCCGCGAAAAATCAAGGAGAGTATTGACGAGCTGCAGCAGCCGCAGCGCGTTGCGGTGCGCAACCGCGACTTCTTCGAGGCGTTTGCCCTTTAGCTGATCGGGATGCCGCAACACTTCTTCCAGCGGCCCCAGCATCAGGGTCAGTGGTGTGCGGAATTCATGGCTGACATTGGAGAAGAAAGTGGTTTTGGCACGATCGATTTCGGCAAGCGCTTCGCCGCGGCGCCGTTCTTGTTCGTAAGCCTCGGCGTTGGAAATTGCCGCCGCGATTTGCCCGGCAACCAGCTTCATGAAACCCGAATAGTTGTCGTCGAAAAGCCGGAATGGATTAAGGCCGGCGATCAGAAAACCGGATCGGCCCGTTTCGCCGCTTGCCATGATCGGGAGAACGACCGCATTGTCCGGCGCCTGTTGCCACGCTCCGCTCGGAAACATCGCCTGGAATTCCATCTCAAGGCCGGAAACGACACGCGGGCGGTGATCTTGCGCGACGGCGGCAAGCGGCCAGGGATTTGACCCGTCGAGCGGCAAGGTGGTCATGACCACCGGATGGTCCGGGTCGACATTCGCGGTGCTCGCCAGCGTGGCGGAACGTCCGTCAGGCTCGAGCAAATAGATCATCGCGAACGGCAAGTCGCGGTTATTGGTCGCGAGCGCGCGCGCACTGCGTTCACAGGCCTGCTGCCAGGTGCGGGTTTCGGCGGTTGTAGCGGCAAGCTCGCGCAGCAACGCAAGTTGCCGCGCATCGATCACGCGCTGCGTGTCATCGGTATTGGCGCAGAAAATTCCGCCGACGCCGCCATCATCGTCCGGGATCGGGCTATAGGAGAAGGTGTAGTAGGTCTCTTCTGGATAGCCATTGCGCTCCATGATCAGAAGCTGGGATTCGACATACGTGCCTTCGTCGCCTCCCATCGCCTGGGAAAGCATCGGCTCGATGTCTTGCCAAATCTCGCTCCAAACGAGCGAGACCGGCTTGCCGAGCGCCCACGGATGTTTGCCGCCAATGATCGACTTATAAGGGTCGTTGTAGAGGTAGATCAGTTCGCGGCCCCAGCCGATCCAGATCGGCTGGCGCGAGGTCAGCATAATGCCGACGGCAGTTCGCAGGCTTTTCGGCCACGTTTCCGGCGGACCGAGCGAGTTCTTTGACCAGTCGTATGCCCGAATCCGCCCGGCCAAGTCGCTATTGCCGAGGATCGGCCGTTCGGAATCGGCCGCGTTCGGAAGATAGGCCTCGGCTCGCGCCGCTCCGTCGCTCATGGCCACGCCCTGTCGCCAGACTGCCCCGGATGACCAATGAATGATCTTCGTTGAACCCTAGATAACAGCACGGTCTCGGCAAAAGTTCCATTCGGGGTTCTTAGCACGCCGTTAAAGCTCCGAAGCCGCATCAAGAGCTCATTTGCAAATGACGTCGTCAACGGCGGGGTTCGGCGTGGCCGATGACGCGCGCGATGGCGGGAAAACGCCGTCGCAAACCTCGTTCAGCGGTATCGACCAAAGCGTGCGCCGCACCAACCGACAGCGCGGCATCGACTTGGCAATGGAAATTGACGATCTCGCCATCGGCTGTTTGGCGAACGCGGACATCGTGCATCTCGCCCAAACCGGCGATTTCGGCGGCAAGCGCGGACAGCGCTTCGCGAATTTCATTGATGCGGTCGGGTGCGGCATCGCGCCCCGCCAGCACGATTGCCGGCAGCGGCTCGATATGCGTTTCAACCTCAACGTCGGGACCGAGTTCTTCGCGGATCGACTCTTCAAGCTGGCTGGCGATGTCGTGTGCGGCGGCGAGCGTTAGGGTACCTTCGACTTCAAGATCGACGGAAACGGACAAATGCTCAGCCAGCGCCTGCACCGCGACATGGTGAACCGCCAGCCCACTGTTGCGTGCGATCAGCATGACCCTTTCACGTACCGTTTCGTCGTCGAGCGCCCGCGACTCGGTGATGATTGTCACCTCGGCTTCGGCGAATTCGGCGCGAACCTCCCGAGTTAAACGCTCCTTGATGGCGGCAACCCGGTCGAGCGGCAGTGTTCGACCCAAGCCCACCGAGACCTCGATGAACAGCACGGCGCCGGCGGGCCGTGCCCGAACCCGCTCGACCGTGACGACACCGGGCACGCGGCGCGCTATCGCCATCACGCGTTCGCTCACGCCCGCGGGGGCCGTATCGGTCAACGTATCGATGGTGCGCCGGCCGAGCCGCCAGCCGGCGACGCAAATGAAGAGGGCGACAATCAGCGCTGCCACAGCGTCGGCTCGAGAATACCCGAGCGCGACGCCGCCAAGCCCGATCAACACCGCGATTGACGACCACATGTCGGACCGGAAGTGCAGCGCGTCGGCTTCAAGCGCTTGGCTTGAAGTGGCCGCGGCCACGCGGCTGAGCGTGCGCGCGCGAAAAAAATCGACGACGACGGATACCGCAACGACGAGAAAGGCGGCTGGAGTTGCCGCGACCGTATACGGGTGTTCGCCGGTCAGGCGCTGCGCCGCCTCGAAAATCACCACGGTGGCGAGCACGAACAGAAAAGCCGCTTCGGCAAGCGCGGTGACGCTCTCGACCTTGCCGTGCCCGTATTGGTGTTCGGCATCGGCCGGTTTGCCGGAAACGCGCACAGCGAAATACGTCAAGAGCGTCGCGGCTAGATCAATGAGCGAATGGCCCGCTTCCGAAAGGATAGCGAGCGATCCCGTAAGGAGCCCAACGATTGCCTTGGCGATAGTGAGGCCGGCCGAAGCGGCGATCGAACCGAGTGCGGCCCGTTCCTTTTCATCCATAAGGCGTTACCGCATGGTCTAAGTGCGGAATGATAGTGCTCGGGTGCCAAGCCATTTTGCAGGTCGTGTACTGCAAAATTTCGCACAAATAAACCAGCCTCGCCGATCTTTCCCGGCAAGTTTCCCGTCGGCAGCGAGTTCTCGCGAATGTGTTAAAAGCCTAAGGTAGGCCCATGCTGGAAACAGTTGTCTCAGAGTTGAGCGCCGCGCTTGCGGCCATACGGAAAGGTGATCTGAACACAGCCGGCGCGATTGCCCAGCGTCTGCTGCAGAATAATTCCGACGATCCCGCCGTTCATCAGCTCCTCGCCGAGGTGGCCTTACGACGGGGAGAAATAGCGCGGGCAATGCTCTCCGCCACGGAAAGTCTCGCCCGGCGGCCGGATCACGTACCGGCGCTTCTGCTTGCTGGCCGCGCCGCGCGGGTGGCAGGAGATCTGGCTGGAGCTGTCGGCTTCTTCCGCCGGGCTACCGTGCTCGCGCCGGAACGAGCCGATGCTGCGTTTCTTACCTGCGCGACGCTTCTGGAACTGGGTGATCCACAAGCGGGGACCTTACTCCAGCGGTTGCTCGAATCTTTTCCCGATGATTCCGCCGGCTGGAGCTTGCTCGGCGATTCTCTGCAACACGCCGGAAAGGTGGAAGCCGCTCTCACGGCGTTCACCCGCGCCGCCCGTGCCGATCCATCGCTCGCGCTTGCGTTACGCCGCGGCACGCTTTTGGAGTCACTTGGTCGGCTTGACGATGCGTTAGATGCTTTTCGGGCGGCGGTGCAAATCGCGCCGGAAAGTGGCGAGGCCTCACTCAAACTGGGGCTTTGCTTGCGACGAACCGGCGACGTCAAAAGCGCGCGTGTCGCGCTTGAGCGAGCCGTCACTTTTGAGCCGCCAAGCAGCGAAGCTTGGTTTGCCTTGGGTTTGATCCGGCAAGACCAGCGCGAGCACATTGCTGCGGCGGAGGCCTATCGGGGCGCGCTGGACATCTGGCCCGACTTGGCCGAGGCGGCGGTCAACCTTGGCATCTGCTATCAAGAATTGGGAAATTTGGCGGAAGCCAAGGCACTGTATCGGCGAGCGCTCGATGTGCGGCCAGACTCTTTCGGTCGCATCGCCCAGGCGCTGGCGGCTGCGCCGGTCGGCGAAGTCTGGCTCGATGTCGCTGAATTGCGCCGCTCACTCGCCGGTTGGTGATCGGCGCCGCCGTGCGCGGAAACGCCGGCGGTAGAGGCCGGGCTTCGCCAGAAGGGCGGCGCCGGTTTCGTCATAACGTTGCTGCGCGGACGGCGTGAGCGGCTCGAAGCTAAGCTCAAGAGATTTGCGGGAGACGGGAAAGCACTGAGCAACGGGTGTGCCGGCCTGCAAAACACCATCGAAATGGGGGTCGATCCACATCGCGGGGAAAAGAATGCCGACGTCATTGAAATGGTCGGAATCGACTATCCCGGTGAGTAGGCGAAACGGCAGGTCGGCGCGATTTACCGGATGCGTCGCAAACAGCGAATAACCGCTGTCGAGTTCGATAGTCCAGAAGCTGTTGAACTTGATGACAACGCTTCCTTCGTCATGGAACGGCGTGCCGGTCACTTGCGCGGGTACGTGAAAACTTAGCGGTGAACGCGGATGCGCCTCGACGGAAAGCGGCGGCAAGTCCCAGGCCCAAGAAAATCGGCCGTCGCGCACCGTCACGTCGCAAGGAAGCGGAATCAGAAATCCGTGCGCCATCGCGTCCACGAAGGGCGGGCATTGTTTGACCGTCCTAACCTCCTGGCCGTGCAATTCGGAGAAAGCCGAAGCCGGCATGGCGCGCAGCCAGTCGGGCAGCGCGGCACGGGCGGCGACCGGCCGCGGCAGGCGGTCGTAGAGTGCCGGATCGCAGCGAAAGACGACGCGCACGGCGCCCCCTGGTCAGATGCCGCGGTAGAGTCCGAAATTGAATGCGATCGAAATGCGCAGGCCGTTGCCGCGATACGGCCGCACGGCATGCAGCAGAAATGATGGAAACAAGAACAACAATCCGGGCCGAGGCCGGATGGTCTCGGCGCTGCCCGCCGACAGGCCGTCTTCGCCGCCAAACTTCAGCGCCGGCGCATGCATCATCGGCGCCGGGCCTCGCGGATCGAACATTTCGAATTCTCCGCCGAGCGAGGGATCGTCGGCGCAACCGCCGTCGCTGACGTAATAAGTGCCGGACCAGAACGAGCCCGGATGGTAGTGGCAGGCGTTGGAATCTCCCGGCCCGCTAACGTTAGCCCAGGCCTCGGTGGTCCACTCCGGACGTACCGAGTGGCCATCGCGATCGCTCGTCAGCTTGGTTGCGAGATCGCGGCCGAACTCGAGGACCTCTTCGGCGCGCTTGCCGCCCCAGGCCGCGAGATCACGCGTGGAGTGCCAGCCGCCCATATTGGACGCGCCAATGGATGGATTTTCTGCGCGGCGGCGTAGGATGACCTCTTGCAGTTCCGCGTTGCGCGCCTCGGCATCGGGCAGGACGACCGCGGCGACCGGCGTCGCAAACAGGCCCTTCACTTCGATATCGATGCGCGACATTGCGTTTCCTACGCAGCCCCGACTTGCGCGCGCTGTCGGGCCATGAAGCTCTCCAGCGCGGAAACCTGACCCTGCGATAGCCAAAGGCCGAACTTCGATCGCCGCCAGATCACGTCGGCGGCATTCTCCGCCCACTCCTCCCGCATCAGATAGAGAACCTCTGCTTCTGTCAGGCCTTTACCGAAGTCGGTGCCGAGAGCGGCCCAACTTGTCGCTCCGTCAAGCACGGCGCGTGCCCGCGTGCCGTAGGCCCGGGCCAAACGGCGTGAGTGATGCGCGCCGAGCCAGGAATACCCGTGGCTGATATCGTTGACCAGCGCTTCAAAGCCTTGCACCGGAAAATCGCCGCCCGGCAACGGAGATCGCCCAGTCCAGTCAACGTGATTTCGCGCTTTGACCGGCAGGTACCGATCGAGTTTGGCGAGCGCATGCTGCGCCAGCCGGCGATAGGTGGTGATTTTGCCCCCAAAGATCGACAGCATGGGCGCCCCGACATCGTCGAGATCGAGCACGTAGTCGCGGGTGGCTGCCTGGGCCTCGCTCGCGCCGTCGTCGTAAAGCGGCCGCACGCCCGAATACGTCCAAACTACCTGTGCCGGCGTAATCGTCGTGCTGAAATAGCGGTTCACCGCTTGGCAAAGATAATCGATATCCTCCGGCGAAGTCGCGACCGCACCGGGATCGCCGATGTAATCATTCTCCGTGGTGCCGATGAGCGTGAAGTCACCTTCGTAGGGGATCGCGAAGATGATCCGCTTGTCGGGATTCTGAAAGATGTAGCAGCGGTCGTGGGCATAGAGTTTTGGAACGACGATGTGCGACCCCTGCACTAACCGGATGCTGGCCGGTGCATTTTTTCGCTGCGTTACCGCGAGCACGTCGCCGACCCACGGCCCGGCGGCATTGACCAAAATCCTCGCGCGTATCGTCCGTGGCTGTGCGCCGGCGGAACGCTCAAGGGTCGTCAAATGCCAAAGATCGCCGACACGCTCCGCTGCGACCGCCTTGGTCCGCGGTTGCACAATAGCCCCGCGATCGGCCGCATCGCGCGCGTTGAGGACGACCAGCCGGGCGTCATCTACCCAGCAATCTGAATACTCAAATCCGAGCGAATAGCGGCCGGGTTTGAGTGGACGGCCTGCAATATTCTTTGCCAGGTCGAGAGTCGTTGTCGGCGGCAGAAGCTTTCGTCCGCCGAGATGATCGTAGAGGAACAGTCCGAGACGAAGGAGCCACGCCGGCCTCAAACCCTCGTGATAGGGCAGGACAAAGCGCAGCGGCCAGATGATGTGCGGCGCGATCCGCCACAGCACTTCACGCTCGGCCAGCGCTTCGCGCACTAACCGGAATTCGAGATATTCGAGATAGCGTAGCCCGCCGTGAATGAGCTTTGTGGCGGCCGACGAAGTACCGCTGGCGAGGTCGCCTTGTTCACACAAATAGACCGACAAACCGCGCCCGGCGGCGTCCCGGGCAATCCCACAGCCGTTTATGCCCCCTCCGATGATCGCGACATCGTAGGTGCCGCCGTCAAGCACGTTCCGCCCCCTAAAACCAAGATATTCGTTTTATGTTCGGAAGAAACGTAAATGAAGATCAATCAGCACACAAGCGGCGCTTGAATGCATCTCAAACGAAAAGGAGAGGGGGCCAAATCGGCTTTTCGACGACCGAGAGAACTTGCGCCATCATTCACTCATGGCCGGAACGATGTCCTGCGAGGCGCTGGCCACGGCGGTTTCAATCACCTTCACGCCATGGCTCGCGCAGACATCGCGGAGTTTGGTCGAGGGCAGGCGGTCGGTGACGAAGGCGTCGACTTCGGACATGTGGCCGATGCGCACCGGCGCCGCGCGTTCAAGCTTGGTGCGGTCGCAGACGAGCAGCACCCGCCGCGCGTTGTCGATGATGGCGCGCGATACGGCCACTTCGCGCGGATCGAAATCCAACAACGCGCCGTCCTCGTCGAGCGCAGACGCGCCGATCACCGCCATGTCCACCTTGAACTGCCGGATCAGTTCGACGGCGGAGCTTCCGACGACCGCGCCATCCGCACGGCGCACGACGCCGCCGGCCAAAATGACCTCGATATTTGGATAATGATAGAGCGCCGTTGCGACGTTCAGGTTGTTGGTCACAATCAGCAGATTCTGATGGTTTTTTAGGGCGGTGGCGACTTCCTCGGTGGTCGTGCCGATATTGATGAACAGCGAGCATTCGTTTGGAATGAGCGCGGCGGCGGCTATACCGATGGCACGCTTCTCAGTCGCTGCGATGAAGCGGCGCGCCTCATAGGCGAGATTTTCGACCGAGGACGCAATGACCGCCCCACCGTGCGTCCGCGACAGCACACGCAGATCGCAAAGTTCGTTCAGATCGCGGCGAATGGTCTGCGGGGTGACCTCGAACCGGACCGCCAGATCCTCTACCGTGACCTTGCCGATGGAACGCGCCAAGGCGACGATAGTGTTTTGACGGTCATTGAGTTGTTGCATCGGCGCAGTCCGTTTCGCCAGATTTCCTGTTTGCTTTTTCGTTTTGACCGTTTATGGTTCATATTTAGTTCGATTGCAAATAAGTTCGCCGAACGAGCGAACGCAAAAGGGGGGTCCCGCGGGTGTCTTTCGGGCGCTATCCAGTCAACTGGCGCGGACAACAGCGGCGCGGGCTTCCTCCTGTCCCGCGCACCGCGACGACGACTGGCTTGTGCGGGAGCGCCCGCGCGATCCTTCCTTCCTCACCTCACGCTTTAGCCGAACCGACACCACGCTAGGTGGCGAGCGCATGAGCATCAGTCTTGAGAATGTCACTGTGGTTACGATGGGGGAGAGCATCGTCACCGATGTCTCGCTCACGGTCGAACGTGGAAGCATAAACGTGCTGCTCGGTCCGACGCTCGCCGGCAAGACAACGTTGATGCGCTTGATGGCCGGTCTCGACCGGCCGACCGGTGGTCGCATCCTCGTCGACGGCAAAGATGCAACCGGCGTCCCGGTCCGGGAACGATCGGTGGCGATGGTCTATCAGCAGTTCATGAATTACCCGTCGCTGACGGTTTATGAGAACATCGCTTCACCGCTCCGCGTCGCGAGACTTAAAGGGGACGAAATCGATCGGCGGGTACGGCGCGCGGCGGGTGTGCTCGGCCTGGAACCGCTGCTCGGCCGTCTTCCACATCAGCTGTCCGGAGGACAGCAGCAACGCACCGCGATCGCGCGTGCAATCGTCAAGAATGCGGATCTGGTCTTGTTCGACGAGCCGCTCGCCAATCTCGATTACAAACTGCGCGAGGAACTGCGCGAAGAACTACCGTCGATCCTGAGAGAAGCTGGGTCGATCTTGGTTTACGCGACAACCGAGCCGCTCGAGGCATTGTTGCTCGGCGGGCTCACCGCGACGCTCTCGCAGGGGCGGCTCGTTCAGTTCGGGCCGACGCCGCGGGTCTATCACGCGCCGAGCAGCATCGATTCAGCGCGCGTTTTTTCCGACCCCCCGCTCAACGAAATCACGGTCATCAAGCAGGACGGTTCTCTTCGCCTCGGCCAGGATCTCGTCGTTCCCGCTGTCGGCGTCACTGCGGCGATCTCCGACGGCGTGTATAGGGTTGGATTCCGCGGTGATCTGGCGCGCATCGGGATGGCATGGCCGGCCTCCATCAGCCTTTCCGGCCGGGTGGCTCTTGCCGAGATCAGCGGCTCGGAGACGTTTGTCCATGTCGAGACCGGGCTCGGCACTTTCGTCTGCGTGGAACGCGGTGTGAGCATGCGGCAGCCGGGGCAGCCAGTGGTGCTGCATGTTGATGCCGACCGTGCGTTCGTTTTTGACGACACGGGCTCGCCGGTCGTGATCGCGCCGAGCGCGTGACGGGGGCGGATCGTGGCGCGCATCACGCTCGAAGGTATCGCCCACAGCTACCCGCGATCGCCGACAATGGCGTTACATCCGATCAATCACGTTTGGGAGCAAGGCCGTGCTTACGCACTGCTTGGGCCTTCCGGCTGCGGCAAGACCACGCTCCTTAATATCATTTCCGGTCTCATTTTCCCGTCGCAAGGCCGAGTCCTGTTCGACGGCAAAGACGTCACGCAACTGCCGACGGAGCAGCGCAATATCGCCCAGGTTTTCCAATTCCCGGTGATTTACGACACCATGACCGTCGGCGAGAATCTGGCGTTCCCATTGAAGAACCGGCGCATGGAGCGAGCCGCGATCAAGGCGCGTGTCGCCGAGATCGCCGACCTGCTCGATCTGACAAACGATCTGTCGCGGCGCGCGCGGGCATTGACGGTGGAAGCCAAGCAGAAGGTTTCGCTGGGGCGAGGGCTGGTGCGCGCCGATGTGGCGGCGATGCTGTTCGACGAGCCGTTGACGGTGATCGATCCGGCGCTGAAGTGGCATCTGCGCTCGAAGCTCAAGGCGGTGCACCGCGCGCTCGACCTGCTGATGATCTACGTGACCCACGATCAGGTTGAAGCGTTGACCTTCGCCGACGAAGTCGTGGTGATGAAGGACGGCCGTGTCTTGCAGGTCGCTTCGCCAGCCCAATTGTTCGAGCGGCCGGAGCACACCTTCGTCGGTTATTTCATCGGCTCGCCCGGCATGAATCTGATCGCAGCGAAGGTTTCCGATCACGTGGCGCATGTGTCCGGGCATGATATTGAGCTTGGCGCGCGCTATCCGAAAATCAAAAACGGCGATGCGGTTATCGGATTTCGCCCTGACTTTGCTTCGCTGGCGCCTGAGGGCGGCATTCCCGTGCAAGTGCGACGGATCGAGGATCTCGGGCGTCGGCGCCTGGCTCGGGTCGCACTCGGCCCGCATGAGATATTCGCCAACGTCCCGGAAGGCGTCTCGATCGGCGGCGGGACGGCGGGTCTTTCCATCCAGCAGGACCGGTTGTTCGTTTACGTCGACGACGAGCTCGTTCTGGGGGATCGTCGCTAGATGGAAAAGCCGCTCAACAATCGCGCTTGGTTGATGGTCGCGCCGGTCCTGGTGCTGGTGCTGTTTTCAGCACTGCTGCCGATGATGACCGTGGTCAATTATTCGGTTCAGGATTCGCTTGGGCAGAACCAGTTCTTCTGGAACGGCGACGCCTGGTTTCGCGACCTTCTCAACCCTTCGACTGAGATCGGCGCGCGTTTTTCCGACGCGTTGCTCCGGAATTTGAGCTTTTCGCTGGTTACGCTTGCTCTTGAAGTGCCGCTTGGCATCGCGATCGCGCTGTGCCTGCCGCGGGGTGGTTGGGCCGTCGGCCCGCTGCTCGTGATTATCGCACTACCGATGCTCATTCCCTGGAACGTCATCGGCACCATGTGGCAGATTTTCTCGCGCGCGGATATCGGCCTGTTCGGCGCCGCTCTCACCGGGTTGGGCCTTCACTATAACGTCACGCAGAATGCGATCTCGGCCTGGTGCACGATCGTCGTCATCGACGTCTGGCACTGGACGCCGCTTATCATCTTGCTGACTTATGCCGGCTTGCGCGCCATTCCGGACGCCTATTACCAGGCGGCGCGCATCGACGCCGCGAGCCGCTGGGCCACGTTTATCAACATAGAATTGCCGAAGCTGCAGAAGGTTTTGGTGATCGCCATCCTGCTGCGCTTCATGCAGACCTTCATGATTTATACCGAGCCGTTCGTCGTCACCGGCGGCGGCCCCGGCAGCGCGACCACGTTCTTGTCAATCGATCTGGTCAAGATCGCGCTCGGCCAAGTCGATCTTGGTCCGGCCGCGGCCATGTCGCTGGTCTATAACCTGATCACGCTGACGATCTGCTGGATCTTCTTTACCATCATGACTCAGCTGGACCGCCGGAGATACGCCTGATGGCCGCCGAGGTCCTGTCAACCAGCAGCTTGGTCGCCGTGGAAAATCCGGCGCGTCCGCGGCGCGCATTCCGGCTGACCAATCTCCTGCCGCGCATCGGATTCGCCATTTATCTGCTGGCGCTGATGCTGCCGATCTACTGGTTGATCAACATGAGCCTGCGCAGCAACGAGGAGATCACTTCCTCGCTGGCGTTCTGGCCGCACCATCCGTCGCTGCAGAAATACTTTTTTATTTTCAACGATCCGACGTGGGTGCACGCCTTCATGGTTTCGCTGACCTATGTCGCGATCAACACCGTTATTTCGGTCACTGTCGCCCTTCCGGCGGCATACGCCTTCAATCGCTATCATTTCATCGGCGACAAATATTTGTTCTTTTGGTTGCTGTCGAACCTGATGGCGCCGGCGGCGGTGTACGCCATGCCGTTCTTCAATCTCTATTACGCCATCGGTCTGTTCGACACGATTTGGGCCGTTGCACTGGCGCATTGCTTGTTCAACGTGCCGGTCGCGGTGTGGATTCTCGAAGGTTTCGTCGCCGGCGTGCCGCGCGAGATCGACGAGATGGCCGCGATCGACGGTTACTCGTTCCCGCGCTTCTTCATCCGCATCTTTATCCCGCTGATCGCCAATGGCGTCGGGGTGACCGCATTCTTCTGCTTCATGTTCTCGTGGGTCGAGCAACTGTTAGCCACGACGCTCACCGCAACGGATGCGCTGCCGTTCGCGGCGGTGATGACGCGCAGCTACTCGGTGGCGGGAATGGATTGGTCGCTGCTGGCCGCGGCCGGCGTGCTGACGATGATTCCCGGCGCGCTGGTCATCTGGTTCGTGCGTAATCACATCGCCAAGGGCTTCGCCCTCGGTCGCGTCTGAGAGGAAACCAGCATGCTCGCGTGGATGGCTTGGACCTGGCAGACCGCGTTGTTCTTTGCATTCATCGGACTCGCGCTCGTCATACTGACGTTGCTTGCGATCTTCCGGCCGCAGCCGCCGCGCCAAGGCATCCTCGGGTTCCCGACGCAACGCGGCGATCGGTTCTTTGTGTCGCTGATCGGCGCCGCTTTCATTTTCATTTTGTGGATGCGCTTCGACGGTGGCGCGTTGTGGTATCCGCTCGCTCTGTCGTTCTTGTTCGGAGCGGCAATGTTCAAGTTTGCCTGAAAAAAGAATACCCTCGCGCATGCCGCACGAGGGATGGTGGTGGAGGAAACGATCATGGACGTTAAACGACGTGACGTATTGAAAGGGGCGGCGGCGGCCACGGCGGCTGCGGCCGTAGGGGCGCCTGCGCTGCTAACGCCGACGCCGTCTTACGCACAGCAACTCGACGCGGCAAAAAAGTGGGTCGACAGCGAATTCCAGCCCTCGACGCTGACCAAAGAGCAGCAGATGGCCGAGATGGAGTGGTTCGTTAAGGCCTCGCAACCCTTTAAAGGCGCCAAGGTCAGCTGCGCGTCGGAAATTCTCGGCATTCACGAATACGAATCGAAGACCTTGACCAAGGCCTTCGCGGAAATCACCGGCATTCAAGTCAACCACGAGATGATGGACGAGGGCCTGATCGTCGACAAAATCGAAGTCGAGATTCAGTCCGGGCGTCCGATCTACGACTTTTGGATGAACGACTCCGATTTCATCGGAACTCATCCGCGCTACAACGATATCGTCGGCGGTTCGTTGACCGATTTCATGGCCAACGAAGGCAAGGAAATCACCAACCCCAATCTCGACCTCAGCGATTTCATCGGACTTTCGTTCGCGACATTCACCGACGGCAAGGTCTATCAGCTGCCCGACCAGCAGTTCGCGAACCTTTACTGGTTCCGCTACGACTGGTTCAGCCGCCCCGACATCAAAGCCGGTTTCAAAAAGCAGTTCGGCTATGAGCTCGGCGTGCCGGTCAACTGGTCGGCCTATGAGGATATCGCCGAATACTTCACCAACACGGTGAAGGAGGTCGACGGCCAGCGCGTCTACGGCCACATGGACTACGGCAAGAAAGATCCGTCGCTCGGCTGGCGGTTTACCGACGCGTGGCTGTCAATGGCTGGAAACGGCGACCGCGGCTTGCCCAACGGGCGACCGGTCGACGAATGGGGCATTCGCGCCGAAGACGGCATTCCACGCGGATCTTCCGTTACGCGCGGCGGCGATGCCAACGGCCCGGCCGCAGTTTATGCGCTGGCCAAGTTCGTCGAGTGGCTCAAGAAGTACGCGCCGCCGGAAGCGGCCGGCATGGACTTCCTCGAGGCAGGTGCGGTCCCGGGGCAGGGCAAAATTGCGCAGCAGATTTTCTGGTACAGCGCATTTACCGCCGCCCTCTCGAAGCCCGATCTGCCGGTCATGAACAAGGACGGCACGCCGAAATGGCGTATGGCTCCAAGTCCGCATGGCGCCTATTGGAAGGAAGGCATGAAGCTTGGCTATCAAGACCAAGGTTGCTGGACTTACCTCAAATATGCGCCGATGGACCACGTTAAGGCCGGGTGGCTCTATGGCCAATTCTGCGTGTCGAAGACGGTGTCGTTGAAGAAGGCGGTTACCTTCCTCCACGTCATCCGCGAGAGCGACATCCAGTCGGAAGCCATGACCAAGCTTGCTCCCACGGTTGGCGGCTGGGTGGAATTCTATCGCAGCCCGGCGCGCAAACTGTGGACGCCGACCGGCGTTAACGTGCCGGAATACGGCAAGCTCGCGCAAGTGTGGTGGCAGAACGTCTCGCGGGCGATCTCCGGCGAGCAAACGCCGCAACAGGCGATGGACGGACTGGCGCGCGACCAGGATGCCATCATGGCGCGCCTCGAGAAGTCGGGCGTGCAAGGCAAGCTCGGTCCGAAACTCAACGAGGAGAAAACGGCCGAGTACTGGTACGACAAATCCGAAAAGGACGGCAACGTCGCGCCGCAGCGCAAGCTTGCGAACGAGAAGCCGCCCGGTGTGACCGTCGACTACGACGAGCTGATCAAGTCCTGGAAAGTGCCGCAAAAGGGCTGATCGCAACAGTGGTCGCAGCCCGGCAGGCAATGGCCGGCTCCGCACCGGCATGAAGGGTTTCGGCGCATCGGCCTCTTTGCATGTGCGCCGAAGCTTGCGAAAAGTGGGCGTCCCGAACGGGACGCCCACGCTCGTTTTACGGCGATGACGCCACGTCCGCGGCGACGATAGGGAGGCTTGATGCGATACATCCTTGCTATCGATCAGGGCACCACATCGACGCGCAGCATTGTGTTTGGGCCGGACGCCGCGCCGGTCGCGACCGCGCAAAAAGAATTCAAGCAAATCTATCCGCATCCCGGTTGGGTCGAGCACGATCCGAACGACATCTGGGACACGACGCTTTCGACGATGCGGGAGGCGCTCTCGCAAGCCGGTCTGACCGCAGCGGATGTCGCAGCCATCGGCATCACCAACCAGCGCGAGACCACGCTGATCTGGAGTCGCGAAACCGGGGAAGCGATCGGTAACGCCATAGTGTGGCAGGACCGCAGGACCGCGGATTTTTGCGTCAAACTCGAGGCGGGCGGCTACGGCGATGTCGTAAGCGAGCGCACCGGGCTGCTTCTGGATTCATATTTCTCGGCGACCAAGATTCGCTGGATGCTCGAAAACATCCCCGGCGCGCGGGCGCGCGCCGAGCGCGGCGAGCTCGCCTTCGGCACCGTCGACACCTATCTGCTATGGCGGCTGACGAACGGCGCCGTCCACGCGACCGACGCAACCAACGCGTCGCGGACGCTTTTGTTCAACATCCGCTCCGGCGAATGGGACGAAGATTTGCTGCGGCTGTTCACGGTGCCGGCGTCACTCCTGCCGCAGGTTCGTGACACCGCCGGCGAACTCGGCGTTACCGCGCCCGAACATCTGGGCCGCGGTATCCCGATTCTTGCGGTCGCCGGGGATCAGCAGGCGGCGCTGATCGGGCAGGCGTGTCTCGAGCCAGGCATGGTGAAGGCGACCTATGGCACCGGCGGCTTTGTATTGCTCAACACCGGTGCATCGCTGGTACGTTCGCGGCACCGGCTGGTGACGACGATCGCCTATCAGTGGGGTGATACGCGTCATTATGCGCTCGAAGGTTCGATCTTCGTCGTCGGCGCGGCGGTGAAGTGGCTGCGTGATGCGCTCGGCATTATCACGTCGTCAGCGGAGGCTGGCGAGCTCGCCGCCGAGGCCGATCTGGAGCAGCCGGTTTATTTCGTGCCGGCCTTTGCGGGGCTCGGCGCGCCGTACTGGAATAGCAGCGCGCGCGGCACCATCACCGGCGTGACACTCGGGACCACGCGCAAGGAGCTGGCACGCGCCGTCCTCGAAAGCGTCGGGTATCAAACGCGCGACCTGTTGGGCGCGATGTATGCCGACGCGGCCGGCGGCGGTGGCAAGACCGCCAAGCACGTTATACGGGTCGACGGTGGATTGTCGGCGAGCGACTGGAGCATGCAGTTTCTTGCCGATGTTCTCGGCGTGCAGGTCGATCGGCCGACGGTGCGCGAAACGACTGCGCTCGGCGCCGCGCTGCTCGCAGGATGGCAGGCCGGCCTCTATCCGGGGCCCGAAGGCTTTTCACGGACCTGGCGGCTCGAACGGAGCTTCCAGCCCTCGATGCCGGAAGCGGAGCGAGAGAAGCGCTACCTCGGCTGGCAGGATGCGGTGGCGCGCGCGTTGCTGGCGCCGCGCTAGCGTTCGACCCTGCTCCAAATACGAAGGCGGCCCCGTACCGTTTGAACGAATTTTTCAAGGTGCATTGCCGTTAGCGAACGGCATACGACGGCGCGGTCGATGTCCGCTCCACCACCGAGAGCAGACATGGACGGGCGCTGAATTGAGGTCCGTTAAGGGCCACGAGCAGACATCAAGGATTGGCTTCGCTTGGGCGATGCCGATTTCTCATCGGACCAATTTTCGATTGCAGCGCAAGTCATGGACGGC
>Ga0209380_10000308_pt1 | contig 34260 bp, 18 predicted proteins | sample HubBroMetageWFT6_FD_188347 | JGI IMG/M metagenome (GOLD analysis project Ga0209380, IMG submission 188347) | Warmed and freeze-thawed soil microbial communities from the Hubbard Brook experimental Forest, New Hampshire - Hubbard Brook CCASE Soil... | ecosystem: Environmental > Terrestrial >... | reverse complement strand
CATCCCGGTGAAACTCGCAGGCCGAACACGATCACCAACCAAGAAATGGTCGAGCAGCCCTTTTGAATATCCATGGCAACAAAAGAAAGAGCCCCAGCAGATCGATCACTCCCGAACTTACAATCGGCAGGGGATTTGCCGTGGATGGGTGCGGGTGCAGATAGAAATTCGCAGAACCCGTGGCTGGGTGCAGCTGATCTCCGATCGCGCCGGCTGGGAAACCACGAGCACCAATCCACGAGCACCAATCAAGGACTGGGTCCAGAACCAGACCGCCAGGTCCGCGGCTGTTACAAACACGCGAATCGCCAAATCCCGTCCACTTCGTGTGGATCGAGCCTCGGTTACAACCAGGGCCGTATCTGACGTTTCAGTCATACCGATGCTTCCGTCGCGATTTCCTTCAAGCGGCGCAAGTCGAGTTTGCCGGTACCGAGATAAGGCAACGATTGTACGTGCACAAACTGATCGCGGCGTGGTTTCCAGAGCGCGGGCAGGTCTGATTTGGCTAACAGACCGAGGCAGTCTTCGAGTTTATCTTCGGCTAGAGTGTGCAACACAATCAGGCGTTCGCCTTTTCTTTCGTCAGGAACGGCGGTGACGGCGAAGGTTTGTTCGCTCGAACCGGTGAGTTCGTGCAGCTTGTCTTCCACCTTGATGTGGGGCACCATTTCTCCCCCAATCTTGCTGAACCGGCTCATGCGATCGGTGATGCGGACGAACCCATCTTCATCCAGCGCAGCGATGTCGCCAGTGTTGTACCAGCCGTCGCGCAAGACCTCGGCAGTTCTTTCGGGACGATTCAGGTAGCCCTGCATGACATTTGGTCCGCGCACCAACAGCAAGCCCGTGTCGCCCACGGGAAGCGGGTCCAGGGTTTCAGGGTTCACAATTCTCACGCTGATCCCCGGCAGAGGATGGCCGATGCTGGCGCGCTTGGCACCTACCTGGCGGAACTGCGCGGCGCGGAAATCGCGTGTGTTCACTGTGACTGCGGGCGAACATTCGGTGCAGCCATAGCCTTCCAGCGGGCGAATCCCGAAGCGGTCTTCAAAGGCGATTGAAGTGCGCTCGGGAAGTTTCTCTGCCCCGGCCATCACATATTGGAGGCTGCCGAAATCCTCGGGTGCGCAGCGTCGGATGTATGCCTGCAGAAACGTTGGCGTCGCCAGCAGAAACGTAACGCTATATTGACTGACGAGCGCTCCGATGACCCGGGATTCTAGCGGGCTGGGATGAAAGACAACGCCCATCCCGATCGTCGTAGGCAGACAAAGCGTACCCGTGAATCCGAAGGAATGAAAGAACGGCAGAATCCCAAGAATCTTGTCGTGGCTCCCAAGCATGAAGACCTGATTGAGTTGCTCGACATTGGAGGCCACGTTGTAGTGAGTGAGAATGACACCCTTGGGATCGCCAGTGCTACCGCTGGAAAAGATGATGGTAGCAATGTCGTCGAGTCCGACTTTCTGGCTTGCCCCAACGGACTTTTCGATAAGTCGCACGGGCATGAGCCAGGAAATGAGGGCGGCGATCAGACGTTCGAGTACTCGCGGTTTATCGGCAAGATCCTCGAGCATGATGGCTTGCGCCGGCGGCTGAATGTGAACGCGCTCCAAAAAAGCGCGGGACGTAATCACCGTTTTCAGTTCGCATTGTTTGGCGCACGAGACCAGAACTTCGTTGGATGCCGTGTAGTTCAGATTCACCGGCACCTTCCCCATCAGAAGAGCCGCGAGGTTAATCAACGCTCCCGGAACTGACGGCGGCAACAAGATGCCAACCATATTCTGGTCTTGCCAGACGGAGCGAAGACGGCGCGCGAGGAAAACGGTGTGCGTCAGTGCTCCGCCAAACGAGAGTTTTGGCGTGCGCCCGTCGGCCATGGCGAAGCGACGAGGGTGACGCCGCGCGGTCTGCACGAAGGAACGATGCAAGGTCCGCATGTAGCGTTTGCGGAACTGATAAGCCTCGGCGCCGAGTTCTTCGACCGATTGCCGAACTCCTTGCGCTCCAGTCGTCGACGGCATCGGCTTGCCGAACGTTACAGTGACTGGATACGGAATCCGTCGCGGAAGCTTCCATAGAAACTTGCCCCGTTCGAAGCTGAAAATCGAGCCCCACACGCCTCCCAAATTCACCGGGATGATCGGTACGTCCACGCCTTTCACGATTCGCTCCATGCCCCTGCGGAACGGAAGCATTTGGCCGATACGAGTCATCTGGCCTTCGGGAAAGATGCATACGACCTCACCGTCTTTCAATGCCTGCGTCGCGGTGCGCAACGACTGGATCATTTCGCGAGGACGAAGCTGGGACGAGATCGGAATCACACCCATGATCTTCGCAAACGGCTTCACCAGCGGATGGTCATAGGAACCCTTGAACATGAGGAAGCGAATCGGACGATCAATGGACGCAATCAGCAGAACCGCGTCGACCATCGAAACGTGGTTAGGGACGAGCAGCGCTCCGCCCTTGCCCGGGACATTCTCGCGCCCTTGCAGATGGATTCGATACAGGGTGTGGGTCGCGATCCAGAGCAAGAGCCGCAGCAACGCGTCAGGAAGCAAGTACAGGACGTAGGCTGTCGCGCCAACGGTCATCAGCGAAGCCGAAAGAAAGATCGCCGGCGGGCTCAGGTGCGTGTAGTGCTGAAAGAAGTAGTAAATTCCAGCAGCGGCTCCAATGCCCACAAAGGAGAGGAGGTTCGCCGCCGCGATGACTCCGCCTTTATCCTTCTGGTCGGGCCGATGTTGAATGAGCGCGTTAACCGGAACAGCGAAGAATCCTGCTGAAAAGCCAAGCGCGGTGAGCAACGCCAACACGTGAACAAACGAAATACTATGGGCAGACAGTAGAATGCCGAACACTGTCATGCCGACCGAGCCGAGCGGAATCAATCCATATTCGACCTTGCCGCCGGAAAGATAGCCTGCGGTCAAGCTACCGAGTCCTATGCCAATCGCAACCGCTGCTTGAAGAATGCCGGTGCGCGTCGAATTGATGTGCAACACATCGCTGCCGTAGAAGACAATATTTGCGGTTAGCAGAGCACCCAGGAACCAGAAATAGGTGTTGCCCAGAACGGCGAGCCAGAGAACTCGATCCTTGCGGATCAGTCGGCCCTGTTCCCAGAGATCACCCATCGGGTTGGCTCGAAATTTCTTTGTGGGATCAGCGGCGGGAACTTTCGTGATTCCGAAACTAAAGACAAGTCCGACGAAAGACAGAATTAAGAAGACGAGGCCCGACCATCCCTGATGTGCTTGGAAAAAGTCAGCTAGAGAAGCGCCCGCAACACCTCCAGCGATGATGGCCAAAAAGGTTCCGAGTTCGAGCACGCCATTGCCCCAGGAGAGCCTGGCCTCGGGCAACAATTCCGGCAGCAAGCCATACTTGGAAGGACCGAAGAGAGCCGCCTGAGTGCTTGCCAAAAAAACAGCAGCCATCTCGAGATGCAGGTTTTGCCATGCCAGCCCCGCGATGGCTAGCGCCATAACCGCGATCTCGAAGATCTTGGTCCAAATGGTTACGCTGCGCTTGCTGTAACGATCCGCAAGAAACCCGCCAGTCATCGAGAACAAAATAAACGGGACGGAAAACAGGGTGCCGACGATCAGGACGAGTTGATCGCGGTTGGACTTCTCGACGGCCATCCCCAGGATCAGAAAGACGACAAGGTTCTTGAGCCCGTTTTCGTTGAACGCACCCTGGAATTGGGTAATGACTAATGACCAGAATCCTCGCGGCCATGAGGAAGCACCAGGAATTCTTGCAGGCTCGGCGATTTCCGTTCTCGCGGCCCCAACCTCGGGCGTAACGACACCTTGGCTCATAAGCAATGTTTAAGTCGCGCCATTCTTTGGGTTCTGGACATCTTGTCATGAAGCAGTTAAGGAATCTAGTCTCCAGCGATAGAACGACAGTTACTTCCGAGTATGCAGCCATAGATAATGTGCAAGACTGGATGGACGGGTCGTTCTATCATTTAGGCGTACAAAAGCACGTACATACGGAGTGTGCCGGCCTTGGAGCTCATACTCGTAGTGTTCGCGTTGTTTGCCCTCGCCACACCGTTCGCAACCGTTTTTCTTCTCTTGCGCCAGCGCGAACTTCGGCAGCGACTCCTCAAGCTCACCGAGCTGAGCATGGAGGTCGCCGATGGATTACGTCGCGACCTCCAGGAACTCAAGCGGCAGGTTGAGACGTCTGCAATCGCCTCTCATTCACCAACAGAAACGGCCCTTCGGATGCATACCACGGTTGTGGCACAGGTGGCGGAGGAGCCCGCGCCAGTTGCGTCGGTCCGAAAAATGGTGGATGTCGCAATCCCTCATTCAGTCACTCCGACGCCGGTTACATCTTCCATCGAGAAGAAGCTAGAAGTTGTCGCCGAAACGCGAGAGGCGCCTTTTCCCGTTGCCACGACGCACGTACCACTGCAGCCACCAGGAATCCAGCGCGAGCAGCCCGACGCCGATGTCGTCGAACCAGTAAGTCAGCCGGAACAGAAGCCTGTTCCCTCTCCGATCACGGCGCCGCCTGTCCCGATAACCGCGACCGAAACCAAGCTGCCATCTGCACCAACGCCTGCGATACCGGCGCACAGACGGGAAGCCGCGCAGCCTCCGTCGGCGACGCCGCCACCCCTGTCACGGCGAGAAATGCCACCTAACCTAACGGCGCACGCCCCAACCGTGCCACCCTCGCCAACTCCGGTGTCGCCTGCACCGACGGTCCGCTTCGTTCGGCCACCGTCAGCTTCGCTCCGCTCTTCCGCATCAGCTTCTGGCGCATCAACTTCTGGCGCATCAACTTCTGGCTCCCTACCGGCTTCCGCAGCCAAAGCAATTCCCCGGCAGCACATGAAGTCTGTGTTCGCGATGGAAGAAATCCTGGGCACGAACTGGCTCAATAAACTCGGAATAGTCCTCGTAGTGTTCGGAGTCGCGCTCTTTGGTATTTATGAACTCGGCCAACTTGGCCCCGCGGGCAAGGTTGGACTTTCGTACGCGGTCTCGTTCGCGCTGCTCGGTGTCGGCGTTTTCCTGGAAAAGAGCGACCGCTACCGGATTATTGGTCACACTCTGATCGGTGGCGGTTGGGCTCTTCTGTTTTTCACGAGCTATGCCATGAATCACGTGCAGGCCATGCGCGTGATGAGTTCGGAGAGCGCCGATCTCATCGTCATGCTGGCCGTAGCGCTGGCCATGGTCGTACACACTCTGCGTTATCGCTCGCAGCTTGTGACGGGTCTGGCATTTCTGCTGGCGTATGGCACCGTCGCGCTCAGCAACGATGATGTGTACAGTCTCTCCTCCGGCGTGATCCTCGCCATCGGACTGGTTGCGATCGTCATAAGAATGGGATGGTTCGAACTCGAAGTCTTCGGCATTCTGTCGAGCTATCTCAGTCACGCATACTGGCTTTACCGCCTGCTGGGGCCGGGTGGAGCGCAGGGCCACGCTTTTCCCGATTATCACGCCAGCACGGCGATTCTCTTGTTCTATTGGCTCACCTATCGAATCTCGTATGTCGTCCGCAGACCGAAGACTCTTTTTGCGGAGCACGTGTCCACTGCGGCAGCACTGTTCAACACCTTGCTCCTGCTCGGTGTGATGAAGTTCCAGTCGGTCAACCCGAAGTTAGCGTTCATGGCTCTTCTCATCATCGGCGCAGCGGAGTTCTCCTTCGGACAACTTTCCATCACCAGGCGGCGCCGCGAAGCTTTCGTTGTGCTGAGCGTCCTCGGAACGGCGCTCATGGTTGCAGCTGTGCCGTTCCGAGGTTCCGACAACAATCCCGTCGTCTTGTGGCTGATCGGTGCTGAAGTTTTCCTGGCCGCAGGCGCCGCCGTAGCTGAAGTCGTTTTCCGGCGGTTGGGATTATGTATCGGACTCCTGGTTGGATTGCATCTCGCCTTCGTTGACTTTCCTCAGCTCGTCACGGCGCGGCAACTCAGCGAGAATCTCGCCCTTGCTGCTGGAACCATCTTCGGGCTGTGTGCGGTGGTTTTCTATTGCAACGCACTCTTCATAGACTTGCACTGGAAGCCCTATTTCACTGACTCTCCGGACGCACCCCTGCTCTGCGCACACTCTTATATCGGAGGCTTCGCTGCCGCATCCGCTGCCTGGGCCCTCTGCTCCGGCGATTGGACTGCCCTTGCGCTCGCGGGCATAATGCTGACGTTGGCGGCCTTGGCACGAAGGTTGAAGTCCCTGCACCTGCAAGTGCAGTACGGCGGACTCGGGCTGTTGAGTTTGTACCGGGTCGCAGTAGTCAACCTTCACAGTGAAGTTCCCCCGAATTCTCACATCACGACGCGACTCGTCACGTTGCCGATCCTTGCCGCCGCTTTTTACCTGACAGCGAAATTTGTGACAGCAAGCGATGGCAAGGACAAGCGCACCTTTCAAGGTCTGTTCACGATCGCCGGCACGGGGCTCCTTACGGCGCTGATTTATTACGAAGTCCCGGAACTCTGGCAGCCGCTTGCAGCCATTGCATTCGCTGTTCTTCTGTTGGAAGCCGGTCAGGGGATCGCATATCCCGTGCTGGCGTTTCACGCACACGTGCTGAGTGGCTTGGCGGTCCTTGCCGCAATGACTGCTGATCAAGCCGGCGTTCACCGCTGGCATGATATCCCGCTTCATGCGTTTGGGGCATTGCCCGTCGTCGCTGGCGCTTATTGGATTGCCCGTCGTATCCGCCTTCCTGATCCCGCTCACGTTCACTTCGGCCGAATGTTCTATAGCTGGGTAGGAACGTTCGTGATGGCCTGGGTTCTCTACGAGGCTGTGCCTGCGCCGTGGATTGCGGTTTCGTGGCTCGGGTTCGCAATCGTCCTTGCCTTGATCATGCGTAAGATCGGCTATGAGCCATTGGCGTGGCAGGCCAATGCGTTGGCCGTGTGCTCGGTCGTGCGCGCTTACACATTTAACCTGGAAACCGAGCAGCCGTTCTGGCCGGGGATTTCGCAGCGATTGGTCACAATTTCAATCGTTGCCGCGGGCCTGTACTTCCTATCGCGCAAGGCTCTCGCTCCCAACTCTGACTCCCGGCGCGCGATTTCTTATCTGCATACCTTCGCCGCCACGGCCTTGCTGGCTTTGCTGGCATGGCATGAAGCTCCCAGCGGGTGGCTTGCGGCAGTGTGGGCAGTCTTTGCGCTTCTGCTCGCTCTCGTCGATCGGCGATTCGAGCTCGAGGATCTCGGCTGGCAAGCCCATGCTCTCGCGGGGCTCACGATGCTGCGTAGTGTGACCGTAAATTTGTACACCTCTGAAACCTGGCACGGCATAAGCGTGCGGCTGCTCTCGCTGGCGATCGTCGCGTTCGTATTCTATGCGCTATCCCGAATCGTCCGATTGCCTGAACAGTTGCGAGAACGCGATTTCCATCACATTTACTCATGGGCGGCTTCGGCGCTGGTATCTCTGCTCATGTGGTATGAACTGCAGCCGCTCAGTGTTGCCGAGGGGTGGGCCGTGTTCGGCCTGGTTCTTTTCGAATACGGACTCTGGCGTAAGACCAAGCAGTTTCGATTCCAAGCTTACGTCGCGCTCGGTGCCGCCTTCGGTCGAATCTTCTTTGCAAATCTTACGGCAGGTGACCCGGGCGAATTGTGGGGTCCGCGCATGTATACCGTGCTCCCCATTACGCTCATCCTGTTTTTTGCTTACGCGCAGTTGGGTCCTGGCGAGCAAGTTGCCAACAACGATCGGAGGCTGCACTTTGACATGCTCCTTGCCTACCTCGGAACGGGAACAGTGGTTGCGCTGCTGTACTTCCAATTCGCCAACGAGTGGCTTGTAACCGCTTGGGGGATTGTGGTTTTTTCCCTTTTTGGTCTGTCCCTGTTTCTGGATCGCCCGATCTTCCTGCACCAGGGACTGCTTCTCACCTTGTGCACTTGTACCCGTAGCGTGATACACAATCTTTTCGGCGCAAGCTATTTCACTGGCCGAGACTGGACGGGTAGATACTTCGTTCTGGGCTCCGCCATCGCCGTGCTCCTGGCCTGTCTGCCGTTTGCATTCCGGTGGCGCGATCGCTACCGGGCACGGCCCGCGGGTGGGCGCATTGAAGGTCTCGCGCGGCATCCGGAACAATTGATGTTTTTTGCACCGGTGCTTGTGCTGACGTTGATGCTCGCGGTCAAGATGCGCTCGGGAATGGTAACCGTCTCCTGGGGAATCGAGGGCCTGTCGATACTTGTCATCGCGTTCCTCATCAACGAACGCAGCTACCGCCTGACCGGCCTTCTGTTGCTGCTCGTTTGTTTTGCCAAGATTTTGCTAGTTGATATGTGGGGCTTAGAGGCTCGCGACCGCTACATCACTTTGATCATTGTAGGTGGCGCGATATTGCTGGCCAGTTTTCTTTACACCAAGTACCGGGAAGCAATTCGGCAATATCTATGAAACGCGTGGCTGCCTTCGTTGTGGTTTTGTTCGCGGGTGTGGCCGGCCTTTATTTCAGCCAGCGCCGTCACGAATCAACGCCCGTCTCTGCCAATGCCGTCGTAGCCATGGCCGCCGACGCGCAGCGCGATCTTACTCGCGCCCCGATGCGATTGACTCGTCTGTCAGACGATGAGGAAATTGCCGTCGGCAAAGAACTCGCCGAGCAGTACTCCGGCAACGCCGATAAGCTGAGTCCAGAACAGCAGGCTCTGGAAGAGTATGTGCGTCGCGTCGGTGGTTCCGTGGCACTCGAGGCTCACCGCCGTCTGCCGTATTCCTTCCATCTTCTGGCCGACCCCGCCATGATCAATGCCTTCTCTCTTCCCGGAGGCCCCGTCTACGTCGGCGAAGGACTGCTGGACCTGATGACCAGCGAGGATCAACTCGCGGCCGTCCTCGGTCATGAGATCGAGCATATCGATCACTACCACTGCGCCGAACGCGTGCAAATCGAAGCCCGATTGCGCAATCTGAAACTCGGCATCGTGGGCGCTCTCCTTCACATCCCGCTCGAGGTTTGGGAAGCCGGTTATAACAAAGACGAAGAGTTCGAAGCCGACCGCGAAGGCATGCGCCTTGCCGTCCTCACTGATTACTCGCCGTATGGCGCAGTCAGTCTCTTCGAAAAGTTCGGCAAGCTGCACGACGAATACGTGATCCATGCCCGAAGCCCCGAGGAAGAACTCTCGCAACTCGCCATTCAAAGCTTGCAGGGTTATTTCCGCTCCCATCCCCTTCCCTCCGAGCGACTCGCGCAGGCGAATAACGTGATTGCGCAGGAAGGCTGGCAGAACCGCAGGACTCAGAAGCCTTTTCGCGTGGAATACGAAGTCCAGAATGGCAAATACACCAAGTAACGGCCGGTTTTCCCCCTCCCCAAGCTTCGATTTTGCCTCTGTTCGTTCGATCCCGAGATCTAAGGTGGAGTCATGAAACGATTCAGAACCGCTGGCACTCGTAGCCGAAGTTGTTCATGGCGCCCTGACGCGGTTCTCCGATCCGGATCGCTTTTCATTGGCTCACGGCGGCAAGGATCGTCATCCCCTCCCGGTTCCGCTGAAAACCTACGCTGAAACGACAGGCGTGCTGCGGCGGGAGGTGGACGGCGCAAAGCTAGGCCAATCAGAAAGATCGATGGGTTACGACGCTTGGATAGGCTTGTGCGGACTGGGGAAAACTCAAACTCTACACGCGAAAATCAGGCTGTCTAACAATTTCCCGCCAGTGGTCGGTCTTCCAGACTCGCCACCCTTCGATTTTCCGGCGCATCGCGAACGGTATATAGTGAGCACAGGTAACAAGGAAATCCTAGGTATGATTCGCCGATTCCTGAAAACTTGTGCCCTGCTTTCAGCCACGGTCGTATTCGGCCTGCCCCAAATCTGCGTGACGCAGGATAGGTCCGGAAACGATTCCTGGACTTCAAACAGCCAGCAGCAGGGACCGAGCGAAGCCATCAACCCCACCCGCACGAGCGAAAGGCACTCCGAAGGCGATGGTCGAGCCATCGACAAAAGGTCGGTCGAGACGATTGGTCCGGACGGGCGCTACGTGCCTTATCAAGACACGGAAAAAGAAACGGTTAAGGTTGACGCGACCACGGTGCGCAACATCGAGCGGACGTACGGCAGAGGCCCGGATGGCGAACGAATTCTGATTCAGGAGAGCCGCGAAGAGTCGCACAGCCTTCCCGGTGGCGGAGAGAAGGTGGATCGTACGATTTCTAGTCCTGACGGTAACGGCAAGCTGCAGGCGATGCGCCGGGAGTTACAGGATTCCAAGGAAACACGTCCCGGCATGCTCGAAACCAAAACCACCGTGCTTACTCCTGACATCAATGGAGGCCTTGCTCCTGCGGTGCAAATCGAAGAAAGTCAGAAGAAGAGCGGCGCCGGCACGATCGAATTTAAGAAGTCCACGCTGCTCTCCGATGGGACCGGGGGCTGGCAGCTGAGTGAAGTGCGAGAAGGCACCAGCACTGAGCAAGGAGGCCAGACTCGCAAGGAAGAGAGTGTGCTGCGCCCCGACTCGAACGGCAAGCTCCAAACCGTCGAGCGCACGGTTACTCACCAGACCGACAATGGCTCCGGCGAAAAACGTGAAACTGTAGAAAACTATTCCAACGACCTTCCCGGTACGGCGGCCGACGGAAACCTCCATCTGGTTCAACGCGAGACGAATGTTCTTAGCAAGACAACCGCCGGCGAACAGAACATTCGGCAGATCGAACGGCCAAATCCCGGCGATCCCAGCGACGGCCTGCATGTCACGGAAGAAGCGATCGATATTGTGCGCACCGGCAGTAATGGTAGCGTCCAACAGAAAAGTACCATTCTCACCGGGGACTCCGAAGGTAGGCTTGGTCAAGTATGGATCGACATGGGCAAGACGAACAATCCGGCCGTAGTCCAGGTTGACACTGCTGCGCCCGCGAAGCCCCACTAGCCATCGGTTCCCGGCCATCACTCAGTTCGCTGGCGGGAGGGCCCACGCGAAAAGTACGCTGCCACTGCTGGTCACCACATATTGGCGACCGTCGAGTTCGTACGTGATCGGGGAACTCTGAATGCGCGAGCCGGAGCCCGCGTGCCAAAGGGTTTTGCCGTCGCTCGAATCGAGCGCCAGGAAGTTACCGAGAGCGTCACCAGTGAAACTCAGCCCTGAATCCGTCGTTAGCACTCCAGCGCCCGATCCTTCGGGCCCGAGGTAATGGCTCCAACGGATTTTGCCGGTTTGGTAATCGATCGCCTCGATCACACCTTTACCCCAGACGTCATAGTCCGCGCCCGCCCACCCGTAAACCCCATCCGCTGGCTTGGCAAAATAGATGCTCCAGCTTGGATGGGCATCGACGATAAACAATCCGTTCTTGATGTCGAAACTGGGGGAACGATAGTTGGTCATGCCGCCCTCGTCGGGAGCAATCAGGCGTCCATCGGGCGCCGGTTCCTTGGCGGGATTGGGAATCGGACGGCCCTGCGGATCGACTCCCAGAGACCAGTTCACCGGTCCAAAAGGAGCAGTCAAAAGGTTCTTCCCGTTCGTGCGGTCAAGCACAAAGAAATATCCGTTACGCGAGGTCTGCATCAGCATTTTCCTTGGTTCGCCGCGGAAATCTGCGTCGACTAGCACTGGGGTCTCGACGGCATCCCAGTCATGCGTATCGTGCGGAGAAACCTGGAAGGACCACACCAGCTTGCCCGTGTCCGGATTCAGAGCGACGATCGTGCAGGTGTAGAGGTCATCGCCCGGTCGCGTCGTTCCGTTCAGAACAGGAGTCGGGTTTCCGGTTCCCCAGTAGGCGAGATTTAGATCGGGATCATACGTTCCCGTCATCCACGTCATGCCGCCAGTCGTTTGATGGGGAGTTCCGACGGGAGGAGTCGAATCCCACTGCCACTGAGTTGCGCCCGTTTCCGGATCGATCGACCGGATAAAGCCGCTCAAGTTGTCGAAATCTCCGGAAACCCCGACGAGAACGTGGTTTCCGACGACGAGCGGCGCCATAGTCGTCCAATAACCTTGGGTGACATCCGCCACAGTGACTTTCCAGCGCACACTTCCATCTTTGGCGTTGAGTGATACAAGGTGTGCGTCGGGAGACAAAAAGAAAAGATATCCCTTGTACATGCCCACGCCGCGATGGCCGATGTGCAAGCCCTTGTTCGGCGGGTAGGTATAGTGCCAGATCTCGTGGCCGGAGCGGGCATCAACGGCCCAGATGTTGTCGGGAACCGTGAAGTACAAAATGCCATCCACGAGCAGCGGCGACGATTTGATTTCAGCGGTCTGGCGTGTCTGAAACGCCCACGCAAGGGACAGATTCTTCACATTCTGCGGGGTGATCTCAGTGAGTGCGCTATGCCGCCTGCCGGAATAGTCTCCGTGGTACCCGGGCCAAGTGTCCGCCGGAGGATGCAAAAGTATCTGTGCATTCACACCTTGGGCGCACATCAGGCTAGAAGATTGCATCCCGACCAGCGCGCTCGCGGCAAGAAAAACAATCGTTTTCACAAATTTCATATCGATGAAGTCTCTCAACAGGCTGAGACGGAGCGAATCAACTAGCGCAGAGTCTGCAGATAAGCCATCAGATTGTGGATGTCGCGATCGGTGTACTTGCTGAACAGTTCGACGTGAGCATTTAATGACGGGTCGACTTGATACTTCACGTCGCTCGTGCGCCACGATCGATACACACCTGCCGGATCAATGAGTCCAATCGTGAACTCGTCGAGATACTCCAAAGTGCCCTTGATCGTCTCACCCGAAGGAGGGGTCACGGTCACTTTCGCCTTCGCGTTTTTGGGATACAACATCTGCTCCTCGAGCTCGAGTCCCTCATAGCGGGACGCGACCCCAGCCAGGTCGCCGCTCGGCGAATGGCAGCTAGAACATCCGCCCGCGCCATTGAAATATTGCTTGCCCGCATCCGCATTTCCAGTTTGAAGGTCCGCAACATCCACACCTTTGCGGCCACCTTTTCGGCTGGTTGCGGCGGCCTGTTGAGTATGGATAAACGCCGTCAGCCCGGCGATCTGTGAATCAGAAAAATTGAACGGTGGCATGCCCTTTTCAGGGCGTCCGTTCCGCACAACGGGGCCAATCTTGTCGCCATCCCGATCGTCCTTGACCAGCTTTGATCGAGTAAGATCGGGACCGCTCTCTCCACCGCTGGCATCCTTGCCGTGACAGAAAGCACAATTCTGCTGGAAGAGGGAGGCTCCGCTGTCGACGACAGCCGGCGGATATTTATTGAGCACCGGCGTGCTGGCTTGCGCAGCTCCCTTCTTGCTCTGCGCAGATTGTGCGGATGCAGTTTGTGCCTGAGAAATTGTGAGGCTTAGCAGAAATAGAGCCGCAAACCTTAAACTCCACAGCGGGACCGAGCGAAAAAGATTCATCGTAAGAGTTACCACCTCCCGTACATAGGGCGACGAAGGCAATCTTCAGTGCGCGTCGCCGGACGGCCGCGGATGCGAAGCCGTGCTGCCTTCGGTCATGCCCAGCACCCATTTGATCGCTTCGAAATACATCTTGCGGATGTCCGGGTCGTTCCAGGCTTCTTGAGTGTGGCCAAGTGTTGAATAAAAGACGTGGCCTTTGCCGTACATCTTGGCCCACGCTACGGCGAAATCGTGATCTGTTCGGTGGATGCGTGGGTTGTTTGCATAGTCGAGCTTCGTCGGGTCAAGACTGAGCAGGACGTTCACCTTGTCGCGAGACCAATCCTTAGGCTGATAGATCTCGTCGGTCTTAACAAATGCTTTTGGAAAGTGGTGGACGGCGGGGAAGGTCGGGTCTTCATTGACGATCGGCGCGTTGAACGTGGACCACGGGTGCTGATCGAACCACCCACCAATCATCGCGCTGTATTCTGGCCAGTTGTAATTGGTGTCGAGGGCGGCGTGAACGCCCACAAATCCTTTTCCATCGTCCTGAATGAACGACATCATATCCTTCTTCTGGCTGTCGTCCAGATCAAGCTCGCCGGTTGTGCTCACAAAGACCAAAGCGTCGAAGTGATCGAGATTCTTGGCATTCCTTCCGAGATCCTTCTTTGTAATGAGTTCGGTATCCGTACGCAGGGTGGCATCCCAAAGGCCGCTCTCGTGTCCCATGTTGTAGATGGCAGCCATCCCATCCGAGACCGAATCGTGTTCGAATCCCTTGGTCTGACCGATCACCAGAATGTGCTTGGGACGGACTTGCTTTTCCTGCGCGTGCAGTCCCGAAGGATCCGCGGCTGGATCGTTCCGAGCGGCCATGAAGACTGCCAATATCGGCAATAACAATAAGGGGAACCGAGCGATTCGAGCTGGGCGCAAGCGACCTCCCTTTCAGAAGCATAAAGGTAACATAAAGGTAGCTGCGATAGAATGAGCGCTTTGATTGGAGGAGACAGAAATCGTATGCGCGTTGGAGTCTTTACCCCGCTGTTGTCGCAGTTGCCGTTGGCTGAGGTCCTCAAGAAACTCGCGGGACTTCATATTGACACCGTCGAACTTGGGACCGGCAATTATGTGAGCGACGCCCACTGCAAGCTCTCAATGCTTGAAAATGCCGCAGCATTGGCAGACTTCAAAAAAGCGCTGAGCGATCGCGGTTTCAACATCAGCGCGTTAAGCTGTCACGGCAACCCTTTGCATCCCGACAAAGCCCAGGCACAGCAATTCCGCGAAGTAAGCCGCAAAACGATCCTGCTCGCTGAAAAACTGGGTGTCCGCGTGATGGTCGACTTTTCCGGATGTCCCGGAGACTCGCCGAATGCTACGGCGCCCAACTGGGTCACTTGTCCCTGGCCTCCGGACTACCGCAAGGTTCTCGACTGGCAATGGAACGATGTGGTCGCGCCTTACTGGATCGAGCATGCAAAGTTTGCTGCTGACCACGGCGTAAAGATCGCAGTCGAGATGCACCCCGGGTTTGTCGTCTACAATCCCGAGACCATGCTGCGCTTGCGCTCGATCGCAGGAAGCAACGTTGGCTGCAACTTCGATCCCAGCCATCTCTTCTGGCAGCAGATCGATCCCATCGCCGCCGTGCGCGTCCTCGAAGGCGCAATCTTCCACGTTCATGCCAAAGACACTCAGCTTTATTCTCCGAACCTTGTGCGTGCGGGCGTTCTCGACACCAAGCCCTACACGGAAGAGCGCAATCGCAGCTGGATCTTCCGCACCTGCGGTTACGGGCATGGCAGCGAGTGGTGGGGCGAACTTCTCTCTACTCTGCGCATGTTTGGCTACGATTCCGTCGTTTCTATCGAGCATGAAGACAGTCTGCTGTCCCCGGGAGAAGGGCTGAACAAGGCCGCCAACTTCCTTAGCGGCATCATTATTCGTGAGCCACCTGCAACCGCGTGGTGGACCTAAGGCGCAGTCATCAAAGCAAACGGAAAAGAAAATATGAAACCAGTCAGAACAGCTATCCTCGGCACCGGCTTTATGGGCCGCGTACATCTTGAAGCCGTGCGGCGGGTGGAATCGGTCGAAGCCGCGGCGATTGCAGGGCGAAACGTGGAGGCCGCGCGACAGCTCGGGGCGGGCTTCTCGATCTCCGCGATTGCGACTGATTATCGCGAGATTCTGCGTGATCCCGAGATCGACGCTGTCCACATATGCACACCGAACGCGCAGCATTTTCCCATGGCGAAAGAAGCCATCGAGGCAGGCAAGCACGTGCTCTGCGAAAAGCCGCTGGCCACCTCCGTTGAGGAAGGCGAAGAACTTGTCTCTTTAGCCGCCAAGAAAGGCGTGCGCAACTGCGTTTGTCACAACCTGCGCTACTACCCCTTGGTGCAGCAAATGCGCCGCATGCGCGAGGCCGGCGACCTCGGCGAAATCCTCGTCGTACAGGGCACCTACTCGCAGGACTGGCTGCTGTACGACACGGACTGGAACTGGCGCGTGGAAACCAAGGCCGGCGGCCCTTCTCGTTGTATGGCCGATATCGGCTCGCACTGGTTTGATATGGCCGAACACGTGACCGGATTGCGCGTCACCAACCTGTGTGCCGATCTTCAAACCTTCCACGCAACGCGCAAACAGCCAAAACATTCGGTGGAGACCTTTGCCAACAAGTTGCTGGGCCCAGAAGACTATATCGAGACCGCCGTAGATACTGAGGATTTCGGGGCTGTGATTTTTCGTATGGGAACTCGAACCCGCGGCTCCGTCACAGCGAGCCAAGTGTCCGCTGGGCGCAAGAACCGACTCAGCATCGAAATCTATGGCACAAAATCATCCGTGGCATGGGACCAGGAGCGGCCTGATGAACTATGGTCCGGTCACCGGGACGACGGCAATCAGATTTTTATAAAGGATCCGTCGCTTCTGAAACCAGCGGCGCGTACATACGCCGATCTTCCAGGCGGCCACAGTGAAGGCTACGACGATACGTTCAAGCAAGTCTTTCGGCGCTTCTATGCTTCAATCCGCACATCGACCTCAGCCCCCGAGTATCCGCAATTCGTAGATGGACTGCGCCAGTTGAGGATTCTCGACGCAGTGCTTGAGAGCCATCGCGCGCTGCGCTGGACCGATGTCACCCCGGTTGCCTCTGGCTCTTGAGCAAACCACCCTGGATCCGGCACGGTTTGAGTTGTCAGCGAGACGAACCTGCCATTGCCTGCCCTGCTGACGGTCGTGCAGCCGACAGCGAGCCGACGGTAAATGTGCCCCACTCGCCCTTCGTCCCCCGGAAAACACGCAACACCTTGAACCCTGGATGGGAATGCACTGTCGGCGCTTTCTCCCCCTTCTTGTCCATGACTGGTCCAGGTGAGGCAATTCCGTGAGCATCGCCCTCGAACCATTGATTTGGCAAAAGTTAAATCGTGTCTGGGAGCTTTCATTTTCTGAAGGAATAAGGTTGCCACACAAAGTACGTTCCGAAGAAAACGCCGAGGGAAGTTCCTTTCCCACGTGAGTAGAAACGATTCAGATGTTTTTGATCGCGGCAGAACCCTCGAGAACGGTGATCTTCCAATCCAAAGTCCTGATCTGTTTCGGATCGGTGAGCACCAACTTTTCTAGGGCCAGCTCACCTTCAATCATTTGAATACAGAGGGATCCGCGGTCGAGCACAATCGTGCCGAAGCCGGACGCTGTTGAAAAAAATGTCTTGAACGGAAGAGAATGCAATTGCGGACCGAACCAGAGGGTTCTCTGCACCGCGGAGTAACGAAAGCCCGCGAGCGCACCGAGCAACGCATAGCTGGCCATGGCCCGCGCATAATAATTACCGCATTCATATTCATTCCACGGATTGCGAACCCTGCCGTCATAGCGGCTGCGCATGGCTTTTACAATGCTCAGTCCTTCGTTCACAAAGCCTTCGGCGATGAGGTGAGAGGCGACCTGGTATTCAATCCCGGTCCACACTTCATCCGAATAAACAAAGGGTAGCGTGGGTTTTCCGCCACGAGGCCAGGAACACAGAAGCAGGCCAGGTTCATGTCCCATGGCATAGCCGGGACGTTGGGCATTCGCATGCTGGCTAAGGTCGATCTTGAAATTATTCTTGAAGATAGCCTGCAGAGTGGTTCGGACATTTTCGCGCGCGAGCGGAGTTTCGATTCCGTAGATGCGAGCCATCCACGCGCCGAGGACTCCGTCAGAAATGCAGCCCTCTCCGAACTGATATTTCGGACCTTCGCGCTTCAGCAGTTTCTGCATTTCGCTGCTGTGATCATCGACGCGCGCCACCAAGGTGGCGAGTGATGTGTCTCGCAGGCCCAGGTACTGCACCTTCTGCTGGTAGTACTCTCCGTTGAAGAGTTGCCCATCCATAAAGTGAGCAGAGCGTTGGGCGAGTTCTTCATAGAATTTTGCGTCCTCCGGTTGGTCGACCGCCCGCGCCATCTCACTGAACGCCGAGAGCGCACCTAGATAGATGCTAGTGCACATGCCGTCTGGCCCCCAGAATTCAATGTCGTAAGTGTTATGGTGAGGCTCAAATAGAGCTCCGCGGTGGTCCGGATCCCAGGTGCGAATGCAGTAGTCCAGGCTGCGCTTGGCCAGCGGATACATTTTCTGCATCCAATCTAGGTCTCCGGAAATCTGCCAGTCGCGAAACACTTTCATGATTCCGCCCAGCTGCCCATCGGAGGCTGCGTGGAAACCGTGATCGACCGGGCCTTCAGGAAGCGCCGAGCGAAAGGTGACGTGACCCTTTTCATCCATCGAACGGCTCAGTTCAAGTTCGCGTAGCGTCCGCTCCAACTTGGGATAAAGGTGAGGAAAAGCCTGCGCATAATTCCAGACATGCGTGCACGAACCGTGACAGCAACCAGCGTCAGGAAAACATCCCTCCCACCCCCACAGGTCGCCATTTTCCAGGCGCAACACGGTAGGAGACTTGAGGATTGCCAGATTGGCGGAGATCGCATCCAGCACATAGGGTGGCAAGGTAGAGGCGAACAACGCTTCCTTGAACGCGCTCGTGCGCGCTCGCAAGGAGGCGTAATTTTCGTCGACGTAAAGAGCCACATCGAGGGCGTCGTTCCAGATGGCAGCGTAGAATGGTCGCCACGACGGAGTTGATCCTTCCGAAGCGGAGCGGCACCCGGCAACGCCTTCGGCTTCAGGCACCCTTGCGGAAGCAGCGCCGCCAACTTGCAAATAACAATTGGGAAAGTGCCAAGCAATCACGACGGGGTAGGTTCGGGACACTCCCGGCGCGAGAGTGCCCGCGAGAAGAACGGATCCACCATTCCTGCCGCCGGTATCGATCTCGTTCGATCCGGGATTGGCCGTGAATGTTCCTGTCGAGACTTCGCGCCACAGTGCCGACAGCGAATCAAATTCCCATCCCGGACTGCGCAGCCACATCCCTTTGATCCGTGGCTTATTGCCAATAGCGATCAGGCACGCGCTACCATAGCCCTCCGCATTTGGCTTCTCCAGATTGTCGAGGAACACGCCCCGCTCCGGGATTACGCTATTGCGGCTTTTCGATTCATCCTCGCCGCATCCCGGCGCCAAATGAGAAAGATGAAAGGAGAACTCGTATTCAACGGTCCGCGATGAAGCGTTATGAAGCGCGTACTCCAGGATGGCGCAGGGGATCCCCGAGTTCTTGTCATCCAGCGGAATAAAAGGATTCCAGGCGGTCAGCGTCACCTGCAAGGGAACGGACGAGTCGCTGATCTTGGCCTCTCCGAACGGATACTCCCCTTGGAAAACGCATTTTTCAAAGCGCGGGAACCCTTCGAACCCTCCGCGGCGGTATCCCTCTCCCTGCAGTCCCTGGTCATAAATCTTCAGAACCGGGAACGGTCCCTCCACAAGTTTGGTGATGGGAGAGGCTCCCTTAATATGAAGAACGGCAAAAGCAGCCTTGGAAGGTGCGAAGCCCTCCGGCAACGCGCTGGTTGCTGGACGATTCCAGATGGAGAAATCCTGCAAGCCGCCATAGCCGTTCAGACAGATGCAACCAGCCCCGATCCCTCCCAATGGCATCGCGACTTGAGTGGCCCTGTCGCCGCTGAAAGTTCGCTGCGGGCCACTTCGGAAAAGTTCTTCCGGAGAGAAACCAGACCCTTCCGACTCCGGCAAAGCAGAAGTGTTCGATAGGGCTGATGCCGGTAGGGCGCCGGTTAACGGTACTGCCGCCCCCAAAGCCGCCGAGGAAGTCGTAAGCAGAAACTCTCTGCGAGTCGATTTATCTGAAGACATTAACGCTCCGCCGCCCCATGGTCTCGTGGAAAAGTCTTTGGGCTCAAAAACCCCGCCCCGAATCGCAGGTAGAATCGGACAGAGGTTCGCGCGCGCATGATCATAACCCAAGTAAGAGTCCGGGTGGCCAGAACAAGCCATCGTTGCCATGCACCTCGCTCGATAAACCGACCCAGAGTGGGAAATCAGGCCCAGTTCGCCTAAAATGCTGGACTCTCCACTATTCCGGGGAGAACGCACGCTGAGCATCGATTATGGCGACGACCCGCCCAACCAACCAGGAACCGGAAATCGAGTTCGCGGGCAAAGTCGCGAATCCTTGCATCTTTGTGCTTTTCGGGGCTGCTGGTGATTTAAGCAAACGGAAGTTAGTTCCAGCTCTGTTTAATCTGGTCAATGCGAAGTTGCTGCCCGACGAGTTCGCTGTGATGGGCGTGTCGGTAGATGAATTGAGTGAGGAAGCATTTCGCCATCAGGTCAGTGAATTCCTGCCCACGGGCAATGGCAACGCTGATCATCTTTCATGGCTCGACGAGCGTCTCTTCTATGAGCGTGGTGATTTTGGCGACTCGGACACCTTCGCGAAACTTCGGGAACGACTTGCCGGAATCGACGTCGCGCGCCGCACGCAGGGTAATTATCTGTTCTACCTGGCGACCGCGCCGAAGTTCTTCGCGCCGATTGTTCAGCACTTAGGCAAGGCTAGCCTGTTGAAGCAAGAGGATGCTCGCTGGCGCCGAGTGGTGATCGAGAAGCCTTTCGGACACGATCTGGATTCCGCGAAGGCGTTGAACCGCGACATCAAGAGCGTGCTGCAGGAAAACCAGATTTACCGCATCGATCACTACTTGGGCAAGGAGACCGTGCAAAACATCATGGTCTTCCGTTTCGACAATGCCATCTTCGAGCCGATCTGGAATCGGCGCTACATCGACCATGTGCAGATCACGAATGCGGAAACGGTTGGAGTGGAGCGACGGGGCGCTTACTTCGATAATGCAGGAACCTTGCGCGATATGGTGCCCAACCACGTGATGCAGTTGCTCAGCCTGACCGCAATGGAATCTCCTGTGTCGTTTCATGCGGATGCGGTACGAAATGAACAAGCCAAAGTCTTGCATTCGCTGCAACCTCTGAACTCGGAAGATGTGTTGCAGCGAAGCGTTCGCGGGCAGTATGGCGAAGGAATGCTTGGTGAGGAAAAAGTTCCACGTTACCGCTCAGAACCTGGAGTGGCTCCGGAATCGCGCACCGAAACGTTCGTGGCACTCAAGCTTAGCATCGACAATTGGCGATGGGCGGGTGTGCCTTTCTATTTGCGGACCGGAAAACGTCTGGCCAAGCGTCACACTGAAATTGCCATCCAGTTTAAGCGTATGCCTTTCGAGTTGTTCCGCAATGCTCCCCTCCACAAGGTACACACGAACACGCTCGTCATTCAGATCCAACCGGTGGAAGGAATTTCACTCAGCTTTGGCGCCAAGATTCCAGGACCGCTGCTGCGAGTCGGTTCGGTGGATATGAGATTTGAATATTCCAAGTACTTCGGAGCCGACGCCTACACGGGCTACGAGGTTCTGCTCTATGACTGCATGATGGGCGACGCCACTCTATTCCAGCGTGCGGATATGGTCGAAGCCGGATGGACCGTGGTTGATCCCGTACTGGACGTGTGGAGGGCGTTGCCCCCGCGCAAATTCCCGAATTACGCTTCCGGCAGCTGGGGCCCTGGCGAGGCCGATCAATTGATGGAACTCGATGACCGGCGATGGAGGACAATTGAGCCATGATTCTTGCGGGTGACATCGGTGCGACTCGTACTCGACTCGCCGCGTTCGAAACCGAAGGCAATCGACTGCAATGCGTGGTCGAAAAAACTTACATGAGCCAGGAACATGGCGGCTTGTCGGAAATTCTGGCGCAATTCACACGATCCGAAGGCATTCCCGTGCATAGCGCATGCTTCGGGGTGGCCGGACCAGTGCGCTCAGGTCGAAGCAAGATTTCTAATCTCCCGTGGGTCATCGATCGTCGCGACCTCGCGAAACAGCTCAAACTAAATTCCGTCGGCCTGCTCAACGATCTGGAAGCCTACGCTTATGGAATCGACGCACTCGAATCTAAGGATTTCACCACGCTGAGTGAAGGATCAGAAGACGCCGAGGGCAATCGCGCCGTGATTTCCGCGCGAACGGGCCTCGGCGTGGCAGGACTTTATTGGGACGGTTTCCGGCATCATCCTTTTGCCTGTGAAGGCGGGCACGCCGACTTTGCTCCCAGAAGCGATATTCAGATGGAATTGCTGGCCTACCTCCAGAAGAAATACGGCCGCGTCAGTTGTGAGCGAATCCTTTCTGGACCGGGTATCAAGAACATTTACGAGTTTCTTCGCGATACACAGAAAGCAGACGAACCGGAGTGGTTGCGAGAACAGATCAAAGGAGTGAAAGACGTACCGGCGTTGATCGCGCAACTCGCGTTGGAGGGCAAAGCCGCAATCTGCGATCAGACGCTCTCGATTTTCGTTAGTGTATTCGGAGCTGAGACTGGAAACTGTGCCTTGAATTTTATGACTACCGGCGGCATTTTCATCGGGGGCAGTATCGCGGCCAGAAACGTTGGCAGGATGAAAGATCCTGTGTTCATGCAGTCATTCCTGAACAAAGGGCGGATGGAGACGCTGCTCAAAGACATGCCCGTGAAGATTATTCTCAACGATGACTGCGGCCTCATGGGAGCTGCTCGCTACACCTTGGTGCAAAAGGCCTTCGGGACCGCTCGCACCCCAACCGAATGACGAGTGCCGGCGGCTTGCATCCGTGCGGCGGCAGAATTTCTTTTCAAATCGGTCGGGCCAGGCCGCGCTTTGTGGCTTCATTGTTGCGAACCAGCAACAAAACCAAAATCATTCCCACCAATGGAACCAGCCCGGCCACAATAACGATAGGATCGAATGAGTGTCCGGCAAGGGCGCTGCGAGCGTCGGAGAAGTGCCCGATCAATTTGAAGGCCACGACCGTTCCCAAACCCGCCGCCGTCCCGCTCAATCCACTCACGCTGGCCACTGATTCGCTGTGGAAAAGGTCAGACGGCAGCACATTGGCCATGGTGGAGTACGCCGCATAGGAGAATGTGGCCAACGCAAAAAGGAATGCGAGCCAGTAGAGATTGTTAGTAAACACTGTGGCCATGAGAACAGTCACGCCCATTCCGCCAAAGATAATTACAGCTTTTCGGGCGCTCCCCACAGACCAGCCTAGCTTGATCAAGTGGCCCGATACGAAGCCACCTGAAAAATTTCCGAGATCAGCAGCCAGGAACGGAATCCAGATCGCGATCAGCCCGCTTCGCAGTTCGATGCCTTTGGCCACCAGATAAATGGGAAACCAGTCGGTAACGAAAAACCAGACGGGATCGGTGAAAGCTTTGGCAACGATTGCACCCCAGGTTTGCGGTAAGCCTAAGAGCTCGCGCCAACGCAGCGGCTTGCCGTCCGTTCTTGGCGATTGCGATTCTTGCTTATCCGCAATAATCATCTGCTTTTCCGCCTCGCTGATGCGTGGATGGTTCTCGGGCGGGTGATAGAGCCATCTCCATACGAGCACCCAGATAAAACCCAGCATTCCGGGGATCGCGAATGCAGGTCGCCAGCCCCAACGGAAGTAAATCGAAAGAATGAGCCAGGAGGAGATCGCACCGCCAACCGAAGATCCGCTGTCAAACAGTGCGGTGGCCAATCCCCGTTCGCGCGATGGAAACCATTCCGAAACCGCTTTGGTCGCAGCAGGCCAGTTTGCCGATTCGCCCGCGCCCAGCAAAAAGCGGAACGCAGCAAAGCTATAGAATCCTCTGGCCAGCGAAGTCAGCACCGAGACCACGGAATAAAAGACTACGGTGAGAGACAATCCGCGCCGGGTGCCGATGCGATCCATGAATCGGCCGAACACGGTCTGCCCGATTGAGTAAGCAAGGCGAAAACCGATCACGATGTTCGCGTAGTCGGCGTTGGTCCAGTGATATTCGATCTTTAGATAAGGGGCCAGCAACGAGAGCGACTGCCGATCGAGGTAATTGATGATGGTGGACCCCAACAGAATTCCGCCGATCCACCAACGCAAATTCGAGATCGGCCTGCGGCCTGAAGCAGCCTGCAGCTTGATCGTCGTGATGTCTGAATCTGAGATAAACTTACCTCCGGGCTCAGCTGCACTCGAAACGAGTACAGCAGCAATTCCTAAATTCGGTATGGAAACTTAGAAAAACAAAGAAAGCCAAAAGAAACAGTAAGAATATCGCAAGCCGCCTCGTTTCTGCCAAAAATGGAGCAAACCCCAAGATCCATAAGCACTTTCCAAGCCTGTCGTTTGCATGTCATTTTCTTTCTTCTCTGAGGCCGGCGCAAGTGTATAACTGTGCAAGCCGCCATTTCGGTGGGCTGCCGTCGTCACATCTCGAACCCGTGAGGATCGAACTAATGCGCAGCAATGGCAAGGACTCTCGTCTGCTGGCGGAACAGCGGCGCCGGAGGATTTCGGACCTAATCCAACAAAAGGGCCAGATCACAGTCGGGGACCTGGTGGAGAAGTTTTCTATTTCCGCGGTCACGGCGCGCGCGGATCTGGATGTGCTTTCGTCGCAGGGGATGGCAGTTCGCTCGCACGGAGGTGCCGTTCGACTAGTGGAACCCGCCCAGGAATATCCTCTCCGCCTAAAGAAAACTCTGCACCACGCGGAGAAGGTCCGAATTGGTCGAGCCGCTGCGGATCTCATCGAAGACAACGAAACCGTTATTTTGGACTCAGGGACAACCACGGCTGAAATCGCCCGACACCTGAAAGTTCGCCGCCTGCATTCGGTTACTGTCATTACGCACGCGTTAAATATCGCCGGCGAGTTAATGGACGCTCCAGACATTTCTGTGATCATGATCGGAGGGCTACTTCGCCCTGTATCCTGCTCTTTCGTGGGACCGCAAGCGGAAGCGATGCTCAAGGAGTTTCATGCAGACCGTTTTTTTCTGGCTGTCGACGGTTTCGACCTGGAGATTGGCCCGTCCACTCCAGACGTACTCGAAGCCCAACTGAACAGTCTAATGATGGGTATTTCAAGAGAGGTCAATGTAGTGGCCGACTTCAGCAAGTTAAGCCGGAGAAGTGTTTCGCGCATCGGTCCTCTTTCAGGGGTGCATCGATTAATCACTGACACCAAAGCACCCGCTGAGTTCTGCGAGGCCCTGCGTATGGCCGAGATCGAAGTGATCACGGCGTAGTTTCGTTCTGAGCCAGACGTGTAAAGTGATAAGTCAGCATGCGATCTGGCAACAAGAGCGCTTTCCGAAAACCAATTTCCGCGGTGGCGGACTGCCCGAGTGCCTTGGCCAACGATGCTGCCGTGTATTCCCACCAACCCGGGTATGAGCTGGTATTGCTGCGCTTTTCCGCCTCCTCCAGCGAAGCTTGCAGCCGTGCTTGCCATTGCGCCTCATTGAACCCCGGCAATTTCTTAGCTGCCAACCAGGTCCATTTGATCTGGTCGAGGTTTGAGGCCGTGGAGGCGAGTTCGAATTTAGCTTTGGCTTCCGCAGTTTGTCCGCAACTGGCAAAGGCGGTGCCGAGTGAGTAACTGGTGCTTGCGGATTGAAGGAGGGGATCCAGGCCGTCGCGCGTGAACTCCAACCCTTGAACTTCTGAATCAAGGTGCCGAGCAACTGTCAACGCATCGGTGCAATGTCCCCCGCTCGCCAAAGAAAGAACGCGCAGCAATTGCACTTCAATCCACACCTGGCGGACGTTGGTCCCGCCTTCCTCGCGAGGAAAAAAGCGATTGTGGAAGAGCTCTGTGGCACGGTCGAAATCCCCGGCCTCCGCCAGGTTCAAGATCAACTCGAAGATCAGAGTCGTCGGAGCGGTATCCAGTTGAGGATATTTCTCCAAGGCTTCCACTCGTTCTCGCGCCGGATGCTTCAGCAGGCTAAGAGCCTCGTCCATTCCCATGTAGATCGCGATGTTGGTGGGATCACTTCGTAACCCATCCTGAAATGCGGAAAGTGCGCGTTCCGGGTCATTCTTTATTTGAAGGAGCGCGAGCCCCATGCTCGCGCTCAAGACTGGGGGCTCACGCCCTACCTTGCGAGCTTGCGACCATTCGTCGAGTGCAGCTTCGGTCAAGCCGCGGGAGAAGTAGAATGTTCCGAGCAGATAGTGCGCGGTGGAGTCCGAAGGATTCGCTTGCGCGGCTGCCCGCAGCACGGCGAACTCTTCCGCGGTGTTGGGAAATATATAGGCCGTCGAGAGTTTCGCGGCCAAGCGATAATCTTCCGACCCCGACTGCCCCAGTTTCTCCCGGCAAAAGCCTCGGAAATAGGCGACCATTGGATGGTCTTGCGGGGCTACGCCGCCAGGCTCACTCTGGTCTCCAATCACCGGTGGATATTTCCTGGAAAGCACGGTCAGGGCCTTTTGATAGCGGCCGAGCCGCATGTACTGCGAGGCTATGTTCAGCACGCGGTCGGAATCGTTCGCCAGGTGGCCGAGATCGGGGTTATCGAGTTCCTCTCGAAGAAAAGCGCTAAGAGGAAAGCGGCCCAGCCCTTCCTGCGCCATTGCTCTCGCATTCCCGGAAGCCCCTGCAGCTTGTTTAATCGCGACTAACTCTTCCACAACGCGAAGATCATCGGGCGAAGCACCTAGAGCTTCTGTTAGATGGCGCTCGGCACCGCGCCAGTCGCCTTCCCGAGCCAGCAACTCGCCAAGCGCAAGAGCCGCTGCGGAATAAAAGGACGGCAGGCGCTCCGCCTCTTCGAACGCAGCGCGCGCGTGATCGCTCTCGCCTAAGGCATCATAAGCAATGCCGAGATAGTAAGAAATTTCTGTGTCTGTCGTGTCCCGCGCATGAAGTGGCTCCAGAAATCTCTTGGCGTCTGCGAAGCGCAGCAAACCAGCCGTCAGGCGTCCAGCAGCCTTCCCTGCCGCGAAGCTATCCGGAAACCTAGCCAGCGTCTCTGTATAGGTTTCAAGAGCGCTCAGATTTCTGCCATTGAGCTCATGATCTTTGCCAAGCTGAACCCAGTCGTCGGCTGTGCGTTTGAGGGGCTCTGGAAAATGGTAAGTCGATTGCACCCCAACCTGAATCTCAGGCTCGGGCGTCCAATCATATTCGCCCTCGGTCTGGCGCAAAAGTCGCGCACCTTCTTCGTTTCTTATATCAATCGTGTATTTTGCCAGTCCGCCGGCATTCGGAATCTCGCGAATCCAGGAGTGCTCAGGGGTCAGATCGACTGTTTCGTGAATTACTTCCTGGTGGTCCTTCCATATGGATAGCGACGCATGCGGGATGGGCCGGTTGGCGTTGAAGCCGATCTTCAAGCCACCCTCAGTCCGGCTGAGGTTCGCCACGCCGGCAAGAGTAGCCCGCGAAATTCCGCCAATCTCCCGCACCGGCATCCAGTATTCCGAGAAGTGGATTACTTGGCGGGGCTCAAGAAAGGCGTAGGTTTCCTGGTTACGGAACAGGCCGGCCTGCACTTCGAGATAGGCGCTGTTATCGTCGGAGAGAGCTTTGCGCCAATCCTGGGCGTCTGCATCGACGCCCCAGGACCAGATCTTCTTGGCTGGAAGCTCCTCGTAATCGGCAAAATGGACTGTCCCAGTATTTGTATGCGGATTCCAAACCCCCATGAAATTTTCCCGGCTTCCATAGCTGAACATAGAGACAGGTCCCTTGGTCTGATTGCGAATCACGCTGTAGTCCACACCATCTTGATCCACTGGCCAAGGATGAATCTCGGTGAAGCCGTGGGTGGCGGTGAACCGCATGGGATAAGAGATCTGCGAATCATCCCACGCTTCCACGCCAGCATTGTTCCACCAGTAAAAGCGATGTCGCACATCGCTGCGGTTACTAAGAGTCACGCGCTGCTCGAGGACGGTCGATTTCGGGTGCAGCATCAACTCCACCGTCCATTCCATTCCGTAGACACGGTCGATGTTGCCTACGCTTACGGATGCACTCCCATCGTCATGCTTGGCAAAAGCAAAGTTAACTGGTGACATCGTGACCCAATTATGCGAGACGGGAAAATTGAATTCCATTCCGAATGCGGCCCAAGCCCCGCGGTAGCCGATGGCTGCCTTCTTAATCGAAGGATTGGCATAAAACATGGGTTTGCCGGAAATCTTGTCGAGGCAGGTGTATAGGTGGCCGCCGAGATCCGGCAGAACCGAACATTTCAGATATTCGTTCTCGAGATAGATCGCCCGCCATTCATGAACGACGCGCCGGCTGGTCAGGTTCGTTCGCAGGGTATAGGGATAGTTGAACCGGCCAGTGGTCATCTGATCGAAGGGAGGGTTGGGGTCGGGCGCCCCTTCTTCATAAGTTGGCAAAGCGAGAGCTCCCTGCCAGACGCGGACGTCCGGTTGAGCCGCCCACGCAGAAGTTGCCAGCGCTGCCAGCCCAAGTACGAAGATTCGCGAGAAAATGAGCATCTAGATTCGCAGCAGTCTCGCCGCGTTTTCAGAATAAACTTTGCGCAGAATGCTATCCGGCAGATCAATGCCGTAGATACGCCAGCGTCCTTGCGGCGGAATTTTCGCCGGAGCATAGTCGAAGTATTCGTCGTTCGTTTCCAGAAACCGGTAATAGATCTCGTATAACTGGTCGTTGAATACCTGTTGCGGAAACTCGTCACCGTGCGGCGTCGCGTCCGTGCCGAACAGGACTCGGTCCTGGAATTTATCGAAAAACTTTCGTGCGGTCATCGGCTGGCGTCCAAGTTCGCCGATGCGCGCAGCGATGTCCACTGACATATTGGGGAAGCGATCGAGATTCTCGCCCACGTTTTTCAGATCTTCCGAGAAGTTGCCCACATGCACCGTCACAAACTGCGTAGTAGGATGCCGGGCAATCATTCTGTTGCGAGCCGCTATCAAATCTGCATTGCTCGGAAAATCTCCTCCATAGAACGACCAGTCGGGGTGATTATTTAACTCTTCGTAGCGCTCATTGAAGCGGTCGGTCGGCGTGAAAAATGCTATGGGATCTGAGATGTGGATCGCTACCGGCATGTTTAGCTGCCCGCAGGCATCCCACATAGGATCAAAACGGGCATCATCAATGCGTACCAGCGTGCCCGAGGTGATGTTCTCACGAAGGTAGAGTCCCAACGTTTTGAGAATCTTCAAGCCCCGCGCTCCGTCGCGCTGGGCCTGTTCTATCGCCCGTGCCTGCATCTTCGGATAATTCGGTTCTTGGAAGCGGGAGTAGCTCGGCTCTGTGAAAGTGTAAAAGCGTCCGGGATACGCACGATCGTATTTCGCCACCGCTTCAGTCAGACCATTGTCGTAGCCACCAGTCAGGTTGACCATCGCCCGAATGTTCTTGCGTTCCATCACCGCGAGCAGCTCTTGAGGAGTTCCCAGATATTCGCGATCGGGCGAAAGTTCCACGCCTCTTTCCGATTGTGTCGAGCCCGAGATGTGCGTATGGAAGTCGATGACGGGAAATCTAGAACGCTCGACCTGCGACTCATGCACCTGGAGCATACTTCTCGGCTCGTACCGCGAGAGCTCTAATGGCGCCGGCGGGCCTTCCCTCTTTGCCCCCGTATCGAGGGCCCTGCCAACTTGTGTGCCAGATCCCGCCACCAGACCCATTCCGTATAGCCACTGACGCCGACTGATCACTAGATTCCTCCAGCTATTGTCCAGGCTCAAGCACTGGCGTGGCGATGTCCAGGGGGCGTTGTCGCCCATCGATCGCACCATGCCAGACGCTTCCGCCGAAAGTCGTAATGTAAACCTCACCGCGATGCAGCGGATCGGGAATCACGCGGTGACCCCATTTGAAGTTAAATCCGGGGATACGGTTCCAGTTCAGTCCGCGGTCTACCGATCGCCAGGCCGACGATTCAAAGCCAGCGGCATAGAGCAAATTAGGATCTTGTGGATCCGTCGTAACGTCGTAAATGTGCCGATCCTTATCGAGCACTTGCTTCCAGCTTCTGCCGCCATTCTCCGAGAGAAAGATCCCTCCGCCGTCTCCGTGTTCTCCGGTTGCTCGAGCCCACGCAGCCAGGTAAAGACGATCTGGCGATTGCGGATCGATCGCCATGCCATTCGGTCCGTTGGTTCCTTCCGGGAGTGAAACGGGTTGCCAGTGTTCAGCCGCGTCCATCGAACGGTAGAGAGCACCGTCCCCCGCATTGCCAATGCTCCCATCCTCCGACCGGCGCGCGATCACGACGTAGAGCGTACCATTCGAACTTTGCGCTAAGCGCCATGCGAACGGCTGTTCCTGCGTGATCCCGTTTATTTTCAGCGCCCAAGTCCGGCCGCCATCTGAACTCTTGTAAACTCCTCGACCGAAACCCGCTGCGTACAATACGCGGGCATCCACCGGACTCGCGGGATCGAGCAGGATATGGGTCGCGCCGGTTTCGTCCATTCCGGTATTCGACTTCGTCCAGCTCTTACCGCCATCGCTACTGCGGCAAACCCCACCTTTGTAATTGAGCGTTGAGTTATGCCGCCACATCTTGGGACGAGGAAGATCATGAGTGTAACTGTTCACGCTCCACATCCGTCCACGCACCTCAGGGTCGAAGACGATCCAATACGTCGTGTTCATCCACTCCCTGGGTACGCCTGTTGTGGAACTGGTCCACGAGACTCCACCATCTTCGCTACGGAAGAGTCCGATATCGGTGTAAGTAATGAACTGGCGTTTTGGATCGAAAGGGTCGAAGTGAATCCCGTAGCTCGTGGTGACATCGAGACCGAGGGTCGTCCAGCCAGCGCCGTCTACCTTGCGGGAATAGGCTGCTGTCCAGGTAGCCCCCCCGTCGGCGCTCCGCATGGTTCTTCCGAGGTCGGTGCCGTAAACTAGGTTGGCGTCCTGTTGAGCGACCGTAAGGGTTAGAGGATGTTCTCCCCAACCTGGCCCAAAACGCTCGGTAATCCACGCGTCTTTCAGGTTCACTGCAGCGACGTCTGATTCTTTCCACACCAGCTGCCAGTCAGCGCCGGAGTTCGTGCTCTTGGCCACTCCCATCCAGCGCTTTCCAGCGAGCATCAGCTGATCATATGAGACGTACGCCGTCTCCGGATGACGCAGACTGGTCGCGATGGCGCGCACTTTCGCTCCCTCGCCCGGCAGGTCGCGCTTGCGCCAATTCAGGCCGCCGTCCGGCGAAACAAAAATTCCCTGCTCCGAGGTGACATAAATCGTCGGCTGAGAGCCCGAACGAAAACCGAGAGACACGTCAATCGCGGTCGCGGGAAGCGTGAGGCGACGTACTGCCCCAGCGTCGGTCACCGCGATCGTGTGCGCGCTACCCAGAAACAAGGTCCGTGCACCCGCCGCAGAAAACGCGTCTACCCAAATCCGGCGCGGAGCCTCCGGCAAGCTCACCTGCTTTTGCCAACTCTTTCCGTAGTCGCGCGAAACAAAAAGCGCGGGACCTTCCTTCGCGCCGGCAGCAGCATAAAGAACCTGTGAGTTGGATGGATCAACCGCCAACGCGGTAATCATCTTCAGGGGATCCGGGTCGGCCAAGATCTGTTCGTCGGAATGATCCGAATTCATATTGACACCTTTGACCGAGGACGGATCGGGGTAGACGAGATTCCAGTTTTCGCCCCCATCCGTGCTGCGCCACAAAGCCGTCGCATGCGCATACATGGTCTTCGGGTCCAGCGGATCGAAGACAAAGAAGTTGACCACGCCGCGGAGGTTGAACATGCGCCAAGTCTGTCCCCCGTCGTGGGTGATATAAGAGCCGGTCATGTCGCAGGAGAGCAGCACGGTATTGGGATCGTGCGGGCTGATGGTGGGGTTGAACATAGCCCCGCCGCCCCCCGGTCCAAGGACACGAAAACCTCCGGGCCGATCCGCCAAGGCGCTGGTCAAGCACACCGCCACGAGAAATGCGTGACAAACAAAGATGTGGAGTTTCATGGGCTCCTGAGAATGAGGCGACAACACTCACGCGAGTGCGCGCAGCAGCGTCGCTGTTCTAATTGCGCACTGCCTGCCGCCAGACCGCTAGAAAGTGATTCGCAATCGCAGACGAATAGTCCTCTGGCTGAGCACACCCTCCTGGGGAAAACTGTTTGTCAGTTGGCCAAACAGAGAGTTGTAGTTGACGTCGTTGACCGCATCGATCGGCAACACGACCCCGGTGTTTGGATTGACCCTGATGTTAAAGTCGCCCAGTTGCGCGAACGTGCCTCCTCCTCCGCCGAAGTTGGCATCCGGTGCAAGCAGAGGATGATTGAAAATGTTGTCGAAATCAGCTCCCAAAGTCGCAACCACACGCTCGCGGATGGGAAAGGCCTTATGAATACCCAAATTCACTCCCCAAGCCCCCGGGCCAACCAGCGAATTCCTCTTCGCGACCGCAGAGTTGCTTAACAGGTCCGACCCGACTGAGGGCAAGCCAAACGAGCTGGCGTTCCAGATGATGGCGTTGCTGCCCTTCTTTCCGGTGTTGATGTTGTGGTTCAAGACCAGCGGACGGAATGAGGGCTCGGCGTTGAAATCTCCAACCGCATCAATCGAGGAAACCGCGATGTTCCCCGGCTCTACCGGGTCACAGTCGTCGCACACCCAGAACGGGGTGAAGCCTTGTCCGGACTTGGCAAACATGTTGAACGTGGTTTGCCAGCCACCCAGTAACAGGTTCACCAATTTGGGAAACGAGTTGCCAATTTTACGGTTTTGTCCGATCGGCAAATCATAAATTCCATAGGCAATGAACCGGTGCTTGGATACGTAACCGTCCGTTCCGTAATCCGCATTGGGATTAAATGGGTTATATCCGATCCCTCCCAGACTGGAGTTCGCAGTGTCCAAGGCGCTCGTTTTCTGATCAAGATATGTGTACGACATATCCAACATGAGGCCATTACGATAGCGCCTGGTGAATTCTGTTTGGAAGGAGTTGGAATTTCCATGCCCAAAGTTTCCATAAGTCAGCAGAAACTCTCCTACCAGAGGAAAGGGCAGTCGAGCCAAATCCTGGGGGGAGTAAGCGCAGTTACCTTGAGTAGGATCGCAAACGGTCACGCCATCTCCCTGCGTTGTGCCAAACGGTGTATTGTTCGGCGCAAGTTCATCCAAGTCTTTCCCGGCAATCAAGCCATCCATATGCGTGCCGAGATAAGAAAGCCGAAGAGTTCCGTCGCGAATGATCTCGCGCTCATAGGTGGCGTTATATTGCTGGATGCGCGGCGTTTGGAGGTTCAGAGGGATTGCGTTGGCCGTCACGGCGTTGCCAAATCCTTTAAGCGTTCCCCCGGTGATGGGACTGATGCCATCCTGCGACGAACTTGGCCACCCTTCCAGTGTAGTTCTCGAAGTCACTCCCTGATTGAATGGGTTGGTTCCGATGGCATCCCGGATTCCTTGCGCCGCGGATGTCGGATAGAAGACGCCCCAGCCCCCACGCAATACCGACTTGTCCCCAAGCCTGTAGGCAACTCCCAGGCGCGGGGCGATATTATTATTGTCGGTATGGACAAGGCCGCGACCCAAGCCAGCCTGCGAGGCCGTTATATATCCGTAACTGGCGATTCGAGTGTCCACATAAGGCAGCGTCCGCGACGAAGGAATGATGAAAACTCCGGGATTGCCGTTGGGATTCTTGCCGTTCGGGTCGAAATTGATGAGCAGGTCGTCCTTCTCAATAAAGGGAGTTGCCAGATCATAGCGAAGACCCAGGTTTAAAGTCAGCTTCGACGAGAGTTTCCAGTCGTCCTGAGCGAAGTATCCCTCTTCCCAGTTATAGACATTCATGGGCGGCCGAGCCTGCAGTACATAGCTTGCGCTGGTAGGAGGCAGCCCCAGCAGGAATTCCGTGAACGGATCTGCATTGGTGTCGAAACAAGAAGCAGCAGGATCAGCGGCCGTAGCGGCGCAAGTACTCGGTTGGCTGTAAGTCATGGAGCCACGCGGGTTGCCACGATTGAGCGCAAAACCGTCCACCGCCTGATTGCGCACAAAGTCCGCTCCCATTCGCAGATTGTGCTTTCCGACCACCCACGTCAGGGTGTCTCCGAAAGTAATCAGATCCTGGTTCTGCGGCCGATACGTATTACGCCCGCCGTTGGTGAACGTGGCAAAGTTATTGCTGAAGCTGATTGCGGGATGCCCGAATGTACTCAGCGCAAATTGGCCTACGACGGAACCATAAGCGGCAATATCGGCTGCGTCGAAGCCGATGCTGGAGAGGAACCCTTGCAAGGTGGTGTTGCTATGTTCCAACAAGTTTTGCTTGTTGAATCCACCGCGCATTTCGTTGACAAGATTTGTCTTAAAGATGCGCGTGTAAGAAAGAGCAACGGTCTGGTTTTGACGATTGTTTTGCGTCAGACCAAGTCCAGTATAGGGAGATACGACCGGACTGGTCGCGCTCGTCTCCGCTGACGTGTTGTAGCTGGCATATACATGATCTTTTTCACTAAAGTCGTGATCGATTCGCAGCGAGCCGGTGTCGAGCGTATCCCGACCTGGCAACTGCGTCTGGTAGCTGGGAATCCGGCCGGTCGTGCTGTCGATTGGCGCTGACAGGCCAATGTGTGGAAAGTACTTAGTAATCAAGCTCTGCGCCGAAG
>Ga0209380_10000307_pt1 | contig 34269 bp, 29 predicted proteins | sample HubBroMetageWFT6_FD_188347 | JGI IMG/M metagenome (GOLD analysis project Ga0209380, IMG submission 188347) | Warmed and freeze-thawed soil microbial communities from the Hubbard Brook experimental Forest, New Hampshire - Hubbard Brook CCASE Soil... | ecosystem: Environmental > Terrestrial >... | reverse complement strand
AAGTCCCCCAATGGGCCCCCCACCACCGCGCCCACTTCTCCCCACTTCTCCCATTTCTCCCACTCTTCCCCCTCTTGACAAGCTTACCCGGAAAAGCATATTGTAGGCGAACAAAAGGCGAATATTCTATGACTTCCCTTCCCTTGCTTGCGCCCTCCGACAAGCCCAAGCTGATCGGAATCGCGCGTTTGGCATCGGAGGGCGCATCCCTCCGCGAGGGTCACGACGTCGAGTACTTCACTCTTGCTTCCAAGTCGCTGCTGAACCGATGCGTCAGCAATCGGCAAATGCCGTTTACTTGGACCATCAATCCCTATCGCGGCTGCGAATTCGGATGCCGATATTGCTACGCGCGCTACACCCACGAATTTATGGAAATGCGCGATGCCATGGAGTTTGAACAGAAGATCTACGTCAAGCAGCACGCCGCAGGCCTGCTCCGCCACGAACTGCGTCGCGTCAAGGCCAGCGAAGCCATCGCGTTAGGCACTGCCACCGATCCTTACCAGCCCGCGGAACGGCGCTACGAGGTCACCCACGGTATCCTGGAGGAGTTCGCGCTTCATCGCGGCTTCGAGCTTGGCATTGTCACCAAGTCGAACCTTGTGGTCCGAGACCTCGACTTGCTCAAGGAAGTAGCAAGCGCGAACAAACTCTCCATCCACATTACGGTCACTACTCTCAACGTAGAACTCGCACGGATTCTCGAGCCTCGCGCACCGAGACCTGACCTTCGCCTCGACGCCGTACGCGCGCTTGCCCAAGCGGGCTTGCGGGTGGGCATCAGTTGCTCGCCCGTGATCCCGGGAATGACCGACTCGCCGAAAGATCTCGAGAGTCTGATCCGCGCGGCTGCGGACGCAGGCGCCGACTACGTTTTCGCCAACCCGCTTTTTCTGAAGCCGTGCTCGGCGGCAGTCTTCCTTCCGTTCCTTGAGCAAAACTTCCCGCATCTCGCCGAGAACTACCGCCAGCGTTACCACGACCGCGCATTCCTCCCGCCCGCATACAGCAAGCGCCTCTCGCACTTGATCGCGCATCTCCGCGAGAAATACAAAATCACCCGTGCCCGCCGCCCCGCCTACGCGACCAAGTGGCCGGTCCAGGCGTTCGATGAGCAGTTGAATTTGTTCTGAACATGAACATTTTTCCATTTTGCATTTCGTGCGACGATTGTCGGCCGCAAAAGACCTTTTCCAATTGCACATTCACGAAAATGCCTCAATGCGTCAATCCTTTATAATCTTCCTGATCCCATGGCTACTGCTTTTCCACCTGCCGGACAGCCCTCCGCAGAGCGTGTCCCCTTCGGCGTGCGTCTGCAGAGATTCTGGCGCCGCGTCACGGAAGGTCTCGAGGTCAGCCAACTTTGGTCTCAGTTCGAGTCGGAGGCGCGTAGCAGCTACCGACTGTATTCGCGCGACGTGGAAGCGAAGACCCCTGAAGGTCTGACCAGGCGTGGAAGACGATTGCACGTCATCAAGGAGTTTTTCTGGGCCGTATTCGAAAAGCTCTCGCCGGCGCGCCGCGTCTTGCTGCTCTTTGCTCTCATTCTCCTCGTCATTCCGCATGGCGGCTTCGAGCACAGCGGAAAAAACGACGTCTACGCGGTTGAATTTGATCCCCATTTCTGGGCGGCATTGCTGTTGCTCCTGCTGCTTATGCTCGAGATCGCCGATCGCGTGGTCATGAAGCGAGACCTCCAGATCGCACGTGAGATACAAACATGGCTCCTGCCCGGCGCGCCTCCTCAGATTCCGGGATTGGCCATCGCCTATTCCACACGTCCGGCGAACACCGTCGCTGGCGATTATTACGATGTCTTCCCGCGACCCGGCCGAACCAATGATGAAAACCGCGTGGTCCTCGCCGTGGCTGACGTAGCAGGTAAGAGCATCCCCGCAGCCATGCTGATGGCTACATTTCAGGCCAGTCTCAAGACTCTTTCCACCGCGCAGGTAGCGTTGCCCGAACTTGCGGCCAACATGAACCGTTACGCATGCAGCAACAGCCAAGGCGGTCTGCGCTTCACCACCGCGTTCCTCGCGGAATACGATCCTGTCCGCCGGACCGTTCATTACATCAACGCCGGCCACAACAATCCTATCCTGCGCCGCGCGAGTGGACCGATTGAGAGACTCGATGTTGGTGGCCTGCCGTTCGGCATTCTGCCGGAAGCGAAATACGAAGCCGCGACCGTAACCTTGGCCCAGGCCGATTGGTTGATCATTTTCACCGATGGATTAATAGAAGCTGAAAATGCCCGCCAGGAAGAATACGGCGAGGCTCGCCTGCTCAGCGCGCTTGAATCGGGGAAATTGGTCGAACCCGCCGAACTGCTCAGGCACCTCATGGCTGAAGTGGATCTGTTCGTCGGCAACACGCCCCAGCACGACGATGTCACTTGCATGTTGCTGAAATCCCAGAGCTTCTAGATCCGATCGAGACTTCACAAATTGCTTTCGGTGTAGCTGGCCAACCGCTCTGGTGACATCAAGCATCCACCCCGACCGGGACGAGAAGGATTTCGAGAAGCAAAGAAAGCGAAGTTCCAATTGGCGGCTAGGCGTGTGCAGCCGGCGTTTCGGCGCAGAGGGCGCGTGAACGGATCGCCTTGGGTTCGCGATCCATGAGATTCGTGGTGCGTGAGAAAAGAGCATCTATTGTACGTTTTCTTTCCTGCGACCGGGACGCGCTGAGCAAAAGATTGAACCGCAAAGTTCGCGAAGGAAGGCCGCGAAGAACGCGGAGAAAAACTCTTTCCGCACGCATGCGATCGCGGATCCGCGGCGGAACCCGGCCGCAACCACGCATTCCCTGTGCTGAGGGTCTTCAGTTGAGAGTTACGCCAAGAGACAAAGCAACCTGGCTGGCGACTTTCTGGGCCTGACCGAAATCTTGAGAGAGCTGGCGTGCTTCTGCGTAGGCTTTTTCTGCTTCTGCATTTCTGCCGGCCTGTCGCAACGCGCCGGCCAGCAGCAGGAGTCCGACATCGGTGGGAGCGACTTTCATGGCATGGGACAGTTGTGCGATGGCTCGAACCGAATCGCCAGCGCGTTGCGCGAGCAGGCCGGTACCGACCAATGCGCCGGGATCGTCTGGACGAAGATGGAGCGCCGCGTCATACGCCTGGCTCGCTGCCTGCCAGTCCTTGGCCTGGGAGTATGCAGAGGCAATCTGATCCCATGCGGCGGTCTGCTCGTCGGGATTGTTGGAGGCTTGCAGGGTGCGCTTGTACTGCTCGATCGCGCCTTGCACATGGCCGTTCTGCTGTTCGTAGGCGCCGAGGCTCAGAAACTGTGATGCGGGATAGTCGTGAAATTGTTCTGCTGCGCGAAACTCCGGAATGGCCTCATCCGCGCGGCTCTGCTCGGCCAGCACCATCGCGAGGTTGACGTGAGCCATATAGTTGCGCTGCGTGACACTCAGCGTGTATCTCCACAGAGTCTCGCCGTCGTGCCAGTGACCGAGTTGGCGATAGGTGCCAAGCCCCATCGCAAGCAGAACCGCAACCGCGGGAACAGCCAGCCAGGTCTTGGAAATGTTCGCCTGGGCGGCTAGATCCCAAACAATCCAGACGACTGCGATAAAAATCCCCAACTGGGGCAGGTACATGTAGCGATCGGCCATGGCCTGTTCGCCGACCTGAATCAGTCCGATCACGGGAACTAAGGTTCCGAGAAACCAGAACCAGCCCATGGCGAGATAGCGCCGGTCGCGCCAGTGGATGGTTAGAGCCGTTACCACGAAAAGTGCCGCTGCCGAGACCGCGATTTGCCAGGTTGCCAGCGAATTGCCGGGATGGGGGTACAACGGGGCCAACCGCGCCGGCCAAAATGTGGCCGCAAGATAACGGGCATAAGCAACGATGCAGTTTTCAATCCGAACCAGGATTGAGTAGTCCGCCAGGTTGTGGACGGCATGGGCAGAGCGTTGTGCGATGACCGTAATGACCGCGCTGATCGCGGCGAGCATGAAGAGCGGCGTCTTCTCCAGAATCAGCGAGGAGAGAGAACGGCCCCCGCCCCACCCGTTCTTTTTCAGATTCTGGTCTTTGCTCTGGTTTCCTTTGTTCAGGTCTGCGTCGCTTGGAGTCTGCTGATCGGGAAACAGTCTCTTCAAGGGCCAGTAATCCCACAACAACAGCGCGAAAGGCAATGGGATGATTTGCGGCTTGGCCATCAACCCGAGGGCGAAACACGTTAGCGTAAGAACGTACGGTGAGGTCCGTCGAGAGCGCGCGTACTTCGAATAAAAACGGAGAGCCAGCAGGCAGAAGAACATGCTGAGGACGTTCTTGCGCTCCGCCGCCCAAGCCACCGATTCAACATTCAGCGGATGGAGGGCGAACAGGCAGGCAACCATAAGGCTGGGCCACATCAGTCCGGTGGCCGCCTCCAGAATGAGAAATATCAAAACCGCATTGGAGGCGTGGAGCAACAGACTTACGTAATGATGTCCAGTGGGGTTCAGTCCAAAGAGTTGACAATCGAGGGCATGCGAAATCCACGTCAAGGGATGCCAGTTTCCCTGCTCGAAGGTGGAAAACGACCAACTGATGGCGTCCCAGGTAAGTCCACCTTGAATGTGGGCATTTTTCGCAATGTAGGGAGAATCGTCAAAGAAGACGAAGCCGTTGTGGGCAACCGGGTTATAGAAGGCAAGGGAAATCGCGACGAGGATCAGAGAGAGGATGACTCGTTGTTTTTGCCTGGAGGCGGTGCCGCCGGATTGCGGGGCAGCGGCGTCCCTTTGTCTCTTCGCGGTAATCGAAGGCAAGCGGCGACTCCTTGGCGATGAAGGCCGATTATAATTAGTTCGGATGCCGGTACTCGGAGGGAATAGGGCGAGGTTGGGTACTTTTGTCATTCCCGATCTGAAACCAAATCCGGGGCGCGTTGGGAGTGGAGTGGAGGTTCGCACGCTCGGTTCGGTGGGCACGTAAAAGTGGCGAAGGCTTCCGCAAGAGCGAGCGCCCTGCGCGATCCAATTGGGGAAGCCTTGCCCGAAAGATGGACGGGCCAGACCGGTAGACAGGAAATGTCATAGGAAAGTCGAATTTTGGCAAAAGCTCTTTTTCCGGGCGTAAACGGAATCAAAGTAATGCGGCCGAATTCCTCAGCGTAGGCGACCTTTCCCGCGGCTCCAAAGCCATTGCGTGGGGAAATGTGGTTATGCCAAACTGGCGCGCAGGGAGGACACCTGCTCAAAATCTCCGGCAACCGGAAGCGGCAGCTTCGATTCCGACCGGAGCCGGTTAAGCAGGCCGTCTCATAACGTCCGCTGGTGGTTCTTCCGATTGCTTATGGCCTCGCCGATTTGCGCTGTGCTACCAGTTCCATCGGCCTTTGGCGGTCGGCGAGTTGTATCCATGAACGCCTTGATCTGGCGCTGTCGCGTGAACTGCCCCGGCAATCCCGCACTCGGCCTACGGTGCGGATCGCCATTCTCTTTCCCTTGCCGGCATTTCGTCCCGGGGAAGCGCAAGAGAGGGCTCATCAGTCGTTCCTTATTATCGCCCGGGCGTTTGTCCCAAGCTGACAGGAATTGTCAGTCGGGCCGACACATTGTGCTACTTCCAGGGATATCGGGACAGGCCCCAGAGACTGAAGTTTACGTTTCCGTTGAAAATAGGGATCTTTCCGAAGGGCCACCCGTAACCAAGGTAATCAGTGGCTTTGGCGAGGCAAGTGCAAATATCGTGACAACTGAGTCATTCGTGACCAGCAGATTCTAAAAACAAAAAAGAGTATCGAGAGGAAAACAATAGAGATGCGTAAACAAAAGGGTTTTTCACTAATCGAGCTGCTGATCGTGGTGGCAATCATCCTGATCATTGCAGCTATCGCAATTCCGAACTTGCTGCGCGCCCGCATGGCGGCCAATGAGTCGTCTGCTGTCGGCTCCATTCGCAGCATCAACACTGCGGAAGTGATGTACAACACCACTTACCCGGCGACTGGCTTTGCTGCTACGTTACCCATTCTGGGTTCAGCGGCGGGCGCAACTTGCACTCCGTCCTCGACAAATGCCTGCCTGATTGACAGCGTGTTGAGCCTTGGTATCAAGAGCGGCTACACGTTCACCTCGGGCGCCACCGGCGGTCCTCCGGCCGTATCGTACTTTGCAAACGGCAAGCCAGTCACGCTGAACCAAACCGGCATCCGCGCCTTCTGCTCTTTCGAAGATGCGGTGGTTCGCGCAGATCCAGCGGGCGCGGGCGCCACGACCGCAGCTACCTGCGCGGCGTTTACCCCGCTCAACTAAGAAGTGGGTTGAAGTTGGCAAAGTACCTGGGGGAGGGTACGAGCCTGGGAGCAGCGAACGCGAGTTCGCTGCTCTTTTGTTTTTCCTGCAATTTCTGCGCGGTGCGCCTTCGTCGCCTTCAGCGGTGACATTTTCTGTCGGACTTGTACGGCATCATGCAAATCGGGCCCTCCGATTCGCCATCCCGCCTCGGCTAACCCACTGATTCACAGAGTGTTAAGTTAATTACTAATGTTTCCGGAGCGCGCAACGGACATGGTACTGAAACTGCTACTCAATTACCGACCGATGAATACGAACAAACCATCGCGAGGAGCAAGGCTTATGCGTTCGGCAAAGGGATTCTCGCTTATCGAGTTGCTGATCGTGGTGGCGATTATTCTTATCATCGCCGCGATCGCGATTCCCAACCTGCTGCAAGCCAAGATAGCGGCCAACGAATCGTCCGCAGCCGCTGGGCTGCATGTCCTTCAGACCGCAGAAGTCGCCTACAACACCGCCTATCCGGCCGTTGGTTTTGCCGATGGCATAGCACAGTTGGGCGGGGTGGCTCCGTGCACTCCAGCCTCAACCGCGGCATGCCTTGTCGATAATGTGCTGGCCACGGCAATCCCTGGCAGTGGGGGCAAGAGCGGCTACCTCTATCAGGCAACCGGCAACAAGGGCGGGGGATCCACCTTCAACACTGGTTATGTCGTGGGGGCAGCGCCCATCGCCTTCCCTTCCAGTGGAAACCGTGATTTCTGCTCCACCAGCGATGTGACTCTGCATGCGAAAATGGGCACCGCAGGCGACCTGCCGGTCACCACGGAAGTCGCCTGTGTCGCATTCCCTGTGGCTCCATAACGACTGGGTCACCGCACCGAATTGAGAATTCCTTAGCCTGGCTGTTTTCTCTGGTCCAAAGCGTCCGCTACTGATTTCGCTTTTGACTAATAGTGACTCTCGTAACCGGCAGGGTGATCTTCTATGGCTGTATCTTGCTTATAATATTTTCCGGAAACACTCTTCGGTAGTCCCTGAGCACAATGGCCGCGATTGAAATTCTTGGTTTGGAAAAAACCTACATGGTGGGCTTCTGGCGCAAGCGCCCGAAGCGGGCCTTGCAGCCGCTTCATCTTACCGTCGAGGAGGGAGAGATCTTTGGCTTCCTCGGCCCCAATGGCGCCGGCAAAACTACGACTTTGAAAATGCTGATGGGCCTGGTGTTCCCGACTGCCGGGACGGCTCGCATCCTGGGCCACGAATGGACCGATCCCGAAATAAAAGCGCAGATCGGCTTCCTGCCTGAGCAGCCTTATTTCTACGACTACCTGACCGCCCACGAACTGCTGGACTACTATGGACAGCTCTCGGGAGTTCCCGCCAAAGATCGCAACCGCCGCGTGGAAGAAGTATTGCGGCGCGTGGGCCTCACCGACATCAGAGGGCTGCAGTTGCGCAAGTTCTCCAAAGGCATGCTGCAGCGCGCCGGAATCGCGCAGGCCATCCTCCACAACCCCAAGCTAGTTTTCTTCGACGAGCCGATGTCGGGCCTCGATCCCCTGGGTCGCCGTGAAGTTCGAGACCTGATGGAGCAGCTGAAGCAGGAAGGTAAAACAGTATTCTTCTCGACTCACATTCTGTCGGATGCTGAAGCCCTGTGCGATCGCGTCGCCATCATTCACAAGGGGGAATTGCGCGGCGTTGGTGCGGTGGAAGATTTGACCTCTACGGTTCAGGGCAAGGTGGAAGTCATCTGGCAAGGCACGCAAATTCCGGCCTCGATGAAGCTCCTGGGCGCGGAATGCCACGTCACGGGAGACACGGTCCGCGCCGTACTTCCCGAGAACCAGCAGGACGCAGCCATCGACGCGCTGCGCCGCGAGCGCATCCGCCTGATCGCGATCACTCCGCTGCGCACTTCGCTTGAAGCTTATTTTGTCGAGAAGTTACAGCAATCCCCAACCACCGCGGGGAAGACGTGGGGTACCGCAGTATGATCCCGCGCATGGTTCATATCGCGTCTAACACTTTTCGCGAAGCCGTGCGCGACCGCGTCCTCTACAACCTGATCGCCTTCGCTCTGCTGCTTTCGGGCGCAGCCATTTTTGTCGGCCAGATTTCCATCGAGATCGAGCGGTTGGTAGTCATCAACCTTGGCCTCACGGCAGTGTCGCTCTTCGGCGTAGTGATCGCCATCTTCATCGGAATCGGGCTGGTCTCGAAAGAAATCGAGAAGCGCACGCTCTATACCGTCCTCTCGCGTCCTGTGCGCCGCTGGGAGTTTATCGTCGGCAAGTTCCTGGGCTTGGCCGGAACCCTGGCGGTGAACACGTTCTTCATGGCCATTGGAGTGTTCGGCGCGCTGCTCTACGTTTCGCATAAGTTCTCCAAGCCCGACGCGCTGATCCTGGTGGCGCTGTATTTTATCGTCCTCGAGTTTCTGATTATTTGTTCGCTGGCTCTGCTGTTTTCGTCTTTCTCCTCGCCGCTGCTCTCGGCGGTATTCGCGTTCTTGCTGTTCGTGATCGGAAGCTTCTCCGACGACCTGCGCGGATTCGCCACCCTGACTCACGGCATCACCCGCTGGTTTGCCACGGCCGCGGCCTATCTGGTGCCTAATTTCTCGGCGCTTAACGTGATCAGCGCGGTCGCGCATCAGCAGCCGATGGGCTCGCATCTGATCCTGCAGAACACGCTTTATGCCTTGTTCTATACGGCGATGGCCCTGAGCGGTGCAGTCTTGATCTTCGAGCGCAGGAACCTGAAATGACGGCGCCGCAGCGCACCACCGCCATCGCTGCCGCTTGCCTGGCCGTGTCGATGAGCGCTTGCGTTCTTCTGTTGCGGAACATTGACCGAATCCGTCCCAAAGCCACCATCGAGGACGCCCTCTACATCAGCTCGCCGAAGATGGTGAAGCGCGCCAGCCTGGGCTTCGACGGCTTGATGGCGTGCATTTACTGGACGCGCACGGTCCAGTATTTCGGCCACCGCCACTTCGACCGCGCGCGCACCTTCAACGAACTGGCTCCGCTGCTTGAGATCACCACCACTCTGGATCCGCACCTGCTTCCTGCCTACGGGTTCGGCGCCAGCTTCCTGGCCCCCCAACCGCCGGGGGGCGCCGGCGAACCGGAGCGCGCCATCCGGCTCATGGAGTATGGCATCGAGCACAATCCCGACAACTGGCACCTCTATTACGATCTCGGTTTCGTCTACTACACCGAGCTCAAAGATTACCGCAACGCGGCTGCGGTCTTTGAGCGCGGCTCGAAGGTTCCCAACGCGCATCCCTTCATGAAGATCATGGCCGCCCAGATGGCCATGCACGCCGGCGATTTCGCCACCGCCCGCATGTTATGGACCGCCACCTACGAATCGAGTAGCGAATCCATTATCCGGCAGAACGCCCTCGAACACCTGCGCGCACTCAAGGTGGACGAAGACGTCACCAACCTGGAATCCGCGGTCGCACGTTTCGCTGAGCGCACGGGAAGTCCACCCGTCAGCATGCCGGAACTCGTGATGGCTGAACATTTACCAGGCTTCACCGTCGATCCTGACGGTAATCCATACCAGCTGACACTGGATGGCCAGGTCCAAGTGCAAAACCCGGACGATTTCCCTTTCATCACCAAGGGCTTGCCTCCCGCATACAAACCTCCCCCGCCCACGTTCCACACCCAGAACTAGCAGCACAACTGCGCGCTTCTCGTATCATGATTGGGCGTTTGTGATTTTTATCGCATGGATTCGCTTCCACAAATTAGCGTGCTGCAAACCGCGTGGCAATGGTGGAGGTATGCTGCCGCCTTCGAGGGATACTTCCCCGCGACCAGCCGACTCTTCGGAGTGCTGTGGGAGTTCGCGCGCGATTCCACTCCGGAGCGTTTGCGGCAACGCTACGGCGATGCCGACTACGACTGGGATTACCGCGTCAACACTACCAGCGGCGCCGTGGGATGGCGCGACCGGCTGCTGGGCATGTTCCATTCTTCGTACCAGCCCACAGAGCCGGCAGCATTTCACGAGATGCTCAACACTCTGGAGCAAAGCCCGGCGGGCGACCAGAACGGTCTCGACCTCCGCGATTATACCTTCGTCGACCTGGGCTCTGGTAAAGGACGTACGCTGCTGATGGCCTCCGACTATCCTTTTCGGCGCATCGTTGGTATAGAACTGTTGTCGTCTTTGCACCAGATCGCGCAGCAGAACATCGATCAATATAAGAGCGAATCGCAGAAATGTTTCCTGCTCGAATCGATCTGCGCGGACGCCACTGCTATCAGTTTTCCCGATGGCCCGCTCGTGCTTTATCTCTTCAACCCGCTACCAGAGTCGGGATTGCGCCGAGTGCGTTTGAATCTGGAACGGACCGTGCGCGCTCATCCCAGACCAGTGTACGTTCTCTATCATAATCCGCTGCTGGAGCATGTTTTCGCCGAGAGCACGGTGTTCCGGAAGATCGTAGGGGCGCTTCAGTACTCCGTGTTTTGTAGTGGTTAATAGCTGGCGCTGAATCTTGAATATAACAAAGGAGTTAGCCGGCATCGACCTCCCTCCTCGCGATAAAATGACAAGTTCCTTTCTCACCGCTTACAATCGACTTGTGGAATCCCCCGTAGGAGCTTGCTTCGTGCTTCCCTCCCGAGTTCACGCGAGGGTCTGACAAGTTGCTAGGTACCTGGCAAAAATCCATCAAAATGCGCGTCCGTTTGCACAGCTATATTGCCGCTCTTTGTGTGACCGCGATTCTCCTACCCTCGGCCGGCCTGGCGGCTGACGTCAAAACGGTGGCGGCGGCGATCGATACTCATTACAACCATCTGCACTCGCTGCAAGCTGAGTTTGTTGAGACGTATCGGGGCTCTGGAATGGAACGGACCGAGTCGGGCACGCTCTCGCTAAAAAAACCCGGCAAGATGCGGTGGGAGTACCGTTCTCCCAGAGCGAAGTTGTTTGTCAGCGATGGGAAAGATGCGTGGTTTTACGTTCCCGACGATCGGCAAGCGCGAAAGACTTCGGCAAAGAAGTTGGAAGACATTCGCTCACCATTGGCATTCTTGCTCGGTAAGACAAAGCTCGAGAAGGAGTTGCAAGGATTATCTCTAGCCAGCGACAAAGAGCCGCTGCACCCGGGAAACATCGTCCTGCGCGGGGTGCCGCGGGGACTGTCGGATCGAATAAGCGAGATATTGGTCGAGGTTACGCCAGAGCACCAGATTGCGCGGATTGTCATTCAGGAAGCAGATGGTCCGTCCACGGAATACCGCTTCGGGGAAATGAAGGAAGATGCGCCGATGAAGGATGCGGAATTCCAGTTCAAGGTTCCGGCGGGAACCGAGACGGTAGAAGGGGGCCTCGGCCCTTAGGTTCGGCTGCGCCGTCCCGCCGTGTTACTAGCGTACTGGAAAGGACGGTTTTGTACCTGCCCGGTGTCTTAGAATGGTATGAGGGAATGTTAGACTAAGCGGGGCAGCGGTAAAAAAAGTCGGAAAATGGCTGAATTTGTAATAAAAATCGCGGACGATCGCGGGCGCGTCCAGCAGCACATCGAGCAAGGCTATTCGGAAGCCGAGGTGAGAGACCGCTTTTCGCAGCAAGGCTATCTCGTTTACTGGGTCAAGCCTCAGGGAATGCTGACGTCTGGGGTCTCGCTGCGTCGCCGCCGGAAACTGAAGCAAAACACGTTTCTGGTGTTCAACCAGCAGTTCTTAACTCTGATCCGCGCCGGCCTGCCGATCTTGAATTCACTCGAACTTTTGGTCAAGCGCCAGAAAAACCCGCAATTACGTCAACTTCTGGAAAACGTCAGGGACCGGGTCAAAGGCGGGGAGATGCTCTCTGACGCGTTCGCGGCCCAAGGAGTCGTCCCCAAGATCTACACCACGACGTTGATGGCGGGCGAGAAGAGCGGCAACATGGACGAGGTCTTGACGCGCTACATCGGCTTCCAGCGGCTGGCGATGACTTTTCGCAAGAAGCTTTTTGTATCGCTGATTTATCCCACGTTGCTGGTCACCGTGGTCTTGATTATGGTGGCGTTCTTGTTCACCTACGTGGTGCCAAAGTTTGCAGATCTGTTCAACAGTCTGGATGCGAAGCTTCCCGCGATCACGGTGTTCATGCTTGCGGTCGGCCAAAATGCGCAGAAGTATGCTCCGTATTTGTTCGTCGTGCTGGTTCTCTCAGGATTTGTGCTGTGGCGCTGGAAGGATTCGGATAGCGGCGCGGACCGCATTGACCGCGTGATCTTGAGCACCCCACTGTTGGGCGACATCCGGTTGAAGCACCAGATAGCGAGTTTTTCACGGATGCTCTCGACCCTGTTGCAGGGCGGCCTGCCACTAGTGCCGGCAATGGAAACAGCAGGCTCCTCAATGAGCAGCCGGCGCATCTTAAAGGGTGTGATGCGAGCGGGGGTTCGGGTACGCGAGGGACAAGGACTCGCCCCCAGCCTGGAAGAGCAGAAAATTTTCCCGGAACTGGCGGTGGAAATGATCGAGGTGGGCGAATCCACCGGAGCTCTGCCGGCCATGCTGAATTCGGTAGCAGAGTTTTACGAGGAAGATGTGCAGACGGCCCTGGGAGCGTCGATGGCGCTGATTGAACCGCTGATTCTAATTGTGATGGCGATCTTCGTGGGCGGAGTGCTCATCTCGCTGTATTTGCCGATCTTCACTTTGGGAGTGCATTAAGCGGGCGCAGGCGCAGGTAAGAGAATGGCAACAGCTGACAAAAAATCGTTGTTCGTCAACGGTGGGAACGGAGGGCCAATCAGCCCCACCGGCAATCCCCTCACCGACCTCGAGCGGGCGCAGGATGTGGCCCGGCGTTACCGCTGCGACTTCGTCGACCTGAGCGGCTTCGAACTACATCACGAGCTGTTCAAGAAAATTCCGGTAGAGCTGATGTTCCGGTACAACTTCGTGCCGTTGGAAGAGACTGCCGATGGCAAGCTCGCCATCGCCATCGCCGATCCCAGCCAATTGATGATGATCGACGAAATCAGCCTGCTGTTGAAGCAACGCATCATCACCAAAGTTTCGACGCTGAAGCAGATTTCGGACATTCTCAAAAAAACCGAGCAGTCGCAGCGAGTGCTGGAAGAGGCCAGCGAAGGCTTCCAGATTATTCGCGAAGACGAGAATACCGGCGCCGAAGAGACGCTGTCGATCGACAAGCTGACAGCGACGGGCGATACCAGCCCGATCATCCGGCTCGTCGATACCACCATCTTCACTGCGCTGCAACGGCGCGCTTCGGATATTCACATCGAGACCCGCGATGATTCGGTGGTCATCAAGTTTCGTATCGACGGCGTGCTCACGCAAGCCATGCCACCCATTGGCAAAGAGCACCATTCCACGGTAATTTCGCGCATCAAGGTCATGAGCGAACTCGACATTTCCGAGCGCCGCGTGCCCCAGGACGGACGCTTCCGGGTGAAATACAACGGGCGCGCCATCGACTTCCGCGTTTCGATCATGCCGTCGATTCACGGCGAAGACGCGGTTCTCCGTGTGCTCGACAAAGAGTCGATGAGCGAGAAGTTCCGCTCTTTGACGCTCGACGTGGTTGGTTTCGACGAAGACGATCTGCGCAAATTCCGGCGCTACATCAAAGAGCCCTACGGCATGGTGTTGGTCACAGGGCCGACCGGTAGCGGTAAAACGACTACTCTTTACGCCGCGGTCAATGAGATTAAGACTGACGAAGATAAGATCATCACGATTGAAGACCCGGTCGAATACCAGCTTCGCGGCATCACGCAGATTCCGGTGAATGAGAAAAAAGGACTGACGTTCGCTCGCGGACTGCGATCGATTCTGCGTCACGATCCCGACAAAATCATGGTCGGCGAAATCCGCGACACGGAGACCGCGCAAATTGCGATTCAGTCGGCCCTCACCGGACACCTGGTATTCACCACCGTCCACGCCAACAACGTTGTCGACGTGATCGGACGTTTCCTGAACATGGGCGTCGAACCCTACAATTTTGTCTCGGCTTTGAACTGCATTCTAGCGCAACGTTTGGTGCGCTTGATTTGCGAGTCGTGCCGCACCGAGGTGCACTATGCGCCTGATGTTTTGGAAGCCAGCGGGCTCGATCCGGCACAGTGGGGCAAAGTTCCGCTCTATGAAGGTCCGGGATGCATTGAGTGCGCTGGCACGGGATTTCGCGGACGAACCGCCATTCACGAACTGCTGGATTTAAGTGATCGCGTCCGCGAAATGATTCTCGCCAAGAAGCCGACGTCCGAGATCCGCCGCGCTGCCCGGGACGAGGGCATGCGCTTCCTGCGCGAGTCGGCGCTGGACAAAGTGCGACTAGGGATGACTACATTGAAAGAGATCAACAAGGTCACCTTCATCGAGGCCATGCGGTAAATCGTAGCGACGCCTGTCGATCCGGCCCAAATTGCGAGGGCAAGTGCCTTCGGGACAGCATCAAGATGCCGGCGCTAGATTTCTCAAGTGCTCTTTCAGCTATTGCATTTGTTGATGTTTCGAGTTCTGATTTATAGAAGTTTGTGTTCAAAGCCGTACCCGGGAAAATGAGTTCAACTTCAAACATACCAAAGCCTAAACTGGCTTGCGAGATTGCCGCCGACCGCGTGCTGGCGGGCCGCTTTGCCGACAACGGCAGCGGCCTGGAAGCGTCAGCGGCTCGCGAATTGGCGCCGGGCAGCGTAGTTCCCGACCTGGTGGAAGACAATCTTCGGCAACGAGACGCAGTGCGCGCGGGGATTGAAGCGGCGTTGGGCGGCGTGGCCGGACGCTCCAAAGATGTGATTGCGATCGTGCCCGATGCCGCGGTTCGCGTGCTGCTGGTGGAATTCGATACTTTGCCTTCTGATCACGACGAGGCACTCGCCGTGGTGCGGTTCCGGGTGAAGAAGTCGCTGCCCTTTGACATGGACAAGGCGAAAGTCTCGTACCACGCACAAAAGTTCGGCGGTGAAGTGCGGGTGGTGGCGGCGGTAGCAATGGCCAGCGTAATCGAAGACTACGAAGCCGCGTTTCGGGCTGCCGGATACAATCCTGGCGTCGTGCTGCCCTCCACGCTCGCGGCGCTCGGCGTAGCTGATGCCAAGCGGCCGACGCTGGTCATTAAGGTGGATGCACACACAACCAGTATTGCGATTCTGAACGAAGATCAGCTGCAACTGTTCCGCACGCTCGAGAATACGCGTGGAGTTACGATTACGGGCGAGCAATTAGCAGAAGAAGTTTATCCTTCTGTGGTTTTTTTCCAGGATACATACCGCCTCAACATCGAACGAATTTATATTGCAGGCCTGCCCGAGTCGGGTGGTGCGGCTCCGGCCTTGCGTGCGCAGACCGGTGCGGAAGTGCAGGACCTTGTGGCTTCCTCGCAACTGGGGGCGTCCGCAGGAGGCTCAGTACCACGCTGGAGGATGGCAGGAGTAGTAGGAGCGCTCCTTTCCTAGCTTCAAATTAACCAAAGATTATGCGTCTCGACATCAATCTCGCAAGCCAGCCCTACGAAGATGCGCGACAGTTCTGGATGCGTTGGGGCACAGCTGTGGGCGCGCTGGCGCTGCTTACTCTTTTACTGCTTGCGCTGGACATTGCGGGATGGATCAATGCCCGGCGTGACCGGGCGGCGATCGCGGAAAAGAACGCGATGATTGCCAATCGCGACGAGCTGCGCACAAATGCCGAGAAGATCCTGAGCTTGCCGCAAAACCGGAGCACGCGAGATCAGTCGCAGTATCTGAACGAACTGATCGAGCGCAAGGCGTTTTCCTGGACGCGGGTGCTGGAAAGCCTGGAGAAGGTGATGCCGGCGCGGGTGCACTTGGAAGCGATTACTCCCCAACTCGATGAAGACAATCAGCTCGGCCTGAAAATGACGGTGGCCGGCGATTCGCGGGATCGGGCTCTTGAACTGGCGCGCCGCATGGAGGAATCTCAGCGCTTCTCGCAGACACAAGTCAAGGCCGGGCATTTTGCACAGTCCACCACCGGCGACAACGAGGAGTTCGAAATAGTCGCGATCTACATTCCGGAGCCGCCGACACCTGCCACCGAGACGCCAAAGATTCAGATGAAATCGAAGGCCCCCACGATGCCGAATACGACCCGGCCACCAGGGAGCAAGCGATAATGCCGGACCTTCGACAAACCCGGAGGAACCTGAAGGTCGCACTCGCGGTCATGGTGGCCGTCGATCTGGTGGCAGCGATTGTGTACTTTTCGCCACTTGTCGGCTCGACGGAATCGCGCCGGCAGGAAATGAATGAGCTTCAGTTCGAGCTCACGACGAAAACGCGGCAAGTGGCGCCGCTCAAGGATCTTCCCCAAAAAGTTGTGCTGGCAAGCCAACAGATCAACAACTTCTATAAAAAGCGTTTCCCTACTCAGCAGTCGCAGATCCTGACCGACATCGGCAAACTCGCCGTCGCAAATGGTGTGTCGATTGAACAGGAAAAATACAGCATCAAGGACGCGGAAGTGGGTGGGCTGGAACCGGAGCTGATGGAAGTGGGCCTCTCGGGTAACTATACTTCCCTGGCACGATTCATCAATGCCGTGGAACGCGACGAGATGTTTTTCATCATCGATAGCGTCACTCTAGGCGGTCAGGCGAACCGGCCAGTACGGCTGGACATGAAGCTGGAAACATATCTGAAAGCGGGATCGTAGTGCAACTGGGACTTGAGAACAAGAAGAAGGCGACTTGGGCGGCCGTGCTTGTTGTGCTGGCGCTTGTCGGCTCGGCATGGGAGTTCATTCCCATGTTTACGGGATCTTCGACGCCAGCTTCAAGTGCCCAGGCGGCGGCTCCTCTAACCACACATCCGACGACCCGACCCGGGAAAAAGTCTGGGAAGAAACCGCGCGTCGAGAATCTTGATCCGACCCTGAAGCTGGACTTGCTGGCGTCCAGCGAAAAGACCCAGTACGAAGGAAACGGAAGAAACATATTTGTATCGCAGGCAGAAACCGTGGTCATCCCTCATCCCATGACTCCTGGAACCGACGGGCCGCAAGCGGGAAGCACCTACGTTACTCCGACGCCGCCGCAGGCACCTCCCATTCCGCTGAAGTTTTATGGCTTTGCCAGCCGCCCTGGCGAGCCGAAGAAAATTTTTCTCAAGCTGAATGAGGACGTATTTGTGGCAGGGGAAGGAGAGATCGTGGACCGGCGCTACAAAGTGGTCCACATTTCGCCCACGTCAGTTCAGATTCAGGACGTGGTGAACAGCGGCCCGCCGCAGACCATCCCGCTGACGCAGGGATAAGCGAGGTTTCAAGGTTTCGAGTTTTCAAGGTTTCAAGTTTCGAAGTTTCAAGGTTTCAAAACGTCAAGTTGCTCTCGCGGATCGGCCGAGGCGAAACCTTGAAACCTCTGAAACTTTGAAACCTATTCTCTTCCCAATGACTTCGAATTCACAGACGCGGCGTGGCACGGGACGGCGTGAAGACGGCTACGTCATGATGGCGCTGCTCTTAGCGGTTGCCCTGCTGATCATGTTTGCGGCGGTGATCGTGCCTTCGATTACATTCGACATCAAGCGTGATCGCGAAGAAGAACTGATTCATCGGGGCACGCAGTATTCGCGTGCCATCCGCGCCTATTACAAGAAGTTCGGCCGCTATCCGACGAAGATTGAAGATCTCGAAAGCGCCAATAACCTTCGATTCCTGCGCAAACGCTACAAGGATCCCGTCACCGGGCAGGATTTCAAGCTGCTGCACTTCGGCGAGGTGAAGCTGACCCTCAGCGGTGGGATCGGAGGCGGCAGCATCCCCGGCGCAACGCCGGTCAGCGGAATGAACGGGGGGCCGACTGGCGGGCCCACCGGCTCCGGAGGGTTTTCACAGCCATCGACATTTGGTGGCAGCGGAGGATTCGGGGGAAACTCCAGTTCTTCCTTTGGACAGAATCAGCAGAACGGGGCCAATACGGCGACAGGTGCGGACGCCTCGCAGCCCGGCGCGCAGGCTTCTCCAAACGGATCTGGAACAAATTCGACAGGAACTGCCTCGGACGACAGCAACAGCAGTTCCGGGGATAAACTCTCCGGCGTGGTTTTCGGCGGTGGCCCCATCGTGGGAGTTGCCAGCAGCAGTAAGAAAGACACGATTCGCGAGTTCAATCATAAGAAGAAATACAACGACTGGCAGTTTATTTACGACCCGGCCATGGACCGCGGCGGTCTGATTACAACTCCGAACCAACCGCAAATGATGGGATTCGGCCAATCCAATGGGACACTGAGTCCACAGAACGGACAAAGCGGTAGTGGGCAGAACGGGACCGGTTTTGGCAACAGCTTCGGTACATCCCCGACGGGGATGCAGAACAATCCGAATCAACCTACGAGTGGCGGGTTCGGCACGACGAACCCGCCGAGCAATCCGCCGCAGCAGCAATAGGCGGGGCGTGCGACCATTTCATCTGCCTTAAACGCACAACGACCTCATCATCCTGATGAGGTCGTTTGTCTTTCGCTTAGAATTTCGTGTGGCGCCTCTCGGCAGAAAGGCGCGCAACGGCGCTCGGCCCATAAAGACCAGTTACACGCTGAACGAAGATCCGCATCCGCAGGTGCTTTTCACGTTCGGATTCTCAAACTTGAAGCCTGCGCCCTCGAGCGTCTCGACGTAGTCGACGATGCACCCATTCAGATACATGACCGAAGTCGCGTCGACGAACACCTTGAGTCCGTCCATTTCGAAGGTCTTGTCCATCATTCCGGAGCCGTTTTCAAATTGCATCGAATAGGAGAAACCCGAGCATCCGCCACCTACAACTCCGATGCGCAAGCCGGCGGGGACGGGGGTCTGCTGGCCCATGATCTCTTTCACCTTGGTGACAGCATTCGGGGTAAGAGTAACAGGCGCGGTCTTCTTGGTTACTTCGGGGACGGTTGTGGTGGCCATTCGTATCTCCTTGGCTTTAAAGCTGTTCGATTATACCAGATGAAATTTCCCCAGGACTGCTTATCTGTGGAAACCACCCGCTGCATTGGATGCGCCCTGACCTCGGGAAGTCGCATTCTTCCTGTTTTCGTAACAGGTTCCGAACAAAGGGATTAATTGAGTACCAGAACTTGCCAACGGGGCTATAATCATGCCGTTAGGGCCTTCCCCGGGACTGAATGCGGGGTTCTGCGCACCTCGGTCACGAAGTGGAAAGCCGCTGCACTTAGGTTTGACCCTGCCGAGGTGGCTTATGACGCTGACTCTAGTGACGGTTGTATTCGGAATTTTCGCCGTAGGTCTGATCGTCCTCCTGATTTACAAGAGCACTCTCACGATGCACGAAGATGAGCAACTCTTTCTGGATGATGCCAATTCGCACATGCAGGAAGAGCAGACGGAATTGTTGACGAAGGTCAACCGCCTTACGATTCCGGTCAGAGTGTTCACCATTGGTTCCGGTGTATTTCTGCTGGTGCTTGTGGCCATGCTGATCTACCAAAAGCTGAACGAAGTTCAGTAGCGGCGAGAGTTGCGCGCTTTTGGCCAACCTGTTGGCGCCGCGAAATGCGAAACGGTTCAAGGCTCCATCGCGCCGAGCTTTCCTTGTCCGCAGGGCAAGCGAACGGTGAGGTACTGTTTCATCCTCCTGTGTCCCGGACTCTCTGGTTCGTAAGCTCGATCGGACGAATGCTCCCGTCCTTGTCTTTAATCTTTGTCGAATCTTTGTCGTTAATCTTTCTTGTCGGATAGAAACTCGAAAAGACTAGCGCAAGCGGCAGGAATCTTTGCGATCTAATCCGGAACCCAGCGTTCACGACACATTGTGAACGACGCTCATAGGATCCGAATAAGGCTTGGAAACAATGCTCGTTGTCGGATAAATTGATCTCGGCAAAAGCGCGGGGCAACTTTTGCTGTGCAAGCAGATTCCTACGGCGGGAGTACTTCACCCATGCACACAGCGACTGCGGAAGTGATTCCCGACCCCGCGTCTCCGCAAGATCAACCGAAGACCCAACCGGAACCACCCAAACACCAAAACGCGCGCCTGAAGCGACTGGGTTTCTGGATCGCAATTACCGCCTCTGTTCTGACTGTCAGCCTAATTCTGCTTCTAAAGACGCGGAGCAACTCTCCCACGAGTGGAAAAGCAGCGCAATCAACCGTCCGCGTTCCTGCCCAAGTTCTACGGCTTAAGGGAACAACCGAAGCGGTGCAATCGCGATCCGTACTGGCGCCTCTGCTCGCAGGCCAGCAGGTTCCCACACTTACCATCGTCCGGATGATTCCTGCTGGGACCCGCGTCAAACGGGGAGATCTGTTGGTGGAATTTGACCGGCAGGCCCAGGTGCGGGACTTTATCGACAAGCAAGCCGAATACGGAAAGCTGGTAGACCAGGTCGCCGAAGAGCAGGCTAAGGAGAGTGCGGCACGGGCAAAGGATGAGACCGAACTCAAACAGGCCGAGGACAATCTTCGCAAGACGGAATTGGAAATACAGAAGGCGGAAATCGTATCGCGCATCGATGCGGAAAAAAACCAGGAAAACCTCGACGAAGCCAAAGCCACCTATGGGCAACTTCGTGAAACCTTTGACCTGAAACGCAAAGCCGCACAGGCGGCGATTCGCATCCTGGAGATTCAACGCGATCGCACGCAGCAGACCATGTTGCACGCTCAAGCCAATGCCGACCTCATGCAAATCCGTTCTCCCCTCGACGGAGTGGTCGTGCTGAACACTATCTGGAAGCAGGGGACCATGGGAGAGGTGCAGGAAGGAGACCAAGTGCGTCCGGGCGTGCCTTTCATGCAGGTCGTAAATCCGGCGACCATGCAGGTGCGCGTGATGGCGAACCAGCAAGACTTCCCAAGCTTGCAGGTCGGGCAAACGGCAAAAGTGCGGCTCGATGCCTATCCGGATCTGGTATTCGCGGCCAAACTCGACCAACTGGCACCCATCGGCGAAGGCGGAGACTTTTCCGATAAACTTCGCTCCTTCGTGGTCATTGTGTCAATCGCAGGGAATGATCCGAAGCTGATGCCCGACCTTTCTGCCGCCGTCGACGTGGAGGTCGCGAAACAGGGCGCCAAATCGACAGCGGCCCAAAGTGCAACGCAGAGTCAGGATGGTGGTTCCTGATGTTACAGACCTTCCATCGACTTTCGTTTCGGCACAAGCTCACGATCCTCGCGATCGTGCTGGTGGCAGGGAGCGGCGTGGTATGGGGAGCAGCGCATCTGGGAAAGCGGACGCCCACTGTTCCCGCCATCGCAGTGAAACGCGGCGAATTTCTTGACTCGACACAATTTCGCGGCGAAGTGAAGGCCATGAAATCGGTCACGATCAGCGCACCCTCGGAAGCGGGCGACTTACGAATCGTCAAAGTTTCTCCGGAGGGAACGACAGTAAAAGCCAGCGATGTGATCGTTGAATTCGACAAGACCAAGACCGAACAGGATCTGGCGCAGTTCCGTTCCGCCCTCAAGTCGGCAGAAGCGGAGATCGGACAGGCCCGCGCCCAGGCTCGCCTCGCCGAAGAGGAAGACAAGACCGCCGTGTTGAAAGCCGGTTACGACGTAGAGGCTGCCAAGCTCGAGGCCAGCAAGCAGGAAATCGTTTCGAAGATTGAGGGCGAAGAAGCAAAGCTGAAGCTGGCCGACGCTGAGCAGAAGCTCCGCGAGGCCGAAGCGAAACAGAAATCCGACCAGATTCTCCACAAGGCGACAATTGAAAGCAAGGAACAAGCCAGCAAGAAAGCTGCATATGACGCGGAGCGAGCGGAACGCGCTTTGACGCAAATGACTTTGCGCGCGCCTTCAGCGGGAACCATCAGCTTGTTGCAGCACTGGGCAGGCTCAAACATGGTCACTTACCGGCCGGGCGATCAAGCTTGGCCAGGAGCTGCGATCGCGGAACTGCCCGATGCGACGACGCTGAGGATTTCGGCGCGCGTCGACGAAACAGAACGAGGACGGCTCGCATCGAAGCAGCCCGTGACAGTGCAATTGAATGCGATCCCCGACCGTCAATTCACCGGACACATCGAGCAGATCGGCGCCATCGCGAGCATGGATTTCTCCAGCGGCTGGCCCATCACTCGCAACTTTATTCTTGAGATCGTTCTCGATCAGACTGATCCGCGATTCAAGCCCGGCCTCACAGGCCAGGTGACAGTGATCGTTGACCGAGTGCCAGACGCACTCATCATTCCCACACAGGCAATGTTTCAGAAATCGGGGCAGAATGTGGTGTATGTCTGGCGAGGATCGCAGTTTGAGGAGCGTCCGATTGAAATCGGAAGAAGAAGTGGCGATAAGATCATGGTCGCCAAGGGCGTCGGACCCGGAGAACAAGTGGCGCTGAGAGACCCTACCTCGAAAGAGTAGACGGAGTTGTGATGAGAAGCCAGCGGGCCATCACGTGGGCGGTAGTTGCCGTTGTTCTCTGCGCTGTGGTTGGCGTGGTCGCAGCCGTGCGCCGCGGCTCGCCCGCAGCAACCGGAGACGACATTCCCACCGGCCTTGCGAAACGCGGCGACCTCGACATGAAGGTCTACGTAAACGGCGAATTGCGCGCCAGCCATTCCGAGATGCTCACGGCGCCTCCGATTGGCGGAGGGGCGCTGCAGATCACGCATTTACTGCATACGGGGACCGCCGTAAAAAAGGGCGATCTCGTGATGGAATTCGATCCCAGCGAGCAGCGCTACAAGCTGGATCAGAATCGTTCCGAGTTGATGCAGGCTGACCAGGAAATCACCAAGGCTCGCGCCGACGCGGCAGTCGTGGCTGCACAGGACAAGGTCGCACTGCTCAAAGCAAGGTTCGACGTAAGGCGGGCCGAATTAGACGTGCTAAAGAACGAACTAGTCAGCTCGATCGATGCCCGCAAGAACGATCTCGCTTTGGAACAGGCCAAGCGGGTACTCGCGGAACTGGAGCAAGACGTGAAATCCCGCAGCGCATCGGGAGAGGCCACCATCTCGCTGGCAGAGGAAAAACGCAATAAGGCAAAGCTGGCGATGGACCAGGCGCAGGACAACATCAACAAGATGCGGGTGACTGCTCCCATGGACGGTTTGGTGGCGCTGGAAAAAAACGAGGGTGCGGCAGGTGGGTTCTTTTTCAGCGGCATGTCGCTGCCCGAATATCACGAAGGAGATCAAGTCGAACCCGGCAGATCGGTGGGCCAGGTTATCGATCCGAAAGGAATGGAATTGGTTGCTAAAGTTGGTGAACTGGAGCGGAACAACATCAAAGAAGGACAGCTTGTCGACCTGCAGCTCGATGCGCTCCCCGGAAGCACATTTCACGGGACGGTGAAAACCGTCGGCGGGAACAACGCCCGCAGATTCTGGGAAGATGATTCCAGCAGCAAATTCGAGATTTCCGTCACGCTCGCGACGACCGACGCGCAGATGAGGCCAGGCCTGACGGCCCATGTCTTCATTAATAGCGATCCGCAAAAAAATGTGATCTACGCGCCACGCCAGGCACTGTTCTTAAAAGAAAATAAGCGCATTGTGTACGTGCGCAATGGCAATAGCTTTGAGCCGCGAGAGGTGAAAATTCAGGCACAGAATGAAAGCCGCGCCGCCATCGCAGGCATCAGTGCCGGCACCGAAATCGCTTTGGTCGACCCCACTGCTCCGAGGAAGGCAGCGAGTTCTAACCCGCCGCCACTTGGTGGCGGAGGAGGTGCTCCGTAATGGCGACTGTCGCATCTGCTTCCAACGGATTGTTGCACGGCTACCGGCAGTGGCTTCCCGATTTGCAATTGGGATTGCAGAATTTGCTGCTGCATCGCCTACGTTCTCTACTGACAATGCTTGGCATGATTTTTGGAGTCGCGGCGGTGGTCTCGATGCTCTCCATCGGCGCGGGTGCCAGGCAGAAAGTCATGGCTCTGATTGAGCAGATGGGTGTCCATAACCTGATTGTGGAGGCCAAGGAAACGACAGAATGGCAAGCCCATCAGAAGATTCGCAAGATTTCGGCCGGGCTCTCGTTCCAGGATTATCGCGTGATCCGTGATGATGTTCCCGAGATCGTCGCCGCGACTCCGCGGAAACGGATGACGCCTTCGAAGACGATTCCTAAATCGCAACAGGACCCGCCAACGGTATACGGAGTCAATCCTGTCTATCTGAAGATCTCTGGATTGCACGTGCTGGAAGGACGATTCTTCACCGAAAACGAAGAAACTCGTGGCGCACCAGTGACTGTCTTAGGCGCGGCAGCCCACTCCAGCTTGTTCGGATCAGCGGATCCCGTCGGCCAGTATGTGAAGGCCAATGAAACCTGGTTCCGCGTGATCGGAGTAGCTTCCCCGCAGCTCAGCTCTCAAACGGAGGTGGCGGGCGTGCCCACGCAAGATCTCAACAACATTATGTACGTCCCACTGAACTCGGCGATTCTGCGACTAGAGGATAACTACAGCGACGTGCGCGATGAGATCGACGGAATTTACCTGAACATTCGCGACAACGCAGATATGGCCTCGGTGGCGCAGGTTGTGCGGGCGATTCTGGATTCATCGCATCATTCCGCTGGAGATTTCAGCGTCATTGTGCCGGCTGAGTTACTCGCTGAACAGAAGCGGACCGAACGCTTGTTCAACGCCGTTATGGTTGCGATCGCCTCGATTTCGCTGCTGGTAGGCGGCATCGGAATCATGAATATCATGCTCGCCAGCATTCTGGAGCGAACGCGCGAGATTGGAGTTCGTCGGGCCGTGGGGGCACGGCAGTCGGACATCATCCGCCAGTTTGTGGTCGAGGCCATGCTGATTTCTTTTGTGGGCGGAAGCTTCGGCATTATGTTCGGTTTCGTGATGTCACGCTTGATCGCGTGGCTTGCAGGATGGTCGACCATTGTAACGCTCAGTTCCATCCTGCTCGCGTTCATCGTCTCGATTACGGTCGGACTCGTTTTCGGAATCTATCCTGCCGTCAAAGCGGCGCGCCTGGATCCAGTGGAAGCAATTCGCTGGGAGTAGGTAGCGCATTAAGTATCTTCAGCTCGACCCAGCACAACTTTGGAGGAATTGAGATATGAACTATTCTCGCCTGGGGCTCTCCGCTTGTCTTTTACTGTTTTTCCTGCTGCCGTCCTGGGCGCAAAAGGGCGAGGGATACGGCGATCTGCTCACGGGGCAGGTTCGCTCCGACAAACTGGGTGAACCGGCGCACTTGAAGGGCTTCGTGGTTGACGGAAAGCTGAGGCTCAGCCTGCGCGACGCGATCGTTCTCACGCTTGAGAACAACAGCGCCGTAAGGATTCAAGAGACGCAGGTGGAGTCTTTGAAATTCGCGCTCCTCGGGGCGCACGCGCCGTTCGATCCGGTGCTGACGGCTTTATACAACGTGAATAGTTCGAGTTCCGCGCCCTTCACTCAACTGCAGGGAACCGGAGCTTCATCCACCTTCATCTCTACAACCCAAAACGCTCAGTTCAACTATACGCAAACGTTCGAGACTGGCACCATCGTGCAGGCCGGTCTGAATTCGAACAATAATTACGCGAACAGCTCGTTTTATCTTTTCAATCCCTACATTACTTCGACTCTCAATTTCCAATTCACGCAGCCGCTTCTGAAGAATGGGTGGGTCTTCGCCAACCGAGCGCCCTTGACGATTGCGCGCCGTAATTTGCAGCAATCCCAGGCCACTTTTGTTGCCGAAGTAAACACGAATGTCTTGCAGGCCGTAACTCAGTACTGGGCCGTGATCGAAGCGCGTGGAAACCTGGGTGTTGCCCGCAGTTCGATGGATGCAGCTGAGGCGACGTACAAGCGCGACAAACGCGCGTTGGAACTGGGCGCGTTACCACCGCTGGACATTTATCGCTCCGAATCGCAGGTTGCGTCTCGTCGCGTGCAGGTGATCCAAAGTGAGTACACGCTCAAACAGGCCGAGGATGCTCTCCGGATGACCATTGGCACCGATCAGGATCCTTACTTTCAGGCTCTCGATCTCGAACTGACGGAGAGACCGGAACCAGAGGGTGACCTGCGCACTATCGACGCATCCTCGGCTCTGCAACTGGCACTGATTAAACGGCCGGAATTCGACGCAGCCCAGGCCGCTCTAGCCAACGATGAAACCCGAATTCGTTTAGCACACAATCATCTCTTGCCCGAACTCGACTTGTCAGGCCAGTACATCAGCAACGGGCTCGGCGGCACGCAGTTCAACGACGCGGGCCATAAGATTACCAGTTCCTCGCTCAATCAACTCTTCGGTTTCACCTACCCTACTTATTACGCTCAGTTGTCGTTGACCCTGCCAATAAAGAATCGAGCCGCGAAGGCAGAGATGGGGACAGCACTGGTGTCGCGGCGCAATGACTTGTACAACCAACGGCAAATCCGCGAGCAGGTCACACTCGACGTCAGTAATGCGGTCCATCAACTGGAGCAGGCCAAGCTCAGCATCGCCGCCGGCAAGGAAGCATTGGACTTGGCCCAGAAGACCATGGCCGCAGAACAGCGCAAATATGACTTGGGTTCAGAAACGATCTTCTTCGTGCTGGAGGCCCAAACTGAACTCGCGAGCGCTCAGCTAGGATTGCTGCAAGCCGAAGTGAACTATCAGCTTGCAGTCGCAGGAGTGGATCACGCTACTGGCGAGCTCCTAGAGCCCTATCACTTGCAGATTGCAGAACTCACGCATTGAAGCGAGCAATTCTCACATCACGGGGTCGGTCTGCGAGCTAATAACATTCTTGCTAGTGATTCGATTCCTGCTGCTCGGTAGAACATTGCGCCGAGCTTATGACCTCCAAATGGGAAGGCCAGTTCTCCGGCTTCGCTTCTGGTGCTCGACCGGACAACATTACCTTGGTGCCCTATCCGTTCCACTCCGATCCCCAGATACTGGAAACGGCGGAGGGTACCATGAAGAAACTAGGACTATTGCTGGTGTTCGTTGCGTCGCTGTCGTGCTTTGGTCAACTGGCGCGGCCCACCATTTATGTAGAACCCCAACAGGGTTTTGAAACTTACTTGGCTGCGGCGATTTCGAAAAAGAACGTTCCCGTTGACGTTGTAACGGACGAGACGAAAGCAAACTACGTGCTCAAAGCCGCGCCTGTCGAAATCAAGACGGAATCCACGGGCGGGAAAATCGCACGCTGTCTGTTCGCGTACTGTGCTGGTATCGAGGACAAGGGGAACGTCTCTGTTCAGTTAATTCAGACGAGTTCGAGCAAGGTTATGTGGGCCTACTCGGTCAACAAGCAAAAAGGCGGCAGTAAGAACTCGCAAGCAATGGCCGAAGCGGTTGCCAAGCATCTAAAGGAATTTGTTGAGCAGGACTCGAAGAAGGGAGCAACACTCACCACGGTGGCCTTACAGACAACGACGGTGCAGGCGGAACGTTCTCCCGCCGACAACGCACAGTCGCAGCCCGTTGTCGAATCCGGCCCTGCGATGCTGCCCGCGACCGTGATCGTAAAATCCACGCCTCCTGGTGCTGACATAAACGTTGACGGGAAATACATGGGCAGCACGCCATCAACTATCCAATTGCCCCCCGGAGAGCACGAAGTCTCAATCGAGATAGAGGAGATGAGGCCTTGGCAGCGGACGATGACAACCACTGCGGGCAGTAGTTCCACCATCGATGCGAAATTGGTGAAGCCATAGAGAAAGGCCGGACAACGCAACGCCTCTTCCACGGAAATGCCGTAGACGGAGGCGGAAATATCAATGAAGCGCGTAACTCTCCTCTCGCCGGCTGGAAATCTTGAAATCCAGCCCGTCGGGCAGCCGCTGGAGTTTTGGGCACGTGCCGATCTCATTGCGGCCAGCTATCTTATGTGGAAGGGACCTGAGAGAAAAAGTATCGAAGTGCCTAACCTATCTCAGCCGCATAGAGCAAATGCTCGGCGGCCAGGCGGATTTGCTTACGGTCGCGGGTGAGGAGGAACGTAACTCTATCCTTTTTGCAGGGTGCAGCCACCTGACTGCTTGCGGGAGTGTGGAAAGGACCGCTGCAGCACCATGCACCTGGACAGCAGACCACGCACCTCATGCGGCGCAAATGAGTTCCGACTGCATGATGCCTACGGTATGCAAAATGAACGCCGATTGCAGTTGAGGCGCGACGTATCCTCAATCGAAACTAGTCAGACACAACCCGGAAAGCGACAACAAATCTCTCGCTCGGACATACGACTAGGCGCGAACGAAATGTTAATCTAAGAGTAGTAAGGGAAGCTATGTTTCGAGCGAGACAGTTCGAAAACTCGCACCATAGACCATGATCACTGTTGATGCCTGCGTTATCTGCGAAAGTCGAATTTACCGGCTCAAGAGTGCATTGGTCGCGCCATTTCTGGCGAAGAGGATCTGGGATCGCAAGCCGTTCTGCGTGGACCTTGTCAAATGCGAAGCTTGCGGATTCATGTTTTACAATCCGCGCATCGAAGGCGTCGAGCTTGGAAAGCTCTACACCGCTTACCGACTAAGTGAATACCAGGCCGCACGCAACAGTTTTGAGCCTTGGTACTCACGCAAGATGAATGCTGACCTAGCTTCTCCTGAGTCCTACACCCAGCGCCGAGCAAAGCTCTTGGAAACGATCAAGCCTCACATATCCCGCAGAACCATCAAGCGTGTTCTCGATCATGGCGGCGATCGCGGAGATTTAGCGGCAGGTCTGGTCGAAGGCGCTACAGCTTACGTCTATGACATTTCCGGCGTTAAGCCCGCAGAGGGAGTGATCGCAGTGCAGGACCCATCAAGTTGTAGGGCTGACCTTATACTAAACAGTAACGTGCTTGAGCATGTCGGATTTCCTCGAGAAATCGTCTCCGATCTTCTGCGATCTGCGCCAAGCGACGGCCTGGTCTATATTGACGTACCTTGTGAGTCTCCCCTTGGCCCATACCGCATCGCTCGCCGAGTGGCCCAAACGGGCATCTCGCTCCTCGCAAGGCCAACTACCGGCGTTCGAATGCTACGTCCCTCCGCGCTCTACCTGATGCATGAACACATTAACTACTTCACCGAGAATTCTCTCAATACTCTGTTCCTCAAGTGTGGTGGAGGCTTGATCGCTTCGGGAAGCTATGGGTACGTCGGCGCAGCCGGGCGGGCCGAAGTAGCTTGGTGCCTCGGTACGAAGGCTTACTGAGCTGCTTGGCGTCTTGTAGCAGTCGCCGGATCTATTCCTCCGAGTACAGATAAGGGTCGTGTGTGCGCGGCCCGATGCGGTAAAAGGCCGAGCGGAGCTATCTCGGCAGCCGGATCATCGCCGCAACTCTGCTGCTTAAGTCGCAGCGCTTAGCCGCAGCTAAGACCGAACTCCTCGTTCTTCAGAAAGCCGCGTAATATGCGCGTTTATCCAGATTCTTGTTCAGAGCCCATTTTGCGAAGGTGGGTCATAGGTTAGCTCCTTATGACCCCACCTTACCCCGTCCACACCACAACTGCCGACACCCAGCGCGCAAAAAGCGTCCGCCGCGAAGCGGCTTCGTTCAAGGGGGCTGTGCCGCACCGGAAAAACGCACTGTTCTATCGGACGCTGAACGGGGCGCAAGTCGGCGACAGTCCGGCTGACCACAGGTCTTTTGCCGCTCCTTGAGTCCTTGAGTCGCGGATGGGGATGAAACCAGCGACGACAGAAAGGACATCTCCGCCTCACGAGCATAAGTCTCTCTTTTCCAGCGGGAATCTTGAAGAAGAAACAAACAGAGCAGGCGGGGGAAGAAAAGAGGGAAAAGCAAAAGGGAAAAGCTATGGAACTGAGCTCTGCAGGAAGGCAAGCAAAAAAGGGGCCAGAAGAACCAGAAGAACCAGAAGAACAAACCAACAATCAAAACGCAGAGGCCAAAGACTCATGGCCGGTTAACTGCCGAAAGCTCAGACTGGGTTTGAACCCTCAGTGGAGAAGGCAGGACTGAAGAATTACTCTTGGCACTGCAACCGCCATTCGGTCGCCAGCCGCTTGGTGATGGCAGGGGTTGACAGGGGTTGACATCCGCACTGTCGCACAACTCTTAGTTCACGCTACAATTCAAGTGAACCACTCAGCGCCGAAACACAATCAGATGGCGATAGACCGGCTGGTGTCTCGGTCAAAGCAACTGATCACTAAATCGGTGACTAGGCAAGAAGAGCAGGAGTCAGCAAGCATAAATTGTTGAACACAAGGATTGCGAAAGTGGCGGAATTGGCAGACGCACCAGACTTAGGATCTGGCGGGTAAAACCGTGGGGGTTCGAGTCCCCCCTTTCGCACCAAGCTTTCTCTTCAATCACTTCCGGCTGAATTTCAGGCTTGCTCTCCGGCTCATCCTTCGACCTCGGTTGCGCCTGGGTTGCGTTTGGTTGCGCATCTGTCAGTGCGTCCAGTCGATCGATGAAACGCACATTCCTCCCCGCGGGCAAGTGAACATATTTGTCGGATGTGATCTGGATAGAACTGTGCCCCATCTGATCCCGTACATAGGGTAGCGGCGCCCCAGCTTCAATAAGCAGACTCCCGAAAGTGTGCCGCAGGTCATGGAAGCGGAAGCGTCGAAGGTTCGCGCGCTCGAGCGAGGGTAGGAAATAGTTCTCGCTGAGAGCGCGCACACTGATCGGGCTGCTCTTCTCGCCAGGAAACACAAGATCGTCAGCGACGGATGGCGTGCCGGACTGGAAAGCTTCCAGCATCCGCGCGTCACGTAATTCCATCAGAGCGTGACGCAAGTCCTTCGACATGTCCACTCGCCTCGTGCGATTTCCCTTGGGCGTGATCCAGAAGAAGCCGTTCGGGACCATCACGGTGCAGCAGGTGCTCGACCGCGCGGGCATTGGCCGCTCGACGTTTTACGCGCACTACCGTGACAAGGACGATTTGTTCCTCAGCGACCTCGAAGACTTTTTCGAGCTGATGTCGACCCTGCTCTTACGTCACCGGGAGACTACGAATCGCGTCGCTCCGGTAAGCGAGCTGTTTGCGCATGTCGCCCAGATGCGCCACTTGCACGCAGTGCTGATCGCCGCTGACACGCTGCGTGACTTCGTGGTGATGGGACAGGAATATTTCGCGCGTGCCATTCACCGGCGTCTCGGAGAGTTGTCTTCGTCACGCACGATCGCCCCAATGCGACGCACCGCCATGGCGCACGCTTTCGCTGGGGCGTTGCTGTCACTGATGTCGTGGTGGATCGATCACGGTGCGTCCGCGTCCCCCGAAGAGATGGACGACCTTTACCATGAGATGGTGTGGTCCGCTGTCAACGCCCGATCAGCATCCTCGGGGCCGATACCCGTCACTTGAGTGTGCGGGTTACCCCACAAAGCGATCGACTCCAAAGGCAACTTGCCGAACGCCTCTATTCGTAGCGCAATGCCACCATAGGATCGACCTTCATCGCCCACCGCGCTGGCATGTACGCCGCAGTGGCTGCAACCGCAGACAACAGGAGGGTCAACAGAGCAAACGTCGCGACATCGGTTTGAACTACTCCGAAGAGTGCACTGGAGAGCGCTCGGGTCAATAGGGCGGCCAATGACAGTCCAATCACCATTCCGACTGCGGCCATCTTCATGGCAAACCCAACTACGAGTCGAAGCACGTCGAGGGGTCGTGCTCCCAATGCGATCCGCACGCCGATCTCATGAGTCCGCTGCGTCACGGAGTAAGCCATCACAGCGAAGATTCCGGCTGCCGCCAGCATGAGCGCACTGAAGCCGAACACCAGCATCAGGCGAGCGGTCTGCTCAATACCGCTGAGGTTGTCCGAAAGGACGTTCTCCAGACTGCGCACGTCATACGCCGGTTGGTCAGGGTCGACACTGCGCACCTGTCCACTCATGGAGCCCGCAAGTGCGAGCGGATCTCCAGACGTCCGCACAACAAACGCCGATGCCAATTCAGGCTGTTGCGCGACAGGCACGTACACAGTGGGGGCGGGACTATGATCAAGAGGACTCGGCCGCACGTCTCCGACGATTCCCACAATTGTGCGCAAAGGCCCGGTGCTTCCAGGACGGCCCATCCGGATGTGCTTGCCCAGTGGATCCTGGTTAGGCCAATTCTGATGCGCCATCTCCTCGCTCACGACTGCGACGGCAGGCGCATCGCCTCCGTCTTGCTCTGAAAGGAGCCGTCCTCGCCGTAGGGGAACTCGCAATGCTGAAAAAAACCCAGGAGTCACGACTTGCGAAATCGCAGATGGCGCCTCACCCGGAACCGCCGGGGGCTTTCCTTCGGCAGCGAACTGCACCCAGTTCCAGTTCCACCCCGAAGGCAGGCTAGTCACGCAAGCGGCGGACTCCACACCCGGCAGCGCTCCAATGTCCCGTAGAACGCGGTCGTAATATGCGCGGACACGGTCCTTGTCGCGATACTTCGCCGCCGGCAAGGCAACGTGGAACGTGAGCACGTGACGCCGATCAAAGCCCATGTCACTCGCCACCATGGCCTGGAAGCCCTTTACCATTGTCCCAGCCCCAACCAGCAAGACCAAAGAGAGGGCAACTTCGGAGATAACCAGCAGTGTACGCAATCGGTGCCGGCCGACGCTGAGATTGCTGCTTCGTCCGCCTTCCTTAAGCGTGTCGTTGAGGTTTGGACGCGAAAGGTGCCATGCCGGAGCCAGTCCCGTGATAATGCCCGTAGCAACAGCTACAGCCAGTGTGAACAGGAAGACTCGCCCATCCACTTGCAGGTGTTTCAGCCCGGCAATGTGCTCCACGATAAAGGGGGGGATGCTGCGACTCATGATAGCGAGCCCCCAACGAGACAGTAGAAGCGCGCCGCCACTCCCGAGCAGAGCGAGCAAGACGCTTTCTACTAACAACTGCCGTCCGATGTGCCATTTGCTTGCTCCCAGGGCTGTCCGCAGAGCGATTTCTTTCTGGCGCGCGAAAGCGCGCGCCAGTTGCAAGTTGGCGACATTCGCGCAGCACAGTAACAGAACAAAGGCGGCCGCTCCCATCAGGACGAGAATGAATTGCTGCGACCCGTACATAAGATCTTCAACGGTGTTCTTCACGCTGACTTCGTGGCCTGTATTTGTACTCGGATACTGTTGTCGCAGCCGGGCTGCGATCGCCTGCAGGTTCTCCTGTGCTGAAGAAATGGAAACGCCATCTGCGAGGCGTCCGAACACGATCAAAGAATGGTTTTCGCGATCGGCCTTGTGCACGCCGGTCAGAATGAGCGGTGTCCAAACCCGGGCCCCAGGCGGAAAATCAAACTCTGGCGCGGTAATTCCCGCCACGGTAAATTTTTCGCCGTTCAAGAGCAGTTGCTTTCCTATGATCTCGGGATCAGAACCCAGATGCTGTTGCCAGAATCCGTGTGCCACGACAACAACCTGTGCAGCTCCTTGCTGAAAATCTGCGCTCCCGATGCTGCGTCCAATTTGCATGGGCATGCCTAGCACGGAGAAGAAGTCGGATGTAACGCGGACACCCTCCACATGCTGAGCGACGTTGCCGCCAGTCAGGTTGGCATCCCAGCTTTGAACGGCGGCTAGTTTCTCGAATCCTTTCGCCTGTTCACTCCAGTCTCTGAAATTCCCAGGGGCTACGTTTACGTGGTCGTCGTTCTGCTTGGGAACGGTTTCCCAGACCGTGACAATCCGATCGAGATTTGGGAACGGAAACGGCCGGAGCAACATCGCGTTCACCGTGCTGAACGTGGTTGTGTTCGCACCGATGCCCAGCGCCAGGGTGATCACAGCCACAACGGTGAAGCCCGGGCTCTTCTGAAGCCGCCGCACGCCGAAACGCACGTCGTGGAACAGTCCTCTCATTACAGCCTCCTATTCGCATCGCAACGCCGCCTTGGCTCGACCCATCCGAATTGATTGCTCACTATCAACCTGCGTGAAGAACCGACCTTGGTACAAGGGGACTTTCTCAGGCTGAGCGACGTCCATAGCTTCGTGGTGAGCAACCGGTGCACCACATTTCAGTAAGGCTAAATGGTGGAAACACAGCAGGATAACCGCGCATAAAGGACCATGGCAGGCCCAAAGTGTCCATTCCCGAACGAAAACGTCCGGAGACGGACAAATGACGACGTACAATGCGACACATCCACAAGCGAAAG
>Ga0209380_10000304_pt1 | contig 34352 bp, 28 predicted proteins | sample HubBroMetageWFT6_FD_188347 | JGI IMG/M metagenome (GOLD analysis project Ga0209380, IMG submission 188347) | Warmed and freeze-thawed soil microbial communities from the Hubbard Brook experimental Forest, New Hampshire - Hubbard Brook CCASE Soil... | ecosystem: Environmental > Terrestrial >... | reverse complement strand
GACGTAAATAAAAGAGCGATCGTGGAGAGCACGATGTCGCGGGTGCGATCGATCCCCAAACGCCCGAGGAGCATGGCGATCGCAGGTGTCGCCAGCGCGCCGGAGCCGATGGCCTTGGTCCAGCAGTACGCCGGTACCTGCCAGCCCCAGGGACGCGCGTGCGAAACGTCATAGGCCGCCAGAGCATTCTTTTGCAGCAGCGGGCTGTCCGGAGGATACAGTGCCCCGCCGCCATGCAGGCTCTCGTTGCGCTGCGACCACATGTAAATCGACTCATGGCGTGCCGCCGTCGGCACGATCGCGCTCTCGTCTCCATCAATGTAATAAAGTTTCGGCCGCGTGCCCTGCTCGGGCTTGCGCACCCGGACCGGTTCCCGGGCCAGCAGTTGCGCGATTTCGCCATCGCAAGCGTCCAGATCTCCGGCAATAATGGCGTGTTCGGGGCACACGACCACGCAGGAAGGCTCCAAGCCTACTTCGGTGCGATGCGCACAAAAGTGGCACTTGGCTGCTGTGCCTTCATCGGGATCGATATAGATGGAATCGTAAGGGCAGGCCTGCATGCATGCTTTGCAGCCGATGCAGCGTTCGGAGCTGAAATCGACGATGCCGTCCTTGCGCTGGTACATTGCCGTCACCGGACATATGGTCACGCACGGAGGTTTTTCGCAATGATTGCAGCGGGTGACCTGAAAGACGCGCCGGGTGTTGGGAAAGGTCCCCTTCTCTACGTATTTCACCCAAGTGCGATTCACGGTGAGCGGAACGTGGTTCTCCGTTTTGCAGGCCACCGTGCAGGCGTGACACCCGATGCACTTGCGGTTGTCGATGATGAATCCGTATCTCATCCAGAACTGTCAGGGCGTGCCTCTGAGTTGACGCACGGCTTGGGTATTGTAGCTGACGAACCTCGCAGGCCTAGTGACTGCTTGGAGGCGCAAACCAATGCCATCCTGAGAACATGCGTTCCCGCGTCGATTTTGCCAGAGCCCCGTCGCCCTAGGCTACAATTCAGGTGCATTTCCCAGATCATCAGGAACCGACACTTAGGTATTCACCCGACTCATGACTGCTGACATTACAACCGGCGCTCCCGCTGTGCTCGACGACAAAAAGATTTTTTATAACCGCTTCCTTCTGCTCGTAGCCGGGCTGGGGGGATTGCTCTATGGCGTCGATGTCGGCATCATCGCCGGCGCGCTTCCCTATCTGCAGGCGACCTCGCACTTGAACGCGGGGCAACTCTCCTTTGTCGTGGCTGCGGTGTTGCTGGGAAGCGTGATCTCGACTCTGTTCGCCGGCTTGCTGGCAGACTGGATGGGCCGCAAGTCGCTGATGTCGCTCAGCGGTGTCATGTTCGTTATCAGTATTCCGATGATTGCCTTGTCGCATGGCTATGGACCGCTGGTGTTCGGCAGGCTCCTACAGGGCGTGAGTGGCGGCTTCATCGGAGTGGTCGTCCCCCTTTATCTGGCGGAATGCCTTGTGGCCTCGGATCGTGGCAAGGGCACTGGAGTTTTCCAATGGCTGCTCACGGCCGGAATTGCGGCCGCGGCCATCGTGGGCTTCTACTTCAGTATCCGCGTCGACGAAGTGGCAAAGCTCGGCGATGCTGCCCGGCTGCTTGCATTCAAAGACACGGCGTGGCGCGGCATTTTCTGGGTTTCGTTGCCACCCGGCCTTTTGTTCGTGATCGGCAGCCTGATGGTCGCTGAGTCTCCTCGTTGGCTCCTGCGCCGGGGCAAGAAAGAAGCCGCGTACGACGCTCTTCTCCGTTCGCGCACAACGGAGCAGGCCGATCTAGAGCTCAGAGAGATGCAGGAAGTTACTGCTGCGGAACAAGGAAAAGCCGCAAGCGGGGCCAAGGCCAGTGAATCACTTCTGCGCCGAAAGTATGTCATCCCGTTCGTACTGGCGTGCATCATTCTCGCATGCAATCAGGCCACAGGTATTAATTCGATCATCGCGTATAACGCAAATATTCTGCTGCAGAGCGGACTCTCCGACGTTGCCGCGCATTTGGGCTACGTCGTATTCACCATCATCAATTTTTCGATCACGTTCCTTGGAGTCGTCCTGGTCGACCGCAAAGGCCGCAAGTTCCTGCTGGGAATCGGCACGGCAGGAATTATCGTCTCGCTGATCTCGACGGGAGTGCTGTTCCTCAGAACCGAGGTCCACCGCGTGGATACGAGCAGGGCTGTTCAGTCGATGGTCACTCCGGACCAGCGACTCAGTTTCGTCTACAACCAGGAACTGGCTCGGAAGGTGTTGAACTTGACGCCGGCTTCACTCGGTCCGGCGATCGACCGCCCGACATCTCTGGTCGTCATTTATTCCTACGGAGATTTCAGGGCGGCGAGCCAGGTCGTCCGATCCGACGACCCAGCCGCCAAGCCGATCGAGATTACGCGCGACAGTTGCGTACCTGCGAACAGAGTCGTGGCCTTTTTCTCCAACCCGTTTGGCGACCTCGACGCCTCGCGCCAGGCGCCGCTAAGAATTGAAAATGCCCTGATCAGCCCTGTGCCCGAACCCCGCAATGGCTGGATGGTGGCGATCACGCTGTTCGTGTTTATGGCGTTTTTTGCGGTGGGTCCCGGCGTGTGTGTTTGGCTGGCCCTGTCAGAGTTGATGCCTACGCGCATCCGCTCCAATGGGATGAGCATCGCGTTAGTCCTCAACCAGGCGGTATCCACAATTATCGCGGCGGTTTTCCTTCCGACCGTCGGCAAGTACGGATACTCAGCCATGTTTTTCGGCTTCGCCGCTTGCACCGTGATCTATTTCGTCACCGCGACCTGGTTCCTGCCAGAGACCAAAGGGAAAACCCTAGAAGAAATCGAAGCTCACTTCGAAGGCGCGAGCCTGAAAGCGTAGGGTGCTGGAGCGCCGGCAACTTGCCGGCTATCCCGAGGCCTCGCACTGAGGGGCGAGTCTCGCGCGCCGGCCACGGAGACGGCGCGCTACTCTGGCTGCGCAAGTTTGCTCGTCTTAGTAAAAATGATTTACTCTCAGCCCAGTCCCATGACTCCTGCAAAGAATAAGAAGAACGTGACGAACCAGAAACATTCCCACGCTATGCGGCGGGAAATTTACGAGCAGCCTGCGGCCATCGCGAAGACGGTCGAAAAGCACCTGAAGGATGACATCATCTTCCCCGGGGAGCTGGATGCCATCGAAAGCGCTCTGCTCACTTTCGAAAAGCTGATTATTGCCGCCAGCGGATCCAGTCGCCACGCCGGCCTCGCGGGCGAGATCATGATCGAAGATCTCTCCGGAGTGGCCGTCGACTGCGAGTACGCGAGCGAATATTGCTACCGCTCGACTCATGCGGCCGTAGATCCGATCGTGATGGTGATTACGCAGTCCGGGGAAACTGCGGACACGATCGCGGCGCAACGCGAAGCTCTCACGCGCGGCGTGAAGACCATTGCCATCTCGAATGTCCCGGACACAACCATTGTCCGCGAAGCCGGCGCTGCCCTGATTTCCGGGGCTGGACCGGAACTGTCCATCCCGGCGACGAAGAGCTTTACGACGCAGCTTACCATTCTCTATCTGATGGCGCTGTTTCTTGCGCGCAAGCGGGGGCGGATGACATCGGAAGTGACACGGTCCTATATGCAGCGGCTGATGCGCCTTCCCGACGCCATCGAACAACAACTGGCGACTTGGGACGCGCTGGCCGAAGAGTTTGCGGCGGTTCACTTTAAGGCGGAAAAGTACCTCTATCTCGGACGGGGCGTGCACTACGCGATCGCCCGCGAGGGCGCGCTTAAGCTCAAGGAAATCTCTTACGCGCATGCCGAGGGATATCCTGCGGGCGAGCTCAAGCACGGACCGAACGCTTTGGTCGATGAAAAGTTGCCAGTCGTCGTACTGGCGACATGCGACCACCACGACCCAGATTCGATGTTGCGATACCGGCGGACGCTGGAGGTCATGAAGGAAGTTAGATCACGCCGCGGACCGCTGGTTACCGTCGCCACGGAAGGGGATCGGGAAGTCGCAGCCATTGCAGATCAGGTCTTCTATGTTCCCTCGGCTCCCGAGTTGCTCTTACCCATCGTCGAGGTGATTCCCCTGCAACTGTTCGCCTATCACGTCGCGGTCGACAAAGGGTACGACGTGGATCATCCTCGCAACCTGGTGAAGGCGGTCGTCACCGAGTAGTTATGACGATTGGAACGGGGTGCCGCCTCTTGATGGGCAGGATGCGCAGATCTAAGGACGTGCCGGACTTATAGGGTCGTCGTTGTGACAGAGTCCAATGCAGGTAAGGGCGACGACAACCGCAACCGCGGAGCCTATCGCCCATGGTGAATTCATGAGGGCTCCGGCGGCCGCCGCATAGCCTTGATCCTTCATGGCGGCTCCTGCGCATTTCTCTTCGCGCGACTTCTGCTCGCCTTCCCGCACGCTGACCCGACCGGACTCGATCGGGTGCTTGCCTTGCTGTACCTTGCTGGACTTAGTCTCGATGTTCACATCGTTCTTGAGCGCCGATACGCTCACCTTTCCGTCCACATCGGCGACGTCGTAGTGGGTCCATTCCGCATTGTTCACAGGCACGACGATCACGCAACCCACGCGCACTCTCAGGCCGTGGCTGGTATTCACCGACAAACTCCCGTGCTCCAGAACCAGTTCGTCGACTTGAAACTGAACTATGGTTCCCGGATTGATGTCGGCGGTCGATCCGCTGGCCTCGATCCGGGCGACCGACTCGGGTTGCGTTTCAATCAGGTCGCCGGAAAACAAAGCGGTGGAAGATGGAGCGGACTGCTTATTCACCAGGACTCCGACACCATTGCTGCGCATTATGGCGGAGGCTTCTTGAGCCGCCAGGGAAGGCGGCAGAATCGCGACCATCGAGAGGCAAACGAAATGGCGCCACTTAAACAAAATTATGCCCCGCAATGTTCCATACATAGCGTTACTGGAAGCTTAACGTGTCGGATCGGAGGCTGCTATTGCCTCTCGTGGTGCCTTTGGAAAAGGTTGCGGGGAGAGATTGCCAGTCGAACGGGCGGTCAGGCGCGAGTGAAATCGATGTATCCCAACCGCGCGTCTGCGCGAATGAGTTTGACGCGCAATTTGTCGCCCACGTCGAGTCCCTGCGCACCTTGCGTAAGGAGTCCTTCAATGCGCGGCTGCAATACGCGAACGAAAGTTCCGTGCTCGGTGACGCCGCTGACGATAGCATCGAAGACTTCGCCGATGCGGTTCTTCATTGCCATGGCCACGAGTCGCTTCGACATGTCGCGCTCGACCTTTTTGGCGGCGTTTTCTTTCTCTGTGCAGTTGGCCGCAATGCTCGTCAGTTCTGCGTCGGAATAAGGATTGGGCTGACCAGCCAGCATGGCCTTGAGGAGGCGCTGGGAGACGACATCGACGAAACGCCGATTGGGCGCTGTGGAGTGCGTATAGTCCTGAACCGCCAGCCCGAAGTGACCTGGCGCAACTTCGCCGGGGCGCTCCAGAACGTATTCACCGGGGCCGATCAACTTAATAACGGCTAGAGAAAGGTCCGCGAAGTGATCGGCATCGGCTGCCTTACGGCGCAGCAGGAAATCGTTAAGAGCCTTGGAGTCCGGCTGTGCCGGAAGCTTCTCGCCTTTGGAGGCGGCGAGCTGCACGATGCGGTCCCAACGCTTTGGAGTCCGCACGATTCGCCGCAACGACGAAACCTTTTCGAGCATGCGAGCCACGACGCCATTGCCAGCAACCATGAAGTCTTCGATTAACTCTGTGGCACGGTTCTTCTGCTGTTTCACGACGTCGACGACCTGATCGTTCAGCAGCAGAGGCTGGAGTTCATCACTCTGCAGAGTGAGGGCTCCGTGCTGAAAACGCTGCTCCTTGAGCTTCTGGGCGACCTCATCCTGTAATTTCAGTTGCGCTTGTAAATCTTTGGAAGCTGTGATTTTGGGCGGAGCAGGTGCAGTACCTTCCAGCCAGGCTCCTAACGAGTTGTATTGCAGCTGAGCCTGGTTACGGACAAGCGCACGATACACGTTGGAAGACTTCAGACTTCCGCTGGAATCAACCACAAACTCAACCACAACGCTGAGCCGGTCCTGATTTTCTAGAAGAGAGGTAATTCCCGTCGAGAGTTCTTCGGGCAGCATGGGAAAGTTACGAACTCCGGCATAGACCGTCGTTGTCTCGCGCGCGGCATGCTGGTCGATAGGAGTCTGCTTGGGCACGAAGGCGTCGACGTCCGCGATGCCAATCATGATCTTCACATCGCCATTCGGAAGACGCTCGGCTACTTCGATCTGATCCAGGTCGCGAGAGCTGTCATTGTCGATGGAGGACCAGAGCAGATTCCGAAGGTCGCCGATATTTCCCGCGGGAGCGACTTGCGGGGGATGAACTTTCAATTCAGCCACCTGTTGGGAAACCTCAGGCGGGAAATCTGGCTGGAAACCACGTTGCTGCATGATCTGTTTTGCGGTCGCTTGCAGATCAAGAGTCGAAGGATTGCCGTCGTGCATGAACTCCCCGCTGCCGAACTGAGATGGAATCAGGCTATCACGCAATGCGCAGGAACGTTCCCGTAAGCCAGTAAAGCAGCAGAGCAGCCTCAAAGCCTGTCGGGTGCCTGGTGGTAGTTTTTCAAGTCTTGCGAAAAAGAACGTCCCGCAAAGGGCGCCAAGGATTCAGGAAAACGCATGAGTCATCTTGTAGCCACATGGCAGACTGAGCCATTGGTCTGGTTTGTTGACTGTGAACTCGGCGGCTGTGGGAATTCGCCGAAAAAAATCTTACCAGATGAGCGCCTGCAACAGGTTTTGAGCGGGGTTCAGTTTCGGGAAGCCCGCATCATTGAGGGTCCCCCCCCATACACCTCTCTGAAAACCTTACCCGGGCGCGGAGTCTACCAAGAGACCCGGCAAAATCTTGAGGGCAAAGGGTTTACAGGTCAAAGCCCTGAGAAGAAAGGACTTGTGGTTTGGTGATCGTTCCTGGTGCCGCCTCCGCTTGGCCATCAACTGTTCACGGGCGGGCGCTGGCAAGCGCAGATGTCACAAGCAGGCTGAGCAAGGCCTAGCCGCCATGCAGGCGCTCGAGGTCGGCATTGGTATAGACGTGATTGGCGCGCGTCTTGTGGGCCCTCGAGAACGCAGCAATGTCGCCGAGTGGAACCCCGTATCCGCGATCGCGCAGAGACTGCGCGTCGACCATGGCTACGACGCCTGTATTCACCATGCCCTCTGGCAACTCGACCGGCGTCTCGGTGTTGGAGAGTTCGACCACACTGGGCATCGGGTAACCGTAATAGATTGGCATGAGATCCGGATCGCGAGTAGCTTCTGCATTCACGAAGGTCGGTTCATTGCCCACGACTGGTTCCGTCTCGGGTAGGCTTGTAATCGCGGGTTGCGGGCCATCCAGAGAAAGAGATGGAGTGGCAATCGGGCGCGCGAACAAAGGATTATCAAGGGTCATCAGATATTGCGGACCCACGGAAAAGTTCGTGTCTTGGGCGGAACTGATTCCCATCATGACAAACGATAGAAGGAACAAACTCACGAGACGCATATCGGCCTCCGGAAAGCGGACTTCAAAACACATTATGAAACGAAAGCGAGCGAATTCCAATAGGGATCTTACCCGGTCTGAGGCTTCTGGTAAGGGTTTTGCCCTGTTGCAGGCTTCGTGATTCGGATGTAAGGAAAAAAACACCAATCCAACTCGAACACCAAGTTCCGCAGTCTTGAGTGGTGCTACGATGCGCCAACGCAATCGTCCACCTTCGAAAGCTCTGAACTGTCGAAGAGCGGCGATTGCCTAAGACTGAGTTCATCCCACCGCAGGAACGTCTCTCCGCCCGGTTGAGACCTCGCGATTGCACGCCATGACTGTTCTGAGTTGTCTTCCCCTGACCGAAGTGAGCGGCGCGGCTTGCCTCAGCCTCGTGCTGGCATCCGGCGAGTGCGGTTTTGTTCGGGTCTCGTAACTTTGTTCGGGTCTCGTAACAATGTTTTATTCTGTTCAATTTTGAACAGATTTGCCACCCGGCACCTGTCGTACGATCGCGAACGAGGAGTTCTGACATTCATCATTCCGCTCAAGAGGTTGTGATGACCCTACCGAGAGTTTTACTGGCAGAGGACAATGACGCGGTGCGCGATATGTTGCAGCAAGCGTTAGAGCGCGACGGATTCGAGGTGGTTACGGCATCAACCGTAAGTGAGGCTCTGGGACGGATCGCGGCGCAGCCCTTCGACGTACTGCTCTCTGATCTTCACATGCCGCACGCAGGCGATGGCTTCACCGTTGTTAGCGCCATGCGCCACACCCACCCGCAGGCAGTGACGTTGGTGCTGAGTGGCTATCCGGCACTGGACGAGGCCATGTCCGCTATTCTCCTCCAGGCGGACGAAGTCCTTGCAAAGCCAATCAAACTCTCCACTCTAAGGGACACGATCCGCAAAAGGCTAGCGAATCCTGAGGAACATGCACGGATGACCACCAAGAGCGTGGCCTCCATACTTGAGACCGACCTCGACGGCACAATTCGCGACTGGATTGCGTTAGTTGAGAAGAATGAAGAACTGACCTGTATTCCATTAGGCTTTCAAGACCGCACCAGCCACCTTCCACATCTCCTGCGCGATCTGATTTATCGACTGCGACTGCCGGCATCGTTGAAAGCTCCCTTCTCGGCCGCGGCGCGGGAACACGGACAACTGCGCCGCAAACAAGGCTACTCGCCGGCAATGGTGGTGGAGGAGTCGCGAATCCTGCAGGTCAGCATTTTCAACACCATACAAAACAATCTTGGGAGCGTGGATTTCAGCAGAGTCTTGCTGGACGTTATCACCATCGCGGACGAGGTGGACTCGCAGTTGAAGCAAGCGATGCTCAGCTACGAAACTGGATCCGCCCGGTCAGCGGCCTAGGCGGCGACAAGAAGTGAGTAGTGAAAACGACGTTCGCGATCGCTGGGTGCCGCGGCCAGCGTACGTGCGCGAGAGCGATCCCGGTTCGTGGGCCTGGGGGCATCCGGCGAAAGCGCGCCCCTCTGGTAGCCATCATGGCAATGCCCGGCCTTTGAGCTGTTGTGGCATGGTGAATGAGCGCCATGAGCGGCAACCCAAAGCAAAGACTCGAGTGACAACTTTCAAAGAACCGCAATTACCCTTGCTGCCTGTCTCAAAGGCGTCATGAGTGGAATCCCTGAGCGCCCGTGACCGGCGCGGTTGTGAGTTTGGCGGTTGTGAGTTTGGAGGAACGGGTGGGAAGAGTTAGTACGGAGCCAGCCACGAGCGCAGCTCGGCATCGATCGATAAGGCCCCTCGCGAGTATTCTTGTGCAATGAACAAAAAGGAAATCGAATCGCCAAAGCTGACCGCTGACTTCCTGATCTGGACAACTGTGTTCATACTCCTGCTGTTTGCGTTGCTCGCCCATTTCGTTTGGAAGGTCTTCTAGAGGCTCGCAAAACCCTTTAGTGCAGATCTGTTCGCATCTGCAAACCTGGCCTTCGCCAATTGCTACAACAATTATTCCCCTTCCATAGTTCCCCTTCCATTCAGGTTTTTGCGCGCATTGTTTAATCGCAGATGCCGCCGGCACCGGCCATGCGTCGTTCGCGCCGGTTGGTGCGAATTACGTAGAGCATAAAGAGCACGACGGCCATGTTTCCGATAAATAGCGCGGAGCGAAGAAGGGTCACACCGCGAGAAAGTTCTCGGATCTCCAGCGGCAACAGGAGAGCGCCGGAAACGAGAGCTACCCACTCGGCCCAGGTGCGACCCTTCCACAAGCCATAGGCTTCGGTGAAGCGCAACGCGGAATACGCAAACGCGATGCGGGCCGCCGCCCACAAGCGCGCGTCGGTCACGTTGTCGGCAAAGTCCAAGAAGAGTTGGGCGGAACGGCGATCGGTGCTGATGTGGAAGAGGGCAAGCAGACTTTCTGCGTACAGCCAGACGTCTTTGTGCACCAGGGCAAGCGCGCACAATCCCATCAAAGCAACGAAAATTCCTTTGAAGCACTCGAATAGGGCTACGGCCTTGAGCACTTGCCGTTGGCGGCGATGGTATGGCTCAGGCGTGGGGGCGGGCTGGGGCATGAACGCTGGCGGTGACTCAAGGGCAGAGTATCACGGGCATCAGAGGTGGGACATACAGTGGTTCCCTGTCAGGCTTGACATCTTGACTATCTCATCTTGGCGATTGGTCCTCGGCAATCCCCGGGGGACGATCTTACCTCGGTAACTGGAGTGGAACCGCGAAGAGTGTAACGATCAGAACGGGGATGAACATGCAGAGATCCGCTGTTGCTGTCGGCGTGGCGATTTTTTTGGTTGGCAGTTCATGGGCGCAACAAACTGCGCCTCCACCACAAACCGCACGGCAAGCGTTGATAGAAATGTTCTTCAGCAAGACGTCGGGGACCTTTATGCAGCATCTCCCTGCGGCAACGCGCGCGGCGCTGGAAAAATCAGGATCGCTGGCGACGTTGCAGCAGTATTCTCTGCTGACCAGCCAGCTCCAGACGCAGGGACAGACTGTGCAGACGTTTGAGACCGGGTCGGTACTTTTGTCTTCGGAAGATTTGAAGACCGGACAAAAGGCCGATATCACGGTGGAGAACGACGCGCTGCGCGGCGATCAGGATGACATTGAAGTGACCTTCCACACTTATAAAGACGGCCAGGCGCAGCGGACTCCGTTCATGCCGCAGGTCATATTCTCCATGAAGCAAGAATCGCAAGTGTGGAAGTTGAATGAGATCTCCGTAACGATCCACTTGCCGCTGGCGGACCCGGACTTTTTGAAGGCCATCACAGAAAAGATGAGGCCGCAAACGAGGGCGAGCGGCACGCTCACTGCGCACACCGAAAACTCGGCGCAGCCCGCGGGCAACGACCCGAGGGTGCTGGCATCGATGCGAGCGATCCTTACCGCGGAACTGACTTACGCCAGCAGTTACCCTAACCTGGGATACACTTGCACGCTGTCTGATCTCGACGGATTTGGCGGCGGCGAACCAAATGAGCATCAGGCGATGCTCATCAACAGCGGGCTGGCCAGCGGAAAACGGTACGGATTTGTGTTCACTCTATCGGGATGCGGTGGAACACCAGCTAACCATTTCCAGCTCACCGCTGCGCCAACCGGGAATAGCTATGGACGGAAGGCGCTTTGCGCAGATCAGTCAGCCGAGATTCGGTCCTCGAGCGACGCCAATCCGGCGACGTGCCTGGCGAGCGGAACGGCGGTTCAGTAGCAGCGGAAACACAATTCCGGGGCTGAAGCCCTATTCCGTCTGTAGGTGCTTGATCGCAGCGCTCGAAGCGTTAGGTTACCTTAAAACAACCCACTTCATGGAACAGCGCCTCGCCAATTCTGCGGCTGGACGTGGGCGTTCGGGTGTGTGGCGTTCGGAAGTGGCGGTGGGCCGCCGGAAGGTGGCGCTGCTTTTCCCTGCGGTTTTCTGCGGGCGGCGAGGGTGCTAGCTTTTGTGGATTGCAGCGCGCAGTTCGGCGACGATTTCCTGCGACGCTTTGGTTGCCTCGGCGTGCTGGTTCACGTTGAAGGAAATTGCACCCACGCGGGCGTGACCGCCGCCGCCGTAGCGCTCGCAGATGCGGGCCAGATTCACTTCGGGTTCTTGCGGGGCCCAAGGGTTCGATCCCACTGAAACCTTCACGCGGAAACTGCTCTTGCTGAGGCCCACGCTGTAAACCGATTCCGGATGCAGGTAGTAGGGGATGAATTTGTTGTAGCCTTCGAGGTCCTGGTCGCTGACGTCGAAGAAAATCGTGCCGTCCTTGCACTCGGTGCGCTGTTCGAGAATCCCGATGGAGAGTTCGTGGCGCTTGAGCAAGGGCGGAAGAAGCGGGGCCACAGATGGTTCCTCGAGAATCTCGGCCAAAGACTTCGTGGCCAGCAGCGGAATCAGGTTGGGGACAAAGCCGTGATCGGGCGCCGACTCGATGACCATCGTTAATTTCATAGCCGGCGCTTTCATCTCAACCGCAGTCTTGGCGTCAGGATAAAGGGCGCCGTCAATAATGTCGGTCCAATGTACGAGATCAGCGACGGATGAAGGATCGAAGCCAAAGCGCTGCTGCGCGATCATCGCGATGAAACTGGTGCAGGACTTGAAATCGGGATCGTAAAACTTCCGGTTGCTCTGGTCCTGCTCGAAGTGCTCAGCATCGGCGGGCGAGAGGAAGGCGCTCTCGTGATGGTCGAACCACCAGGTAATTTTCGGCGAACTGGAATATTTGAAATCGACGATGGCGTTCTCTTCGCCATCGAATTCCTTTTCATCGAACAGCGCACCGGCGCGATGAACGAGGCCCGTGAACTCGAAGTCGGCGTCCTCGCGAATGCGCTCGCGGTAGAAGCGGGAAAATAACGCGGCGGAGGAAGCTCCGTCAAAGCATTTGTCGTGATAGAAGACCCGTACTCGCAATGAACTCCCCGATCACCGAAAAGATTCCCGGCCGAAAACCACGCTGCGGGCGTGGGATTCGGTCGCGGGTAAAAGCTACTAGGATTGACAGCTTACAGGAAGAAAGTCAAGAGCGGGAGTTTTGCGGTGAAGTCTCTTGGATGGGACTCTTATTCATTTTGTCCAATTTGGCCCGTTTTCGAACGTGCGTGACTTTGGGTCCATGGTTTCGTTTTGACCGCGAAAGTTCGCCAAAAAGAACCGGAATTGCGAAACTAAGCCCCCACTGTTCTTGGGCTGACTTGCGAGAACCAGTCCAGACTCACCTATCTGCCTTTTCGCGCGAACGGTACGGCGACAAAATGCGACGAAGCCCGATGCATCGGCGCGACGGGCCTCAGTCTACATTGCATTCGCTTGCTTTTCCGCTAGGTCGCCGATGATGGGCAGTTTATACATCTGTCCCTGATTCGCCTTCATGAGCAGGACGATCCAGATGATGAATCCTCCAAGGCTCACCAGAAGGTGAAGGGGAAACGTGATCAAAGCCACGAACGGCACGAAGGCGAAGATCGAAAGTCCGACGTGGAGAACGAACAGGGCCCCGGCGAAAAACAGGCACTGCCATGCGTGGAAGCGGATGAAGCGATTCTTATTGTAGGGTTCCATCACCAGAAAGATAATCGCTGGGATGATGGTGATATACGCCAGCATGCCGGCGACGTTGTCGGTCATACCGCCGACTGAGGCGGTAGTGGGCGAAGCGGGCGACGTTGCAACTTTGCCCGCACAAACTGAACAAGTAGTGGTGCCATCCGCGATCTGTGCGCCGCACATGTTGCAAAAGGCCATAAAGGTGTCCTCCCGGTTGTGTTTGGGGTGAAGGGCGCGGCCCTGCAGGTTGCGTGCGACCGCCGCCAACTGACGCTGCGGCAAGGTACCAAAAAGCCTAAAGCAAAGCAATCGACAATTTCATATTCCCGGGAAATTGGCTAGGGCTGGGCTGCTTGCCGTGCGGCAAAATCGCCGAGCAGGGGAAGTTTGAACATCGCTCCCTGGAAAGCTTTGACCACCAGAACTAACCACAGCACAACAGCCGCAAGCCCACCCATGGTGGAAAGCAGCACCACAAAGAGTGGTCCAACCACTGGGATGATAAAGAGCAAAAGGCCAGCCAGTTTGAACACAATCGCGAACAGGATGGCTGACGGCCAGAGTAAAAGGCACTGCACGGAATGGAAGCGCACAAAACGGTTCGTCTTATACGGCGCAACGACAAGGAAAACGACGGCAGGGATGAAAGTAAGGTAGGCGAGTGCCCCCGCGATGGGTTCGGAGAAAATGCCAACCTTGCCCTGCGCCCGCTGTTCGGCTTGCATCGGGAGGCCGCAACCGGGACAGAAAGCCGCGGTCTCGGGCATTTGAGCAGCGCAGTGCGGGCACGCCGTCAGGCTGACACTGGTGGGATCCATTGTCCGGACCATATCAAAACGGAGGATGGGCAGCAAATGGGCAGAATCACGCTAGCGAATTGACGCAAGGCCGAGCGGAGAGTATGTTCGTGCAAATTTAAGCGCAGACGCAGCTGCGATGCTGCGCGCCTCCGGAGGTTGTTTGAGTTTGGTCTGCGAAGCTTGCGGGAACGGCATGACGGCAGGCGAAAGATTCTGCCGGGTCTGCGGGCGCGAGGCTACCGCTGGTCTCGCCGGTGCGTCGCGAGTCGGCGCCACCGGTCCGCCAGCCAACGCCGAAACCAGCGGAAAGGCCGTTTTCAGCCTGATTTGCGGGCTACTGTTTTTCATCCCATTGCTTTTTGTGGCGGCAATCGTGTTTGGCCACCTTGCTTTGTCGGATATTCGCAAGAGTGCGGGACGTCTGAAAGGGACGGGGCTGGCGACGGCGGGGCTGACGCTCGGTTACTTGTGGATTCCGGGCATTCCAATTTTTCTGATCCTCGCGGCCATTGCGATCCCGAACCTTCTACGGGCGCGAATGGCGGCGAACGAGTCGTCAGCCGTAGGTGCAGTACGAAGCTTGGTGGTTTCGGAGGTCAGGTACGCGTCGCTCCATCCCCACCAGGGTTACACCTGTTCCCTTTCGGATCTGGCCCAGGCGGCATCGATTCGAGGGCCGCTGGCTTCCGGCCAGAAAAATGGATATGTGTTCGAACTGACTGGCTGCTCGGCGGGAACCGAAGGCGGAGCGAATGTGAAATTTCAGGTGGTTGCGTATCCGCTGAGAGTCAATCAGACTGGCGTGCGAGCCTTTTGCTCGGACGAATCCGACCTCGTCAAGGTAGATTCCGGCGGCTCCGCCCGAGCTTGCGTGGAGAACGGCAGCCGGTTCGAGTAATTCCGAACGCGTCCAGGAGGAAACGAATGTTTTGCACTCAGTGCGGGGCGAATAACCCAGATACTGCGGCAGTATGCGCGCAATGCGGCAGGGGCCTGCAACCGGGCGCTCTGGCAACCACTCCGTCGCAGCCCACGGGCGTGGTTCTGCCTCCGGGAACGACGGTGCAGAACTATCTGGTATTTGCGATTCTAACCACCGTGTTCTGCTGTTTGCCAGCTGGAATTCCGGCCATCATCTATGCCGCGCAGGTAAACAGCAAATTGCAGGCGGGCGACCTGGCGGGCGCGCAGCTTGCATCCAAGAATGCGAAGATGTGGTGCTTGATCGCGCTCGGAGTTGGACTTGCGTGCACGGCGATGTGGGTGATGCTGACGATGTTGGGAGTGCTGGGCAGCCTTTCTCGGCATTAAGAACCGGAGACCGCCGAATGATCGAACGGAACAGGAATCAGTGGTTTGCTGCGCTGCTCACGGCTTTTGCTGTGGGCGTAGTGATGCTGCGGTTTTTCGATCCGGCCACGTCCGGCATGTTTCCACCCTGTCCAGTGCATTACCTCACGGGGTGGTATTGTCCAGGATGTGGGTCGCTGCGGGCGATTCATCAACTGTTGCATGGAAACCTGCGGGCGGCGTGGGGCTTGAATCCGCTGACTGTCGTTTTAGTGCCATTTGTGACTTACGGTTTGGCCTCGTCCGCACTGTTTGAAATTCGCGGGCAAGGGTTGCCGCAACCTTTCTTGCGGCCGGTTTGGATCCAGGCGCTCTGCGCAGCGATCATGCTGTTTGGCATCGCGAGGAATCTGCCGGTGCATCCGTTTGATCTGCTGGCGCCGGGCATGGTGCGACTGTGAGGAGACGACGCCGTTGGGGCGGGTCTCAGGTCTCCGGTCGCAAGAGCTTGAACTACGAAGTACCCTAAAAAAGGCTCCAGAGGGCGAGAAGGCAGGCGGCGCGCAATCGGGGCGGCAACTTAACAGAGAAGCCCTTGCCAGGGACCTCGGAACTGCTAACAACCAGGACCGTGATTTTTTTTGCGGCAGTCCTCGCAGACTCCGTAGATCTGAAATGTGTGCCGCGTGGTGAGGTAGTGGTACTTACGGCCGATTGCCTGCTCGAGCTGGCCGACTTCCTGAGAAAAGAACTCGACCGAGCTGCCGCAATCGGTGCAAACCATGTGGTGATGGCTGCGGCGGTTGTACTGGTGCTCGTAGCGCGCGATGCCGTCGTGGAAAGCAACTTCGCTGGCCAGGCCGCACTCCGCAAGCAGCTTCAGGGTACGGTAGACGGTGGTGTAGCCGATGCGAGCGTCTTTTTTCTGCACCAGGCGATGGAGTTCGTCAGTGGATAGGTGGTCGCGGGTTTCAAGGAACGTGTGGAGAATGACATCGCGCTGCTCGGTCTGCTTCAGCCCGACATCTTTCAGATGGCGGTGCAGGATCTCCTGAGCCTCGCGGACCATCTCTCGCGAGATGGTGGGTTGATCATCGATACGCTTCTGCAGCATGGCGGGTCGAACTGAGGTCAGGATACCATCCGGGCATCTTGAAAATGAAATTCATTTTCAGCGCGAGGCAAGGCCTGAAGCTGGCATACAATCAAGATTCCCGATGAATACTCTGGCAGACATCAGCGCACCCAAGACCCGCCGTACGTCCGTTTCCCGCCGCTTGCTTTGGCTGTTGCTGGGCGTGGTCCTGGTGGTTGCGGGGGCGATCGCATACGCCTACTATGTCGGGCACTCTGCTCTTCCCCAACTCGATGGGCGCCTGCCGGTCAGTGGCCTGACATCGATGGTAACGGTAACGCGCGACGGTCACGGCGTTCCTACCATCGAAGCGGCCGGCCTGGAAGATCTTTTCTTCGCACAGGGTTATGTCACGGCGCAGGACCGTTTGTGGCAGATGGATGTGCTGCGGCGCTTTGGCGGCGGAGAACTCTCGGAGATTTTGGGCGAAGATCTGCTCAAGGTGGACCGCGAACAGAAGGTTCTAGGTCTGCGGGCAGCGGCGACGAAGGCTCTCGAGACGGCCAGCCCGCGGGATCGCAGTTTTTTCGAAGCCTACGCGCGCGGAGTGAATGCCTATATCTCGAGCCGAGTTCATAACCTGCCCATTGAGTTTCGCATTCTCCGGTATGCTCCCACCCAATGGAAGCCTGAAGATTCTCTGGTCATCGCGAATGAGATGGTCAAGGATCTGAACTATCACTACTTCTACGATGCGCTGGCTCGAGAAAAAATCCTCACCAAGCTGGGTCCGGATTTGACCGCAGACTTGTACGTCAATCGCTCGTGGCACGATCGTCCGCCGACCGTCATGCGCGAGGATTTGAACCCACCCGAGAATGCCGGCGATTCCGATGACGAGGACAACGAGGATTCCCCCGACAACTCGGTCACGCAGAAGGTTCCAGCTTGGCTGGAGAACGCGGCGACCGAAGGATTGCCGGTGAATGGATCGAACGACTGGGTGGTCTCGGGCACGCACACGGTCACAGGCAAGCCACTGCTTTCGAATGATATGCACCTTGGTCACCAGATGCCGAACCTTTGGTACGAGGCACACCTGCACGCCGGCAATTTGGATGTTGCGGGAGTCACGCTGCCCGGAATGCCTTATGTGATCGTGGGTCACAACCAGCGGATTGCGTGGGGATTCACCAATGTCGGTCCAACGGTGACCGACGTCTATATTGAGAATTTCAACGCACAAGGCGCATACCAGACGCCGGGTGGATGGGCGCAGCCGGAACATCGCACGGAGGTAATTCACGTCAAGGGAAAGCCCGACGTGAACGTGGATGTCAGGATCACGCGTCACGGGCCGATCATCACGGAAATCGTTTCCGGTGAAACGCGTCCATTGGCGCTGCGATGGACACTCTATGATAGTTTGCATATCCCTTTCCTGGAAGTGAATGAAGCGCAGAACTGGCAGGACTTCCGGCGGGCCTTTTCACAACTGGACGCGCCCGGGCAAAACGTCGTGTTTGCCGACGTGGATGGAAACATTGGATATCAGACCACGGGCAAGGTTCCCATCCGTGCGGCTGGAGATGGAAGCCTTCCGGTCAGCGGCGCCGACAACGCGCATGAATGGACTTCCTACATTCCGTTTGAAAAGTTGCCCAGTATTTACAATCCGCCGTCGGGAATTATTGGGACGGCGAACGGAAGAATCACGCCTGATAATTATCCGAATTCCGTCAGCATGGAGTGGGAAGCTCCGTGGCGGACAGAACGGATTTATCGTGTTCTGGAATCGGGCCGGCAATTCTCCATGGCGGACATGCTCGCGCTACAAAACGATGTTCACTCGGAAGCCGAGCAGTTCGCGGCCGAGCGCTTTGTGTACGCGGTCGATCACGCCACGAAGCCTTCGGCGCGCGCCAAGCAAGCAGCTGATCTGATGCGCAGTTGGGATGGGCGCATGCTGGCTTCGTCGGCGGCGCCGACGATCGCGGAGAACTCGATTCTTGAACTGAGGCGACTGCTTCTCGAGCCGAAACTGGGAAGCGCTCCCGCGGACTCCAAACAGGCAGATACGGTGCTGAACTGGAAAACGTATTCATGGGAAATGCGCTCGGTGTGGCTCGAGAATATTTTGTTGCACCGTCCCAAGCGGTGGCTGCCGGAGGCGTTTCCGAACTACGATGAACTGCTAACCGCAGCCGTCGATGCGGCCGTGAATGGTCCGACGGTGCCGAAAGACTTGGCGTCGTGGCGGTGGGGCGCCTTCAACGCCATAGAAATCCAGCATCCGATCCTGGGAAAGATTCCGCTGATCAAACGCTGGTCGGGGCCGGGAGTGCAGGAGCAGTCGGGTAGCGGATACACGGTGAAGGCAGTCACGCGGCATCATGGGCCATCGGAGCGATTCACGGCGAATCTGGCGGATCTGGATCAGTCGACGCTCAACACCGTGACCGGACAGGGCGGAAATTTCCTGAGCCCGTACTACATGGACCAGTGGAAGGCGTGGTACGAAGGGACTACCTTCACCTTGCCGTTCAGCGCCAAGGCTGTGGAAGCGACGAAGGCGCACCGACTGCTATTGGAGCCGGCTCGATGAGGCAAACCGCAAACTCCGGGCTAAAGCCTGTCATCTGTGAACGACTCTTAGGGGGCCTTGCTTGTAAGGAACGCTCTTCCAGCTGGCGTCCCGGCCTCAGGGGCTAAAGCTCACGTTTATACGACGAATCGGACCCTCCGTTTGAAGCCGCGCCATGCCCAAAGACTTCTGCGCTGCAAACCCTCAGTTTCTGCAAAATCTGGAAATGACTGGCTAGAAAAAATCGATGGCCTTCAGGTCTCGCACATAGCCCACGATGTTGATATTCCCCTGAGGCAGGAAATCGTTGATCAGCAGAATGTCTTGAGGGAGTTCGTAGACGCGCAGGTTCCCATTTTCGGCCACATATTCGACTTGCCGGCTGGTAAAACCCTGCAGAGCGTTCACGTCGCCGTTGTCGGGAGGAAAAAATAGGGATCCATCGGTGGTCCGGTAGATGGTTAAGCAGCCGCGGATTTCACCGCCAGTGGGATTGTTGATGTTGCCGATGTTGGTGCAGGTATGCGATCCGATGAAGAGCTGGCCGTCGGCATTCAGATCCATGCGCCAATGGTAGCCATCGGTGATGACGACGCTTCCGGTCACAGTTCCCGAAGTCAGGTCCAGGATGTCAAGGCGTCCGCAAGTGGTGGCGGCAGTGGTTTGACCGGTACAGGCATGGTTGGTCGGTGATGTGCCGGCTACGTAGAGTGTTGAACCGTTGAGCAAAGCCCACGTGGCGGCGTCGACCGGAATCGTGCTGGTGATGGTTAGGCTGGGCAGATCGAAGACCATCACACTCGCCCGGACACCGCCGCACTGCGGACCGCAGTTCAAAATGTAGGCCGTATTCCCATTGATGATGCCATAGACTGGCCGGTCGAAGCCCGGAACGATGGTGCACACCGCATTGGGGGGGTTGGAAAGACAACTGGTGTCGACGGGCGGTACAGCCGCGGCGGGTGAGAGCACGGTCACCGAGTTGGAATCGTTGCTGAAGACAAGAAGTTGACTGGCGCCGGAGTTTGAGATCACGGTTTCAGCATTGCTCACGGCTATGGAGGTGATGAGTCCTCCGCCCGAGAAGTTCATTTCTTCAACGGCGCCGATGAAGGAGAAGCCGTTGATCGCGGCCGCAGGGACTGCAGCAAATCCGATCGGATTGGAAGTCGGAATCACAAAACTGGAGGTGGCCCCGTGCAGGCGAACGTTTCCGATCGAAGACTCCGTGGTTGTGTCGACTGCAAAAACCGTATTGCTGCTCGAATCGAATGCGGCTGCGATGTTCAGAGAGGGCGAGACTGCCATCAGTCCCGGAGAGCTGCCTGCTCCTAGAGGCGAAACTCGCGGGATCGTGTCATTAAAAGCGTCAATAACCACCAAGCTGCCGGAGGTCTGGGTTGAGGTCACCCCTTGAGAAACCAGAACCCGATCGGGCAAACCGCTCGGGGGATTCTTCTTCGGGCTGGAATAGCAGGAAATGAAACTCAGACTAGCCAACAATCCCAGAACACTGACAAGCACGCTTTTCTTCAAACGACATGCTCCTAACGACATGAAAAAGGGAGATTTAATTGCGGAATGGTGGATTATAACAGACCGAAAATATAGCCTCATGTGGGGGCCCGCCGGACAGAGCAGAAAAACTTCCGCTGTTTCCGGCCCTTTCCCATCAACATGACCGAGATGCGCGAACGGGCTTTCATCCTGTATTCTCAGGCAAGCTATGGCATCTGACTTTCTGGCCCGGATCAAGCAGTCTCCTGTTTTGTGCGATGGCGCAATGGGCACGCTGCTGTACGCCAAAGGCATCTTTATCAATCGTTCCTACGACGAACTGAATCTCTCGCAGCCCGACCTGATTCGCGGAATTCACCACGAGTACCTGCAGGCGGGAGCCGAGATTATCGAAACCAATACCTTCGGTGGCAACTCTTTTCGCTTGGCACGCCATAGTTTGGCGGACAAGGTTCGCGACATCAATCATGCGGGTGTGCGCATCGCGCGGGATGCCGCCAAAAGCTTCGATGTTTGGGTGGCGGGATCGGTTGGCCCGCTGGGAAGCAGAATCGAACCACTGGGGAAAACTTCGTTCCAGGAGGCTCGGGATGCGTTTCGCCAGCAGATTGCAGTGCTGGTCGAGGGCGGCGTCGACCTGTTGATTCTGGAAACGTTCGGATACCTGGAAGAAATTCATCAGGCGATGCTGGCCGCCAGGGATGTGAGCAGTTCGCTGCCAATCGTGGCGCAGGTCACCATTGACGAGGACGGCAACTGCTTGGACGGCTCGGCCCCGCAGACCTTCGTTCCGAAGCTGGTGGAATGGGGAGCGAACGTAATTGGATGCAATTGCAGCGTGGGTCCGGTCGCTATGCTGGACGCGATGGAGCGAGTGCGTGCGGCCACTTCCCTTCCGCTAGCCGCCCAACCCAATGCTGGAATTCCGAGGTCGGTGGATGGCAGAAATATTTACTTGTGTTCCCCGGAATATATGGCCAGCTATGCGCGCAAATTCGTGGCGGCTGGAGTCCGGCTGGTGGGTGGATGCTGCGGCACCACTCCCGAGCACATTCGGGTAATGAAATCGGCTCTGCGGGTGGGCGAAGCCCGAGGAAAAGCCTCTTCCAAGCCAACGGCAGGCGGCGCAGCAGCTCCGCTGGCCGTCCCCGCCGTATCGCTACAAGATCGATCGCTTCTCGGCGCCAAGCTGGCTCGAGGCGAGTTTGTCACGATGGTTGAGATCGTCCCTCCCAAGGGAATCGATGTTCAGAAAGAAGTTGAAGGAGCGCGGTTTCTGAAGTCGGTTGGTGTGGACGCGGTCAATATCCCAGACAGCCCGCGCGCGTCGGCGCGCATGAGCAACCAGGCGCTGTCGCTGCTTATTCAGCGCGACGTAGGCATCGACGCGATTCTGCATTATACGTGCCGCGACCGGAATGTGTTGTGCATCCAGAGTGACTTGCTGGGAGCGGCCGCAGTCGGTATCAGGAATCTGATTTGCATCACCGGCGATCCTCCGAAAATGGGCAATTATCCGGACGCGACTGCTGTGTTTGACGTGGATGCCATTGGCCTCGTCAACATTGTGCACAACTTGAACCGTGGGCTCGATCTGGGCGGCAATCCGATCGGAATGGGAACGGGCTTTGTGATTGGCGTCGGAGCGAACCCGGGGTTGACGGATCTGGATGAAGAGATTCGCCGGTTCGAGTACAAGGTCCAGGCTGGAGCGGAGTACGTGGTCACGCAACCGGTGTTTGACCTTCGGCTGCTGGAAACCTTCCTGCGGCGCATCGAGCATTGCCGAATCCCAGTCGTGGCGGGAATCTGGCCGCTGGTCAGCGTGCGCAATGCGGAATTCATGAAAAACGAATTGCGGGTTTCCGTCCCGGATGCGATTTTGGAGCGCATGGCCCGGGCTCAAACTCCCGAGGCTGCACGGGCAGAGGGCGTAGCCATCGCCCGAGAAATGCTGATTGCCGCCCGGCAGATGGCGCAAGGGGCGCAAATCAGCGCGCCGTCGGGGCGATACAGTTCCGCCGTGGACGTGCTGGAAGCCCTCGGAGCCACCGCCACATAAAAACAAACTTGATAGGACAGAACGGTTAGTCTGTCCATGCAGCGGAGATCAGCAGGTCCCACCTTCAACTCCAGGACACAGGTTTCCGCAACGAAATAACATTCTGTTACCTCCTGTCTCAGACCTCATGTCTCAGACGACCTGACATGTCGCGAATAACGTTCCTAGCCTGTTAATTAGAACTCCGACCCAAACAATTCCGTTCCGGCCGCTCGGGAGCGAGGCTCACAGCCGCCACACATACTTGCGCGAAGCGGGAGTTGGAGTCGCAGTTTATCTGCTTGGCAAAATCAAAACATGCGTTCGAATTTCAAGTTTAGTTCGAAGCAAACTGAGATAGAATGCTCGGCACTCCCACTTCACAAAGGACCCCTGCGATGAAAATCTTCTTGTCTGCGGTCGTGTATTTGCTCATGGCGGTCAGCTTGATGGCACAGACGGGCACAACCTCGGTGCGAGGCGTCGTGCTCGACAAATCCGGGGCCGCCGTTTCAGGAGCCAAAGTATCAATCTCCAACAACGGACAGGCTCTCGAACGCGTAACTGAGACTGACGGCTCGGGTGAATACCGGTTCCTGGCGCTGCCTCCGGGAAACTACACATTGACGGCAGAGAAAGAGGGCTTTCGCAGATTCGAAAACACCAGCCTCGATCTTCCCGTCAACGTCCCGGTTACGAGCAACGTGACTTTGAATGTGGGAACCGTCGCGGAAAAAGTTGAAGTAGCCGCGGAGACTGAAACCGTGAACACAACCGATGCCTCACTGGGAAATGCCTTTAGCGAAACTCAGGTGAAGGAACTGCCGCTGGAAAGCCGCAATGTTCCTGACTTGCTCAGTCTGCAGGCGGGTGTTCTCTATACCGGAAACAGTCCCGACATCGATGCCAGCGTTGACACTCGCAGCGGAGCGGTTAACGGCGCCCGCAGCGATCAGAGCAATATTACTGTGGACGGCATCCCGGCAAATGATAAGGGCGGACATGCCTTTACCTCCGTTCTGCCGGTCACGCTGGATTCAGTCCAGGAATTTCGCGTCACGACGACGAACTACGGTGCCGATCAGGGTGTTTCTTCCGCTGCGCAGGTCGCCCTCGTCACCAAAAGCGGCACCAATCAATTCCACGGTTCGGTCTACGAATACAACCGAAATTCCGCATTCAGCGCGAACGATTACTTCATTAAGGCGGCGCAGGTGGGAAGCGGATCTCCGAATAAGCCTCCGCAGTTAAACCGCAATATTTTCGGCGTTTCCGTTGGCGGTCCCATCTTGAAAGACCGTTTCTACTTCTTTTTGAACTACGAGGGCTTCCGCAATTCACAAGCCGAGAGTGCAGTCCGCACGGTACCGACGGCAGCTCTGCGCGCGGGCGTCATTCAGTACCTTTGCCTGAACGCGGATACCACGCAATGCCCGGGCAATACCGCCGATGGATTCACCGCGCCCGCAGGTTTTTACGCGCTTTCTCCGCAACAGATTACGCAGATGGACAGCGGCCTCGGCAGTAAAGCTCCTACTGGTCCCGATCCCGCAGTACTTCAGTACATGAACTCGACCTATCCGCTTCCAAACGATTCCACCGTGGGGGACGGGCTTAATACAGCGGGGTACCGCTTCCGCGCTCCGACAAAAAACACCAAGAACTGGTACATCGGCAAACTCGACTACAACCTCAGTGCCGACGGCAGACACCGCCTGTCGGTGAGCGGTTCTCTGGCCAACGAGAACGCCGGTGGCACTCCTTTTCTCCCGGGAACTCCTCCCGAGCAGACCATCGTCACCTTCAACAAAGGACTGATTGTCGGCTACTCAGCAGTACTATCGCCAAACCTTCTCAACAATTTTCGCTACGGATTCATACGGGAGAGCGTCGGTACTCTCGGTGATTCCAACCAGGTCTGGAACTATCTGCAGGCCTTTGACCAGGGGATTACATACTCTTCCTCATTCCAGCGCCCCATCCAAAACTTCACCGATGATCTCTCCTGGGTCCGCGGTCACCACACCTGGCAGTTCGGATTCCAGTTCGCATTTCTGCGCAATCCCGAAAGCAATTTCAACAACTCGTTCAGCGTTGGTCAGGCCAATCCTGACTGGCTGCTCAACTCGGGACTGTCTGGTCCCGCGAACCCGTCGCCTCTCAATCCAGCCAATCCGGCAAACGGATTTCCTGTAGTGGATTCCAGTTTTGTCAGCAACTATGACTATTCCATGACCAGCCTCCTTGGCATGATCACTCTCGGGGATGCTGTCTACAACTACACGCGCAACGGAACTACTCTCCCCCAAGGCGCTGCGGTTACCCGTCGTTTTGCCGAGGATTCGTACGAGATGTATGCCCAGGATGTTTGGAAGGCGAAGCCCAATCTCACCCTGACGTTAGGACTTCGTTATTCTCTGTTTTCGCCGCCCTGGGAAACCAACGGCTTGCAGGTTGGAACAACGTTCGATCTCGGCAAGTGGTTCAACTCGCGCGGCGCGGGGATGCTGCAAGGGACCCCGTCGAACGTTCAATCCCTCATCACCTACCAGTTGGCAGGGCCGGTGAACCATAAACCGGGATACTACAATTGGGACTATCACAACTTCGCGCCTCGGGTCGCCTTCGCCTGGTCTCCTGACTATTCCACGGGATGGCTCGGTTCCGTATTCGGAGGTAAGGGCAAGAGCAGCATTCGCGGCGGTTTCGGCATCGCCTACGATCGCGTCGGAGAAAGTCTGGTAGACACCTTCGACCAGAGCGGTTCCTTCGGTCTGGCGACCCAATTGAACAATCCGTCCGATTCCGAAACTTCCCTTAGCGCTCCGAGACTTACCAGCATGAACGTGATCCCCACAGCCGATAAAAACGGGGTTCCGATCCTGCCCTCGGCGCCCCCGAGCGGTTTCCCGCAAACCTATCCAACTGGATCCGGGGCCATCACCTGGGGCATCGATCAGGGCCTCAAGACGCCTTATTCGTACACTCTGGACCTGGCGGTGAGTCGCGAGATGAAATCGGGGTTCACCCTGGAAGTGGCATATGTCGGCCGTCTCTCGCATCGCCTGCTTGCCCAAGATGATCTGGCCATGCCCCTCGACATCTCCGACAAGGCTTCGGGCATCGATTACTTCACCGCCGAGAAAGCGCTGGCGAAAGTTTTTCGCCCGCAGCTTGTGGCCGGAGTTCCAAACCCAACCGCTTCGTTCGATCCCAAACAGTTACCCGCGAAGGTTCAGCAATTCTGGACCGATCAGATTCAGCCGTTGGCGCCGGGCGGCGCCTACACCCTCAGTGGATGCACCGGCGGGACCAATTCGGGCACCACGAATCCCATCATTTTCGCTTTTGATACCTTCTGCGGAACCAGCTTCAACGATTCGCTGGCGCTCTATAACCTCGACTACAACGGCATCCCGGATTTCAATAATTCAAACCAACTGTACTTCACTTCGGGTGGTCAATACTCCTACTACGCTCCGCAGTTCAGCTCCCTGTATGCCTGGCGCTCAATGGCGTGGTCCAATTACAACGCGATGCAGGCAACTCTGCGGCACCGCATGTCAAACGGCATCCAGTTCGATCTGAATTACACCTATTCCAAATCGATTGACATTTCTTCCGACGCCGAGCGGGTTGGGCCAGCCAGTAATGGCAGCCTTCTCGGCCTGAACAACAACATCATTAACGCCTGGAATCCGAATGCCCAGAAGGGGGTTTCTTCTTTCGATGCCACGCACCAGATCAACTCCAACTGGATCATCGAGATGCCGTTCGGGCGCGGCCGCAAGCTGGCGGGCAATTCCAACCGTGCAGTCGATGCAGTGATTGGAGGCTGGCAGCTCTCCGGCCTGTTCCGCTGGACGAGTGGTTTTCCGGTTACGGTGGATAACGGTTTCAGTAATTTCCCGACAAACTTCGAAATGGAAGGCAATGCCGACCAAATCGCACCGGTGAAAACCGGGGTTTTCTTCAATACCGGCACTCCCAATATTTTCGCCAACGGTCCAGCGGCGATCAGCTCTTTTGCGCCCGCCTATGCGGGCGAGTCAGGCCAGCGCAACACCATTCGTGGAGAGGGCTATTTCGGAATCGACCTCGGCCTGGCCAAGCGCTGGCTCATGCCCTGGAGCGAGAAGCAGAGTCTTCAATTCCGCTGGGAGGTGTTCAACGTAACCAATACCGCGCGTTTCGACGTTCAATCAGCCTTACTTTCGAATTCGTTGGGCCTTGGAAGCGGCACCAGTTTTGGTAACTACTCTGGCTTGCTCAGCAATCCGCGCATCATGCAATTCGCGCTGCGCTACGAATTCTGAGTCAGGACGTCTAGCCGGGGGATGGTCGAATCATCCCCCGGGCCACTCCAGGGTCTGCTCAGAAGGTGAAATCCGGGCCGGCATCCTCTGGCGATGAGCGATGGACACGAGATTTGTCGCATCAGAGGCTCGTCCACCTCTCTTCTGACATTCGAGTTGAACTTGACCGCCGCCCGGCAAACCGTTGCACAGGTATCAATAGTATGCTGGAGAGAACTCGGCTGATTGGAACCTCTGTGCACCGGGCACAGCTTGCCGCGATCGATCGTTGATGGAGGAATGACTGAAGCAAGATACTCTCTGGTACAAAGACGCGGTCATTTATCAGGTCCACGTCCGCACGTTTTACGACAGCAGTGGAGACGGAATCGGTGACTTCCAGGGGCTGGAACAAAAGCTGGAGTACCTGCAAGAGCTCGGGGTCAATGTTATCTGGCTGATGCCGTTCTTTCCTTCGCCTCTGCGCGACGCTGGCTATGACATCTCTGAACACAGGTCAATCCATCCCAGCTATGGCAACCTCGAGGATTTCCGGGGATTCCTGAACGCGGCCCACGAGCGCGGGCTCCGGGTGATCATCGAGATGGTGCTGAACCATACCTCCGATCAGCATCCCTGGTTCCAGCAGTCCCGCAGCTCGCGGGACAATCCCTATCGTGATTGGTACGTTTGGAACGAAACCGACGACCGATACAAGGGAGCTCGAATCATTTTCATCGATACCGAGATGTCCAATTGGGCCTGGGACCCGGTTTCCAAGGCCTATTACTGGCATCGTTTTTTCAGTCACCAGCCTGACCTCAACTGGGACAACCCCGCCGTCCGGGAGGAGATGTGGGATGTAATGAGGTTCTGGCTCGACATGGGCGTCGACGGCTTCCGGCTGGACGCGGTTCCCTATCTCACCGAGCGCGAAGGAACGAACTGCGAGAATCTGCCTGAGACGCATGCCATCCTGAAAGATTTTCGGAGCAGACTCGATCAACAATACCCGGGCCGAATGCTGCTGGCCGAAGCGAATCAGTGGCCGGCGGACCTGCGCCCTTACTTCGGGGACAGCGACGAATTTCACATGGCGTTTCACTTCCCTTTGATGCCGCGGATGTTTATGGGGGTGAAACTGGAGGACCGTAAGCCGATTACAGAGATTTTGCAGCAAACGCCGGAAATTCCAGCAGCATGCCAGTGGTGCCTGTTCCTGCGCAATCATGACGAATTGACGCTGGAGATGGTGACGGACATCGAACGCGACTACATGTACGACACCTATGCTGGAAATAAAACCATGCGGCTGAACCTGGGGATTCGGCGTCGGCTGGCTCCCCTGCTGGATAATGACCGCAGATGCATCGAGTTGATGAACGGAATGTTGATGTCCCTTCCGGGCACTCCTATCATCTACTACGGGGACGAGATTGGAATGGGGGACAATATCAATCTGGGTGACCGCGATGGTGTAAGGACTCCGATGCAGTGGAATGGAGGCTGGAACGCGGGCTTCTCTAACGCCGATCCAGAGAGCCTGTGTTCGCCTTTGATCCTGAATCCGATCTACGGTTATCCGGCCATCAACGCCTTGTCGCAGCGGCGGACGCCACATTCCCTTTTTTCGTGGATGAAGAGAATGATCGCGGTTCGTCGATCGACCCGGGTGTTCGGGAATGGATCGATCGAGTTCCTCTATCCCGCGAACCACAGAATCTTGGCTTACATCCGACGGTTCGAGAAAGAAACGGTGCTGGTGGTGAACAACCTTTCCAGCGCGGCACAGGCCGTCGAACTCGACTTGCGCCCCTTCAAAGGAAGCATCCTGGTCGAGATGTTTGGAAAGAATGTTTTTCCGCGGGTGAGTGAACTCTCCTACCTGCTAACCTTGGGCCCTTATCAGTTCTACTGGTTTCGGCTCCGACGAGTCTGAAGCACAACCGAAGTCATAGGCTACGGAAACGATGCTAAAAGAGGTGTCCACTCCAGAGCGCACGGGCGCGCTTCGCACCGACGCCAAGTTGGCGGAGGAGGGCTTCCTCACGGATGATTTCGTTCGCCAACTGATTAGCGTCGGTGAAATCGATATCCTCGTCGGGCTTCCAACGCACAATAACGCCAAGACCATTAGTTCGGTTGTGGCTGCGATTCAGAGCGGCATTCTGCAATCGTTTTCGCGAGATCGAGCGGCGATTATCGATGCCGATGCGGGATCACGCGACGGTACTCCGGACCTGGTTGTGAGCGCCTCCATTGATGACGTGCGGCGGCGTGACTCCAATCGATTTGCGTTGCGCACACTGCACTCGATCAGCATGCAATACGGAAGCAGCCCAGCCCGTGGGATTGCGTTCCGAACGATCCTTTCTGCCGCCGAATTGCTGCGGCCCAGAGCCAGCGCAGTGTTTTCACCTGACTCGACGAGCATCCAGCCCGATTGGCTTCGATCGCTTCTCAAGCCCGTCTCTACAGAAGGTTTCGATCTTGTTCTGCCGACCTATACCCGGCACAAGTTTGACGGACTCCTCGTCACCAATCTTCTGTACCCGGTGACGCGCGCGTTATACGGGCTACGAATCCGGGAACCTTACGCCTCCGAATTCGCATTCTCGAGCCGATTGGGAAGCCAGTTTCTCTCCGAGAATTCCTGGAACGATGAGACTGCGCGCGAAGGCTGCGAGGTCCGATTCACTGTGGCCGCGATTGCCGGAGGCTTTCGCATCGGCCAAGTCTATCTGGGCGCCAAGGACCCTCTCGATCGAAGTGCCGCGGATCTGGTGCCCGCCTTGCGGCAAACGATCGGCGTCTTGTTTGGCTCCATGGAGTCGAATCTTTCGGTGTGGACCAGCAAGACTGGCTCCCAGCCGATTACCACGATTGGGGCCGACCAACAATTCGCGCTCGAGCCGCGGAGGATAAATCGGAAACGTCTGCTGGACATGTTTCGCGCCGGTGTGGCGGAACTGGATTCCGTTTTTCAATCCATCCTTGCCCCTTCCACGCTGGCGGAACTGCGGGGCATCGCACGACTGGAAGAAGAAGACTTTCGATATTCCGGGGAATTGTGGGTAAAAACGGTCTACGAATTCGCCGTGGCGCACCACAAGGCCGTCATCAACCGGGATCACATTATCCAGGCCCTTGCACCGCTATTCCGTGGGCGAGCGCTGACCTTCCTGCTGGAAAACCGGACCGCGTCCGCCGCCGCAGTAGAAGAGCACATCGAGAACCTATGTTTGGAGTTCGAGCGCCTGAAACCGTATCTGCTGGAGTTGTGGAAAGACAGAGAGTGAGGTCATCATGCGGGAAATGATCGTCAGCGAGCTAACCAGGGCCATGCAGGAACTTGTAAAGGATTTTGCGCGCTTTCTTCCTCGGCTGATCGTGTTTGTGATCATCGCATTTGCAGGATGGGTAATTGCGTACCTTCTGAAACTCATCGCGCGCAGCATCTTGCGGCTGATCAAGTTTGACAAGCTGTCTGAAAATGCGGGCGCATCCCAATTGCTGGCCAAGGCAGCTCTACCTCCATCGTCGGAATTACTGAGTCGGCTGGTGTTCTGGGTGGCGTGGCTGGGATTCATCCTGCTCGGCATCAACGCACTCGGAATTTTCGGACTCCAGGAACACATCTCCCGTTTCTTCTTGTTCTTGCCGCGCTTATTTGCGGCTTTATTCATTATGTTTGTTGGATTACTCGCTGCCAGCTTCTTCTCACGGGCCACCCTGTTAGCCGCGGTGAACGGCAACCTCCCATCGCCCCGGTTGCTAAGTATATCGGTCCGCGCGGTCATCGTCGTCTTCGTGATATCCATGTTCTTTGAGGAACTGGGAATTGCTGACCAGACCGTTCTTGTTGCCTTCGGAATTGTTTTTGGAGCAGTCATGCTTGGCCTTGCGATCGCATTTGGAGCGGGTGGCAAGGAGCTTGCCCAGCGATTCCTGGAACACAAACTTGTCCACGCCAATGAAGATGACAAAAACGAGGACGAACTGTCGCCGCTCTAAGAATCTGAGTTGGTGTGCCTGGCTTGCTCAGCGATCGTAGAGCGACGATAGCTGCTTCAATCTCGACTTGATTTCTGGCGTCAAAGCGCTTGCGCGATAGCGCCATTTCCAATTTCCACTGAGTGTGCCGGGCAAGTTCATTCGCGCTTCGCTGCCCAGTCCCAGAACGTCCTGCAGCGGAATGATCGCGAGCTCGGCGACAGACGCCAGAATGGTGCGAATTAAAACCCAATTGATCGCTTCGTCTTTACATCCCAGGTACGCCTTCGCAAACTCGCGTTCTTGGCGGATGTCTTCCGCAGTGCGCGTGCTTTCGCCCACCCCCGTACTAGCCCACCAACCAACCGTAGTGTCGTTGTCGTGGCCCCCGGTGTAAGCCGCCAGTTCGCGCATATAGTTATGCGGTCGGAACGAGGGCCCCTGGGGGTCGTTGCCGAAAGCAAACTGCAATAGGCTCATTCCTGGGAATCCGAACTCCTGCCGCAGCGCTTCGACCTCGGGAGTGATCACCCCGAGGTTTTCCGCGACAATCGGTAGTTCCTTCAATTCCCTCCGCAAGACCTCGAACAGGGCTCTTCCCGGACCCTTGATCCATTTTCCATGCATCGCGGTTGGCTCTCCTGCGGGAATCTCCCAATACGCCTCGAACCCCCGAAAGTGATCGAGCCGGACCATCTCGAAGAGTTTGAGCGAGGCGCGAAAACGATCGATCCACCAGCTGTACCCAGAGCGTGACAGCACGTCCCAACGATAGATCGGGTTTCCCCAGAGTTGTCCGGTTGCGCTGAAGTAATCGGGCGGAACGCCCGCAACCACGGTTGGCTTTCCATGCTCGTCCAGTTGAAACAACTCGGGATGAGCCCACACATCGGCGCTGTCATGAGCAACATAGATTGGGAGATCTCCCATGATGCGAATACCGCAACGCTGACAATGCCTCTTCAGGCTCTCCCACTGTCGAAAAAACTCGAACTGCGCAAACATGTACATCTCAATTTCCGGCTTTAGCCTTTGCCGCCAATGGGGGAGAGCGCCGGGGTCCCGTCGCCGCAGTCCTCGATCCCACTCTGTCCAGACCACGCCATTGTGAAGATCCTTTGCCGCCATGAACAGAGCGTAGTCATCCAGCCAGGCGGCATTCTCGGTGCGGAATATTTTGAAAGCGCTGGCGTCAGCCTCACTTGTATTGCGGAAGAAGTTTAGCGCCGCTTTACGGAGCAGAGAATATTTGAAGGCGATTACTTTGCCGTAATCCACAACATCGGTTGGAAGTTGCGGAGATCCCGCGAAATCTTGCGATTCCAGGAGACCCCTCTCCTCGAACTTCCACAAATCGATGAGCAGTGGGTTGCCGGCAAAGGACGAAAAACATTGATAAGGAGAGTCGCCATAGCCGGTTGGACTGAGGGGCAGGACTTGCCATACCTTTTGTCGAGACTCAGCCAGGAAGTCGACGAATTCGTGGGCGCCAGGCCCGAGGTCGCCAATACCGTGAGCCGCCGGCAACGAAGTAATGTGAAGCAAGATTCCACTACAACGCGGAAAAATCATACCTACAAACTAGTGCCTTGATCGGTACGGTGCAAGTCAGGCCGCTTCTTTCCGTGTGCAAATCGGTCCGCGTTGGACCGATCCCCGTCGCCGGACGGCATGCTCCTCTTTTTCGATCATTTATATCGAAAAGACTGGACACCGCTTCGAATTAATTGCATTACAATAGAGGGACGGAGCGAAACCGTTGCCCAAGTTTGAGGAGTGCCTCCAGCGACTGGAGAAAATTGTTCAGGAACTGGAAAAGGGAGAAGTCCCTTTGGAAACGTCTCTGACACTCTTCGAAGAGGGGATGCAGCTTTCTTCAGCCTGCCGCAAGGAATTGGAACAAGCGGAAGGAAAGGTCGAGATCCTGCTGAAGAAGAACGGGAAGCTTCAAGCTGAACCATTCGAGCCGCTGACAGAAAAGACGCAGGCACGCCGGTAAGTGTCGGATTTCTCCCCCGCGACTCGAGCCTTTAGATGTCTGTGGAGTTGTAGTATTTCAGCCCACTCCGCAGCCCTAGTCCAACGTTGACGTCCGCCGTTGACGACGGTTGAAGATTGGGGGAAGTATGATTCAAAGTGTAGTTGTCCTGGAGCAGGATCCTGGGGTGGCGCGGTCCCTGGCCGGTGGCCTCCGCTCTCATTTCTCAGTGCACGTAACCCAATCCCGCGAGGCGTTGCGGGACGACGTAGTCCGAAACCATCCGGAAGCCGTGATTCTAAACATCGAGCATTGGCTGCTCGCCGATGTCGAGAGTCTTCACCGCGACTTTCCGGCTCTGCCCATCGTTTGCACTCACCGCGTTCCTGACGAAGAAATGTGGATGGCCGCGCTGGCAGCGGGAGCCTGCGATGTATGTCCGAACGATGACGTGGCAAACGTACTGACTTCTGTGCTGCGAAGTACCGCCGTTTCGCGGAGCGCCGCCTAGCTTGTGCCTGTATCCTGAGGACGCCCATGGGCGTCCTTAATTTTTTGTTGGTGAATCCGTTTGCGCAGGCAATTCCTGGATCCACCCGCCTTGTTATACTCACTGCTTCATGCTCAAGGAGACACTCGAACAGGGACAGCTGTTGACCGACGCCGCGCTGGACCGACTCATTCCGCTTGAGACCGAGCATCCGGTTTCGATCCACAAGGCCATGCGTCACAGCGTGTTTGCCGGTGGCAAGCGTCTGCGGCCTGTGCTTTCGATCGAGGCTGGGCGCATGGTGGCAGGGTCATTGCCGGCGGGGATTGAAGAACTCGGCGCGGCGCTCGAGATGTTGCACACCTATTCGCTGATTCATGACGATCTTCCCGCCCTCGACAATGACGATTTGCGGCGGGGGCGTCCGACCTGCCACAAAGCTTTTGGCGAGGCCCTCGCGATCCTGGCCGGCGACGCGCTGCAAACGCGGGCCTATGAAGTCCTGTCCCGGCTGCAGTGTCCGGCCGAGGCGCGAGTGCGCATTATCGAGGAGATCGCTCACGGTACGGGCACGATCGATGGCATGATCGGCGGGCAGGTCGTGGATCTCGAAGCGGAACACACCCGGCCCACGAAGGAGATGCTGGACTACATTCACCGCTCCAAGACGGCGGCCCTCATTGCCGCGAGCCTCGTCGGTGGCGGATTGTATGGCGGCGCGAAAGACCACCAGGTTGTGAAACTTCGGGCCTTTGGACTATCGATCGGATTGGCTTTTCAGATTGTGGATGACGTGCTCGACGTCACCCAGAGCTCCGAACAACTCGGAAAAACCGCGGGCAAAGACACCGCTTCGGAAAAAGCAACGTATCCGGCGCTGTTTGGGGTTGAGGCGTCGGTGAGTAAGGCGGATGCGCTGGTGAACGAAGCATTCGCAGAGCTCGACTGCTTTGGCGAGCGGGCAGAGACGCTGAAGGAACTGGCGCGATTTTTAGTGGAGCGGAAGAACTGAATCAGCGAGCGGCAATTAGCATTTGGCATTTAGCCTTACAACTCGCATGGAAACGGCGTGCCGAAGTCCTAACCAAATGCTAACTGCCAATTGCCGATTGCCGGTGGCCCCTCACGCGTGGCTGTGATAAAAACCTAGAGACGGCGATGGAGTTCGCCACAACCGCCTGTGCCGCCCACACGCCGCAGGCTGATGACTC
>Ga0209380_10000303_pt1 | contig 34367 bp, 33 predicted proteins | sample HubBroMetageWFT6_FD_188347 | JGI IMG/M metagenome (GOLD analysis project Ga0209380, IMG submission 188347) | Warmed and freeze-thawed soil microbial communities from the Hubbard Brook experimental Forest, New Hampshire - Hubbard Brook CCASE Soil... | ecosystem: Environmental > Terrestrial >... | reverse complement strand
CGCCAATCGAAACCAAGCTTTACTTGCTTGCGCTGCAACTCGTCGACAATCGCGCGGTTATAGATCCGCCGAATCGGCACCCGGCCGCCGTTGCGCTCATAATAAAGCTGGCGGCCGTGTTTCCTGACCGCCTCAATATCGACTGTCCTGACGCCCAGCATCTTCTCTGTCGCTAAGAAGTCCGGCAGCGTCTTCTGCTCCTGCGGATGAATCTCCATCAGGATCACGTTTTCAGGATCATGCGTCCCGACAATCGCCGCCCGCAAGAGCTCGCGGTAGGTTCTTTCGTCCAGCCCGCCCAGGAAGAAACGCAATCCCTTTCCTCCCTCGAATCGATCCAGGCCGTAGACGTCGATGTAGCTTTGCGCCATCGCCACCTGATACGCGTAAAGGGAAGGGAAGGCCTGCAATTCCACCAGCTTCGGCTGCAACTCGCCGTTGGCACCGCGCACCAGTCCGAAATCCACTTGCACAAACAGGGGATGCGCCGGCTCATTCGGAACGCGAAATTCCGCCGGAATCGACGTACTCGATCGTGCGATATATTCCGGACTCTCGACCAATTGCCGGATCAATTCCTTCCCATCCTCCGCCATGCGATCGAGAAGTGACTTGGGAAAGAAACAGGGAGTCTCCGACAACCGAAATTGCACGTGAGCGCCGCAAGCGTCCTCGATCCGCCGCAAGAATGCCTGATATTTTTCGGGAGTAAAGCCCGCGTTGAACTGCCTTCTGAGGGAGGGAATCATAGCGGAAGCGGCGATGATCGAATATCACTCGCGGATATCCATAGCGCGAATGAGCCCGTCTTCTATCGAATATACGTGCTCGACCATCCGATCCAGAAGGGTATTTCCGTTAAGATCGCGAACTACCTGGTGAACTCCAACTACCACTCGGTTCATCGAGTCCAAGTTGAAACTCACGGGTTCGACGTGCGGGTTGATGATGTCCCACTGCCGCGTCCAATACTCCCGCACTCCATCGTGGCCATGAACCGTGCCGCCTTCCATGCCGTTCGGCCATTCCACATCAAGCTGCATGGCGGCTAAGGCGCCGTCGATGTCGCGAGCATTAAAGGCCTCGTAAGTCTTCCGAAGCATTGCAACTTTGGACTCTTCGACAATCACGTTCCGATGCGCGCCGCCCTACGCCTCTACCAGGAACTTTCCATCCTGCATGATCTGCTCGTCATCTACCCAGATGTTGAACTTCCTTCCCACAACATCAATATGCGTCGACGAATCCCACTCCGCGCCGGTATGCGCCCCGTAAGGATTGCCAAACGCAATATGCACTCCGGGATATTTCTCATCCTGCAGAATCTGCCCAATGACGTCTTTTAAATCGATATTCGTTCCGATGGCAAATTCGCCTACGCGGTCGCTGTTCTCATCCGTGTGCGTGTACTTCCAGAAATCGTCTTCCAGTTCGCGATTCTCCGAGTGGGCTTCGGTCAGCCGGTTTTTCTTCATACGAATGGTCAGCGGAGTCTCGCTCAAGTTGCCAAACTTCGCGCATAAATAATCTCCTACCACGCCATCGATCACGAACGTCCCGTTCACTTCGCCCGGAGTCGTGAAAATCTCTCCACCCGGCAGGTTGCCCCATTTTTCAGCGCTGATAATCCCGCTGGTCTTCAGCCAGTGATAATTCGGATTCAACTCCGCGGTCAAATCAGTTCCCGCTGCCGTTTTCGCCCGCACCCGGCTCGCCTTGCGCACCATCGCCACAACTTTAGCGCTCAACCGGTCCACCTTTTGAAAATCGGCCCGCATGCCTTCCAGCATGATCTGCCGGTTGATGTTCACCATGTGCGCGTGGCGGATTTTCCGTCGGTTCACCACATCCGTCATCTGCATGCGCGAACGCAGTTCGTTCCGCTGTGCCTGCACTGCAAAAATCGAAACCTGGCTGGTCTCCAAGTCATCGAGCACTTCGCGCGGCAAGTCTTTCAGCGGACGCTCCGCTAAATCCTCGAGCACCCACGCCCGGTAGGGCGAGCCCAGTTCCTCGATCTCGCGCACAATCGCCGCCGCAATCTCCAGCGTAACCTCGTCGGTGATGACGCAAACCTTCTCCTCCGGCTGCACCCGCAGGCATACCCGCACCGCATTGCTCGCCCCAATCGCAAACTCAGGATCGAAAGCAACGTGGTTGCTTCGGGTGACCCAGCCTTCCCCCGTTCTTTGGGGGAGAGTGGGAATTTTGACTTGGCCTACAGCCTTGACTCCTTCGACAGGATTACTCATTACCCTACTTTCCTTACCGAAGCCGGCTCGTCTTCTTCCAGGCCGGCTTCCGTTTCCTCAATTGCATAATCGACAACTCTTTTCAAATCTCCAGTTTCCTGATACACGCGCAACTGCCGGTCCGCGCCGCTGCCTCGTTCCAGCATGGTGTGGATGTAATTCAACTCCTCGCGCGAGTCCAGTTCATCGGCTACGTCGTCGACAAATTCCAGGTACTCAAGAATCAAATCCCGCGCCGGCACTTCCGTCTGCTTGCCGAAGTCGATCAGCTTTCCGTCCATTCCGTAGCGCGCCGCCCGCCACTTGTTCTCCATGAGAAGCGCGCGCCGGTACAAACGGAATCCCTGATTCGCTGTATGCAGCTTATACAGCTTCGCCACCGTGGCCTGAATCAACGCTGCCAGCGCAATGGTCTCATCGGCGCGCATCGGAATATCGCACACCCGGAACTCAATCGTATTGAAGAACGGATGCGGCCGGATGTCCCACCAGATCTTCTTTGCGTTATCGATGCAATTCGTTTTAATCAGCAGCTTGATGAAATTTTCGTATTCGCCCCAGCTGGGAAAGTAATCCGGAATATTGGTCCGCGGAAACTTGTCGAACACCTTGCAGCGGTAAGATTTCAGCCCCGTATTCATCCCCAGCCAGAACGGGGAATTGGTCGAGAGTGCCAGCAGATGCGGGAGAAAATAGCGCGCATGATTCATCATGTGGATCGCGGTCTCGCGGTCCTCGATCCCGATATGCACGTGCAAACCAAAAATCAGATTCGCCCGCGCCACCAGCTGCATGTCCTCGACAATATGTTTGTAGCGGTCATCGGGATAAATCTCCTGCACCCGCCAGTCCGCAAATGGATGCGTCGCCATCGACACGAGCCGCAGCCCATTCTCCTTGGCCAGCCTTACGATATCGCGCCGCAGCATCTTCACTTCCGCCTTGGCTTCCTTGATGTTGCTGCACACCCCAGTCCCCACTTCCACCACCGATTGATGCATCTCCGCCTTCACCCGCTCCTGGAGCAAGAGCTTGCCCTTTTCCAGCAGCTCGGCGTGAATATGGGACCGCAGATCCCGCGTCTCCGGATCTACAGTCTGATATTCCTCTTCGATCCCGATATTGAAAGTGGGTTTCATGACTCCCGCTGTCCCCAGAAGCGAATCCAGGTGCTCCATCCCCTGAAGGATGGCTATTTAAGCTTAAACAGTATAGCAACTGGGTGGCCCAAAATTTGAGTGAGGCAGTGTGCCCAAAGGAAGGTGGCGGACAAGTGGACTTTCTGCTGCGCGCCTATTCCTGCAGATCAAATCTTGAGCGAAGCGCTTTCAGGCGCAGCAAAGAGTTTGCCCTCGAACGAAGTCGAACGGATCTCCTGCGCAGAAGTCCCCTGGGGCATTACGCTACCGCGGTCGTGGCCTTACTATTCGTTCTGTCGGTCCATTGCATGGTGATATTCGGCGTCGCGGCTAGTATGATTTGCACCTCTCCAAGTTCCAGGGTTTCCACCGTCACAGAGTCGCGGAGCCTGTTAGCCTGAATCAACAAAGCGACGATCCCGGTGATCACCTTCTTGTCGGCTTGGTCGCGCAAAATCGCCGCCAGCTTTTCCTCTGTCACCGCCGGTCCGGTCCTCAGCTTAGTTGTGATTTTCGGAGAAAGGCCCATCTCGATCTCCAGGCTTCCTATGCCATAGCCGGCCGATTGCAGAAGTTGCAGCAGCAAGTTGGCCTGCAGCAGCATTTCCCGGCTCTTTTCCGCCGCCATGCTCGCTAACGCATCCGTAGCTCCCTGCACTCCACCCGTTAGTCTATTCAGATTCAATGCCAAGTTTCACCTCTCAGATCGCGACCTTACAATAGTAATAGTGAGGCGCGACCCAAAAGCGTTTCGCGCTTCTTCAAGAAAGTGCAGATCAGAAACTGTGGTGCTTCTGGAACCAGGATAACCACAGGAAAAGGCCGACAAGAAGAAGCATCAATCCACTCAGGCAGATGGACATCACGGAGAACAAGCTGCGCATCCAATGCCCGGGGGAAAACGCCCGGAACAGCAAAACCATCGCTCCGACCTGGCTCACAAGGATCGAGCCAATGCCCCACATGATGAGCAACTCACTTAACCCGCCGGCTACTGCACCGAGCCCAGTCGCCTTTTGTCGCAAAATACCAATGAGGAGTCCGATCCCGATCGGAATCCACGGCACCCACACCAGCGCCACACCCCAGAGAAAGCGCTTTTTCTTTACATCGTCCACTGAATTTCCCGAACCACTATGCCCTGCCTGTGGGAAGAAGCCCTATTTCCCTGGAGCCTTATTTACTTAGCCACCTTCCCCCGCTTCCGCTCCGCCACCCACTCCGGCTCCCCTTTGCGCTTCTCTTTCGCCGGAGTTCCATTCAAAAAACCAGCCCACCGCAACTCCCGCGCCGGATCTTCTCCCGAGACCGCCATCTTCACCGCCATCTCCGCGACGGCATTCACGATCCAGTCAAAATTCTCCTGCCCCACCGATGTAATCTCCGCATCCGGCGCCGGATTCAGAAAATCGATCGCATAAGGCACTCCGCCTTCCACTGCGAACTCGACGGTGTTCAGGTCGTACCCCAGCACCCGGCACAAAGTCAGAGCGTCTTTTTCAATTCGAGCCCGCAAAGCCTCCGACGACGGCGGCGGATTCCCCTTCACATACCGCTCATGATGCGGCGCCCGCGGATCGTACTTCATGATGTGCACTTTTTCCTGTCCCACCACATAGCAACGGTAATACTCTTCAAACACGACGCCATGCTGCAGCGTCATGCACAAATCGCCGGTCTGGTTGTAGTGCTCGAAAAATTCCTCCGGCGAATGCACATGATAAACATGCTTCCACCCACCGCCGGAAAATGGCTTCAAAAAAGCAGGAAAGCCGACGTAGTCGAACAGCTCCTGCCAGTTCAAGGGATACATCAAATTCCGCATTGACCGATCGGTCGTGCCTTCGGGATGCTTGTTGTGCGGCAGAATCACTGTCGGCGGAATCGCCACGCCCAGCTTGTGCGCCAGCGCATAATTGAAAAATTTGTCGTCCGCCGTCCACCAGAACGGATTGTTCACCACGATCGTCCCGTGCAGCGCAGCGTTCTTCAAATAAGCTCGATAGAAAGGAATGTCTTGCGAGATGCGGTCGATGATTACGTCATACTTCTTGGGCTCATCCATTCGGACGCCGCCGAGTTTCACAAACTCGGCCTCGACCCCGTCGATGCTCATCGAGTTGATTTTCTCCACCATGGCCGGCGGGAACGAATTCTCCATGCCAAACAGAATTCCAATCTTTTTCACAGATTTCTCCATCGTTTCTCGAAGAAGACTCTCAACACTAAACCCTAACTAGGACAGTTCTAAGCATCCGGCACGCCTGATCTCGTCTTATTTCGGTTTCCACAATCCGATCGTGTTGCCTTCCGGATCCGCAAACCAGGCGAAGATTCCCGTGGGAATCTCGACCGGCGGCACCAGGGTCTTGCCACCGAGGGCGCCAGCCTTGTCCAGATAGTTCTGCACATCATCGACTTGCACGTAAAAGATCGTGTAACGATGCGGTTCATGGCCAAGGGCTGTGATGTGGCCCTGAATACCGCTCCCGGCGGCCGTATCAATCATCGCCGCCGGACCCATAGCCTGCATCTTCCAGCCGAACAGGTCGGAGAAAAAACTTGACGTCTTGGCGCTGTCGCGGCACCCGATTTCAAAATGCACAACCGGCTGACCCATAGGAGTGTCCCTTTCGGCGGAGATCATAGCACACGCTCTCGCCGGAACCTGCACCCGTCGCTTGGAAGGGAAACGCCTCTTGGCGTATAAAAGAGGGTTGGATTTCCCGCGTCCCCGCGCGGCTCCGGCAACGGCAACCAATCTTTAGTGAGCGAGAGACTATGTCGAGCGTGACTACCGTCCCCAAAGGCATGGAAGGCATCGTTGCCACCACCTCGAGCATTTGCTACATCGACGGCGACCGCGGCGTTCTCGCTTACCGCGGCATCGACATTCACGAACTCGCCGACCATTCCACTTTTGAAGAAACCTGCTATTTGCTGTGGTTCGGGCGCTTACCCAATCGGAGTGAACTCAACGACCTGCAACAGCGGCTGGCGAAGGAGCGTCGTCTCGACCCAGCGATTATCCAGTTTCTGCGCAACGTCCCAACCACCGCGCTCCCCATGGATGTGCTGCGTACCGCTGTTTCCGCTTTAGCCTTCTACGATGCAGACGACAAGAACAACGATCACGATGCCAACGTCCGCAAAGCCATCCGCCTGACTTCGCAGATCGCAATGATCGTCGCCGCCTACGACCGTATTCGCAAAGGCAAGCCGGTTGTCGAGGCCGACCAATCGCTCTCGCATGCCGCGAACTTCCTGCTGCAGTTGACCGGTGCCAAGCCATCTTCCACCGCCGAGCGCGCCCTCGATATTGCGCTGATCCTGCACGCCGATCACGAACTGAACGCCTCCACCTTTGCAGCTCGCGTGACAGCCGCCACGCTGTCGGACATGCACTCGGCAATCACCTCCGCCATCGGCGCGCTCAAAGGACCTCTGCACGGCGGGGCCAACGAAGCTGTCTTCCGCATCCTGGAATCGATTGAGCGCGAGAAGGCCGACCCCATCGATTTCGTTCGCAACATGCTGGCGCAGAAGAAAAAAATTCCAGGCTTCGGCCATCGTGTCTATCACACTGAAGATCCCCGGGCGACGCATTTGCGCGCCATGTCGCGAGATTTATGTCAATCCAGCGGTCAGCCCCAATGGTATGAGATGTCGGAAAAAATCGAGAAGTTCGTGAAAGCTGAAAAGAAGCTCAACGCCAACGTGGATTTTTACTCGGCTTCGACCTATCACGTGCTGGGCATCGACGAAGATTTGTTTACGCCGGTGTTCGCAGTCTCTCGCATCAGCGGCTGGGCCGCGCACGTCATCGAGCAACTCGACGACAACCGCCTTATTCGACCGCGCGCCGAATATCTCGGACCGGATTACCCCAACCATTATGTTGCGATCGAAAAGCGTTAGGCGGTCGGGTCCGATGAATTCGCAGGTTTAGGACATGCCTGCTGAACCGCTGAGAATCGGATTGGCCGGTTCTGCTAAGCTTTCTGTTTTAGCATTCCGTCCCGAAGGTTGTTTATGACTGATACTGCGCTCCAGGCCTCCGTCCCATTTCCTCTGACCACCCTTACGGAAGACGAAATTCTTTTCCGCGACAACATCCGCCATTTCGCCGACGAAAGAATCCGGCCGCTCGTAAGAGAGATGGACGAGAAGGGAATCTTCGACAAGGGCCTCATCCGCGAATTCTTCCAGCTCGGCCTGATGGGAATCGAAATCCCGGAGCAATTCGGCGGCGGCGGCGCCAAGTTCTTTGAAGCGATTCTTGCGGTCGAGGAGTTGTCGCGCGTCGACGCATCCGCTGGCGTGCTTGTGGATGTGCAGAATACTTTAGTCAACAACGCTCTCCTGCGATGGGGCAACGCTGGCCAGAAGAAGCGCTATCTGCCGAAGATGGCCGCGGAAACCGTCGGCGCCTATGCCTTGAGCGAAGCCGGTTCCGGCTCCGACGCTTTTGCCCTGCAAACCCGCGCCGAACTCAAAAGCAGCGATTATGTGCTCAACGGCCGCAAGCTCTGGATCACCAACAGCAAAGAAGCCGGACTCTTCGTCCTGTTCGCCACAATCGATCCCGGCGCGGGTTACAAAGGCATCACCGCGTTCCTCGTGGAGAAGGATTTCCCGGGATTCGGCGTGGGAAAGAAGGAGGACAAGCTGGGCATTCGCGCCTCCTCCACCTGCGAACTGATTCTTGAGGATTGCCGCGTGCCTAAAGAGAACGTCCTCGGCGAACCCGGCAAAGGCTACAAGATCGCCATCGAAACGCTGAACGAGGGCCGCATCGGCATCGGCGCGCAGATGATCGGGCTCGCCCGCGGCGCCTGGGAATTTGCCGCGAAGTATGCTCAGGAGCGCAAGCAATTCGGCAAAGCCATCGCCGAGTTCCAGGGGATCCAGTTCCAGATTGCGCAAATGGCCACCGAGATCGAAGCCGCCCGCCTGATGGTCTACAACGCCGCGCGCATGAAGGACGCAGGCGTAAACTTTGTCAAAGAGGCTGCTATGACCAAGCTGTTCGCCTCGCAGGTGGCTGAACGCGTGACCTCTCTTGCTATCGAAATCTACGGTGGTTACGGCTTCACCAAAGATTATCCGGTCGAGAAATTCTGGCGCGACGCCAAGATTGGCAAGATCTACGAAGGCACGTCCAACATGCAGCTTGCGACCATCGCCAAGCTCTTGCTGGGCGGGAAATGACTCAACCCACACAGACTCGCGCCCCCGAAAGCCTTGTCCGGCAGGTGTTTCAGCGCCTTAGGCGACCCTTCCGTAACGGTACCTGTTGCTCAATATGTGCAGCGAGTTGCACTTGCAGTCCTGCATCCGCACCTCACAAACGACACTAAATCACGCAAATTCAATACCTTCCAGCCAGCCATGCTATTGGCTTGCAAGCTGCAATCTCCTCTTCGCCTGCCTTTGTGGGGCGCTGGGGTGCTAATTGACTACTTTGTTCGGCTGCACAGCAGTAATGCCAATCGAGGCTCCAAAGAAGAAGCGGACACTCCTCCCCCTGCTCACAGTACTGTTCCTTTTCTCCTACGGACTAATGACCGTGCTCATCATGGAACAAGGCTCGGCCATTCAAGCGCAACGCAATCTCATCAAGATTTTGATGCGCGACAGCACGGAGCTATGGGCCATCAAGGGAAAAGCCATCAGCGATAAGCAGACGGCCCAAGCCCAGGCGCAAAGCCATGCCCACGCTCCGTCAGCGCAGAACCCGTCTTCCCAGACTCCGTCGACCCAGGTTCCATCAACCCAAGGCCCGCAATCGCATTCGTCAAGCCGCGCGGGCAAAGTTTCCAAGCGTGGTAGCCAGGTTCCTCCCATGCCCGCCACCGACTTGATTGATCCACGCCGCTCTTTGCATACGCTTTAGAACCGCGTCGGTGTTGAAGGTAAGCAGTAAGCATTCTACGAACGTGTTCGCACAATTTGGCAGCGATGAAGGTTCTGACCCTAGCCTTGTTGTTTAGTTTGACGCTTGCCAAGCCAGCGCCGCCGGTTCGCCGTCCCACCGGCCACGTCGAGCGCTCCCACGGCGGACGCTGGTACTTCGCCGCCTCCGGCCACGCCGTTTACTGCTACGGACCCGTGATGACCCTGCCCCAAGCCAACGGCGATCTACAGAAAGTCGCCACCTTCTGCCGCGACGGCCAAACCGTCGTTCCGCTGAAGGACTAACTCGCGTCTGGTAACCAAACTTTCTCACCGCCGAGCGCACTGAGCACGCCGATAAAAACCAGAAATAGAAAAATCTCTGCGATCTCCGCATCCTCGGCGATGAACATTTCGCTTGCTGTCAGCCTTCCCATAGCTCTCCCTGTACACTGATGTTTCATGCCTGAACTCCCCGAAGTTGAGACCATTGCGAGGGGACTCGCGGACCGCGTCACCGGCGATGTGATTGAATCCGTCTGGCTGGGACGTAAACCCGAGCCTCTGAAGTCTCCCGCCCGGGAAATCGTCTCTGCGCTAGAGCACGGCCGCATAGCCTCCGTGCACCGCATAGGCAAACAAATCGTCTTCGACCTGGAACCAGAAAATGCGGAGCGGGGACCCTCGTCCGCGAAAGCTCGGGAGTCGAAGGTAGGCCCCGCCAGCGCCACAGAAAATCACAAGCTCCGTGGAAGAGCTGCCCTTCAGGGCCGCGTAAGTCGCGCAAAATCCCTGGCGGCTTCAGCCCCTGCCGCACACTTCATCGTCCACCTCGGCATGACCGGCCGCCTGCAAGTCTGCGAGCCGCACTCGGAGATGCTCAAGCATACCCATGCAATTTTGAAGCTCGCATCGGGCAGGGAACTGCGCTTTGTCGATCCCCGCCGCTTCGGAAGGTTGAGCGTGGCCCGCGCCGGCGCTTTCGATGCGGGCGGCATCGAGCCGCTCGAAGCCGGTCTCGACCGCTTCCTCGAATTGTTTAGCGGCCGCAAAACGCCCATCAAGAGCGCCCTGCTCAACCAGAAGCTGCTGCGCGGCGTAGGCAACATCTATGCCGACGAATCCCTCTTCCGCGCCGGAATCCGCCCCCGCCGCCGCGCTTCCACCATCACCCGCGATCAACTCGCTAAGCTGCTCGCATCCGTGAAAGAAGTTCTAAAAGAAGCGATAGCCCTCGGCGGCTCGTCCATCTCAGATTACGTCGATGCCGATGGCGAAGAAGGCTTCTTCCAACTCCAGCACCGCGTCTACGGCCGCGAAGGCGAACCCTGCCTCGTCTGCAAAACTCTCGTCAAACGCATCGTGATCGCCGGCCGCAGCAGCCACTACTGCCCAAGGTGCCAGAAGTAACGATTGTCATCCTGAGCAGCGCGTTTCTTGCGCCACGAAGGATCTGAGGGAGCGACCGCGCGTCAACCCGCGTAGCGGGGTGACAATGAAGCGCGACGCGACCTTCCATACCTCTTCGCGCCGTGAGTGTAGCTTGGTCCCCCTGCGTCCGCGCCACCGTAGTTCTGGTAACCTCTTAATCCATGCCTGATTTCTCCATCGCAGTCGACCTCGGCGGCACCAACCTGCGCATCGCCGCCATTAGCACCGAAGGCCAGCTTCTCGAGAAAGTCACCCTCGCCACCAAACTTGCTCTCGGCCCCCACGACGTCATCGACCAGATGTGCGACGCCATTCTGCGCCTCTCCGCCAAGTACGGGCAATCGGGCAAACTTCTGGGCGCAGGCTTGGGCATCCCCGGCATCATCGACATGCAAACCGGAACAGTGCGCAAATCGGCCAATCTTCCCGGCTGGGAAGACTATCCTGTGCGCGCGGAAATCGAGCGCCGCCTGGGCTTGTCGAAAAACGCTCTGCCAAAAAATGCCGCGTCCATCCCCCTTGAGAACGACGCCAACATGGCCGCTCTGGGCGAGCAGTGGCTCGGAGCCGCTCGCGGCGTCGAAAATATGGCGATGATCACGCTGGGGACCGGAATCGGTGGCGCCATCGTCCTCGGAGGAAAAATCTGGCACGGTATGAACGGCATGGCGGGCGAGTTCGGCCACGTCACCGTCGAGCCCGAAGGCCATCCCTGCGGCTGCGGCAGCCGCGGATGCGCCGAGCGCTACGCCTCGGCCAGCTCCGTCATACGCATGGCTCGCGAAGCCATCGCCAGCGGAAACGCCCCAACGCTCGCCCAGGCCGCGTCATCGGAGGCTGAGTTCGGCGCGCAGTCGATCTACAACCTAGCAATCCAGGGCGATGAACCCGCGCAGCGCATCTTTCATACCTTCGGCCGCTACCTCGGCATCATGCTCGCCGGCGCCGTCAACGTGCTGAATCTCGATATGTACGTGATCGGCGGCGGCGTTTCCAGCGCATGGGATGCCTTCGCTCCCACCATGTTCCAGGAACTGCGCCAGCGTTCGATCGTCTACGCCGCAACTGCGCCGAATGACCCGTTCGCCAGCGATTTGTTAGGAAAAAAAGAAAGAGCTTCAAGGCAGGTCGAAAGCCGAACCGAACGAAAAACTGTCATCGCCCGCGCCTTGTTGGGAAGCGACGCAGGATTATATGGGGCTGCGCGTGCGACTGTGATGCCTGACTAGAACTTATCTCCTGAACAGACCGAGGAGGTTCCCAGTGGACCGGCGATTTTGCGACAGTCAAGCTGGTTCCGAGAGTAAGCATCGCCGGACGACGCGCCCGATCACCGAGTCTTCATCCCCGACAAGTCTTTGCGCCTCGGCGAAGGCGGGGACGGATCGATTAAGCGCGTTTGCCCAACGAAGTAGCGTCGCCATCTTTTCCTCGAAATCACCTTCAGTCGAAGGACTGGGCCTGGCGACATTGCCACCAGACCTGTAATGTTCTGAGCCGAAAAGCCGGTTCTTGTCCGAGTCGTAGAGCGAGGAGTCCGTCTCGCGGTAGGCGGCGTAGTTGATACCGTTGATAATCAATTCGCGCGCTTCATCCGATGTCATATAAGCAAACGCTCCACGCACAAGACGAGAAAATCGTGCTCGCCCTATCCGTTGTCGCCCAGGTTGCGGGCTGGCTTCGAAACTAGATCGAAAAAGCGGCTCATCCTTGCCGCTCATCGCGCCACGGCAGGCGTCGTCGCGGCTATCGGTTTGTTGCAAGCAGTTCGCAACCGATCGACCTCCTGCAGCGTCAGCGCTCGAAATTGTCCCGGCGGAACATCGAGCGTCAGCGGACCGTAGCGCACGCGCTTGATCTTTTCCACATGATGCCCGACTTTCTCAAACATCCGCCGGATCTCCCGGTTGCGCCCTTCAATCAACGTCACTTCGTACCAGGGATTCGTAGCTTCCTTAATCAGCCGGATCCCCGCTGGCGCGGTCCGCACCCGCCGCCCATCTTCAGTTGCAATCGAAACCCCTCCGCGCAATTTCTCCAGCGCCTCATTGCTCGGCGCCCCCGCGATTTTAACTACGTAGGTCTTAGGCACCTGCGAAGCTGCCTTCATCAACTTATTCGCCAGCCCTCCATCATTGGTCAATAGAAGAAGTCCCTCGCTCGCGTAATCGAGCCGCCCCACCGGATAAACCCGCTTCTTCACGCCGCGAATCAACTGCATCACCGTGGGCCGGTTCTCCGGATCGCTCACAGTAGTGACGTATCCTTTAGGTTTGTTGAGGAGCAGGTAGACATGGTGCTGTGCGCCTTGCAACAGTTTTCCGTCGACGCGAATATGGTCGGTGTCGGGGTCTGCCTTGGTCCCGAGTTCCGTCACCACGGTCCCGTTCACTTTCACGTGGCCGGCGCTGATCAGTTCTTCGGCCTTTCGTCGGGACGCAATTCCGGCGGCGGCAATAATTTTTTGCAGGCGTTCAGCAGGCATGATTCTGAAGCTATTCTTTCTGAGCAGCGGACTCTGCGATCTCTTCCGGGTGAGGAGAATCCTTCTCCCGCGCCGCTTCTTCTGCCGGAATCAATTCCCCCTGGAACGATTCCGCTACCAGCTTTTCGAACTCTTCCATGCTGGGTAGTTCGCTCACATCCTTCAACCCAAAGCGCATCAGGAATTCTTTCGTTGTCTTGTACAGAATCGGCCGTCCAATCACCTGCTTGCGGCCCGCAGTGGTAATCAGCTTGCGGTCAAGCAAAGTCGCAATCACCCCGCCAGAATCCACGCCGCGAATCTCGTTGATCTCCGGCACTGTGGCAGGCTGCTTGTAAGCGATGACAGCCAGAGTTTCCAACGCCGGTAGCGACAGCCGGATCGGTGGCTTCAGGCTCTTCGCGAAGCTGCGCACCATTTCGTGCTGCTCCGGCTTGGTCGACATGCGGTACCCGCCCGCCACCTGCCGAACCTCAATGCCATGATCAGACCCGCCGTAGTCGGCAACCAGTTCTTCCAGCGTCGCCCGTACCCGCGATTTCACCTCAGCTTCGTCGCCCGCGCCTGATGCAACCACACTCTCTTTCACGAGCGCGGCCATCTGCTCTGTGGTGACCGGAGTCTCCGCCGCATAAATGATGGCTTCGAGTTGAGCTTTCAAACCCATAGTAAAAAGTGGCCAGTGGTCAGTGGCTAGTGGTCAGCAAATCCGTGGCTTTGACTGACCACTGATCACTGGCCCCTGACCACTGTCTTTTCATCTCCAATCGTCCCGCACCGCGGCGTGTTCCGCCATGATGGCATCGAACCCAACATGCTTGCGCACCGCGATCTCGCCGAAGATCTGATCCTGCCGAACTTGGATGGCCTGCAGCCGCACCATTTCAAGCAGCGCCAGAAACATGCAGACCAGCGCCTGCCGTGACGGCACACGCATCAGAAGCTGCTTCAAACGGATCGGCCTCGATTCCAGCGCCAGTCGCCGCCGCAGATAATCGATCATATGCCCCACGGTGACCGTTTCCTCATCCACATTGATTACCGGCCGCGTCCGCACTCGCTCCAGAATCTGCTGAAAGGTCTTGACCAGATCGATCACGTCCGCGGCGATCTCCGGCTCAGTGCCTTCGGCATCCATAAATTCTTTCAGCGCCGGATTCGTCAACACTGCGTCTTCGATCTGCTGCTTCTGCAAAAGCATCTGCGCCGCCGACTTAAACTTTTCGTGCTCCAGCAGCCGGTTCACCAGCTCCGTTCGCGGATCTTCCAACTCCTCCGCCTTCGCCGACGGATCGCGCGGCAGCAGCATCTTCGACTTGATGTGAATCAGCACTGCCGCCATATAAATAAAGTCGGCCGCGACATTCACATCCAGCTCGCGAATCTTCTCTACGTACGCCAGATACTGCTCCGTGATGCGGGCGATGGGGATGTCGTAAATGTCGATGTCCTGTTTGCGAATCAGGTCCAGCAGCAAATCCAGAGGCCCTTCGTACACCTCGCTCACCGAGACCGCAAACGGCGAATCGCTTTCTTCCTTCTTGTTTTCACCAGAGGGTTGCGGCTCTGATTTCTTGATGGCTGCGCCGCCAGGAACTCGATTGGGAATAAGTGACGGTAGCGACGGCTCAGGAATCTGCGGCGCGCCATTTCCCGATGTAACAATTCTGTCTTCCATCCTACTTTCCATTTTCCCTCACCGGCGGTTCATACGCGAGCGACATTCCCATGGCATCGCGTACCCCGTCCATGGTCGTAACCGCAACTTTGCGCGCACGCTCACTGCCAGCCTCAAGAATATCCCATGCCAGCCGCGGATTCTCCTCGAATTTCTTGCGCCGCTCCTGCATCGGACTCAACAGTTGCACCAGCGCATCCGCCGCCCAGCTCTTGCACTCAATGCACCCAATGCCCGCCGAGCGGCAGCCGGCGTTCACTTTCTCCATCGTGGCGCGGTCGCTGAAGATCTTGTGCAGATCGCCCACCGGACACACATCCGGATTCCCCGGATCAGACCGCCGCACTCGCGCCGGGTCCGTGACCATCGTCTTCAGTTTCTGCCGCACCACCGGCTCCGGATCAGTCAACAGGATGGCGTTGCCATAAGACTTCGACATCTTGCGGCCGTCCGTGCCCGGCAGCTTCGGCGCCCGCGTCAGCAGGACCTGTGGCTCAGGAAAGACATCTCCACGCTTTCCGTAATAGCCGTTGAAACGCCGCACAATCTCCCGCGTTAACTCAACGTGCGCCACCTGATCTTCACCCACCGGAACCACATCCGCCTTGTACATCAAAATGTCCGCCGCCTGCAGCACGGGATACCCCAGAAACCCGTACGTTCCCAGGTCTTTGTCCTTGATATTCTCCCGTTGCTCCTTGTAGGTGGGAACTCGCTCCAGCCAGCCCAGCGGTGTGATCATCGAAAGCAAAAGATGCAGCTCGGCGTGTGCCGGAACGTGCGACTGGATGAAGATCACGGACTTCTCCGGATCAAGCCCCGCCGCCAGCCAATCGATCACCGCTTCCAGCGAATTTTGTTTTACCTCCGAAGTGTCGGCATAGTCGGTGGTGAGCGCGTGCCAGTCGACCACGCAAAAGAAGCATTCATACTCATCCTGCATGCGCACCCAGTTGTCGAGCGCGCCCACGTAGTTGCCGAGGTGGAGCTTTCCGGTCGGGCGCATGCCGCTGAGAACGCGCTTACGCAATTTGGTCGAAGGTGTCATCCGTTTTCAAACGAGTCGCAATGAGTCAAAGAGGCGTAATGGGGGCCCAGCGCCAAAATTCAAAGGTTGCAGCATCATGCGAGGATATTGTCGATAGTACCACGCTCGTCTGGAGGACAGCCGCCCTGGGCTGTCCGGTCGGGCAAAGCTTGACAGGTCCTCCTCAATATCTGCGCACGTCTCGCACAGAGAGGAGCGCATCTCAGAAGAATCTCCAATGCTTTATAATTCGCCCTCCATCCGCTCACCCGGATCCAACTCGCGCCCATGCCGAATCTCGCCCGCAAGCTGCGCCTCACCGATTACTTCACGCTCGCCTGGGGCACCATGGTCGGCGTCGGCTGGCTTGTCGTCATGGACGACTGGCTCACACGGGGCGGAGCGCTGGGCGCGCTCCTCGGCTTCGCCATCGGCGGCGCTCTTCTGTTTCCCATTGGCTGGGTCTACGGCAAGCTCGTAGCCGCCATGCCTGACGCCGCAGGCGAAATCGCTTACACTGCCGCAGCTTTCTCTCGTCCCGTCAGCTTCTCCACCGGATGGATGATGATGCTCGCCTACTTCATCGTCTGCCCTTGGGAAGCTGTCGCCGTCGGGCGCATCGCCGGCTACATCGTCCCGTCACTTGATTCGCTCGAAATCTATCGCATCGCCGGGCGTCCGGTTTATCTTCCGCATCTCCTCATCGGTCTCGGCCTCACCGCTTTGCTCACCACGCTCAATTATCGCGGCGTCCGCCTCAGCGCAACCTTTCAGAACTGGACATCGTTCGGTACGCTCGCCCTATTCATCATCTTCGTCGCGCTCGGCGCAAGCAAAGGCTCGCCCCGCAACTTCCCGCCACTCTTCACCCACGCGCCGCTGGTTTCGTTTCTGCTCGTGCTTCAAATCGTCCCTTATTTCATGACCGGATTCGAATCCGTCAGCAAAGCTGCCGAAGAATCCACTCCCGAGTTTCGTGGTCGCGGATATCTCAAAGCCATCTGGATGGCAATCCTTGTCGGCATCATCTTCTACAGCACCATCGTTGCCGCTGTGGCGTTCGTCGCTCCCTGGCACGAATTGACCAGCCAGAAATTCATGACGGCAGTCGCCTTCCAGCAAGCGGTGGGTTCGCGCTGGATCGTCAACCTCATCCTCGCAGCCGCGTTGCTCTCGTTGTTCAAATGCTTCAACGGAAATTTCGTCGCAGCCAGCCGCATGGTCTTTGCCCTGGGACGCCGCGGCTTGATCGATGCACGCGCCGGCCGCATCCATCCCCAACATCAAACACCTTCAACCGCAGTCCTCTGCATCGGCCTGACCACCGCCGCATGTATGCTGCTGGGGGACGCGATTCTGGTGCCGATCACCGAGGTCGGCTCAGTCGCCTGCGCCATCGGATGGACCGCAACCTGTGCCGCCTACATTAGTCTGGGTCGCTCCGGAACAATGCCAGGCAGAGTGAAGCTGTCGGCGATCGACTGGTTAGTCGCGGGCTTTGGCTTGTTCGTGGCCATCGCCATGATGCTGATGAAAATCTTTCCCGCAATCCCCGGCCATTTCACCGCGTACGAATGGCTTGCCCTCGGAATCTGGATTGCGCTAGGCGCGCTTGCAAGACGTCGCGAAGCGGATGGTCAAATGAACAATGCAGCGAGGTGAACACCATCCACCGATATTGTGAACGCGCCGGCAGTCAGCACGCGAACGTACCAGATGTATGCAGTGACGTGGAAGAGCGGCGCTTTAGCGCCGCGACAAAGTTCTTGCGCATGAGCGGCTTCGGGCGCTGATGCATCTGCTCTTCACAAAAAGGAAAACCCATGACACTCCGCAGACTATCCCTCTTGCTCATCACTCTGTTCCTTGCCACCGCTTCCTCGACCGCGCAATCGTCCACTTTCGACCTCATCATCACCAACGGCCACATCATCGATGGCACCGGTTCCCCGTGGTACTCCGGCGATATCGGCATTCGCAACGGAAGAGTCGCCGCCATCGGCAACTTAACTGACGCGCCCCGCAAGCGCACCATCGATGCCGCCGGCAAAGTCGTCGCGCCCGGCTTCATCGACATGCTCGGCCAATCCGAGCTTTCCATCCTCGTCGATCCCCGCCTGCCCTCGAAAATCTTTCAGGGAATCACCACCGAGATCACCGGCGAAGGCGGCTCCATCGCTCCGCTCAACGATGCCATCATTCGAGCCGATCGCGAGAGTTACGAACATTACAAAATCACTCCCGACTGGCGAACCTTCCGCCAATACTTCGCGCGTCTCGAAAAACAGGGCATGGGCATCAACCTGGCGAGCTATGTCGGAGCCACGCAGGTCCGCCGGCTGGTGCTCGGCGACGATAATGTGCAGCCCACGCCCGAGCAGCTCGAGCAGATGAAGGCCCTGGTGCGCGATGCCATGAAAGACGGCACGGTAGGCGTTTCCACCGCGCTCGAATACGCTCCTGCACCCTACGCGAAAACGGACGAACTCATCGCTCTCGCCGCCGAGGGCGGCAAATTCGGCGGCATCTACTCCACCCACATGCGCAACGAAAGCGACTCCGTGCTCGAAGCTATCGACGAAGCCCTGCGCATTTGGCCGCGAAGCCCACGTCCCAGTTGAAATCTGGCACCTGAAAGTCGCCGGGAAAAACAATTGGGGACGCATGCCCGAAGTCGTCGCCAAAATTAACGCCGCCCGCGCCGCCGGCGCCGACGTCACTGCCGATACTTACGCCTACACTGCGTGGTTCAATTCTTTCTCAGCCTTCATTCCGGCGTGGGCGCACGATGGCGGTGACGCAAAAATGGTTGAGCGCCTGAAGGACCCTGCCACGCGCGACCGCATTCGCAAAGACATGCTCACGCCTTCGAAAGACTGGGATGACGAATGGCAGGAAATCCCCGGCCCGGAAGCCGTCATGATCTGCGTGGTCGAGAATCCCAAGTTGCTGCCGCTCCAGGGCAAGCGCCTCTCCGAAATTGCGAAACTCTGGAACAAACATCCCATCGACGCCCTGTTTGATCTCCTCATCGAAGATCCCAGCACAGACGTCGCCGTCTTCGGCATGTCGCAACCAGATGTTACGCTCGCTCTGCAGCAGCCCTGGGTCGCCATCGACAACGATTCATCTGGGACTTCGCCCGAGGGCATTCTCGGCCAGGAGCATCCTCATCCTCGCGCCTACGGAACCTTCCCGCGCATCCTGCGCAAGTACGTTCGTGAAGAAAAAGTGCTCACGCTCGAAGACGCGATCCGCAAATTCTCCGCGCTGCCGGCCCAGCGCATGCGCCTCACCGATCGCGGCGTCCTCAAAGCCGGTATGTGGGCCGACGTCGTCATCTTCGATCCCGCAACCGTGCGCGATCTGGCCACCTTCGACAATCCAAATCAGCTGTCCCAAGGGGTGGATTATGTGCTGGTGAATGGCGTGCCTGTGATCGACGCCGGCAGAATGACGCAAGCGCTGCCGGGAAAAGTTCTGCGCGGCCCAGCTTATGTTCCCTAGCGATCAAGACACGTTGCGTGAGCGAGACGATTGGCAAGGGCACGACTTTAGTCGTGCCGTCAGGCGGGAGAAATGAAGGCGGGCTTCAGACCCTGAGGGAGCCTACGGCTTCAATCTCGCCTGCGTCTCCGGCGTCGGAATCAACTCCACGCGCGGCTCCCGCAGAGTGCCCGTGATGCTATACACCATCGCGCCCGCGCCCACCGGTTTTAGATCCGTGCCTTTGGCCAGCTTAAAGTCGAGCACCTGCCCCAAGGACGCACTGCCGCTGATCTCATACGCCTCTGCTGCAGAGATCAGCTTGCTCTTCTCGATTTCAATCTTCCCGCTATGCAGTCTCGCGCGGCCTTGCCAGCGTGCGACCCGCAATGGCCCCTCGTCGCTCGTGAGCGAGATGTGCGGCAGAACTCCGTCACGCATCCCAAACTGCAATTCACCTTCCGCCGATTCCCAGAACGCGGCGGCGTCCGCGCATGACGCTGAGACTCGATAAGTCCAATCCGCGGTTCCTGAAATCCAGGGATCGTGCATCGCCACAGCGATCTGCTGCAGCGAAGTCCCCGTCACCGTGCCGCTCCCCGAATACATCGCCGGGCCTGCTGTAAAATCCGCCTGCCACTCGCCCCGATGCTCTCCGCCCAGCAAATCCGCGTGCAACTCCGAAACTTTCAACTTCCCCAACTCTAGCTCGAGCGAGGCTGAAACCCGATGCGCGACCAAATCATGAACTCGCAGGCGCCCGACGCTTAACTTTCCCGAGGCTCGCAAGCTCTCCAAAAACTTTGGCGCCGCCTCGGAAGAGGTAAGCACCTGGTACCACTTGCGCTGGCTCGGCTGCGAACTCAGTTCCTTATAGAGATCGCCCAGCGCGGTCTCTTCGGTATTCAAATTGAAGCGCACCAGGCACGCACCCGCCGTCCCACAACCGCGCGGCAGCTCGAGAGATCCCGTCCAATTCGCGTTGGCCACCAGCGCGTTTAACTTGTCTACCCGCGCTTCGTCGGGAAGCAATTGCAATTCCGCCGATGAGATCTCAACCGGGCCGCTCACTCCCCGCACCGTGGCGCGCACATTGTGTAGGTGCACAGTTCCCGTCACCTGCGGCAGGAAGAATCCGGAGTTGCTTCCATTTAAGCTTCCCGCCCATAATCCGGCCATCTCCAATTCCATCAGCGCCGAGCCTTCCACGTTGGCCTTCACCGCCGGCACGCCGAGCAAGTTGGCCAGTCGCAACGTGTGCGCAACTTCCCCTTCGCCGCGGATCACCATGCCATAGCCCGATCGTCCGACCCAGCCCCGCGCCTCCGCTGGTGCCGGCCGACCCAGCGCGACTGGGAACGGACCATATTCAATATGCAGTTCACCCAGAACCGGCAAACCCTCCGCGCCCACCCCGGCAACGGATTTACTCTTCAATCGAACTCGAGTCAACGCACGACCCGAACTTAACGAAAACGGTATATTCCCCGGAGCGAATTCCGTATTCGTGATCGCCGATCGCAGCCGCAAATCGGTAATCTCGCCGTGACCCTCGAACTCCGGTTCCTGCGGCGGCCATCCCTCTTCCTTCACCACGAAATTGCCCTGCACCCCTCCATCAGACACAAGATCCGCCGGCAAATTCTTCTTGGCGCGTCTCGCCAATTGCGCCACGGCGCTCACCGGAACGCTTTCCACGTCTAGCGCCAAATACACTCTGTGCACTCCCGGCAGCCCCGCATCGCCGTGCATTGTAATCATGCCGTTGCCGACAGGCGCGTTGCAGAATATCTCGTGCAGCATTCCTTCCGCCGAGGCGTATCGCCCTTCGCAGTGCGCCGCCAATCCCATTCCCTCTATGCTCGAGATGTCATAGCGGTGGAAGTCCTGAATCGATGTATCGGCCGTCACGTGCATCGACGCCGGGATGCCGCTCAGCGTTGCGTCCACCCGTACGTCTCCGCGCCAGCCTTTGTCCGCCCCCAACACCAGCTTGGTCAGTTGCCCGAGTTGTGCGTGGTTCCACTCCAGGCTGAATTGCAGCGGCGTTTCGCGCAGGCTCCCGGCCCGTTGCCACGTTCCGTTCATCTGCAGCAGACCGGTGTCATTCAAGCTCGTATCGGTGCGTAACGGTTCCGCCTTCAGCCGCACGCCCCATGTGTTTTCCGATTCCTGCCACAGCGCGAAATCCGCATTGAGCAGCGCGTAGGGCTTCTTTTCCTGCCCCGCTTTGAAATTAATGCGCCCGGAACTCGCCTCAATGTAAGGGAACCCAGGCCGCGACTCAGACTTCGATTTTGCCGTGGGTGCCAGCGGCGTCCGTGCCGCACGCTCCAGCAGAGCTTCCCAGTTCCAGCGCCCATCCTGCCGGCGCACCAGATTCAAACTCGGCTCCGTCAACTCCAGGCGCGCAATGTCCAACCGTCCCCGCAACAGCGACGTCAGCCGAACCACCGCCGTAACCTCAGGCGCGCGCAGCATGGGCTCCGCGCCGAAGGCCGGATCTTCATAAATCACCAGATTTTCCAGATCGAAGCCAGGCTGCGGCAGGAACCTCAAATGAACGGAGCCAATATCCGCTGGACGCGCTACCGCCCGGCTGATGGAGTTCGTAATGCGCGTTTTTAGCCGCGACGCTCCCGGACGCAGGAGGAACAGAACCAGCAGAACCACGGCTGCCGCGCTCACGACCCGGCGCTTGGAAGAGAAGAACTTCACTGCACCACTTTCAGCGTCCGCCTCCACCGCGTCTCATCGAAGAAATGCAGTACCGTGTGCGCAAAGAAGCCAACCCGGTCGGCCACTCCGGTTTTCAGGTATTCGTCGCCCGGCTCCTCGAACGACCAGTAGATAAACATAGGACGCCCAATGATATTTTCTTGCGGAATGAATCCCCAGTAACGGCTGTCTAGGCTCACGCCCCGGTGGTCGCCCATCGCGAAGTAGTGTCCCGGCGGCACCACCAGATCGTCCCCTTGTATGTAGGAGGGCAACTCGGCCTGCCAGTCCGGCGAAATGTTCGGGTCCGATGGAGGAACGGCAGGGAAGTCGTTGCGATAGGAATCGCCTGGGTCATCCCGGTCATGCAGTACATACAGCTGCTCGTCCAGCTTCACGCCGTTGCGATACACAACCCCGTTTCGCAAGTGAATGCGGTCACCCGGCACGCCGATGATCCTTTTCACCACGTAAGTTCCAGCGTAAGCCGGGTCGGGATGCAAGAACACTACGACATCTTGTCGCCGCACTTGGCGATAAGGAAGCAGCGGTCCCACCCACGATGTCTTCGGCGCGAACGCAACGCGGTTCACGAAGACGTGGTCGCCGATCAACAGTGTGTTCTCCATCGAGCTCGAGGGAATCGCGAACGCCTGCACGATGAAGGTGATGATGAACAGACCCGTCACCAGCACCGCCGCCAGCGACGCCAGAAACTCTACCGGAGTTTCGCGCGGTTTTTCTCCGACCTCTTCAACGTTATTTTTCGCTTTGCTATCTTTCTTGGCCACTGTCGTCAATCCATCCCGTCTTGTGCATCCCGTCCTGTGGAAGAGCTGCGCTTTAGCGCCGCGTAAACCCCCAAAATCAGTCCGGGCTTCACCCCCGTGGTTGCACTTTCATGCCGTAACCACCGCCGCAGGCTCAGTTCACCAGCCGCAATGTCCGGTTCCAGCGCGTGATCTGAAAAATGTGGGTCACCGCGTAGGCAAAGTGATACAGTCTATCACCCACCGAAGCCGGCTCGGTTCCATCCCCCTCCGCGCCTCCCACCGACCAGTAAATCAACAGCGGCCGCCCGATAATGTTGGCCCTCGGCACAAATCCCCAATAGCGGCTGTCGGAACTGTCATCCCGATTATCTCCCATCACAAAATAATGTCCCTCGGGAACGATGAGCTGCCCGTCTTCCACCAGCTTCCTCATCTGCAGCCACCACTCCGGAGTCAAGCCCTGCAACACATCCAGCCGGGGAAAATCATCCCGAAACAAATCGTCCGCCGGACGAGTGAACCGGGCGTAAGGTTCCTTCAATGCCGTTCCATTTACGAATACTTGCTTATTGATCAGCCGCACCCGGTCTCCCGGCACGCCAATCACGCGCTTCACAAAGTGCTGCGCTGGGTTCACGGGATAATTAAACACTACGATATCGCCACGCTGCACCCTCCGGTAAGGCATCAGCGAATCTCCCATGCTGCCTCCCCCGTAGCACAGCTTATTCACCAGCAGGTAGTCGCCGACCAGCAGGGTGTTCTCCATGGACGGAGATGGAATCTGGAACGCCTGCACAACGAATGTAATTACAAACACCGCAATCACGACCGTGCCCAAAAGCGACTGCACCGAACCGCTCAAATCTGTTCCCGCCCATGCCATTGCTTGACGATTCGAAACTCGATTGTCCGAAGCTCGATTTTCTGACGAACGATGATCGGGCGAGCGCCCGCTCGAAGGCTGCCCCTCCGAAGCGCGCTCAACGTCAGAATGGTTGCCTTGCGACGGTTCACCCTGAGCCGGATCTTGCAAGTCCGACTCAACCTGAGCCTCCCCAACCTGGCCCTGATCGACCTGAAAACGCTCAACCTGAAAATGTTCTTCTGAAAAATTCATGTACTTCACTTTGTCCCGTTGGCCGTCGTTCCGTCGCCGGACTCCGTCTGCTTCTACTTATCCGCGGACCGTGATCCCCGTGCCAATTTCGCTCCTTCCGATTGCGATCGTGAAGCAAGATAAGCCAGCAGTTGCCGTGCCGCATCCTGCTCGGCCGTCTTCTTCGTGGAACCCTCCGCGCGTCCCACAAACTCCGTCCGGCTTTCCCCATTCTTCCCGTTCAGCCGCACTTCCACCGTAAACGTCTTGTTGTGTTCCGGTCCCGCTTCCTGCACCAGCACGTACGAAGGCTGCGCCATTCCCAATCCCTGTAAAGTTTCCTGCAAAGCCGACTTGAAGTCCGTCATCGGCAGCGCGCCGCCCTCACGCTCCATTCGCTCCAGTTCCGGCGCCAGAATCTCCCGCAATATGAATTCGCGGGCCCGCTCCATTCCGCCATCCAGATAAATCGCCGCCAGAACGGCTTCCAGAGCGTCAACCAGCAGCGCCGTTTTTCCGCGTCCCCCGCTTTTCTCCTCGCCGCGTCCCAACCGCAAATAATGGCCCAACTCCAGCCGCTGTGCTACTCGGATTAGATGCCTTTCGCTCACCAGATGCGCCCGCAGCTTTGAAAGTTCGCCTTCGCGAAACCGCGGAAAGCGCTGGAACAACTCTTCGCTCGTCACCAGCGCCAGAATCGCATCCCCCAGAAACTCCAGCTGCTCGTTGTCACAGACCCTGTACTTGCCCTCTCCCGCTTGCTGCGATTCCTGCTCCCGCGCTTGCGAACTGTGCGTAAGAGCCTGCTCAATCACAGCCCGGCGTTGGAAGTGGTAGCCCAATGCCGTTTCCAGTCCGGTGATTTCCCGTTCTTTCATGATTGCACTGCGGAGCGGCTATCTTTGCGCGGCGAAAGCCTGCCCTGAGCGAAGCCGAAGGGATCTGGGCGAGTTGCGCGGAGCGTCGCGTTTTCCGCAACGCAATAGTCGCGCATCTTGCCCGCTTCCTTAATTCAATTCTTCGCAGGTGGTGCGCTTCCCCCCGTCAACTGCGTCAGGCGATCTCTCTCTTTGCGCGCCTGGTCTCCGATGTTCGTGCCTTCCTTCGTCAAATCCACCGCCTGGTTGGCGAACTTCAGAGCCTCTGGATATTTGCTCTGCATATCCAACGTCACTGAAAGCCTGATCAACGCGACCGGATCGACCTGCTGCGGGTAGGCATCAATCGACTTTCGCAAATTCGCTTCCGAATCTGCCCACGCCTTGGCGTTGTAATCGATCGTTCCCAAAATTTCGTACGCCTCTGAACGCAGGAACGCCTTAAACCCGTTTAATTGCTCGGGAGGATAACCCGCGCTGGGAATATCGGTGTCCACCGTAATCAGCACCCGCTGGGCGTCTTTTCGAGCCTCGGCCAGGCGCTGATCCCGGTCCAGGTCAGTATCGTGGGTCCGCTCCACCATCACCTGCGCTGCCGCCAGCAGCGCCTCCGGATCATCGGGATCGTACGACAAAACTTTCTGCGAGATTTCCGACATCTTGTCGAGATTGTTGGCTTGCTGATATCGGTTCAGCACCGCCTTGTACACCACCACCCGCAATTCGCTGTCCGGGTATTTAGTGGCGAAGTCGGCCGCCGCTTTCTCGGTCGCCGCTGGATCGGTTAATGCCACCGCCGCCTTATATGCGGCAAACTCCTCTTGCGTCTTGGCCTGCGGCGGACGCTTTCCCGCTGGTGCGGCCGTTCCTGCCTGCCCGGCTGGCGCGGTCTGCGCTGCCGGTTTGTCATTGCCCTGTCCCAAGCTCCAGCTCGAAATTCCCAGCACCGCGATAATGATCGCCGCTCGCTTCATGCTTTCTCCTTGAAAGAATGGTTTGGGTAATTTAGCCATTGGATAGCCAGCCGTAAGGATTTGGATTTTCAATTACCCGATTACTCGATTACCAAATTACCCGATGTTCTTACTGCGGTTGCGGTTTTGCCGGAGGTTCATACGCCTGCGCCAGGCCGCGCTCCGCCGCCTGCTTGACTTCCGGCAAGGCTCCGCCCGCGTTTAATGCCGCCCGGTACTGCGCCAATGCCGCGTCGCGGTCTTCCTTCATATCCAGGATTCTTCCCAAATATACATGCGACCACGCAATCACCTTGGGATCCTGCGACGCCGCAATCGCCTTCTGGAAGTTCTCCTGCGCTGCGTCGCGGTTCTTATCCGCCACCGCAACTTCCGCCAGAATGAACAGCGCCCGCCCCTGGTCGCCAATCTTCTTGTCCAGCGCCTGCTGCGCCAACTCCTGCGCTCCCTTGGAATCGCCTGCCGCCAGCCGCTTCTCCGCCGTCACCAGCATCCGCCGCTCCTCCGGACGCGACATTCGCAACAATTCCGGTGCCGTTGAGCTGGCAAACTGCACGGCCGCTGCTGCTTTCTGCTCATTCCGTAGATCTATATTTTCCAGAAAATCGCCGTACGCTCCGCGTATCCCCACTGGATCTTTTTCGAACGCCACCATCGTGTTGTAGAAATACCGCGTCAGAATGTAGCCCTGCTTCACTGCGTCGTCCACCGCCTGCACCCGCATCGCCTCCTCAGCCGGCTGCTTGCCACCGCTGGTGCGGATTTCGATCGCCCGTATCAGGCATTCCGTCACCAGCAATGAGATGTCATCCTTAAAGCTTTGTTCCAGCGGCGCGCGTCTCACCGATTGCAGCAGCGGCTCCAGCCGCTTGATCGACGTGAAATGTTTCTCCGCCAGCGGATCCAGCTCGTAGTGCAAAAACGTATGCCGGATCTCGTCCATCTTCAGCGCCGATCTCGGCGTCGTGCCCGATGGCGCATTCGGGGCAGGGAACACGATGATGTAATAATCCGGCCCGTAATTCCGCGCGTCCGTTTCATTCGGAGAGCCCATGAAGTCCAGATAAATCGTGAACCGCCGCCCCAGAAATTGCGACGACGGCTGCTTCAGGTACACCTCCGTGTCGAGCACCATCTTATGCAGCGGCTCGTGATAGCGGGCCATTGCCGCCGCATAATCCCGGCGGTGGTGCTCCCAAATCGAATGCAAATGCGCCTTATCGTAAAAGCGCTCCAGCAACTGTCCGAAATCCGTGATCACGCCCGCATCCGGAGGCAGATCGTCCTCCTTCACCCGCGGCGCAAAATGCGGAGGCCCATCCATATACAAGGCCAGCGAAATGTATTGCGACAAATTGCGATTCGGATCCCTCGACGCCACATGCGTCTCATAGAACTCGCACAGCGCCGTTCGCGCCCCCTCAGCCTCCGCCGAATCCGCCAGAACTTTCTGTACCTCGGAGCGCACATTGCTCCGCGTCACATCCGAAATGGTCAGATCCTGGTCGTACCCGCAAGCATTCAGCGCTGCGAGCACAGAAAAAATCGTCTCGCTGTTGTCCAGCGTGATCAGGCTCTGGTTCTGGGGAATCAGCTGAGCTTCCTTCCGCTGCGGCTGCGAAGTCGACTCTCCCTTCGACGTTGACTGCCCTTGTGAAGACTGCCCTTGCGACGACGGCTTCTGTGTAGGGTTCTGCTCGGCCGGAGCCTGTGGAGCCGGAGCCTGCGAAGATGAATCGTCCTTGGAAGATGAATCGCCCTGCTGAGCCTGACTCTGCTGAGCCCCGCTCTGCGAAGCCTGCCCCTGCGGAGTCGGATTCTCCGGAGGCTGCTCCTGCCCCACGCACACCACCGCCAGCAGCCCCATCAGGGCCGCCAACCACGCACCTCGCAACCGTAGCCTCAGGAAGCCCTCCCTAGGATTGTCGATGTACCGGGCAGAGAACACATCAAGTGTAAGTACTTCCGCCCAGAGGGTCAAACCGATTGGGGCAGCCGTCGCTTTCGCGCGCACTACCCAAAATTCTGGCAAGCTGCAGAAATACTGTGGTATGGTGACCTCGCTCAAAACTTGCCTTGGATTTTGACGTATGCGTTCGCTTGTTCTTCTGCTCGTTTTGTTGCCGTCAACGGGCATCTTCGCCCCGGCTCAGACCACCCCCTCCTGCCCCGCAGCTCCCGCTGGTCTCAATCCTACTGCGCCCAATATCTTCGATGCGCGCCAGGAGCAGGACCTGGGCGACGCCTACGCCGAGATCGAGGATTCGCATTTCCGCTTCGTCAACGATCCCACCGCCGAGGCCTATATCGATAAGATCGGCCAACGGTTGCTCGCAGTACTGCCCCCCAACCAGTTCCACTTCCGTTACAGAATCGTCGACTCTCAGGAAGTGAACGCTTTTAGTATTGCCGGCGGCCACGTTTACTTCACCCGTAAGCTGATTACCGCTGCGGCGAACGAAGATCAGATCGCCGGTGTGCTCGCCCACGAGCTCGGCCATATCCTCATTCACCAGCAGGCTATCGAGACGACGTCACAACTGAATGACGAATTGCACGTAACCTCTGTGAGCGACCGGGCCGATATTTTCGACAAAGTGCATCGCCTGCGCGACAGGTCCAACCGCTGGGCATGGCACCCCTCAGGTCAGAAGGATGAAGAGATCGCCGACGCGGTGGCCGTGTATGCGCTCATGAAAGCTGGTTACGTGCCGAGCGCCTATGCAGAGTTCTGGAACCAGTTGGCGCAGACGAAGGGCAAGTCCGGCACGGTTCTAGGAGAAATTTTCCATACCACGCGTCCAAATGAGCAGAGGCTGCGAGCGATCCTGAAGAACACTGCGGCGATCCCCGAAGGTTGCGCCACAGCAAACGCAGCATCATCGCCGCCAGAGTTTCTAGCGCTACGCAAGAGAGTAGCTGCTGACCCGGCCGGCGTCATGGCGTCCGATTCGGGGGACAAGGCGATCCAACTGAGCTTGCCGCTTCGCTCCGACCTCAGGCACCTTCGATTCAGCCCAAACGGCAAATACGCGTTGGCACAGGACGACTCAACCATCTTTGTACTCGGGCTCGCGCCGATGCGACTGCTCTTCCAAATCGACGCTGCTGATGCGGATCCTGCCTCGTTCTCACCCGATTCCACGCAAATTTCATTCAGCACCTCGAGTCTCCGCGTGGAGAATTGGGACTTATCCAGCGGACAATTGTTGGGCGCGCACGAGATTCTTAGTTACAAGCCATGCGAACTCCACCTGCTCTCCCCCGATGGCCACGTCTTGGCGTGCATCCTGAACACCTCGGCCGCTACGCCTCATCTCGGACTTACATTGTGGGACGTCGACAGCGGGAAAGTGATTGCGCAGAAGGACGAAGCCTTTGATCTGACGCCGACGAACGACAACTACTCGTGGCTCGTGACCAACAAGCTGCATTGGCCGCTCGTGCGCTGGGCCTTTACCCCAGACGGCAAGCGCCTCATGGTGAACCGAGAGCCCACCACCCTGATCTATGATCTGGATCAACAGCGGTTTGTGAAGGCAGGAGGCGCCCTGATTCAGTTGAAGCGCAAGCCATTCGCTCTGGTGGGCAACGACCGCATCGTCATTAACAACTGGGATGATCCGCAAAAGTCTGCGTTATACAGCTTTCCCGACGGCAAGGAACTGAAGCAGGTAGCCATGGGAAGCCAGGAATTGCGCGGTGTTACCTTTGGCGATTATGTCGCTCTGACACCGATGAAAGACGCAGCCCTTGGGTTGCTGGACTTGGCTACGGGACAAGTGCCCTTTACCATGCCAAACAACGTTCTCGACATTTACGACAAAGCAGTACTGATGGAGTCCGCGGAAGGAGGCGTGGCAGTCACCAGCCAGGGGTTGGTGCCGGGAGCGAAGGGCTCCGAAATCGTCGACCTGCCACTGAGCGATCTGGGAAATGTCTCGGCCGGAGCAATCTCGGCCGACGGTAAATACCTGGCAGTGTCCAACAAAAACCGCTCCGCGATCTGGAACACAGAGACTGGTGAGCGTCTCTTCTTCATGCGCCCGTTTTCCGCCGGATACTTCGATAAATCTGACCAGTTTTATGGGAACTTCCCCAAGTACCGCGGCGAGGCTCATCTCCAGGCGGTCCTCGATCCCCAAACCCGGAAGACATTCAAGCTGTCTTATCCGGCGGCCGATCACGCCGAGCAGCTAGGCGACGTGCTGCTCGAATTCAAAGACCTGGATTCGAGTGGCCATGTTCACAATAATGCCGACTTCGAAGTCAGAGACGTCAAGACAAACCAGATGCTCTGGACCCGCCACTCCCTCAAGGAGGCCCCGAATTTATCGAGGAGCGCCTCCGCCAACGAGCTGGTTATCGGTTACGACGCGATATATCAGAGCCCAGGTTCGGATGAGCTGAAGCCTCACCCGGAGCTGGTGGCCGAGCAGAAAGCGCTGAAGGACGTGCGCCACGGATTTCTGGTGGAGGTCGTGGACAGGAACAGCGGAGCTTACCTGCGCGGCGTAGTAGCTTCCACACAGCACAGCGCATTTTACTTGGGAAGGTCGGCCCGGCTGCGGGCTACTGCCTTTGGCGACTTCGCTCTTATTCAGGATATAGAAGACAGCACCTTGGTCTACCGTTTCTCTACCGGCGCTCGGTTAGGCGAGGTCTTCGGCGACATAGTAGCAGTGGATGCGGACTCCGGCATCTTCTGCGTGATCAACCGCGACAATGATCTCGTGATCTATGACGCGGCGACCGTGCGCGAACGCAAGCACTTCACCTTTTCCGCGCCGGTTCGGGTTGCAACGATCCTTCGGGAGCGCAAGCAACTGATGGTCGTCACCGCCGATCAGAAGGTCCATGCGATCAGCATGGATGACTTGCCGGTGGCTGCGGGAAACGATCACCTTCCCCTCGATACCCGGCCAGCCCCGAACTAACTCTTGAAGCCGGGACTTAGATTGGAAGGACGTCAATCACGATTGGAATTACAAGCCAGAAGAGAACCGGAAACTAGAATCCAGCCCCTACCCCCGAACGCTGATCCTCGAGAACGACAGCACCGCCCGCGACGAGATCGGATGTCCCATCGACATCGCTGGACGGAACGTCGTGAAGATCAGCATCCGCTTCACCTGCGGCAGTAATTGCTGCGATTCTCCCGGGTCGGAAAGAATTCTGTAGTCGTCGACCCGCCCCTGCGAATCCACGTGAGCTTCGATCACTAGTGAGTCTGTGCTCATCGAACTCAAGCTCGTGCCGAAGGCGCTCTCCTGCAATTCCGGCCCCGTGTTCAACACCAGCGGCACATCTTCATTATTAGCCTGCAACTGCCCCGGCATTGCCAGGATCGCCGTCACTAGCCCGAAGATCAGCAGCGCGCAAACCAAACCCGCCGTCGCCGGTACCATGAACGCGTTCACTGCGTCTTCCACCCGCGCCCGCAAGCCTTCAAATCGCGGCCTGCGCGTCTGCGCCGCCTCACGCGAAATCGCCAGCCTCAGCTTCAGTCCCAGGTCGGCCGGCGCCTTAACCCGTCCCATGCTCGTCAACAATTGTTGCGTCTGCCGCAACAACCTGTATTCCCGCAGGCACGCCGCGCACTGCTCCAGATGCCGCTGCAAAGCCTGCATCTCGGTTCCCGTGACCGCGCCATCCAGATAAGGAGAGAACAATCCCTTCGCCTCGGCGCACTCCATCACTTTCTCTCTGCGCTTCCCCGTCGCGGATTTCATGCCCACAAACTTCATGGCATCACCTCGACCCTTCTTCCCCCTCCAGCAACCTGGGACTGCAAACTCTGCGTTTTCTCTTCGACCGCCTGCGTCGCAAGTCCCAACTCTCCGCCCACCTCGCGCACATACGGGGCCAGCCTCTGCTTCAGCGCCTGCCGTCCCCGCGTCAATCTCGATTTCACCGTGCCCAGGGATATCTGCAGCACTTCTGCAATCTCTTCATACGACATATCTTCCAGATCGCGCAAAATCAATGCCGTTCGGTACGGCTCGGCTACCTGCCGCAATTCCGCATCTACTCGCTGCTGCACCTCGCGATGCGCCACGCTATCGAATGGCGAATCATGTCCGTCCGTCAGCGCATTCTGCATGGCTGAGTTCTGCATCATCCCATCCGCACCGGCCATTCCGTCCGATTCCACTGGCTCAATCGAAGTCTCATGCGCCTTGTGCCGGAACCACCAGCGCTTCCGGTTCGCCGCCTCATGTAACGCGATCCGGTAAATCCATGTCTTCAAACTCGACTCCCCATGAAAGTGTTTCATCCCGCGAAAAACTTTCAGAAACACATCCTGCACCGTATCCGCCGCGTCCGCCGGGTCGCTCACCATCCGGTAAACCAGTGCGTACACCGGACGCTGAAACTCCCCAATCAGCCACGCGTAGGCTTCTTCCGAGCCGGCCTTCAGGTCTGCGACGATCGCCGCCTCTTCCGCCCGTGCTCCGATCGCGCTTGCCAGATCTCCCAAGGTGGTCACTCCGCAATTACCGCGAATTCCTTAATTATAGGATTTCCCACCCCATTCCCAACCGAAAAATCGTCGCCGACAGTCCTGCCCTAACCAACATAGACTCCGCCCAGCGTTTCCAGGTTCCCGCTTCTAAGTGACTTATTTTCAATGCCGAACCGCAAAAGACAAAGCCTTAAAGGAGTAAAAGGAGTAAGAAAGAAGGAGGAAGTACGATCGGGGGTCGACTACGCCGTCGTTCTCCGTGTCGGCTCAGAGGCGATTCTCGCCAGGATCTCCCGTAACGCCTTCAACAGCCTCTCCGGCCCTCCTTCCAGCGCTAAATCGGCCTTCTCGAGGAACCCCGCAGCTCCGTCCTTCTCCAGTCGTTCGGCATTCTTGTGCGACATGCCCGTCACCACCACAACCGGAATCGTCCTGGTCAAAGGATCTTTTTTCAGCTCCACCAGCACTTCGGGACCGCTCATCTTCGGCAATAACATATCCAGCAGAATCAGGTCCGGCAATTTCTCGCGGGCTACGCGCAACGCCTCCTCGCCATCGACCGCGCTGCTCATTTCGTAACCCGCCCGCGTCAATGCCCGCTCCGTCGCGATTCGCAGAAATTTACTGTCCTCTACCAGCAAAATCTTTATCATCGTCCTCAGCCTCTCGGACTCCTTTGCTGGCTGCTCGCTTCGCCGTGTCCACAACCGGCGACGGCCCGTTTCGCAGCTCTCCCACTTTCCTATCGGCAAATTCGGAATTCTGAACAGCCGTGGAACCCGCGCGACAATCTAAGAGTCTCTTAAGAAATGCGGGCTCAACAATTCACAGTTAGAAAGGACAGTGGAGTAACCAGGGGAAGCGGGCAGCCCTGTTTTCGATTGCGTTCCCGGCAATTTTCTCTGTGTGCTGAAAACAGGTCACAGCTCTTCAGCCGCGCCCAGCAGCGCCTTCACAGAGGCTGTAAAGACCGAACGGGCCTTCTCCGCATCTTTTGGCAGGATGGTTTTGGCGATCAAAAGCATGGCTGCTCCATGCACCAGCATCTGCAATGCAACCAGTACATGGTCGCGGTCGGCGGATGATCCATCCAGCTTTTCCGCAATTTTTCGTCTCATGATATCCCGCACCGGCCGCCCTGCAGGCTTGACTCCGGCCCGCATCGACTTCGCCGAATAAAAGAGTTCGTACTCCTTCTGAAAGAACAGCTCGTATTCGTGGGGATGCCGCAATGCGTACTCCAGGTATCGCCCGCAACCTTCCTCTGGAGTGGCAACGTCTTCCATCTCAGCAGCTATCTCCAGCCTGATGCGCTGCAGCAGCGCCCGCAAAATATCCTCGCGGTCCCGGAAGCGCCGGTAAACCGAAGGCGTATTCGTCCCGGCCGCTTGGGCTACGGCCCGCATGGTCAGGCCCTTTTCCCCCTTCTTTTTCCACAATCGTTGCGCTGCATCCAGGATTTCGCCCTCCAGGTCTGGGTCCGGTCGCCGCGGCAAGTGTCCCTCCAGGTCAGGATTTCATAACAACTGTGTATAGTTATGTATACAGTGTAAGCATAACAATGTACAGGAAATAGCCGCATTCAGTCGACGAATCCGTTCCAGTCCAATATTACGTTGACACCGTAAATATAACGCTGTATAACTTATACGCAATACGCAATTGGGCCCCCCTGTCGTAAACCGATTCCTTGAAGGAGTTTGCTGAAAATGTTTTCGTGGGAAAATCCCGACGATAGAGTCGCTATCGCCCAGATGAATTCAGAATTGCAGCATGCCCAACTGGAGCTGCTAAGCGCTCACTGCGCCACTCATCAATTGCGCCTGCGTTTTTCCGCCGACGATGTCGCCCGCTTCGGCCAGCGCGATATCCTGCGCAAGTCCCTCCAGGCAGCCACTGCCCTCAGCGAATATTACACGTCCATCCAGCAGAAAGTCCCGGCCGCAGAATCCGCCTCCGAGCTTCAAACCCGGCTCTCCGAAAAGCAGATCAACGAGGCCGTGGCGCGGGTCTCAGCGTATTTGCGCGAACAGCGGGAACTCTATTTCCCGTCTGCCAGGCCTTTG
>Ga0209380_10000301_pt1 | contig 34403 bp, 35 predicted proteins | sample HubBroMetageWFT6_FD_188347 | JGI IMG/M metagenome (GOLD analysis project Ga0209380, IMG submission 188347) | Warmed and freeze-thawed soil microbial communities from the Hubbard Brook experimental Forest, New Hampshire - Hubbard Brook CCASE Soil... | ecosystem: Environmental > Terrestrial >... | reverse complement strand
AGCACCGAGCCGGTCCGCGGGCCGGCCCCGATCGCGGCGAAGCCGCCGAAGTGCCCGCGGGTGGACACGCCCGAGTACCCGGCCACCTTGAGATCGGCGACGATGGTACTGAGCCGGCCGGCGGAGACGGGCGCGAGGATGCCGACGTCCGCGTTGCTGGTCACCAGCGCTCCGGCGGCCGTGCACTTCCTGCCCGTGCAGGCGATGCCGGTCAGATCCGAGGTCGTGCGGCTACCCGCTCCGGGGACGCCGTCCCGCAGCGTGACCACGAAGCCAGGCCCGCTGCTGAATCCGCCGGCCGCGTAGCAGGTCGTGGTGCTGACGCACGACACCGACGCGAACAGGTCGCTGGTGAACGTGCGGACCCGGACCGGCCGCCCGTTGCTGATGGTCATGACCAGCCCGCGCTCGACCTCGCTGCCGTAGAGGGCCAGGCCGACCGCTACGCACGAGCCGCGATAGCAGGAGACCTGCTCGATCATTGCCTGCGAGGCGGCGCGCGGCCGGGGCCCGGAGTGCAGCGTGAGCCTGCGGCCGTTCCAGGAGCCGGCTTCCATCCGGAAGGGCTTGCCAGCGTTGAACTGCTCGCCCGCGAGCTCGCAGGCCCGCAGGCTGACGCACGAGATCGCGCTGAGGATCACGTGCTTCGCCACCGGCACGGAGGCCGTCCTGGTCACCCGGCCGGTGTTGCTGATCTGCGCCAGCACCAGGCTGGAGCCTCTCGTGGGCTGCCCGAGCGCCCAGCAGCCCGCCGCCGAGGGGCAGCTGACCGCGATGAACTGGCGGGTGCCGCGAGGCAGCGAGACCCTGGCGCGGGTGCCGTCGTGCACGGCGACGATCTCGCCGCTTCCTGCGTACGTCGCGCCGACGGTGACGCATTCCGACGCGCTGAGGCACGAGACGGCGGTGAGCTCGCCGGGAAGCTTCAGGTCGGTGAGGCCGGCCGCCCGCGCGGTCCCGGCCGCGGATACTGCGAGTAGGCAGACCCCGGCCGCAACGATCGTGGATCGGCCTAATCCGCTGAGTTGCATATCAATGATGCTAAGTCGCCTGGCATGATTCGGGCCTGGAGACTCTCAAGAGGGGACGTGCAGTGCCGGATCACAGCAGCGAAGGAGCCGGGCCTGCCGGTGACCTGTTCTCGGTGGCGGGCAAGGTGGCGGTCGTGACCGGCGGGTCGCGCGGCATCGGCGCCATGATCGCGGAAGGCCTGGTCAGGGCGGGCTGCCGGGTCTACATCACCGCGCGCAAGGCCGAGGCATGCGACGCGAAGGCGGCCGAGCTGTCGGCGTACGGCGAGTGCGTCTCGATACCGCTGGACCTGGCCGACCCGGCGGCGGCCGAGCAGCTGGTGCGGCAGCTCGCCGAGCGCGAGGAGCGGCTCGACATCCTGGTCAACAACGCGGGCGCGACCTGGGGCGCGCCGCTGGAGGAGTACCCGCTCGACGCGTTCGACAAGCTGTGGAACATCAACGTCAGGGCGCTGTTCCAGCTAACCGTGCTGTGCCTGCCGCTCCTGCGGGCGGCGGCGAGCGCGGAGAACCCGGCCAGGGTCGTCAACATCGGGTCGATCGACGGCCTCGGGGTGCCAGCCATGGAGAGCTACGCCTACAGCACCACCAAGGCGGGCGTGCACATGCTGACCAGGCACCTGGCCAGCAGGCTGGCGGCTGAGTCGATCACGGTGAACGCGGTCGCGCCGGGGCCGTTCGACAGCAAGATGATGGCGTTCGCGCTCGATGACCCGGCCAGCAGGGCGGCGATCGCGGGGAGCGTCCCGCTCAGCCGGGTCGGCCGGCCCGACGACATGGCGGGCGTGGTGATCTACCTGGCGTCTCGCGCCGGCAGCTACCTGACCGGCGCCGTCATCCCGGTGGACGGCGGGCTCGCGGCCCTGCGTCGTTAGCCGGCGAGGCCGCTGATCATCAGTCCGATGGTGAAGTCGAAGCGGTCGTGGCCGGCCCCGGACGTGAGCTCGGCGGCGTACCGCTTTGTCTCCGGGAAGCTGTCCGGCAGCGCCGCCAGCCGCTCCAGCATCTCGTCGCGGCTGACGACCCAGGCGTCTGCGCCGCGGCGCTGACTGCTCATCAGGGAGCGTTCGAGGCAGTAGGCGTTGATATACAGCGCCAGGGCGTCGGCGGTCCAGGCCGCGGTCTGCGGGTCGATGCCGCCGACCAGGAGGATGGCGAGCAGCCCCTCGTTGACCCGGAGCGTCTCCAGGTTGGTGGGGACGATGGCCAGCGCCGCGCGGGAGATGCCGGGGTAGCGCAGGTACTGGTCTCGCAGCTGGGTGCAGACGCCGAGGACCTGCTGCCGCCAGGCGCGCCGATCCGGATCGGGCAGCTCGATCGCGGCGCACAGGCGGCCGATGAGCAGGTCGTCAAGGTCTTCCTTGTTGACCACATGCGCATAGAGAGACGACGGCCCGGTCTCGAGCGCGGCGGCCAGCCGCCGCATCGTCAGGGCCTCGTATCCCTCGGCCGCGACGATGCCGAGCGCGGTATCGATGATGGTCTCGACCGTGATCGGCGGCTTGCTGCCCCCGGACGGGCCGCGGCGTCCTCCCGGCCCGCGTTCGGCGGCGCTGAGCTGCTGATGTCTGGCCGCGCGCCGTTGCTGGGGAGTGGGCACAGCCGCCACCTTATCGCACCCGTGAACGGTGATCTACATCATAAGTACGGCGTTCCTCTTGATACGAACGCTGTTCTGCAGTAGACAGGGTCTGTGTCCATCGACCAGCGCCTGCCCGAGGCGCCATCCGCCGGCGTGCTGCCCCTCACCGCCTGGCTCGTCCTGGCCGTCGTCTTCCTTGCCGACGTCATGGATCTGATCGACTCCAGCGTCGCCAACCTCGCCGGCCCGTCCATCCGTGCGGACCTGGGCGGCGGCCCCATGACGATTCAGTGGGTGCTGACCGCCTACACGGCGGCCTTCGCCCTGGGACTGGTCACCTCGGGCCGCCTCGGCGACCTGTTCGGGCGCCGGCGCCTCTTCCTGCTCGGCCTGACCGGCTTTACCCTCGCCTCGCTGGCCTGCGGCTTCGCCCCCACGGCCATCTTCCTGATCGTCGCCCGCGTGCTTCAGGGCCTGTTCGGCTCGGTCATGATCCCGCAGGGCATGGCCCTGCTGACAGTCGTGTTCCCGGCCCAGCACCTGCGCAAGGCAGTGACCCCGATCGGGCCGCTGATGGGCCTCGCCACCGTGGCCGGGCCGATCCTGGCCGGCTGGCTCATCCACCTCGACCTGCTCGGCAGCCAGTGGCGCTCGATCTTCCTGATCAACGTCCCGCTCGGCATCGCGGCCGCCGTGCTCGGCTGGCGCGTCCTGCCCCGGCGCGGCGGCGAGGACCCGGCCGCCCGTCTCGACCTCACCGGCGTCGGGCTGCTCACCGCCGCCTCGGCCCTGCTCATCATCCCGCTCGTCCAGGGGCGCGTCCTGCACTGGCCCGTCTGGACCTACGCCTCGATGACCGCCTCCGTCATCATGCTGGCGCTGTTCGTCGTCTCCGAACGGCGCAGCGCGCACCCGGTCATCGCGCCCTCCCTGTTCCGCAAGCGCAGCTTCGTGGTCGGCCTGATGATCACCGCCGGGTTCAACGCCGCGCTCAGCGCGTTCGTCCTGGTCATCAACCTGCTGCTGCAAGAGGGCCTCCGCTGGACGCCGCTGCGAACCGCCCTGACGCTGATCCCCTGGGCCCTGGGCACGGCCATCGCGGTCCTGCTGGCCGGCGCGTTCCTGGCCCGGAAGCTCGGCCGCGCCACGCTGAACCTGGGCCTTTCCGTTGCCATCGTCGGCCTCCTGACCTTGTGGTGGTCACTCGGCCACTGGCACACGGACATCACCGCCTGGAAGCTGGCGCCGGCTTTGCTCCTGACCGGCTTCGGCGCCGGCCTGGTGTTCATCCCGATGTTCGACTTCATCCTCGGCGACGCCACGCCCGGAGAGGTGGGCACCGGCGCGGGCATGCTCAACGCCGTTCAGCAGTTCGCCGGCGCCGTCGGAGTAGCCGGCCTTGGCACTGTCTTCTTCGCCCGCGCCGGGCACGGCTCCGCTCACAGTTACTTCGCGGCCGCGGAGCTGGTCTTTGCGATCGCCGCAGGCGTGTATTTCCTCACCCTGCTGCTGGTCGGTCTGCTGCCGAAGCACGCCAGGGAAGCCCGCGGCTGAGGTCGGGGCTGAGGCGCGAAGCCGAAGTCGGGGTAGCCGCGGTCCTATTCCGGCACCGTCAGCCGGCCGCAAGCACCGTGCCGATCCGGCGCAGTTGCTCGGTCGCCCCGCCGAGCGCGAACTCGTTGTACTTGGCGGCGACGAAGTAGCGGTGCACGTCGCCGTCCATGTCCACGCCCACCCCGCCGTGGACGTGCACGGCCGTATGCGCGAGCCGGTGCCCGGCATCGGCCGCCCAGAACTTGGCGGTCGCGAGCTCGGCCTCGCCCGGCAGCCCCTCGGCGAGCCGCCAGGCCGCCTGCCACAGGGTGAGCCGCAGCCCTTCCACGTCGATGTACCCGTCGGCCAGCCGCTGCGCTACCGCCTGGAAGGCTCCGATCGGCTTGCCGAACTGCTGCCTGCGCTGGGCGTAGGCAGCGGTCAGCTCCAGCGCCCGCTCGGCCACGCCGAGCTGCAGCGCGCACAGCCCGACCGTGGCCCGGGCGGCCAGCCAGCCCGCGACCTCGGCGCCACGCGCAGGCTCGCCGAGCAGGCGGTCGGCGGCTACGAGCGCGCCCGCCAGTCGTACGGTCGCGGTGGCGTCGCCGCCGGTGACCTGCTGGGCGCTAACGGTGACGCCAGGGTCACCGGGCGTCACGATAAAGACGGCCGGTCCCGCCTCCGTCATCGCCGGGATCAGCAGCAGGTCGGCCACGGTCCCGGCCAGGACGGCCGTCTTCGACCCGGTCAGCCGCCACCCGCCGCCAGCAGGCTCCGCCGTCGCGGCCGGGCGGGCCGGATCGTCGCCGTCCTCTTCGGACAGCGCGGCGGCGATGATGACCTCGCCGCGGCCGGCCGGCTCCGCCCATTGCCGCTGCTGGTCGGCGCGGCCGAACTCGGCGAGCGCCGAGGCCCCGAGAACCACCGAGGCCAGATACGGGACGGGCGCCACCGCCCGGCCGATCTCGGCCAGCACACTGCACTGCTCGAGCAGCCCGAGGCCGGCACCGCCAAGAGACTCGGGCAGCGCCGCGGAAAGCACGCCCGCGCCCGCCAGCGCCGCCCAGAGGTCAGCGTCGAACCTCGTGCCGGTCGCCTCGATCTCGCGCAGCCGCGCCGTGGTCACGCGGTCGGTGAGGATCTGCCGGGTGAGCGCGGCCAGCTCGTCCTGGGCCTGGGTGAGGGTGAAGTCCATCTGCGATTAGCTCCTGATCAGCGGCGGTTCAGCGGAAGTCCGAGCGCGGCGGCGGCGATGATGTCGCGCTGCACCTCGTTCGTGCCGCCGCCGAAGGTCAGGATCAGCGCCGAGCGGTGCATGCGCTCGATCCGGCCGGCGAGCAGCGCGCCCTCGGCTCCGGTCCGGACTTCGGCGTTCGGCCCGAGTACCTCCATCATCAGCCGGCACGCCTCGATCGTCAGCTCGGTGCCGTAGACCTTGGTGACCGACGCCGCCGCGGGCCCGAGGGGCCCGGCCTGGGATGCGATGCGCCAGTTCATCAGCTTGAGGAACTCAGTCCGGGCGTGTACCCGGGCCAGGTTGAGCTGCACCCATTCCTGGTCGATCACGCGGCGGCCGTCGGGCAGCTTAGACGAGCGCGCCCACTCGGTCACGTCGGCGAGCGCCGAGATGACCGGCGCCGCCGACGTCAGCGCGACCCGCTCGTGATTGAGCTGGTTGGTGATCAGCGGCCAGCCCCGGTGCTCTTCGCCGACAAGGTTCGCGACCGGGACCCGGATGTCGGAGTAATAGGTCGCGCTGGTCGTGACCCCGGCCACGGTCCGGACCGGCGTCCAGGAGAAGCCATCGGCGTCGGTCGGCACCATGATGATCGACAGGCCCTTATGCCGCAGCGCGTCCGGGTCGGTGCGGCACGCCAGCCACACGTAGTCGGCGTACTGGATCAGGCTCGTCCACATCTTCTGGCCGTTGATCACGTACTCGTCGCCGTCGCGGACCGCGCGGGTACGCAGCGAGGCGAGGTCGGTCCCGGCCTCGGGCTCGGAGTACCCGATCGAGAAGTGCAGCTCCCCCGCCGCGATCTTCGGCAGGAAGCGCTCCTTCTGCTCCGGCGTCCCGAACCGCATGATCGTCGGGCCCACGGTATTGATCGTGAGGAACGGCACGGGCACGCCCGCGTTGGCCGCCTCGTCGGTGAAGATCAGCTGGTCGAGCATGGACCGGCTCTGCCCGCCGTACTCCGCCGGCCACCCGATCGCCAGCCAGCCGTCCCGGCCCAGCTGCCGTACTACGTCCTTGTAGGCCAGGCCGTCGCCGTACTCGCCGTCGGCATGCGCCAGCCCAGCGCGGCGTTCCGGGGTCATCAGGACGGCGAAGTACTCGCGCAGCTCCTGGCGCAGCCGCTCCTGCTCGGGCGTGTAGCTGATCTGCATCCGTACCCCTGCCACTGGAGTAGAACGTGTTCTAGTTAAGTGTAATCTAGAGGAGGCATCTGGAGGCGGCGTGGCCGAGGCATACATCGTGGACGCGGTTCGCACCCCGGTCGGCAAGCGCGGCGGCGGGCTCGCGACCGCGCACCCGGCCGACCTCGGCGCGCACGTCATCCGGGCACTGCTCGGGCGCACCGGTCTCGATCCGCTCGCCGTCGACGACGTGATCTTCGGGTGCGTGGACGCGATCGGCCCGCAGGCCGGCGACATCGCCAGGACGGCGTGGCTGGCGGCCGGGCTCCCCGAGGAAGTACCCGGCGTCACCGTGGACCGCCAGTGCGGATCCTCGCAGCAGGCCGTGCACTTCGCCGCTCAGGCGGTGCTGAGCGGGACCGCGCATGCCGTGGTCGCGGGCGGCGTGCAGAACATGAGCCAGATCCCGATCGCCGCCGCCATGCTCGCGGGCCAGCAGTACGGCGTCGCCGACCCGTTCAGCGGCTCGGAAGGCTGGCGGGCGCGCTATGGCGATCAGGAGGTGTCGCAGTTCCGCGGCGCCGACATGATCGCGGCGAAGTGGGGCATCAGCCGGCCCGAGATGGAGGCCTACGCGCTCGCCAGCCACGAGCGGGCGCTTTCGGCCATCGACGGCGGCCTGTTCGAGCCGGAGATCGCCCCGTATGGTCCCGTTCCCGCCGACGAGTGTCCACGCCGGGACACCTCGCTGGCGAAGATGGCCGGCCTGAAGCCGCTGCGCGAGGACGGCCTGATTACCGCGGCGCTGTCGAGCCAGATCGCCGACGCGGCCGCCGCCGTGCTCGTCGCGTCGGAGGCGGCGGTCGCCGAGCACGGGCTGACCCCGAGGGCGCGCATCCATCACGTCAGCGCGCGCGGCGCCGATCCGGTGATGATGCTCACCGCGCCGATCCCGGCGACCGCGCACGCGCTGAAGCTGACCGGCCTGAGACTCGACCAGATCGACCTGGTCGAGATCAACGAGGCGTTCGCGAGCGTCGTGCTCGCCTGGCAGCGCGAGACCGGAGCCGACCTGGACCGGGTCAACGTCTGCGGCGGCGCGATCGCGCTCGGCCACCCGCTGGGCGCCACCGGCGCGCGGCTGCTGACGACGCTGCTGCACTCGCTGGACCGCACCGGCGGGCGGTACGGCCTGCTGACGATGTGCGAGGGCGGCGGGCAGGCGAACGTGACGATCATCGAGCGCCTCTGACCCGCTAGCCCGCAGCTAGCGACGCCGGAAACGCCCTGGTACCGTCGGGAACATGGCTAGTTCCCGGCGCGCCGGGCCGCCGCGCATCCCCGGCTCACCGCGCGATGAGTTCGAGCGGCAGCGGGAAGGCCTGCTGCGCCGCACCCACTGGGAAGGTGAGCACGGCCGCGCCCCTGACCCCGACTGGGAGAGCCAGGGACGGGGCGCCGATCCGCTGCGGGAGGCGCTCGACCGCCTCGGCTCGATCATCCGCGCGCCCCGCCCCCGGCGAGCGAAGTAGCATCCCCGGCTGTCACTGGGCGTCAGTAGCCTGACGACCATGCCAGGCAGCGAGACGGGGGCGGACCCGGTCCGGGAACGCTACGTGGATCTTGTTGATGCGCTGCGCGGCATCGACGGCGTCAGCCCGCCAAGGGGCGGCAGCGGATTCGGCCGCAGCGCGCTGCGCTATGACCGCAGCATCTTCGCGATGCTCGTGCGCGGCCGCCTGGTGGTCAAGCTTCCCGCACCGCGCGTCACCGAGCTGGTAAGCAGCGGCGATGGCGCCCGCTTTGACGCGAACAAGGGCACGCCGATGAGGGAGTGGCTGAGCCTGGACCCGGAGTCAGACATGGACTGGCTTGACCTGGCGCTCGAAGCGCTCGACTTCGCCCAGCGCTGACGAGCCGCCCCTGGCAGGGCGGCTCGTCGCGTGAGTGGCCGGCTCGACCCTTAGCTCCGCAGTCGCGCCGCGGCGTCACGCAGTGCCTCGTCCAGCGGGGTGGGCTCGAGACCGAACGCCTCGGTCGTCGCGCTCCCGTCGATCACGAACGGTGAGGTGAACTGGTACCGCGTGGTGCGCAGCTCCTTGACCTGCGGCGAGAACAGCCCGGTCACCCACATCACCGGGTACGGGATCGGGCTCAGCCTGGCCCTGGCTGCGCCGTTGACCTCGGCGAACCGGGTCGCCAGCTGGCGGATGGTCAGCGCCGGGCTAGTGGGGACGAGCCACGCCTGCCCGTAGGCCCGCTCGTCGCCGGCGACGGTCACGAGGGTCCGCGCGCAGTCGTGGATCGAGCTCCAGCTGTGCGGTACGTCGAGCGGCGACGGCGCGTAGGCGCGCTTGCCTGCGAGCAGCTGCTTGCCGATCACCACGGAGAGGATCGAGTTGGCCTCGATGTAGTCGCTGGCGCGTACCTCGGTGGTCCGGATCCGGCCCGCCTGCTGGGCGGCAAGCTGGTCGTCCCACATCTTCGCCCGCAGCTGGAGCTTAGGGTGCGTGGCCGCCATCGGGGTCTTCTGCGTGATCGGCCCGGTAACCGGACCGTACCCGTACAGGTTGGACATCGAGACCAGAACCGCGCCGCTGCGCTCGGCCGCGGCCAGCAGCGCCGAGGCCAGCGGCGGCCAGTCGGTGAACCACTGGTGGTACTGCGGGCTCGCGCAGTTGTAAAGCGCCACGGCGCCGGAGGTGAGCGCCGTCAGCCGCTCGGCGTCGGTCGCGTCGGCAGCGATCCGTGAAATTCCCTGGTGCTCCGGGCCGCTCCCGTGACGGCTGACGATGCTCACGTGCTCGCCCCGCTCGGCCAGCAGCAGGGCGGCGGCCGAGCCAACAGCACCGGCTCCGACGATGACGTGCTCAGACATTTCAGTTCTCCTCGGGCTATCCGTTTCGAGAGCACTGCTCTCGCTTGTAAGCATGAGTCTTACATAGCTTCAGCCCACATGCAAGAGCAGTGCTCTCGCTTGTGTGCAATAATCTCTCGTATGCCAGCAGCGTCGATCCGCGCACGCGTCCGGGCCGAGATGACGGCCGAGATCAAGGCGGTCGCCCGGCGGCACCTGGAGACCGACGGGGCGAACCTGTCGCTGCGCGCAGTGGCCAGGGACATGGGGATGGTGTCGTCGGCCCTCTACCGGTACTTCGCCAGCCGCGACGAACTGCTGACCGCGCTGATCATCGACGCCTACAACGCGGTCGGCGAGGCGGTGGAGGCCGCCGACGCCGGGGTCACCGACCGGAGCCAGTTGCGTGCGCGCTGGATGGCCGCGGCCCGCGCGATCCGCGGCTGGGCGCTGGCGAAGCCCGCCGAGTACGCGCTCATCTTCGGCAGCCCGGTGCCGGGCTACGCTGCGCCGGACGACACGATCGTCGCCGCCGCGCGGGTGCCCGGGGTGCTGGTGCGCATCCTCGCCGACGGCTTCGCCGCGGGCGACCTGACGTATGAGGACGCGCCGGCGATGACCGAGAGCGTGCGCGCTGACCTGAGGCGGGCCCGCGACGACATCGCGCCGTCGCTGCCGGAGGAACTGCTGCGGGCCGGCATGACCGGGTGGATCCAGCTCTTCGGTACGGTCAGCTTCGAGCTGTTCGGTCAGTTCAACAACGTGATCACGGCCCGCGATGAGTTCTTCGATCAGCAGATGGAGCTCATGGCTGATCTGATGGGCCTGTGATGCGGCAAGCACGCGACCCGCGGGAGGCGACATGAGCAGACAACTGCGCGATCAGATCGGTCGGTTCGGGGTCTGGCGCGGCGCATGGCAGACAACCGCGGACATCGCCGTGCACCTGGAGCATTTCGGCTACGGCACGCTGTGGCTGGGAGGTTCGCCCGACGGCCAGCTCGACCTCGCCGACGAACTGCTGGGCGTCACCGGCAGGCTGACGGTCGGCACCAGCATCGTGAACATCTGGAAGGACGACGCCGCTACCGTCGCGCGATCCTTCGAGCGGCTCAGCCAGCGACACGACGGCCGCTTCGTGCTCGGCATCGGCGCGGGCCACCGCGAGGCGACGCAGGAGTACGTCAAGCCCTACGAGGCGCTCGCGGCCTACGTCGACCGGCTGCTCGAGCTCCAGGTGCCCGCCGACCGGCTCATGCTCGCCGCGCTCGGGCCGAAGGTGCTCGCCCTCGCGCGCGACCGCTCCGGCGGCGCGCTGCCGTATCTCATCACGCCGGAGCACACCCGGCAGGCGCGGGAGATCCTCGGGCCGGTGCCGGTACTCGCGCCGGAGCACAAGGTGGTCATCGACACCGACCGCGAGCGCGCCCTCCAGCTCGGCCGCCGGCGCGTCCGCAACCCGTACCTGGGCCTGGTCAACTACACCAGCAATCTGAGTCGGCTCGGCTTCGCCGATGACGACCTGGCCGGCGACGGCAGCGACCGGCTGATCGACGCGCTCGTCGCGCACGGCAGCGCGCAGCAGGTTGCCGGGCAGGTGTCCGCGCACTTCGCGGCCGGCGCCGATCACGTGGCCGTCCAGCTGCTGACCGAGACCGACACGGACCCGGTACCCGGCTACGGCGAGCTCGCTAATGCCCTGGGGCTAGTTGCATAGACTTGTGCCCATGGTGGCGGCCGAGGAGGCACCGCCGGGAGTCGATCCGCGCATCCCGACCCCGGCGCGCATGTACGACTACTTCCTGGGCGGCACGAACAACTTCGAGGTGGATCGTCAGCTCGCCGAGCGCATCAAGGCGATTGTTCCCGAGATCAATGACGGGGCCTGGGCGAACCGGGCGTTCCATCAGCGCGCGGCCGCGTGGCTCGCGGCCGAGCTCGGCCTGGATCAGTTCATCGACATCGGCGCGGGACTGCCAACCCAGGGCAACACGCACGAGCTCGTCCGCGCCAGCGTGCCCGGTGCGCGCGTCGTCTACGTCGACAACGACCCGATGGTGCTCGCGCACAGCCGCGCGCTGCTGGAGGGCGTCGACGGCGTCCGGGCGATCATGGCCGACATGCGCGCCCCCGACTCCGTGCTCAGCCATCCGGACCTGACCCGCCTGATCGATCTCAGCCGGCCGGTCGGACTGCTGATGACGGGCGTCCTGTACTTCGTCGCCGACGAGTCCGACCCGTGGGACCTGGTCCGGCGGTACGTGGAGGCGATCGCGCCGGACAGCTACGTCGCGCTCTCGCACCTGACCAGCGACGGCAAGCCGCCGCGCGCGGTCGAGACGGGCGAGGAGGTCTACGCGAGGGCGACGGAGAACCTGCACTTCCGCACGCGGGAGCAGTTCGAGCGGTTCTTCGACGGGCTCGAGCTCGTCGCACCGTACCCGGGTGCCGAGCCCGCCGTCACCTACGTCGGCATCTGGGGCGCGGAAGACCCCGCTGCCGCCGACACCGACGACTCGCGCTGGCTGTACTGCGGCGTCGCCCGCCGCCCCTAGCCGCGCTCGGGCCCTAGGTCCGATCTGGTACCGCCATCTCGCCGAGCTGAGACCAGTCGTCCTGCGGGATCTGCATGTTCACAATGCGCGGCGTCTGCGCCAGGTGCGCCGGCAGGTCCTGCTGCGCCTGCCGGAAGTGCGCTGACTGCACGTGAGCGGCGCCCGCGTCATCATCGCGGAACGCCTCGATCAGTACGTACTCGGTCGGATCATCCACGCTGCGGGACCACTGGAACCACATGCAGCCGGGCTCGCTCCTGGTCGCCTGGGTGAACGGCCCGGCTATCTCGGGCCAGCGGTCCGCGTCCTCTGGCAGCACCCGGAACTTGGCGGTGATGAAGATCATGAAGTCTCCCTGCTGCTCGCTCGGGCTCCCATCGTCCCGTCCGCCGGAAACATTTCCAACTGCCGGCCCCGGACTGGAGTCTCAACCGGTGTCCCTACTTTTTGTGAAGGAGCCCCACCAATGAAGTTCACCCGTAACGCCCGCAAGCTGATTGCCGCGGTCGCCCTCACCGGCGCGGCCATCGCCCTTCCCGCGGTTGCGCTCGCGGCGCCCGGAGCATCCGGCTCGGCCGGAGCCGCGGCTGCCGCGGCTCGCTGCCAGCGCGGATTCCTGACCTCGTGGGTTGGCATTCCGGGCGGCGACACCGCGGGCAGCACCTATTACCAGCTGGAGATCTCCAACGTGTCCGGGCAGACGTGCACGCTGCACGGCTTCCCCGGCGTGTCCGCGGTGAAGGCCGGCGGCGGTCAGCTGGGCAGCGCCGCGTCTCGCAACCATGACTCCGCCGAGCTGACCGTGACGCTGAAGCCCTACCAGACCGCGCACGTCCTGCTGCAGATCACCGACGTGGGCAACTTCCCGCCGGCGTCCTGCCACGCTGCGACCGCCGTCGCGCTGCGCGTGTACGCGCCGAACGACTACGGCTCGATGCTGATCCCGTTCTCGTTCCGCGCGTGCGCCAAGCGCGGGCCGATCTACCTGCACGTCAGCCCGACGATCGCTGGCACCGGCATCCCTGGTTACTCGATCTGATCGCAATGCGGTACGTGGCGGCCGGCAGTCAGCTCACTGACCGCCGGCGCCACTGAAGGGATCCAGCCATGAAGAACCTCACCCTCCGTCCGCGTCAGATTGCGCTTGCCGCCGCGCTGGCGGGCGCGGCCGCGCTGATCCCGGTCGCGACCATCGCCGCATCGGCCAGTCACGCCAGCGCCGTGCCGCCCAGGTGCACCCGCTCGCAGCTCACGGCCTGGATGGCCATGCCCTCGCTCGGTCTGGCCGCTCTGACCACCTACTACGATCTCGAGGTTTCCAATGTTTCCCGCCATGGCTGCGCCCTTGACGGCTTCCCCGATGTCACGGCTGTGAGCGACACCGGCCGCCAGCTCGGCAGCCCGGCCGGACGTGACGCCAACAATTACCGCGCCCGGCGCGTCGTGATCCCGGCCGGCGGAACCGCCCACTTCCTGCTGGGGATCACGGGTGACGCGTGGTCGACGTCGGCATGCCGTCCCACCACCGCTGATGGCCTGCGCGTGGTCGCGCCGGGTACCCGTGGCGGCATGGTCTTCCCGTACTCGTTCCCGGCGTGCGCACGGCGCGGGCCGGTGTACCTATGGGCAACACCGATCGCGGCGAATGTCGGCATTCCGCGCTACAACTGACGGCCGCCACCGGGCCGCGAACATCGGTTAGCCGGGCAATGCCGCGCGGAACTCGGCGGCCAGCTCGGCCGCGGCCTCCCGCAGCCGGCTGACGTCCGGGCCTGCCGAGAGCAGCGACCGCGAGGCGCTCGGCATCACCCGGTCCGGGCACGAGGCGAACACCCTGGCCACGTCGTCGGGCGTGGCCCCCTGCGCGCCGACCCCCGGCGCGAGGAACAGGCAGTTCGGAGCGGTCAGGTCCAGTTCCGGCTCGATGCGCGTCGGGCCGACCACCGCCCCGACCGGGCCGATCTCACCCGGGGCCAGCCGGGCGTTGATCGCGCCGATCTGGCGCAGCAGGCTCTGCTCGACCGACCGGCCCCGGCCCGCCCTGGCCGTCTGGATGACCCGTCCCTCGGCGTTCGACGACCGGGTCACGACCAGCACCAGGCTGCCGGAGGAGTGCGCGCGACTCACATACGCGTCCATGGCGGCGAGGCCGAGATAGGGATGCACGGTGATCGCGTCGGCCGCCAGCGGCGCGTCGAATCCGAGATAGGCCTCGGCGTAGGCGTCGTTGGTCGAGCCCACGTCGCCGCGCTTGACGTCGAGAATCACCAGGAGCCCGGCGCTGCGCAGATCCGCGACCAGCCGCTGAAGCGTCTGAATGCCCCGCCAGCCGTGCCGCTCGTAGAACGCCGACTGCGGCTTGACCAGTCCCACGGTCCCGGGCGCGGCCACGAGAATCAGGTCGGCGAACAGGTCAAGGCCCTCCGGGGTGTCGCCCAGGCCCCACTCGGTGAGCACCTCGGCGGAGGGGTCCAGTCCCCACACGAGCGGGCCGTAAGCCGCACGGATCGCGGCGAATCGGGCAGCGAACGAATCGACCATGGTTTCCATGGTGCCATTACTCGTCGGCGGCAGCGGAGCGGGCGCGCTCGGCCGACAGCCGCCGTTCCCGCTCGTTGCTCGTCAGCGTTGCGGCCAGCTCGAACTCGGCCCGCGCCTCCTCGCCGCGGCCGAGTTTCAGCAGCAGGTCGCCGCGCACGCTCGGCAGCAGGTGATACCCGCGCAGCGCCGGCTCGGCCGCGAGCTGGTCGACCAGATCCAGGCCAGCCTGCGGGCCGTAGGCCATCGACACGGCGACGGCCCGGTTCAGCTCGACGACCGGCGAGGGCATGACCTCGGCCAGCACCCCGTAGAGCGTCACGATGCGGACCCAGTCGGTCTCGCCGGCCCGGAACGCCCGGGCGTGGCAGGCGGCGATGGCGGCCTGCAGCGCATACGGGCCGCGTTCCCCGCCCAGCTCGATCGCCCGGTCCAGCGCCGCGAGGCCGCGGCTGATCTGCAGCCGGTCCCAGCGGGCGCGATCCTGGTCCAGCAGGAGGACGGGATCGCCGGACGGGCCGGTGCGCGCGGCGATCCTGGAGGCCTGGATCTCCAGCAGCGCCATCAGCCCGTGTACCTCCGGCTCGGCGGGCGCGAGCTGGGCCAGCACGCGCCCGAGGCGGACGGCGTCGGCGCACAGGGCCGGGCGCACCCAGTCATCGCCGGCGGTGGCGGAGTAGCCCTCGTTGAAGATCAGGTAGATGACCTCAAGTACCGACGAGAGCCGGGCCGGGCGCTCGCCGGCCCCCGGTACCTCGAACGGGATGTGCTCCTGAGCCAGCGTCTTCTTCGCGCGGACGATGCGCTGGGCGATCGTCGGCTCAGACACCAGGTAGGCGCGCGCGATCTCGGCCGTGGTCAGGCCGCCGAGCAGCCGGAGCGTCAGCGCAACCCGCGCCTGCAGGCTGAGCACGGGATGACAGGCGGTGAAGATCAGCCGCAGCAGGTCATCGTCGATGTCGTCGGCGAACGCCCGGTCGAAGTCAGGGGTGGCGCCGTCCCCCTCGGCCTCGAGGGTGCGCCCGATCTGCGCGTAGCGCTTTTCCAGCTCCCGGTTGCGCCGGAACGAGTCGATGGCGCGCCGCTTGGCGACGGTCATCAGCCAGGCCCCGGCGTTGCGCGGCACCCCCTCGGCCGGCCACTGCTCGAGCGCGGCCACGACCGCGTCCTGGGCCAGGTCCTCGGCCAGGCCGATATCCCCCGTGTAGCGGGCGAGCCCGGCGATAAGCCGGGCAGACTCCAGCCGGATCACCGTCTCGATCGCGGCCTGAGTCCTGGTGTCGGTCACGAGATCCGATCTCACCACCAGCCGCCGGGAGCGGCAACAACGGGTGCCGCCCGCGGCAGCGGAGACCGGCCGGACGTCTGGCTGCCCGCCGGTCCCCGCGCGCCTCGCTCACCCGCGGCTCACGGGCCGAAGACCTGCCGGATCGTGCTCTCGCCGTGGCCGGCGATGCTGAGAAACCGCTTGGTCCACTCGATCGCCTCGTCCTTGTCCCGGCACTCCATGAGCCCCCACCCGCCGACCAGCTCCTTGGCCTCGGTGAACGGGCCGTCCAGCACCGTGAACTCGCCGTCGTTGTAGACGACCTTGGTGGCCTCCTCCACCGGCGCCAGCCCCCCGGTGGCCAGCAGGACGCCGGCCTTGGTCGCCTCCTCGATGAAGGCACCCATCCGCTCGTACATCTCCGGCCCGGGCGGCGGGATCGGGATGGTCGGGTCCGCCAGGGTGTAGCCGAGGAACTTCATGATCGTTTCCCTTCGATTTCTGGCTCCGGCTGCCGGAGCCGTTGGGCCTGTTTCACCCATGCGTCGAACCGTCACCGGCCGGATCGACATGACGCCTCAAATAATTTTCACGGTCTCGGCCTGGCTGCCCTGCGGCCGTCCGAAAGGGCCCGCAGGTACTGCTTTGCCTGGGCTCTTTGCCCCGGAATCTCTGGGTCCGGAGGCCAGCCGACCCCGACCAGGCTAGCCCGAGCACCCCCTGAGCCTCGGGTAGCTTGCAGTGAATGGAGAGGCTCGGCATGGCCCGTTTTCTGATCGCGCTGTCATCGTGCGCGCTGCTCGCCGTCGTGACGGCGTGCGCCCAGACGGCGGCCGGGGCGACAACCCGAGGCGCGGCCGCTGCGGCGGCAGCGCCCGCCGCCAGCGGGGACAAGCCGGCCGGATTCTGGTACGGCACCGACAGCAACAACGTGCAGATACCAGGCCCGGCCCCCTATCGCGAGCCGGCCATCGGCGGCAGCTACGGCGGCTATATCGGGATGATCGGGAACTGGGCCGCCTGGCAGCACTGCGGCGGCGCCGTGGTGTGGTCAGCGGCCGACGCGAGCGCCGCCCGCACTGACCTGGTCACCTATCGCGCGGGCATCGGCGTTGGCGCCTACTGGTTCATGGCTGGCCCGGGTGTCGACCCGCACTACAGCGGGACCACCCAGGAAGCCTCGGCCTGGGGCGAGGCGCAGGCCAAGGCGGCCCTCTCAGCGCTCGCCGCGCACAACCCGAAGATCAACTACCCGGTAGTGTTCCTGGACGTCGAACTGCCCGGACACGCACCCGCCTATACGCCGGCCCCGGACAACGGCTGGAATGCCGTCTACACCTCGCCGTGCAGCGGCAAGATCCGGACAAACTACGTGCCGGCTCAGGTCGACCGGGCCGACTTCAACGGCTTCGCCGACTACCTCACCTCACACTCGTCGTACCAGGCCGGGGTGTACTCCGCACCCAGCATCTGGCAGTCGATCTTCGGTAACAGCGCGGGGCGGATCCCGAATACCTATGAGTGGACGTACAACGCCGACACCAGCAGCCTCGCTCACCACCCGGACGGCTGGTGCCTGACCGGCACCAGCACGTGCGCGCAATTCTTCGGCGGCGTCACCAGCGCCAGTAAGTACGCCCTGATGTGGCAGTGGTCGGGCGGTGGCGGCACCTACAACGGCTACGGCGATTTCGACCAGATCGACCGGAGCAGGTCTGGATAGGAAATGCTCGCGCGATGGCTGAATCAGAAGGCGCTCGTCGCAGTGGCGGCGATCGTGATAGCCACCGCTGGCACGATCCTGGGGCTAGTGCTGACCGGGAACTCCGGTGCCTCGACGCCAGCCCGCCACGCGCCCGCCGCCGGCCGGCAACTGCTGTCCCCGTTCACCGGCGAGCCGGTCAGGTCGCTAGGGCCCGTCCTGGCCGTCAAGATCGACAATATCGTGTACGCCCGGCCGCAGACCGGCCTGACGAGCGCGGACATCGTCTACGTGCTGCCCGTCGAGGGCGGGCTTAGCCGGTTCCTGGCGGTCTTCTCCTCGCACCTCCCGCCGGTCATCGGCCCGGTCCGGAGCGCGCGGGAAGACGACCTCGAGCTGCTGCGCCAGTTTGGCCGGCCGGCGTTCGCTTTCTCCGGGGCCCAGCCGCAGCTGCTCCCCGTGGTCGAGCACTCCCGGATCATCGACCTGTACAGCGGCTTGGTCTCCGGCTACTACCGCGGACCGGGGCGGATCGCCCCGTACAACCTGTTCGCGCGCACCGCCGCGCTCCTCGCCGAGGCGAAGGGGGCTAGCCGGGCTCATAGCATCGGCTTCACCTTCGGGCCGGCCCCGGCCGGCGGGCGCGTGACGCCATCGATGACGGTTTCCTACTCATCGGCTTCGTTCACGTTCAGGTGGTCAGCGCCGGCGGGCCGCTGGCTGGTCTGGATGGATGGCCGCAGAGCCGCCAGCACAGAGGGACCCCAGCTGTCCGCGGCGACGGTCGTGATCCAGTACACGACCGTCAGGACCTCCAGATTCCTGGAGCAGGGACGGCGCCCGCCGTACGCGGAGACCACCGGGAGCGGCACCGCGGTCGTGCTCCGCAACGGGAGAGCCTTCCAGGCCCGCTGGTCGCGGCCATCGGCAGATGGGGGCACCGCGTTCACGACCGGATCCGGTCAGCCGATGCCGTTCGCGCCCGGCCAGGTGTGGATCGTGCTGATGGCCCGGCCATAATGGACCATTGTGGCGAACCTGCTGATTCACGATGACACGGTGACCGTCGAGCTGACCGCACTGGAGAAGGCCGAGTCCTTGCACGGCGACGTCACGGTCCCGCGCAGCGCCATCATCAGTGCCTCCGCGGTGCCGGACGGCATGGCCGAGGTCCCCGGGCTCAGGCTGGCCGGCGCCGGGTTCCCCGGCGTCATCAAGGTCGGCCTCTGGGTCGGCGGCGGCGTCAAGACCTTCGCGGTCTGCCACGGAGCCAAGCCCGCCGTCGTACTGCAGCTGACCGGGCAGCACTTCGACCGGATCGTCGCCACGGTGGACAATCCCGAGGACGCCGTCGCGACGCTGAGCTAGCGCGCCGGCCCGAGGTCTCCGAGCGTCGCCAGGGTCTGCGTGGCCTGCGCCATGATCCGGTCGATCAGCTCGGCGCACGACGGCACGTCATCGATCACGCCCACGACCTGACCCGCCGCCATGACGCCGAGGTCCGGGCGTCCGTCGACCATCGCGGCCTTGAGCAGCATCGGGGTGTTGGCCGCCATGAGCACCTGCCCCCAGGACAGCTCGCTGCCGCGCCGCATCGCGGCGCCCTCGCGGATCATCTGCCGCCAGGTCAGCCCGGACAGGCTGCGGAACGCGGCGGCATTCCTGGCCGCCCGGATCAGGCCCGCGAGCTGCCCCGACCCTTCCAGGCCGTCGACCAGCGGCGTGCGCAGCACCCGGTGCGGAACGCCGTCGACCTTGGTCGTCACGACGGTGTCGGTCAGCGTCTTGGCCAGGTAGACCTGCTTGACGGCGTCGGCGACCGGGCTGTCGGTCGTCAGCAGGAAGCGGGTGCCCATCGCGATGCCCGCGGCCCCGTAGGCCAGGGCGGCCACCAGGCCGCGGCCGTCGAAGAAGCCGCCGGCCGCCACGACCGGGATGTCCACGGCGGATACCACCTGCGGCAGCAGCAGGCTCGTCGGAATGGGGCCGGTGTGCCCGCCGCCCTCGCCGCCCTGGACGACCACCGCGTCGGCGCCCCACTGCGCGACTTTCTCCGCGTGGCGCCGGGCGCCGACGGACGGGATCACGATGACGCCCGCGTCCTTGAGCCGCTCGATCTGCTCGCGGCGCGGCGCCAGCGCGAACGAGGCGACCCGAACCCCCTCGCTGATGATCAGCTCGACGCGCTCGCCGGCGTCCGGGGCGTCGGCGCGCAGGTTCACGCCGAAGGGCGCGCTGGTGCGTTCCCTGACCGCGGTGACCGCCCGGCGCAGCTCGTCCATGCTCATGGTGGCCGAGCCGATGATGCCGAGGCCGCCGGCGGCCGAGGTCGCGGCGGCGAGGCGGGCGCCGGCCACGAACCCCATGCCGGTCTGCACGATCGGATACCGGATCCCGGTCAGGTCGGTGAGCCGGGTGCGGATGGGAGGCGCCGTCTCGCTCACGCGAGCTCGCTGTCCCGGCGGCCGTCCGGATCCAGCTGCGTGCGGATGATCCGGAGTTCGGCGGCGGTCGGGAGCCGGGTGTTCGGTACCCGAAGCGGCGCCGCGAGCACGAACCCCGTCGCATCCGCCACGTCGGAGACCGTGACTCCGGGGTGCACCGAGCGCACCCGCATCCCGCGGTCAGGGCCGCCGAAGTCGAGCACGGCCAGGTTGGTGACCACGACCCGCAGCTCGTGAAAGCGCGCGATCGCCGGACCGAGCCCGGCGGCCCGGGCGTAGCCGACGCCGCTGACCATGTCGACCAGTTCCACGAAGACGCGCCGGGAGTGCCTCGGGACCCAGTAGCTGACCGGGTGATTCACCGTGTTGCCCGGCGCGCCGCGAACGCCGATCAGCTGCGCCTTCGGCCGGGCCCAGTCCCCGATGCAGGAGATGTTCTGGTTGCCCGCCCGGTCCAGCTGCGACGCGCCCATCATGATGTGCCGCTTGCCTGCCGCCAGCGTGGTGAACACCTGCCGGAACGGCATCCAGCCCTCCGTTACCCGCCTGTCGTTCCCGCCGTTCTCGCCGGGCGCGAGAAGAACAGCCTCGCCGTCGGTGAGCATCAGGTCAGGCTCGAAGGTGAGCTGCGCGAGGCGGGCGCCGAGAGTCGGGATGATGCCCATGGGGCTGGCCAGAATCGCGCCGTCACCGCGCCACGCCTCCGCGCACGCCACGACGCAGATCTCGGCCAGCGTTGCGCCGCCGCTGGTCACGCCGGGGCTCCGGCGTTGCTGGCAATGTCCCCGCTGAACTGCCGTACGGCCTCCTGGTACGCGGTCTCATCGCCGGCGAGATAGGTATCGCGGAACTGCTGCCAGCGCTCAGGGCTGGCGGCCGCGGCCACGTACTCCGCCTGGAACCGCTCGTCCCGGCCGTAGTCGGGCACGCAGCTGGTGAAGTGCGCGCCGTTCGGCGTCTCGGCCACCGCGCTGACCATGGACCGGTTGATCAGCAGGCTCTGCACCGGGCCGCCGGCGATCAGTTCCGCGGTCGGCACGATCCGCTCGCAGGACATGAAGGCGCGGTCGGCGGCCTGGCAGAACAGGTCGTCAAAATACGGGTCCGGCCCCAGGTACTGGCCGTTCCCGCGCTCGTCGGCCCGGTTCATGTGCACGATCGCCACGTCCAGCCGCAGCGCGGGCACGGCCGCGAACTCCTCACCGTCCGCGTACGGCGAGCGGACGGTCCGGATCTGGGGATTGACCCGCATCACGTCCGAGCCGCGGCCCGCGCGCATCGGCAGGAACGGCAGCCGGTGCGCGCCCGCGAGCAGCCCCCAGTGGATCATGCCCTCGTCAAGCTCGGTCAGCTCGATCGCGCCGCGCTGGCGCGCCAGCCGGAACTGCGGCTCAAGCGGGATCGAGTCGAGTGTGACGAACCCGGTGACCAGCCTGCGCACCTTGCCCGCCGCGATCAGCAGCCCGACGTCCGGCCCGCCGTAGCTCACGATCGTGAGGTCGCTCAGATCGGATGCGGCGATCGCGCGCACTAGCGCCATGGGCTTGCGGCGCGAGCCCCAGCCGCCGATCCCGACCGTCATCCCCGACCGCAGCTCCCCCGCGATCTGCGCGGGTGTCAGCACGCTGACCGGCATCGCCTAGCGCCCGTCCACGAAGGCCTGCCGGGCGTCGTCGGAGACGCCGGTCAGGTTGAGCTCGAACGTGAAGCCCTGCTCGTAGCGGTACGAGCGCTTGATGTCGACCGGGTCGATACCGTTGAGCGACTGCTTGGCCAGCCGGAGGATCTCCGGGTGCTTCGCCGCGATCTTGCCCGCGAGCGCCCGCGCTCGCTCGCGGAGTTGCTCCTTCGGCACGACGTCCAGCACGGTTCCGTATTTCACCAGATCGAGAGCGGGAACGGGCTCGCACGTGTACACCATCGCCCGCATGAGCTGCTGGGGCACCAGGCGAGCCAGATGAGTAGCGGCCCCGAGCGCGCCCCGGTCCACCTCGGGCAGCCCGAAGGTGGCGTCATCGGCGGCGATCACGATGTCCGCGCTGCCCGCGAGGCCGACGCCGCCCCCGAGGCAGAATCCCTGCACCGCGGCGATCACCGGGACCTGGCACTCGTAGACCGCCGCGAACGCCGTGAAGCAGCCCCGGTTGGCTCCGATCAGCGCAGTGAATCCGGGCGTGGCTTGCATCTCCTTGATGTCGACGCCAGCGCAGAAACCGCGGCCCTCCGCGGCCAGGATCGCGACGCGCACCGCCGGGTCCTGACCCGCCGCGGTGATCGCGCTGGCCAGGTCGAGCCAGCCCTGCGCGGGCAGCGCGTTGACCGGCGGGTAGTCGATCACTACCTCGGCGACGCCATCGCTGCTGTGCAGCTCAATCCCCATCGCCGACCCCTCGCTCGCAATTCAACCTAGCGTTTGCTTGGTCAGGTTAACACCGCGGGTAACCGCCCTCTATCCTGCCAATACGAACGGGCAGGAGAGGCCCCGATGAGATTCGTCTTCAGTCCGCCCGCCGACCAGGCGGCCGGCTTGCTGAGCCTGCCGTGGGGCGAGCCCCTGGAGGACTGGCGCGACGAGCGCCTCGTCGAGATCCGCGAGCGCGGCCTGTCCCGGCACGTGGTCAGGTTCGTGGCCGACGGCGGCGAGCTGTACGCGCTGAAGTCCATTCGCGAGGATCTGGCCCGGCGCGAGTACCGCCTGCTCAGAACGCTGGCCGACCTTGCCATCCCCGCCGTCGACGTCGTCGGCATCGTGATCGACCGCGGCCTCGAGGCCGACGCCATCCTCGTGACGAAGTTCCTCGCGTACTCCAGTACGTACCGGGCGGTGTTCTCCCGGCCGCGCGGCGGACTGCCGGTGGACCGGCTGCTGGACGCGCTCGTCGAGCTGCTGGCCCGCCTGCACCTGTCGGGATTCTTCTGGGGCGACTGCTCGCTGTCCAACGCCCTGTTCCGCGCGGACGCCGGCACGCTGGAGGCCTATCTCGTGGACACCGAGACGAGCGAGCGGCACCCGCAGCTGACCGACGGCCAGCGAACCCTGGACCTGGACATCGCCACCGAGCGGGTCTGCGGCGAGCTGCTCGACCTGCAGGCCGGCGAGCTGCTGCCCGCCGATGTCGACCCGTTCGAGGTCAGCGAGGAACTCGAGCGGCGCTACCGGAGCCTGTGGTACGAGCTGACCAGGGAAGAGATCATCCGGCCCGAGGATCAGCGCCACCGCATCGCGGGGCGCCTGCGACGCCTCAACGAACTGGGCTTCGACGCAGACGAGGTGGAGCTCATCCCGACTCCCGACGGCACCAAGCTGCGCGTGCGGACCAGGGTGGCCGAGTCGGGCCAGGACAGCAGGCAGCTGTTCCGGCAGACCGGGATCAGCGCCGAGGAGCATCAGGCCCGGCGCCTGCTCAATGACATCGCCAGCTTCCGCGCCTACCTGGAGCAGCAGCGCAGCGGCCCGGTGTCGGAGACCGTGGCGGCGCACCGCTGGCTCGAGGACGTCTACGACCCGGTCGTCGCCGCGATCCCTGACGGCCTGCGCGGCCTGCTCCCGCCGCCCGAGATCTTCCACGAGATCCTCGAGCACCGCTGGTACATGTCGGAGACGGCCGGGCGGGACGTCGGTACCACCGCCGCCGCCCAGTCCTACTTCGCTACCGTGCTGCCAGCAGTGCAGCCGGCGGTGCCGGCAGAGGCCGGCCCGCCGCCGGACGGCGAATAGCATCGAGACCCATCGGAGGCGCAGGGCATGCGAAAGATCGTCGTGTACGAGTTGTTGTCCCTCGACGGGGTCGCCGAGGCCCCGAATGAGTTCTTCCCCGACTGGGACGACGCGATGGACGCCAACCTGGCCGCTGTGATCGGGGCACAGGACGCGGTCATTCTCGGCCGGCGTAGCTACACCGAGTGGGCGCAGTACTGGCCGGACAGCAAGATCGAGCCGTTCGCGACCTTCATCAACGGGGTCACGAAGTATGTCGCCACCTCGACGCCCCTTGACCGGGACTGGGCCAATGCGAAGGTGCTCGACGGCGGGCTCGTCGAATTCGTCCGGGATCTCAGGCAGCAGCACGGCGGCGATGTCGGCGTCCACGCCAGCATCTCGGTCGCGCAGGCACTGCTCGCCGCCGGCGTTGTCGACGAACTCAGGCTCGTGATCGCGCCGAGGATCGTCGGCCGCGGACGACGGCTCCTCGACAACGTGCCGCCGATTCAGCTCGAACCGATCCGAGGCGAGATCTCACCGGCTGGTTATCTGCTCACCGACTATCGCGTCATTCCCTAGCAGTGCCTGCCACCGTCGCGATGCCGGGCCCGGACGAGTTTGCCGGCAAGGGCGTCGTCGTTACCGGCGGCACGCGCGGCATTGGCGCCGGGATCGCGAGCGCGTTCCTGGCGGCCGGCGCCCGGGTCCTCGTGTGCGGGCGCACGCCGCCGGCTACCGACGCCGACCTGCCGTCGGCTGACGGCCGCCGGGCCCGGTTCTACCGGGCAGACGTGCGCGACCCGGATCAGGCAGCCGCTCTCATGGCGGCGGGCGCGGATTCGCTCGGCGGCGTCGACGTCCTCATCTCCAATGCCGGCGGCGCGCCCGAGACGGCATCAGCCACGGCTTCGCCACGTTTCCATGCCAAAATCATCGAACTCAACCTGACCGCGCCGCTGCATTGCGCGCAGGCCGCCAACGCCATCATGCAGGCCCAGGACGACGGCGGCGCGATCCTCATGATCGGCAGCGTGAGCGGCACCCGGCCGTCGCCGGGAACGGCCGCCTACGGCGCGGCCAAGGCCGGCCTGCAGCACCTGGTGACGAGCCTGGCGATCGAGTGGGCGCCGCGCGTCCGGCTGAACAGCGTCGTCCCCGGCTTCGTCGCCACCGACGCCGCGGCCAGCCATTACGGCGACCCCGAGAGCGCCGCGGCCGTCGCGCGGACCGTGCCGCTGCGGCGGATGGCCTCCCCGGCCGATGTCGCCGCCGCGTGCCTGTTCCTGGCCTCACCGCGCGCCGCCTACATCAGCGGCGCGAGTCTCCTCGTTCACGGCGGAGGCGAGCCGCCCGCTTTTCTAGCCGTAGCGCACGGTTCGTTATAAGGTCCCGAAAGTAGAACACGTTTCAGTCTGGGACCTGGACGAATGAGGGCGAGCCATGGTTGCTTCGATCAAGCCGCATCGTGACGAGACCGGCCTTACCGATGGCCAGCTGCTGATCGACGGGACCTGGGGCCCGTCGGCGGACGAGCAGGTCTGGACCCATAACCACCCGGCCACCGGCGAGGACGTCGCCTCGTTCCCGGTCGCGGGACCGCAGGACGTCGACCGGGCCGTTCGAGCCGCGCGCACGGCGTTCGACGAGGGACCGTGGCCGCGGACCAGGGCGGGCGAGCGCGTGCGGCTGCTGCACCGGGTCGCCGACCTGATCCGCGAGCACGGGGATGAGCTGCTCGCCCTGCAGGCCCTGGACAACAGCGTGCCGCTGACGTTCGGCGGCGTGTACGGCATGTCCTACGGGTTCGTCGCGGACGTGTTCGAGCACCACGCAGGCTGGGTGGACAAGCTGGGCGGCGAGACCCTGCCTGCCTACCAGGGCGGCGACCACCTGGTCATGACCCTGCGGGAGCCGGTCGGCGTCGTCGGCGCGATCGTGCCGTGGAACGCCCCGCTGCTGCTCACCGCGCAGAAGCTCGCCCCGGCGCTGGCCGCCGGCTGCACGATCGTGCTGAAGCCGTCGGAGTACGCGACGTTCTCGGTGCTGCGGCTCGTCCGCCTGATCGAGGAGGCGGGTCTCCCGGCAGGCGTGCTGAACGTCGTGACCGGCCCCGGCGACCCGACCGGCGACGCCCTCATCAACCATCCGATGGTCGACAAGATCTCGTTCACCGGCAGCCGCGCGGTCGGCCGGAAGATCATCGAGGCATCGGCGAGCACGTTCAAGCGCGTGAGCCTGGAGCTCGGCGGCAAGAGCCCGGCCCTGGTGTTCGCGGACGCCGACGTCGCCACCTCCGCGATGATGACCATGGGCACCGTCACCCTCGGCCTGTCCGGCCAGGTCTGCCTGGCGCAGACCAGGGCGCTGGTGCACCAGGACGCCGTCGATGAGTTCCTCGGCGCCTCCCAGATGATCGCGGGGATGGTGAGCTACGGGAACCCGTTCGACCCGGCCGTGAGTTCCTCGCCGCTGATCAACCCGCGCCAGCTCGACCGGGTCATGGGCCTCATCAGCAAGGGCCAGGAGGAAGGCGCGACGCTTGTCTGCGGCGGCACCCGCGGCGAGGGCGACCTGGCGGCAGGCAACTTTGTCGCGCCGACCGTGTTCACCGATGTGAACAACGACATGACGATCGCCCGCGAGGAAGTATTCGGCCCGGTGCTGTCGGTCATCCCGTTCACCAGCGAGGAAGAGGCCATCAAGATCGCCAACGCGACCGAGTACGGTCTCGCGGCGACGGTGTGGACCGCCGACCTCAAGCGCGCGATGCGGATGACCAAGGCGCTCCGCGCCGGCACCGTCGGCATCAACGGCTACCAGCTGGAGCCGCACGCAGCGTTCGGCGGTTACCGGCAGTCCGGCATCGGGCGTGAGGGCGGCCGCACCGCAATCGAGGCGTACACCGAAGTGAAGACAGTGATGCTGCCATTCACCGACGAAATGATGTGAGCCCGTCATAGCGTGACCTGGCCGAGCTTAGCCTTCTAAAAGTACGATTCTGCTCATGGACGGTGAATCGGCGGGCCGATGCAGGCTGGTCGTGAGCCTGCTCGGGCCCGTCGACGTCTACGTGAATGGGGTCGCGGCCGGCATTTCCCAGCCGGGACTGCGGATCCTGCTGGCCATGCTGGCCCTCTCGGCGAATCAGGTCGTGCCGGTCAGCGCGCTCATCGACGCGCTCTGGCAGGAGGACGCCTCCCGGCAGCGGGAGAAAAACCTGCACGTCCAGGTGCACCTGCTGCGGCGCCGGCTGGCCGAGCTCGAGCCGGAGCGGACCTCGTCGCGAGTCGTCACCGCGCCGCCCGGGTACATGCTGGCGCTCGCCGACGGCGAGCTGGATGCGCAGTCGTTCGCCGCGCTCGCCCGGAACGGCCGGCAGCTGGTCCACCGCGGGGACGCCGCCGACGGCGCCGATGTCCTCCGCCAGGCGCTGCACCTGTGGCGGGGACCGGCCCTGGGCGAGAGCGCGCAGGCGTGCTCGCGGCTGGGAGCGGAGGCGGCCGGCCTGGAAGAACAGCGGCTGGCGGTGCTGGAGGACCAGGCCGACGCTGACCTGGCCGCCGGCCGCCACGCCGACCTCGCCGGACAGCTGCCCGGCCTGATCGCGCAGTTCCCGCTCCGGGAACGGCTGCGCGGGCAGCTCATGCTCGCGCTCTACCGGTGCGGCCGGCAGGGCGACGCCCTGGCCGCCTACCGCCAGGCCCGCGAGCTTCTGGGCGAGGAGCTCGGCCTGGACCCGGGGCCGCAGCTGCAGGCGCTCCAGCACCAGATCCTCGCCGCGGACCCGCATCTCGACTTCTCGCCCGTGGCCGTGATGCCGCGCCCGGTATCGCCGGCGAACGGGAACGGCGCCGGCCCTGGCGGCTCCCGCTCCGAGCGGGCCGCCGGCGCCGCCGCGGCGAACGGCTCGGGAAACGGGGCGGCGGCTATCGCTCAGCCCGCGGACCGCAGCCCCGCGGAACGCCGGCCAGAGCGCGGCTCCTCCGTTACCCCGCGTCAGCTCCCGGCCAGGGTGAGGCACTTCGCGGGCCGGGACAGCGAGCTGCGTGAGCTGAACCGGGTCCTCGACGAGGCGACCACGACCGATGCCGCGACCGTGGTGGTCATCACCGGCACCGCCGGCGTCGGCAAGACGGCGCTGGCACTGCACTGGGCGCACGAGGCGGCCAGCCAGTTCCCCGACGGTCAGCTGCACGTCAACCTGCGGGGGTACGACCCGTCCGGCGCGCCGCTCACGCCGGCCGAGGCGGTCCGCATCCTGCTGAACGGGCTCGGCGTTGCGCGCGAGCAGATCCCGGACACGCAGGAGGCTCAGGCGGGCCTGTACCGGAGCCTGATGGCCGACCGGCGCATGCTGATTGTGCTCGACAACGCCCGCGACGCGGACCAGGTCCGCCCGCTGCTGCCCGGCGGACCGAAGTGCCTGGCGCTCGTCACCAGCCGCTCGGCCCTGTCCGGTCTCGTCGCCGCGGTCAGCGCGTACCCGGTCCAGCTCGGGCTGCTGGATGAGCGCGACGCCCAGGCGCTGCTCGCCGCCCGGCTCGGGGCCGAGCGCGCCGCGGCCGAGCCGATCGCCGTCGCGCAGATCATCAGCCTGTGCTCACGCCTGCCGCTGGCGCTCGCGATCACCGCCGCGCGGGCGGCCGCCAAGACGTTAATGCCGCTGGCCGCGCTGGCCGCGGAACTGGCCAGCGAGCAGGACCGGCTGGACGCCCTGGACACCGGGGACGAGGCGACCAGCCTGCGGGCGGTGTTCTCCTGGTCCTACGGTCAGCTCACCGACTCAGCCGCCCGGATGTTCCGGCTGCTCGGCTCGCATCCGGGGCCGGACGTCTCGGTGCCCGCCACCGCCAGCCTCGCCGGCGTGACGCCGCCGCAGGCGCGCCGGGCACTGACCGAGCTGGCGTCGGCCAGCCTGCTCATCGAGCACGCGCCGGCCCGGTACATCCTGCACGACCTGCTGCGCGCCTACGCCGCCGAGCAGGATCCCGATGCCGCGACCGCGCAGGAGCGCAGCCAGGCGCAGGCGCGTCTCGTCGATCACTACTTGCACACGGCGCACGCCGGCACGCTGCGGCTCGCGCCGCTCGGCCATCCGATCGTCCTGGATCCGGCGCTGCCGGGCGTGATCCCCGAGCAGCTCGCCAGTCACGACGGCGCGCTGGCCTGGTTCCGGACCGAGCTGCACGTCCTGCTGGCCGCCGTCAAGCTGGCCGAGCGGGCGGGCCTGGACAAGCCGGCCTGGCAGCTGCCGTGGACGCTGCGCAGCTTCCTGGACGGCCAGGGCCTCTGGCAGGACTGGGCGGCGGTGAACCAGATCGCGCTGGCCGCGGCCGAGCGGCAGCAGGATCACACCGGCCTCGGCTGGACCCACCACCGGATGGCCCAGGTCTGCAGCCTGTCCGGTGCCATCGACGACGGCATCACGCACAACTCGCTGGCGCTCGCACACTTCGAAATTGCCGGGAACGCTGCGGGGCAGGGCTCGGCGCACCTCGGCATGTGCATCGCCCTCGGCCGGAAAGCCGATCACGACAGCGCCCTGTTCCACGGCGAGCAGGCCCTGGGACTGTTCCGGTCCGCCGGCGACCGCATCGGCGAGGCGTACATGCTGCACCTGGTCGGGCTTCAGCTGGCCCGGACCGGCAGCGCGGAGCAGGGGCGCGATCACTGCACGCAGGCCGTCGAGCTCTACGGCGAGCTCGGCGACCTCGGTGGCATGGCCGACGCGTGGCACAGCCTGGGCACAGTGCATCAGCAGCTCGGCGAGTACGTCGAGGGCATAGCGTGCTTCCAGCAGGCCCTGATGCTGTCGGCCGAGCTCGGCGACCTCTGGGGTCAGGCGTACTGCCTCATCCACGTCGGCGACACTCACGACCTGGCCGGAGACGTACTCGGCGCGCGGGAGACCTGGCAGCAGGCGCTGGAGATGCTCGGCGATCTGCAGCACCCCGACGCCGACCGGATCCGGACCCGCCTGCACGAGACCGCCGACCTGCCCGACGGCGCGGACGAGCTGGATATCTCGGCGCTCACTGGGTAAACCCGCGCGAAATCATCAATAAAGCGCCAGCAAACCAGCAGATGTCACTCTGAAGACGTCAGCCGGTCGGGCCGCTCACCTGGGGCTCTTCCGGCTCCGGCGCGGTGCGGTGATGCGTGGCGTGCGCCGGGTTCTGGGCGCAAGCAGGGGCAGCGCCGAGGACACCGGCGCCCACCCGAGGCCTCCGCCCGCGCCGCGCGTGCTCACAGCACAAGTCTCAGCTCTCCCTGCGCGGCCTGCATCGCTCGCGAAAGTCGCGAGACGGCCAACAGCGCTGATAGAGCATCCGTAGTGGCACTCTCGCGACTATGAACTGGCGCCGACGGCGCTAGGCGGCCCCGGCCAGGACCGGCGGCAGGCCGAGGGCCGGGAACGGCGCCGGCCCGAAGGTCGTGATCTCCGCGATGCGGTCGCCCTCGACGCGCAGAACGTCGAGCTTGAACGCGCGGAATTCCGCGTCGCCCGGCCGCCGCAGGTAGCTCGCGGCGGCCGGCATCCGGTTCACGGCCGTGCGCACCAGCCGCCAGTCGCCGTCGCGGCCGGGACCGAAGGCCCGTTCCAGCAGGGGCGCGAAGGCGTCGATGCCCTGGTAGAGGTACGGGTACGGCGGCATCGTGATCCGGATGCCGGCCGACACGATCCGGGCCACGGCCGCGCTGTCCAGCCGCTCGTGCGCGGCGATGAACTGGTCGAGGAGTTCGCGTTCCGCGGCCGAGGGCGGGCGTGTCTTCCAGTCGGCCCGCTCCGGCGGCAGGTGCTCGCGCATCATCGCGCGGGCCCGCTGCACGGCGCTGTTCGCCGCGGCCACGCTCGTGTCCAGCAGCGCCGCGGTCTCGTTCGCCGACCAGCCGAGCACATCCCGGATCACCAGCGCGGCACGCTGCCGCGGGGGCAGGACCTGCAGCGCGGCCAGGAACGCGAGCTCGATCGTCTCGCGCCCGACCGCGGCCTGCTCGGGCTGGTCGCTGACCTCGTCCAGCAGCGGGTCAGGATAGGGCTGCAGCCAGGGCACGTCCGCGTATGACTCCATCGCCCTGGCCTGCCGCGACCTGGCTCTAAGCACGTCGAGGCAGACATTCGTCGCGACGCGGTACAGCCAGGCCCGGTGCTGGCCGCCGGCGAGTCCGGACCGGTGGCGCCAGGCGCGCAGGAACGTTTCCTGCACCGCGTCCTCGGCGTCGTCGAACGACGCGAGCATGCGGTAGCAGTGAACGTGCAGCTCGCGCCGGTGCGGTCCGGTCAGCTCGGCGAAAGTGGCCTCGTCCGCGACCGTCACGAGGACGCCGCGTCCGGCCTGACCTCCTGCACCAGGAAGGTGTTGCCGTCCGGGTCGCTGAACGACATGAACGTGCCGTAGCTCTCCCGCTCCGGATGATGGCCAGGCGTCTGGCCTTCCGGCCCGAAGTGGAACGGATCGCTGACCTCGACCCCGCGGCCGGTCAGGTCCGCGTGGGCCGCGTCGATGTCGGAGACGACCAGGTGCAGGCCGCTGACCGATCCGGCGGCCTCCGGATTGCGCATCAGCGTGATCGAGCACGCCGACCCCGGCGGCGTCACCTGGATGACGCGGAAGTCCTCGCCGGCGCGGTGGTCGACGTCGAGCCGGAACCCGGCGTTGCTGACGTAGAACTCCTTGGCCCGGTCCATGTCGGACACCGGGATGATCACGAGTTCGAGCTTGTAGTCCACGGTTGCAGCCTTCCAGATAGATCGAGTGCTGCCCGTGTAACGACGCCGGCGCCGCGAACTCATCGCTCCAGCGATGACCGGGTCAGCCGAAGCCGATCGTCTCGGTGGCCAGCGCGTTGGCCTCCTCGCAGGCGAACCCGGCGTCGGCGGGTCCGGTCGCGAACCCGTCGAGCGCGCTCGCGACCGAGTCCAGCGTCCACATGCCGTCGGCTGAGCCATGCTCGCCGGCCCGGAACACCTCGCGGATCGACGGCGGCGCCATCAGCGCCGCGACTCCGCCGTGCACGACGAACACCTCGCCGTTGATGTTCGCGGCGCCGGGGCCGGCGAGGTAGGTGACCAGCGGGGCAACGTACGCGGCGTCCAGCGGGTCGGGCCCGGCCTCGGGCGCGACGCCCATCAGGTCGCCGGTCATCGCCGTCCGGGCGCGCGGGCAGATCGCATTGGCCCGGACGCCGTAGCGCCCGCAGCTGCGCGCGGTGGTCACGGTCAGCGCGGTGATCCCTGCCTTGGCCGCCGCGTAGTTCGGCTGTCCCGACGATCCCAGCAGGAACGCCTCTGACGAGGTGTTGATGACCCTCGCATAGACCGGGGCGCCCGATTGCTTGCTCTGCTCCCGCCAGTACGCGGTCGCCATCCTGGAGGTGATGAAGTGACCGCGCAGGTGGACGCGCAGCACGGTGTCCCACTCCTGCTCGGACATGGAGAAGATCATCCGGTCGCGGAGCACGCCCGCGTTGTTGACGAGGATGTCCAGCCGGCCGAACTCCCGCAGCGCCGTCGCGACCAGTTCCTCGCCGGTCGACCACTCGCCGATGTCTCCGGCGCTGACCACGGCCGTGCCGCCGTCGGCACGGATCTCCGCGGCCACGGCCTCGACCGCGCCGCCAGGCAGGTCGTTCAGGATCACCCTGGCGCCGGCGGAAGCAAGCGACCGGGATTCGGCACGGCCGAGCCCGTTCCCCGCCCCGGTAACTATCGCAACGCGGCCGTCCAGCAGCAGCGGTTCGGTCATCGATGCTCCTTCGTCAGTAACCGGGACCGGACAGCATGCCGCCGTCGACGACGAACTCGCTGCCCGTGCAGTACGAGGACTCGTCGGAGGCGAGGAACACGACGAGCGGCGAGACTTCCGCCGACTTCGCGAAGCGGGAGATCGGCAGCGAGCGCATGAAGCCCTCGCCGTCGGTGATGTCGGTGAAGGACTCGAAGGCCGTCGCGGTCATCGTCGTCATGATGCCGCCCGGATGGACGGAGTTGACCCGGATCCCGAGCCGGCCGAGTTCCTGGGCGGCCGAGCGCGTGATGCCGCGCACGCCGAACTTGCTGGCGCTGTAGGCGGACATCCCGGAGGCACCGGTAAAGCCCTCGACCGAGGAGATGTTGACGATGGAGCCGCCGCCCGCTGCCGTCATCGGGTCGATGACGTTCTTGATCCCGAGCCACTCGCCGATGAGGTTCACGTCGAGTACCTTGCGGAACTCGGCCAGCGACATCTCCGCGATCTTCTTGTTCATGAGGATGCCGGCGTTGTTGATCAGCACGTTCAGGGTGCCGAAGGCGTCGATCGTCGTCTGAACCGCGGTCGCCCAGTCGGCCTCGCTGGTCACGTCCTGGTGCAGGTAGCGGCAGTTGTCGTCGCCTAGTTCGGCGGCCAGCGCCTTGCCCTTGTCATCCAGCAGGTCGCCAAGGACCACCTTCGCGCCCTCGGCGACGAAGTGCCGGGCGTGAGCCTTGCCCATGCCCCGCGCGCCGCCCGTGATCAGCGCGACCTTCCCGTCCAGACGGCCCATCGTCACCTCTCCGGCTAGCTAAACCAAACGCTTGCTTGGTCAGGGTAACAGGCACCGCGAGCACCAGACAGGGCCTGGCGGACAGTCACATCCTGGCGGCAGCCTATGGAAGCATTCCGGGCATGACGCTACTTACCTGGGAAGAATTTGCGGCCGAGCGACCGGACCTGGCCGAGGCCGGACGAGACCTGATGTACCAGTTCGGGGTCGGGCTGGCGTTCCTGTCGACCGTCCGCCGGGACGGCGGCCCTCGCCTCCACCCGTTCTGCCCGGTCCTGATCGAGGGCCGCCTGGTCGCGCACATCATTCCCTCGCAGAAGCGCGACGACCTGGATCGTGACCCGCGGTACGCGCTGCACTCGTTCGCCACGCCGGACAACGAGGACGCGTTCTACGTCACCGGCGAGGCCAGGCGCGTCGCTGACGCGGAGCTGGCCGGCCGGGCCGCGGTGCAGTTCCAGGCCGAGCGAGGCTATGAGTCCGAGCCCGAGGGGTTCAGCGCGGGCATCTTCTATGAGTTCCTGATCGGGCGGTGCCTGGTGACCCGCACGACCGGCCGGGACGACTGGCACCCGCGCCACTCGGTGTGGCCGGGAGTCGCAGGCTCCTAAGCCGTGATGCCGCCGAACAGCAGCGTGAGGAAGGAGTCCACGACCTCGTCCGTGCCGAACCCGCCGGCCTGCAGCGCACTCATGGGGAGCCAGAGGATGTCGCGCAGCAGGCGGTAGGTGATCCGCACGTTCAGGTCGGCCCGGAACAGGCCCGCGGCGACGCCGCGCTCGAGCTGGGTGATCCAGATCCGCTCGATCTCGCGCAGGTCCTTGCGCATGTAGGCGAACCGGGGCTGGGTGGAGAAGTAGTTCCAGTCGTTCTGCAGCATCGTGAGCGCGGCCCGGTGCCGGGCGAGCGTGTGGCTGCTGGTGCGCACGATCCGCTCAACCGCGTCGCGGGGGTCGTCGGCCTCGGCGACGGCGCTGCGGTAGGCGGCGAGGACGTCGTTGAGGAACCCGGACAGGATCTCGTCGCCGATCGATTCCTTGGAGTCGAAGTGGTGATACAGGCTGCCGGACAGGATCCCGGCCGCGTCCGCGATCTCGCGCACCGTCGTGGCGCGGAAGCCCTTCTCGGCGAAGAGCTCGCCCGCTAGCCTGACCACGTCCGCGCGGCGCTGCGAGCGGGCACCGCTGGTTGCGACACCGCTGTTTGCGACACCGCTGGTTGCGACACCGGTGTTTGCGATACCGCCGTTGGCCCCGGCGACGGCGTTCTCGTCACGGGCGGCGGGCTGGCTCTTGCGCGTCGGGC